>OLOT01000018.1_pt1 | contig 133002 bp, 128 predicted proteins | sample 1671991 | NCBI WGS metagenome assembly OLOT01 (sample SAMEA3136634, study PRJEB25190) | human gut metagenome | biome: human gut; feature: human-associated habitat; material: faeces | place: Austria | collected 2013
TGCGGGGGTCAAGACACCTCTTTTTTATTAATAAATATTTTATTAATAAAATATTGTTTTATTAATAGTGTCTGTCAATTTTTTCACCCAAAACAGCTTATCTCCATTTTTATCCGATTCGAATATCGCCGTAATTATCGTGGCTATCAAGATTTTTATTCGAATGTATCATGGAAACTCTCTCTATATATTATTATTAATAATTTATGCGCCATTATTTATTTTTCTGTTCATCAGGCTGGTTTCTGTCCAGTCTTGCATACCCCGTTGTCCGGCGCGTGATCAGTTTCGGGGTATATTCGATATTATACAGGCTGGCAGGTCTTTCATCCAGGTAAAATTTATCATTCGTGTCGATCTTGCGGATAATGATGTCACAGGCATCTCTTCCTTTCAGCGCAACAAAATGATCAATGGTCGTCAGTGAGATCCTGCGGATGCTGGAATAAAAAATATTATCACATCCGATGACTGAAACATCCTTCGGTACATGGAGGCGCATCTCATGCAGTGCATCAATGGCGCCTATGGCCATCATGTCATTCTGGCCTGCGATAGCCGTGAATTTTCTGCCCTCATGGAGGAGCTCCATAGTCAGCTCGTAGCCCATGGCATACTCGGAATCCATCCGCGGGATCTTTCTGTCATTGGACTCATCTGCCGCCTTGATGATCACGTGGTCTTTTTTTCCCTCTTTTTCAAACTCGCGGACAAAGCCCTCCACTCGCTTGGAACGCTGCCACTGACGTCTCGTAAGAGGCGGCGTGATAAACGCCACATCCGTATGTCCCAGATCGAGAAGATGTCTGGCCATCAGCCTTCCTACCACGGTATTATCCTGATTGATGGCATCTACTGTAGTAGTCTTTTCCTTGTTGCTGATGATGACAAGGGGTGTTTCTTTTGCGATCTTTTCTACCTGATGCTGAAAATCCGGATGGGGATTGCAGGTATAAATGATTCCTGCCGGCCGCATGGTCTGCATCATGCGGAGATATTTTTCTTCCAGCCCCGCATCGCGCTGGGTGTTGCAGATAAATACCCCATATCCCTGCTCATTGGCCACAGCCTCGATCCCCTGAAGCAGCAGTACATAATAGGGACTGGTGAGTGTGGGGCAGAAAACAACGATCAGCTTTTCTTTTCTGTCATCTTTATGTTTCCGGCGTCCCGGAAGCTCATAGCCAAGTTCTCTGGCCGCCTGTTCCACCCGTTCTACGGTTTCTCTTGAAAAAGAAACATTATATTTCCGGTTCAGCACCATGGATACTGTTGCCTGGGAAACTCCTGCGCGTGCTGCCACATCCGATGAGGTTGCTTTCTTTTTTGCCACCAGTCTCACCTCCTTTGTTGCCTGGGAAAAATTTTTTTACCTGATCCGGTTAAAGTTCTACCCTTCCCTCCAGTGCGCGAAGAAGCGTCACTTCATCAATATACTCCAGGTCACCGCCTACCGGAACTCCGCTGGCAATACGGCTTACTTTGATCCCGGTCGGTTTTATCAGTTTACTGATGTACATGGCTGTAGTTTCTCCCTCAAGGCTGGAATTGGTTGCCACAATGACTTCTTTTACATCTCCCTGAAGGCGCTTCATCAGTTCCTTCAGCTTGATATCATCCGGTCCGATTCCAAGCATTGGAGAGATCGCACCGTGAAGCACATGATATACACCATCAAATTTGCCTGTTTTCTCATATGCTGCCAGATCCCTGGTATTTTCAACGACCATGATGGTGCTGTGGTCCCGTTTGGGATTGGCACAGATCGGGCAGAGTTCCTGATCTGTCAGCGTGTAACAGCATTTACAGTACTGAACATTCTGCCTTGCATCGGTGATGGAAGCGGTCAGCTGCTCCACCTGATCTTTTGGCATATTCATAATATGAAACGCAAGTCGCTGGGCAGATTTGGCTCCGATCCCCGGAAGATGGGAAAGCTGCTCAATGAGTTTATTGATATGGCTGCTGTAATATTCCATCAGAAAGGAAGGCCTCCGCCAAGACCGCCAAGGCCTCCTGTCAGTTTGGACATTACTGCTGCTGACTCGGACTCAACCTGACGGAGTGCCTCATTTGTTGCTGCTGCGATCATGTCCTCAAGCATCTCGATATCATCCGGATCTACCGCTTCCTCGGAAAGTGTGACTTTTGTTATTTCGCGTTTACCGGAAACGGTAACGGAAACAGCTCCGCCACCTACTGTTGCTGTAAACTCTTTTTCCTCAAGAGCCTTCTGGTTCTCTTCCATCTGACGCTGCATTTTCTGCGCCTGTTTCATAAGATTGTTCATGTTTCCCGGCATACCCATGCCAGGGAATCCACCTCTTTTTGCCATAATATTTTCCTCCTGCTTTTATTTTACGGATTTATGACTCATCATCCGGGTCTTCTTCCACTACGATATCCATGTGGATGTTCTCCCGGAGTGCATCGTCTACTGTGATCTGCGCGAGATTGGTGTGCTGATGTTTGTTGGCTACCAGCATATGTATCTCCACGCTCTTGCCTGTCCGGGCCGCAATAATGTCCTTAAGTTCTTTCTGCGCCTCCGGATTGTCTACATAATTCATTCCCAGGAAATCCTGGAATTCCACATAAAGGATGGGATCTCCTGTTTCCCCGTTATACTTGGGGACCGCCCGCTGCAGGGACTGTTTGAAAAGCCCTGTCGTCTGCCCCACAATGGCGCGCCATCCTGCCACGATCTTCTGAAGATCTTCAGGTGCTGCTTTCTGCGGCTTGGGCTGCTGTACCGGCGATGCGCCTGACGCTGCCGCACTTGGATCCACGGTTGCACCGGCATCACCTTCCCGGACGATCACCTGCTGTACCGGCCGTTCTTCCATCTGTTTTTCCAGAACACGGAGCCGGTCAAGAACCGAGTCCAGATTGGTCTCCATGGCCGGTCTGCAAAGCTTGATCAGCGCGATCTCCACCAAAACACGTTTCTGGCTTGCAAAACGGATCTGATTGGACAGATCGGAAAAAATACGGATATACCGCATCAGGGTTTCCACATCTGTCATCTCGCTTTCTTCCTTCAGAAGCTTCAGATTCTCGGAAGAAACATCAATTGCCTCCTCCGGATTCTCGGAAGTCTTCACAAGGAGAAGATTTCGCATATACCAGGTAAAATCGGATACAAACTGTCCCAGTTCCCGGCCTCCTGTGATCAGGTCTTCCAGCACATGGATGGAACCGGTCACATCACCGGAAAGCACTTTCCGAAGGAGCTTGCTGAATACCTCTGTATCCACGGCTCCCAGAACGTCCAGGACCTTATCGTAGGTAAGTACCTGTCCCAGATAAAAAGAAATACACTGATCCAGAAGGCTCAGGGCATCTCGCATGGATCCGTCGCCTTTTTTTGCCACATAGCGCACAGCTTTATCCTCCGCTTCCACTCCTTCTGCAGCCAGAAGCTCCGAAAGCCTGGCAGCTATGGTATCAATGGAGATCCTGTGGAAATCGTAACGCTGGCATCTGGACAGGATCGTGATCGGTATCTTATGGGCCTCCGTGGTCGCCAGGATAAAAATAACATAGGAAGGCGGCTCTTCCAGTGTTTTCAGAAGAGCGTTGAATGCTCCTGTTGAGAGCATATGCACCTCATCGATGATGTAAACCTTATATTTGCCCTCTGTTGGACGGTAGGCTACTTCCTCGCGGATCTCACGGATGTTGTCAACACCGTTGTTGGATGCCGCATCGATCTCGATCACATTCATGGCAGTTCCTGCCTGAATGGCCTTGCACATGGAACACTCGTTGCAGGGACTGCCGTTTACAGGATGTTCGCAGTTTACTGCCTTCGCCAGGATCTTTGCAACCGTAGTCTTTCCGGTACCTCTCGTTCCGCAGAACAGGTATGCGTGTCCGATACGGTTCGCCTTGATCTGGTTGGTCAGTGTTGTCACAATATGATCCTGTCCTTTTACATCGTCAAAATTATCGGGACGAAATTTACGGTAAAGAGCAGTATAACTCATAAAACTCTCCTTCTCTTCGCCACAGTCGCCGCGGAAAGACTTCCGCGGCGGCCAGATGACTTATGATTCATTAATCGCCAAAACTGATTCCAATCTGTTTGGCTGCTTTTACAAGCTGATCTTTCGGGGATACCATCTTCAGCTTGCCTGCACATTCAGCAAGAGGAACACGTTTGATTTTGCCATTGATAACACCGATCATAACGCCATATTCCTCATCCATGATCGCCTGTGCTGCGCCTGCACCGATCCTTGTGGAAAGAACGCGGTCATATGCACATGGCTCTCCGCCTCGCTGCATATGACCCGGAACTGTGATACGTACTTCACTTCCGGTTACCTGCTGGATCTGGTCTGCGATCTCATAGGATACAGACGGATATTTCTTTGCTCTTTCCGCAAGCTTTTCTTTGTATTTTTTCTTCGGAAGCTCTGCATCTTCTTTTGAGATAGCTCCCTCAGCTACTGCAAGAATGGTAAAACGCTTGCCTGCCTTGTTACGCTTCTGGATGGCTTCTACAACCTTATTGATATCGTATGGGATCTCCGGGATCAGGATCACATCTGCTCCGCCTGCAACACCGGCATTCAGTGTAAGGCTTCCGACCTTATGTCCCATGATCTCAACAATAAATACACGTCCATGAGATGCAGCTGTTGTATGGATGCAGTCAATGGCATTTGTTGCGATCTCCAGAGCGCTCTGGAAGCCAAAGGTCATATCTGTACCCCAGATATCATTATCAATGGTCTTCGGAAGATGGATGATATTCAGGCCTTCCTCGCGGAGAAGATTGGCGGTTTTCTGCGTTCCGTTTCCGCCGAGGATCACAAGACAGTCAAGACAGAGCTTATAGTAAGTCTGTTTCATGGCCTCAACCTTGTCCAGTCCCTTCTCATCCGGAACCCGCATCAGTTTGAATGGCTGTCTGGATGTTCCGAGAATAGTTCCGCCCTGAGTCAGGATTCCGGAAAAGTCCCTGGCTGTAAGCATACGGTATTTCCCGTAGATCAGTCCCTTATATCCGTCATCAAATCCATAAACCTCAAGGTTCTCAACGCTGTTGCTCAGACCCTTTACAACGCCTCTCATGGTTGCGTTCAGTGCCTGACAGTCACCACCGCTTGTCAGCAGACCGATTCTTTTAATCATAGCGTCCTCCATTCTGTGCCCTCTTATGTGCACATTTTATTTGTTGCTGTCCATTACAGGAATCCGGCATTCTGACGGATCTTTTCCTGCAAAACAGCTCCATTGTTTTCTCTTTTCACAGAGTTTTACACATTATAATATTATAAAGCATTTTCCGGCTGTATACAACATGAAATGCTCCTTTTTCATCCGGCAGAAAATTTTTCGTGCATCTTGACAAATCCGTCATAAGAGTCTATAATTAAATTCCGCGCAGCCGGGGAGATAGCGGTGCCCTGTACCTGCAATCCGCTACAGCAGGGGTGATGCCAATCTGAGGCTTGTATCTTGTGGAGCAGCCCTTTATAAGTGGCGTTGACGTCTGGGTCTTACGCAACAGGAATCTGTGAACCGTGTCAGGGCAGGAATGCAGCAGCACTAAGCAGAAGCTCTTGTGTGCCGTGAGGGTGCCTGGGCTGAGTTAACTGTAAAGGTAACGTCTGTGAGACCATTCCGAGGTGCGGCGCGCGTAAAAAAGGTTATAATATATATGATCTCTATATAAACAGCATTCCCGCCGGATTCGTCATTTATGACTGATCCGGCGGGATTTTTTTATCGGGCATACAAACAAAAAGCGCCCTCAGCTTCCACTTGCTTTATCTGCAAAAAAACGCCGTGGATCTGGACAGAATACCCCGGCATTTTCCTGCATACGTATATTATTTACAATATCCGGCAACTACCTGGTTGATCAGTTTACCATCGGCTTTGCCCTTCAGATCTCCCATAACCGCTTTCATGATCTGACCTTTATTTCCGGTTGCAAGAACATCTGCAAATTTCTCCTCGATATAGGCCTTGATCTCTGCCTCATCCATCTGCTTCGGAGCATATTTTGCAATGATATCATATCTTGCCTGATACTCTTCTTTCAGATCTGTGCGATCTGCCGGGCAGGTGTCGATCTGCTCTTTGGCTGTTTTCAGCTCTTTTAGGATCACTCTGTCTACCAGATCTCCTTTGATATCATCACGGCATCCCTCATCAATGGCAACTTTTTTTACTGCTGCGATCAGTGAGGAAACGGCCTCCTTGGTCACTTTGTCTTTGGCTTTCATTGCTGCTACCATGTCTTTTCTTAAAACTTCAAGTTCCATTTTGTGGTCCTCCATTTTCTGCTGTTCCATTCTAAACAGCTTTCGTTTTGTCTGAATGAAATCCTTTTCTCCGGAATTTCATTTATGATTTTATTTTGATATTTCCGCGTAATTCTGTCAAGAGAAAATATATCAGAACTTTTGACAGACTCCTATTCTGTTACGTATCTTCTTCCTGTACCTGCTGCCCGGCAAGGCGCTCTGCTTCCTGTTTTTTCAGCATTTTCGCCTGTTTTTTCTTTTCCCGCAATTCCTTAAAAAATGTGGAAAGCATTTCGGAGCATTCCTCTTCCAGCACTCCTTGTGTAATTTTCACCTGATGATTAAAGCCATCGATCTGAAGGAGATTCATCACGGAACCTGCACAACCCGCTTTGGGATTCATACAGCCAATCACCACTTCGTCAATTCTGGACTGTACCAGTGCACCTGAACACATCTGGCATGGTTCCAGAGTTACATACATGGTGCAGCCCTCAAGTCGCCAGTCTCCCAGTTTCCTGCTGGCTTTTCGGATAGCATTGAGTTCTGCATGGGATAATGTATTTTTGTCTGTATTGCGGCGGTTGTAGCCTCTGGCTATGATCTTTCCTTCGTATACGATCACACAGCCGATCGGGACTTCTTCCAGGGCACGTGCTTTTTTCGCCTGGCGGATCGCCTCTTTCATAAAACGTTCCTGATCTGTCACGTTTTTATTCCTCCTGTAACTTTATATCCCGGAAATCCTCCGGCGTTCTTTCTGTTTGATTATAGCCATCCACGTATGATGTGTCAATTTACGGTAAATCCGATGCACGCTTACTCTTGATAATATTAAAAAAACGCCACAGAAATTTCTCAAAACATACTCATTTCTGCAGCGTTTTCTTATCTGTTATTATTATTTACTTCTTCAAAAATCGCTTTTATTTCTTCGGCTGTTTCCTGCAGTTTCTGTGCCCGATGTCCCAAAATACGGACAGCAAGATCTCCCTGTACCAGCTGCGTTACACCGCCTTCGCATTCTTTTTCACTTTCCAGAACTTCCCATATCTTTTCCTGCATGTCCATGACCGGGCCGCTTAGAAAAATATTGGCCATGTGGGTATATCCTTCATACATTCCAATCCCTTCCATGTCCATTTTATCGGGCTCATAACGGGTATTATCCCGGTATATCAGCTGCCCGCCCCGTCTGATATTTACCCTGGAGGCAAATTTCCGATACTGAAACCGTTCATCGGATGCTTTTCTTCCGCAGGAAATGATCTCCAGCAGAAACAACCCGGAGCTTTTATCAGCCAGATCAAATTCCATCGTACTTTCAAAAGCCGACTGTGCATAGGGGATCACCGGCTGCGGATAATAGTAAAAAACTGCATTCTTTTCCACTTGTGCCTTCACGTGGCGAACAGCTTTCCCTTCCTTCATTTTGTGGACTTTATCAAAAGACTGTGACAGAAACTCCAGATTGGTTCCTTCTGTCACAGAGAAATCAAATTCCTGCCTGTCTCCTTCCATGATCCCGGCTGATGCACACAAAGGCATCACGGAAATTCCCCCATCTTTCTTTGGAAAAGGATTCATAATCTTGTAAGGCGCTGTAAAAGCCACGTCTTCCAGAATCGTTTTTCCTTTTCTGATACCGGTTCGAAGGGACAGTCTGGACAGTTTCCCAAAGTTATTTTCCGTCAAAGGTTGTTCCGCCTTTCCTGCAGATCTTCCAGAAGCACATTCTTTTTGATCCATTCTACAATAGTATCCACATGTTCATCCCCTCGGATATTTGTAAAAACAAAGGGTCTTTCCCCTCGCATTTTTCTGGAATCCCGTTCCATAACTTCCAGACTCGCACCTACATACGGTGCAAGATCGATCTTATTGATCACCAGCAGATCTGACCTTGTGATGCCAGGACCGCCTTTTCGCGGGATCTTATCTCCCTCAGCCACATCAATAACAAAAACAGTTGCATCTACAAGCTCCGGGCTGAATGTTGCGGAAAGATTATCTCCACCACTTTCAATAAAAAGGATCTGGATATCCGGAAAACGCTCCATCATCTCATCCACAGCTTCAAGGTTCATAGAAGCATCCTCGCGGATAGCGGTATGCGGGCATCCACCGGTCTCCACACCAATGATCCTCTCTACCGGAAGCACACTGTTTTTTGCAAGGAACTGTGCATCTTCCTTGGTATAAATATCATTTGTGATAACACCAATGCTGTAATCACCTGCCATCTTTCTTGATAGAGCTTCGATCAGCGCTGTTTTTCCGGAACCTACCGGTCCGGCGACACCAATTTTTACATATGACATAAAAATTACTCCTCTCTGTTTACGACATATAAAGTCTGGAATAAAGCTTCTCATGCCGGATTCCCCGGATATCAAATCCCGGCGCCGACAGACAAAGGTCATCCTCCGTACAGTCCGAAATATAGGACAGTATTTCCTCAAACTCCCCATAACATCCACAAAGAAGTTTCTGTCCCGCACTCTGGCTCAGCGGAATGGTTTTTACACAGTTTGTCACCATTGCAGAGGTCTGGGCATAGAGATAATGATAAAGTGTTTCCTCCTCTTCGATCCCGAGAGCTGCGCAGAAAACTCCATAAGCACAGCAGTGACTCACCGGTTTTCCTTTCCGCGTTTCCAGATATTTTTCAAAAATACCTCGTTTTTCCATAGGAATATTTTCCTGAGGCAGTTTACAGATTGTCTTTGTAAAACGGGAACCCATTTTTCTGGACGCTTCTCTCTGTTCCATTGGAATCCTGGATGCCCCCAGGATCTCCTCCAGCATATCCAGTGCCGCCACATCTTCTTTCAATGCATATTCGTAAGCCAGACGTACACCAAGAAGATCGGTGCAGGCCAGGTTCAGTTTCAGTTTTTTACCGATATATTCTGCCGCTGTTTCTTCATCATGTACAATCCCCTGCTGGATATACGTTTCCAGCCCCTGCGAATGGGAATAACCTCCTATGGGAAAAAGAGCGTCGTTTACCTGCAGCAGAAAAAAACGGCGGATTTCTTTTATTTTATCCATATTCCTTCCTCAGTGATGATGATTATGGATGGATGCTGAGATCCTGCGGTCAAAATCCAGTTTCAGAGTCTTTTTCTCAGCTCTCACCCCGTGGAGTTTTTCCAGCATGACCATCATCGGCTCGTTGTAGATGGTAATAAATGTATTTTCCTGATCTCCCCAGAAAAGCGGTGCATGGCGGTTTCCGATCTCATAGCAGACTTTTGCCACATATTTTTCGTGTCCTGGCTCCAGCGATACCTCGATCACTTCACAGGGTGGTGTATTTACCGCGATCACCAGTTTTTCATCTGCGTAGATCACATCGTCCTGAAAAAGTCCTCTTGTGAGTACAGAATCATCCAGGCGGATCCCTACTTCCCGACCACTGTCTGTAGTTTTTCTGTGGATCTTTTTGAATGCTTCATGCCACTCAATATCCACATATTCCACCGTTTTTCCAGTAAGATCAAAATCCTTTAATTTTCCCAGAATTTTTTCACAAAGCATAAATTTTCTCCTCTATTCTTACCATACTCCAAGGAGCAGCATCACTCCTGGCACCCAGGCTGTGATTACGCCTTCGATCACCTGGAGCACCGGAACAAATTTTCCCAGTTTTTTGCCCATGATGTCTTCCACAAAGGCAGTTCCCCAGAGGATTGCCCAGAGATACCAGATTCCCGCCCAGCGGATATCCGGTGTGATCCCCAGCGTTTTACTTCCCAGAAATCCCTCAATGGTTCCAAATACCACCGCATTAATGGCTACAAATGTTGAAAACCACGCGAATGGTATCGGACTCAGTTTTAAGATCCTGGAAAAAGCTACAAACAGGTAGGTAAAGCAGAACAGAAGTCCTGTTCCTGCAGCATAATAATTTCCCTGTACCAGGTTTACAAAATTGATAAACAGTGACAGTCCACCGGTAAAGATATTCATAACTGCCGTGGATTTTCCGTCTACGTTATATAAGGTACACATTCCGTTATTGATCAGAACGATTCCTACGAATAAAAGGCATACTCCTAACATCTGTTTTTCCTCCTTATGGTAAAGTCAGTCCGCCCGAAAGGCAGTCCCGAAGCATTCTTATAAACACCACGGGACTGCTTCCCGGACAAAAGATCATTGCTGTGTCGTTTTAGAACAGATTGTAGAGCTGTGTAAGCGGAAGTTTTTCCGCAGGTTTGGATGTAATGGCTTCTCCATCTACCGTTACCTCATAAGTTTCCGGATCTACCGTGATCTTTGGTGTACGGTTATTGAACACCATATCCTTTTTGGCAATATTTCTGCATCCCTTTACAGGAACCACAGTTTTTTCCAGACCATAAATATCTTTAATTCCGGCATCATATGCAGCCTGGGAAACAAAGGTAAGGCAGGCTTCATTTTTTGCTTTTCCATGAGCTGCGAACATCGGCTGATACATTACCGGCTGGGTAGTCGGGATGGATGCGTTGGCATCGCCCATCTTGGAAGCGATGATCATTCCGCCTTTGATGATGATATCCGGTTTTGCACCAAAAAATGCCGGATTCCACAGAACAAGATCTGCGAATTTTCCTTTTTCAACAGAACCTACATAATCTGCGATTCCATGTGTGATCGCCGGATTGATAGTATATTTTGCAATGTAACGTTTCACACGGAAGTTGTCATTTCCTTTTCCCTCATCTTCCGGAAGAGCCCCGCGCTCATCTTTCATTTTGCTGGCTGTCTGCCAGGTACGTGTGATGACTTCTCCTACACGTCCCATAGCCTGAGAGTCTGAACTCATCATGCTGAAAATTCCCATGTCATGAAGAACATCCTCTGCCGCGATGGTCTCAGGGCGGATTCGGGAATCTGCAAATGCCACATCTTCCGGGATCTTTTTGTCCAGGTGATGGCAGACCATCAGCATGTCCAGATGCTCATCCAGGGTATTTACCGTATATGGCATGGTTGGGTTTGTGGAGGATGGCAGAACATTTCCTGCCGCTGCAGCGCGGATGATATCCGGTGCATGTCCACCGCCGGCTCCTTCTGTATGATAAGTATGGATCGTTCTTCCGCCGATTGCTGCAAGAGTATCCTCCACACAACCACCCTCATTTAAAGTATCTGTATGGATCGCAACCTGCACGTCATATTCATCCGCAACATTGAGACAATGATCGATAACTGCAGGTGTTGCACCCCAGTCCTCATGGATCTTCAGTCCCATGGCGCCAGCTTTTACCTGTTCGATCAGCGGAGCCTCATCCGAGCAGTTTCCTTTTCCGAGGAATCCAAGGTTCATCGGATATTCTTCTGCTGCTTTCAGCATCATCCGGAGATTCCACGGTCCGGGTGTACAGGTAGTCGCATTTGTTCCGTCTGCAGGGCCTGTTCCTCCTCCGATCATGGTTGTAACACCACTGTACAGTGCACAGTCGATCTGCTGCGGACTGATAAAATGGATATGGGTATCAATACCACCTGCTGTGACGATCATTCCTTCTCCTGCCAGCGCCTCTGTGGATGCACCAACGGTCATTCCAGGTGTCACCCCGTCCATGATATCCGGGTTTCCTGCTTTTCCGATCCCTGCGATCTTTCCGTCTTTGATTCCGATATCTGCCTTGATGATCCCAGTGGTATCCACGATCAGGGCGTTGGTGATCACCAGATCCAGATCTCCATCACGGCTGCATGTTTTTACTGACTGGCCCATTCCGTCACGGATGGTTTTACCGCCGCCGAATTTTACCTCATCGCCATATGTGGTGTAATCTTTTTCAACTTCCACTACAAGGCTGGTATCCGCAAGTCTTACCTTGTCACCAGTTGTAGGGCCGTACATCATTGCATATTTTTCACCGGAAATTTTTACGCTCATTTGTGTCCCTCCTTATAAGAATCCCTTTAATGCTGCCTTTTCCATGGAAACCTTCCTGGTGTCCTCTGCTGCTCTTGCTCTTGTCAGGTCGTTCAGACCAAATACGCGTTTTCTGCCGCCCATCTCGGTCAGCTGCACTTCTTTTTCTTCTCCTGGCTCAAAACGGACAGAAGTACCGGATGGAATATCCAGATGATATCCATATGCAGCCTCACGGTCAAAAGAGAGACATTTGTTTACTTCAAAAAAATGGAAATGAGAGCCTACCTGTACAGGACGATCGCCTTTGTTTGCAACCAGGATCTTTGTGGTTTTTTTTCCTTCATTAAGTACGATTTCTCTGTCTGCGGGGATAATTTCGCCAACCTTCATGTCAATTCCTCCTTACTGAATCGGATTGTGTACAGTCACAAGCTTTGTTCCATCAGGAAATGTTGCCTCGACCTGCACTTCACCAAGCATGTCTGCTACGCCTTCCATCACATCATCTTTTGTAAGAATCGTGGTTCCAAGCTGCATCAGCTCTACAACAGTTTTGCCATCACGGGCCAGTTCCAGAAGTTCAGAACTGATATACGCCAGTGCTTCCACATAATTCAGTTTCAGTCCGCGTTCCTTCCTCTCCTTCGCCAGATTTCCGGCCATATGGAGCATGAGTTTTTCCTGTTCCTTCGGGGTAAGTCTCATTGTTTCTTCCTCCTTTTTCGCCTGTTAGTCTTTACTAATTTAGTCCAATAAAAAACGCAGGCAATGGAGTTTTTACGGACTCCATCGTCTGCGTTAATGAATGAATTATATCTGCTTTTTTCCGGAAAGTCAAGCAACAACATTTTTTTACACATCACATATATCAAAAGAACATGCTGTTTATCGCCTGAACAGTGACAACATCCCACTTGCGGCATACTCCGTACTGGGGTATTCTTATAATAGAATATTTCTGTAAAAATGAAAGGATTTTACACATGAAGATCTGTGGATTTAATAAAACAACTTTACTGGATTATCCCGGGCGGGTGGCCTGCACCATATTCCTGGGCGGCTGCAATTTCCGATGCCCTTTCTGTCAGAACGGAGCTCTTGTAGTGGAGCCGGACACACAGTACGGATATTCCGAGGATGAAATTTTGGCTTTTTTAAAAAAACGCAAAGGAATTCTGGATGGTGTCTGTGTTTCCGGAGGAGAACCGACTCTTGCACCGGAGCTCCCTGAATTTCTTGGCCGGATCAGGGAGCTTGGCTATGACATAAAGCTTGACACCAACGGTTCCCGTCCTTCTGTGGTAAAAAAGCTCGCAGCAGATGGGCTGATCAACAAAGTTGCCATGGATATCAAGGCCTGCCCTTCCAATTATCACGTACTTACCGGTGTAAATGTTAATCTGGATGCGATCCGTGAAACTGCCGGATGGCTATGTTCCGGAGATCTGGATTATGAGTTCCGTACTACAGTTGTCCGTGAACTTCACTCGGAAAATGATTTTCTGGAGATCAGCCAGTGGCTCCGTGGTGCAAAAGCTTATTATCTTCAGGCTTACCGTGATTCGGAGGGAGTTCTGATGCCAGGATTTTCTTCCTGCTCCGAAGAAGAAATGAAAAACTACCGGGATATCCTGTCTCGGACGATCCCGGTAGTGGAAATCCGTGGTATGGATCTGTAAAGATGCTCAATTTTCCACTCAGATATTAATAAAGCAGTACCAGTATCCACCTTTTCCGCCCGGAATGTGGATCTTCGGACTTTCCCGAAAATATGGAAAGCCAAACATGTTTGCCATGAAGCGTTCCTGCTGGCTGTAACTGCCGGGGACTCCCAGTATGTACTGACCCCGGTGATTTCTGCACAGCAGAAGATGGCCAAAATTCTGATATCCGTACATGACAAAACGGTTGTTACAGAAACAGCCGTTTTTTCTGCATAAGGTACTGCAGTCGGATGGTTTGATCTTACGGCAGTCTGTAAACTGTCCGTCATTGAATGGATCATAGGGGATGCCTGGAGTTGGCCGGGGCGGCCTCGGTGGTTCCGGTGGTCTTGGGCCCGGTCCTGGCGATGGGGAACCTGGACGCGGTGATTCCGGTGGTCTCGATCCCGGTTCTGGATGCGCCTGCCCCGGGTGCGGGCGTCCCGCTTCTGATATTTTCGGTTCATCCTCTGCCAAAATAGCTCTGTTCTCCTGCAGCCCTTTCTTTGTCTCCTGGTTCATCGTGCTCACGGAAATCCCCTCAACTTCTTCCTGAACTTCCTCCACCGTCATGATCTTGTCTGCTGCATTCTGTTTTTCCTGCACTTCTGCAGAAAAACCAGCTTTTTGATCTTCTTCTGCTTCTGCAGTTTCTCCCCGTTGTCCTTCTCCTTTCTCCGTTTTCTTTTCCTTATGAGCATCTGTTTCTTCTTTCTTCCACTCCCGGAAATTATCCGGCCGGATGGGCTGGTCATCCCACTCCGTTCCCCAGAATCCTCCTGCATCCGAGATCAGCAGCATACCTCCAAGCTCCCGGAGATTTTTTCCCATACCTCCAATATTCTCCGTATCTGTTTCCAGCATACACTCAATCTGCTCCCGCCCGGTCACACAACTTCCGATCAGGATTCCATCCATCAGTCCTTCCCGCCGCACAAAACCATACACCCGGCACCGGCTCCCCGGTTCCAGTCCTGCACAGCGCAGATGAACCTCGATCCGGCACTCCTGACCTCTGGCCTCCACCCTCACATAGCCACTGCTGCCGTCCTTTTTCCCTTTCCGATACTCGTACACATACGCAACAAAACGCTGATATCCAGCCAACACACGTCCCTCCAGTATTTCGGTTTCGTTAATATATATGAAAATTCCGTGGAATCATTCCATTAACAGCAAAACCTTCAGACCAGCCATGCACAGAAGATTCTCTGGAAGATAACGTTCTGTATTTCTTTATATGCAAAAAAAGAATCCCTCAACCAAGGGATTCTCAAAGCTTTAGTCGAAGCGACAGGATTTGAACCTGCGACCTCTGCGTCCCGAACGCAGCGCTCTACCAAACTGAGCCACGCTTCGTTATTTTGTTTTCAGTTGTTTGTGTGTTGCTCAACTGCAAGAGCTATTATATTAGAGTTTCTGTCCTTTGTCAATAGAAAAAATTAAAATTTTTCAAAAAAATCGAATTTTTTATTTTTTACCACTTCAGGACTGTATTTTCGCAGACCTGAAGTGGTTTCTGGAAAGGTTTTTTATATTTCGGTTATAATATTTCAGATGGAATATCAGCGGATATTACTTTACTGTAACTGTCACTTTCTTTGTAACTCCGTTACTGCTTACATAGATAACAGCTTTTCCTTTTTTCACACCTTTGACAACACCCTTGCTGCTTACCGTTGCAATTTTTGTATTGCTGCTTCTGTAAGTGATCTTTGCCTTTGAAGTAGCTGTCGCCTTGATGGTTGTTGTTTTCTTTGTCTTTACAGTTACCGCAGTTTTAGACGTGATCTTCAGGCTGCCTTTTTTAACAGTGATCTTGCAGGTTGCTTTGTAACTTCCACATTTTACTGTGATCGTAGCTGTTCCGGCTTTTTTCGCTGTTATCTTTCCGCTTGTACTTACTGTGGCAACGGATTTACTGCTGCTTCCATAAGTTACTTTTCCGGTAAGCCCTGTTCTGTCCACCTTAACCTGACTTGTCCCGCCTACAAATAAAGTGTTTACGGATGCCGTAGCTTTTACAGTTGGTTTTTTAACGGTAATTTTGCAGGTTGCTTTATAATTACCACATTTTGCTGTAATTACAGCAGTTCCTGCTGACGCAGCAGTTACTTTTCCTTTTGCGTCTACAGAAGCAACGGAAGATTTACTGCTTGTATAAGTTACTTTTCCGGTAACACCTGCTGTTGTTGTTTTCAGTGTAACAGTAGCCGGAGTTCCTTTTACATAAAGTGTTTTTGCTGAAACATTCAGTTTCACGGATGGAGTTTTTACCGTAAGTTTGTACTGTGCAGTCTTTCCTGCTGCAGATGTTGCCATGATCACGGCTGTTCCCGCTGCCTTTGCAGTTACTTTTCCGTTTGCGTCCACAGATGCAACTTTTTCATTGTTGGAAGAATATGTTACATCTTTGCAGTTCTCACCTGTAGCTTCAAGCTGTCTGGAACTTCCAATGTAAAGAATTCCCGACTTTTCTTTAAAGGCAATTGTTCCATACACCAGCTGAACAGAAACATCCGCATAATCATCACTAGAAACTTTTACTGTATAAGTTTCATTTTCCGGTCTCGCTACAGTGGAATCCAGAGCAACCACTCCATCTGTAGTTACTGCATCCTGTACAAGATATGTTGTCTCTGAAGCATGTCCGACACCTGTTGTATAGAAAACAGATACCTTCGGATTTTTGTATTTATCAAGATTTGCAAGCTTAACATGGGTGCTGTCCGTAAATTCCGGAGAAACAGCCATCTCTTCTGTTGCCTGCGGTTTAACATAAATACCATCTGCAAATTCATATACATATGCGCCGTCTGCCATAATGTACGTGATCTTGTTTACGGTTTTTCCCTCAAGACCTGTATCTTTTGCAAAGGCAACCTTATACACCTTCAGCCACATCTCGTTCATATGACGCATGCCATATTTTCCGCCGTCTGTTGTTTCCAGGATCATTCCCTGAATCCCGGAGTTAACTGCAAAATCGGAATCACTCTTTGTATTGCGGAGATATTTTGTGCTGGTTTCTTTTACATCAATCTCATAATCTCCCCAGCGAGAAGATGTTTTGAGTGTTGCCTCCGCATCTGTCACAGTTGCTTTTACATTAAATTTTGTAGCACTATATGTTCCATCTGTATTCAGTGTTTTATACTGCCCAGGCTCTACCGTCGGAGTACGTCCCAGGGTGATCCCTGCTGCTTCTGTATATACTCCGCTTTCCGGAAGTTCTCCCGCTTCTGAAAGGATCTGCGCCTCTATGTATGTTTTTGCATCTGTGGCTACATTAACCTTTTTTACTCCTGCGATCTCATAGCCATTTTCTGTCAGATTCTGAACATCTGCATTTCCGAAAGCAGTGCTTTTTCTGGTTGTGGCAGATGTAACGGAATCATATTTGCGGCTCGTTGCATCTCCTGCATAAAATTCCTCGTATGACAGAGATGCCGTACCGTAAAGTGTTCCTGTCAGTGCCTGATGTCCATTTGCCACCTTATAATAAATATCTGTTCCCGGAATCTGTGTATATCCATCCACCGCTCCCTTTACCCAGTAATAGGAAACATTGGAAACCGTGATCGGCTGGCCTGTCAGTGTGATATTTTTTTTCATATCCACATAATTATCGCTAGAGATCATAACCGTATAGATCTCATCCCCGGCCCTGGATACACTGCTGTCAAAGGTTACCACCCCGTTCTCTGTCACTGCATGATCTACAACATATGTTGTCTTTTTACCATGACCACTTCCTGTTGTGTAGTATACGGAAACCTTAGGATTTTCATATTTGTCAAGTCCGTCCACTTTAATCTGGGTTGTACTCTCTTTTACAAAAGCCGCCTGTACTTTCATTCCCTCTTCAGGCTGTTTTTTTACAAGAGGTGCTTTATCTCCAAACTCATATACGTAGGAACCATCCGGAGTAATATAAGTCACTTTTGAAATTTTTTCCCCGATAAGCCCGGACTCTGCTGAAAATGCAAGTTCATAAGGCTGTACCCAGATTTCATAGGTATGACGAAGTCCTACTTTTTTCCCACTTGCAGTCTCAAGGATGACTCCCAGTGTATTTCCACCCACTGCAAAATCATCTTGTCTGGAATTACGGAGATATTTTGTGCTGGATTCTTTTACTACCAGCATGTAATCCCCCCAGATCGACGGTGCCTGGATCTCAGCGGATGCATCTGTGACTGTTGCTTTTACATCAAATTTTGTTGCGCTGTATGTTCCGTCTGTATTCAGTGTTTTATACTGTCCTGTTTCCTGTGACGGCGCTTCATTCAATGTAATATCTGCTGCCTCTGTATAGACACCCTCTCTCGGAAGCTTGGAAGCAGCTTTCAGCGCCTGTGCATCTACATAGGTTTCCGCGTCCACTGCAACACTTACATTCTTCACACCTTGGATCTGATATCCGGAAGAGGTCACCTCTGTGCTGTCCTCATTAACAAAAATCTGATTTTTACTCGTTGTTGCCGAAGTGATAGCGTCATAGCTCTCCTGAGTGGTATCCCCGGCATAAAATTCCGAATAACTTAAAGTTGTCGTTCCGTACAGTTTTCCGTTCAGAGCGGTCTGTCCATCTGCCACTTTTACATAAACGCCTGTTGTTCCTATCTGTGTATATCCATCTGCCGGCTGCATGGACCAGAGATATTTCACTCCTGCCACAGTAATTTCAGAAGCATCCTGAAGAACTTCTCCCGCTTCTGCCATGAACGCATCTCCATCGCTGAACACATCTTCTGCATTTTCCTGATTCTGCAGTTCTTCTTCCGGCTGGAACTCTTCTGCGGAAAGCTCTGAATCCTCTTCCTGAATATCTTCTACATCACTTTCCTCTGAACTTTCCGGCTGGAACTCTTCATCTGCTTCCTGTGCCGTTTCTTCCATTTTTTCTTCTGACACGTCACTAAAAACTTCTGCTTCTGATGCCATTGCTGTTACCGGCATTCCTGACGCGATCACTGCCGAACTCAAAACGAGTGCAGCTGACTTCTTGAAAAGTTTCCACTTATGCATACTTATCCTCCTGTTTGTCCTTTACGACAATTGTTGTTCTTCTATCGAAAACTCTGCGCAGAGAAATCCATATCAGTTTTTTGTGAACCAGACAGTTATCCATGATCTGTATTGTTGCACAATTCTATACCAGATATCGCTTTGCAGCTGCTCTGGTTAATTGATTGAAATTTCTTCTGCAGGATATGCAATATGTGTCAGTCTCTGCAGAAGTGCTCTATCAAGCACGCGATAGTTTGTTCAAACTAACATATCGTCATTTTATCAAGGTTGAAAACATTTGTCTATACAGATCTGTCAAAAAATCCACTTTGCTATTGTTGTTTTTTTCTCATTTAAAAATTATTTTCGTAATATTCCATATTATTATCTGTCATTTAAAGCAAAAAAGTATATAATCTCAAAAATTAGATCATGTAATAAAACAAACCTTATCATTTCTGACCTTATTCTCAGATTATATACTTTTTATATTTCTATATTCTCGTTTTCTTTTATGCCCACCGGCTCTTCTGTTCCTCACAGATACTGTTCCACTGACAGTTTCCACAGATTTCCCTGCGCTTATCCGTCGCAAGAATCTTTTCCTGGACTGTTTTTGTAAATGCAGCAAAATCCAGCACCTGCCCTGCTTTCAATCCACATCTTTCCAGAACGGCACTGTCGTACTCCGCAACTTTGTCCCTGGCTTCGCAAATCCCATCCTGATTATTGGGACAGGCAGAACAGATTTCATCAGTATCCACATGAAGTCTTATTCTCTTTCCTGAAAGAAAAAGCTTTAACATCTCTGCCATATGCGCCGTAAATCCGCCACTGTATCCCTCTCCCTTAAAATACGCCAGGCACATACCATGATGAGGGCGCAGCGGAATAATCTTTCCCTCTGTGCCCTCATCGGAAGCATATGCCGTGGCAATGCTTTTATCTTGCATATTTACGTACCTTTCCTGATAAAACATAAGCCAGTGCGATCTTGATAAGATCCGGAATGATAAACGGGAATACGCACCAGCCAAGAACTGCCATCAGACCTACCGGACCTGTGCTTCTTGTGTAAGCAAACATAAACCATGCGGTTCCAAATGCATAGCATACGATCAGTCCAATGATCATGGAAATGATCTGAACAACCGGCTTTCTGCCAAAAACACTTTCAATGGCCCACATAACAAGTGCGGAAAAGATAAATCCGATAATATATCCACCTGCATTTCCAAGAAGAGATCCGATTCCTCCGGAAAATCCCGCAAATACCGGAACGCCTACGGCTCCAAGGAGAACGTAAACCAGGACTGCCAGAGTTCCTCTTTTTCCTCCAAGTACGCCAACTGCCATAAATACTCCGAATGTCTGCAGAGTAAACGGTACCTGTGCCGGAATGGAGATCCATGAGCAAACTGCCATCACTACTGCAAAAACCGCGATATAAACAAGATCATACGTCTTGCTTCTGGTTGCTGCCACTGTTGTCATAATAACCTAAGTCCTCTCTTTCTTTTTCTGCTTTCCCTGACGGAAAAACGTCTTACATCTTTTCCTAATGATTTCCGTCTTTTGCTGTTAATAATTTAACACAGCGTGTTTAGATTGTCAACCAATTTTCTCTCTTACAGTTTACGTTTTTTCTGCTTTCAAAATTTCTTCTCCGATGTTATACTGAAAGTAATGATTTTTCAGCCTAAAAAGGGGGATTTTTCCACATGGATATACACGATATACACAACATCAGCACCACCTGCACCCGGACAGAATTCGTGGGAACTGCAGTCCTTGACACCATCGGACTTGTGATTTCCGGAATTGACGATTCCCTTCTTCAGCAGATGAATGTGGGCACCAAATACCACTGTCTCGGGCTTTTCAGTTCCCGTACAGGTGCTGCAGGCCAGATCACCGCCATTGACGATGCAGTAAAAGCAACCAACACAGAAGTGCTTTCCATTGAACTTCCAAGAGATACGAAAGGCTGGGGCGGACACGGAAACTACATTGTACTTGGCGGAAATGACGTATCCGATGTACGCCACGCCATTTCAATGGCCCTGGAACTGACCAACAAAAATGCCGGCGAAGTTTACATCAGCGAATCCGGACATCTGGAATTTGCTTTTTCTGCCAGCGCAGGCCCTGCGATTCATAAAGCCTTTGGTACACCACTTGGGGAAGCATTCGGATTTATGGCAGGCTCTCCCGCCGCGATCGGACTTGTTATGGCTGACAATGCCGTAAAATCTGCAGCTGTATCCATCACAAAATACATGACACCAGATATCGGTACCAGCCATTCCAACGAAGTGATCATCGCCATCTCCGGTGACGCCAGTGCTGTAAAAGCAGCTGTACTGGAGGGCCGTCAGACAGGGCTTGAACTCCTCATCGGCATGGGAACCTATCCGGAGATTCCAGGTATCCCATACCTGTAAAAATTTCCTGCATTCTTTTTTCAACACCCGGATAACAAGACAGGGCCTCTTATTTTTTAACCAAATCAAGCAAGTAGCGAAGCGGATTGCGAATATCCGCTTGACCCTTATTACTGCAAAAAGCGCCACAGAAGATCGTAACACGATCCTGTGGCGCTGCTTTCGTTTTATATATTTTCTCCTCTGTCAGAATCAGCCAACCTGATATACATCTGCAGACTGAAGTCCGAAGCTTAATGCCTCCTCATGGCTTCCGCAGTAGATATCCACATGTCCATAAGGAGTTCCAAGATCCTCTACCGTATACACATTACCATTGATCAGAAGCTTGGTTCCAAAAGGTACTCCTGCCATTGCAACTGTACGTCCTGCTGTCGGAACTGTACCACTGGCTGTAAGATTGCCTGCTGTACCACAGCACTGTGCACAGTTACAGTATGCTGTCAGTGTAAAGTTTCCAAGGTAGGTCCCCTGGCTGGAAGAACCGGAATCTGAAGTATCTGCCGCTGTATCTGAAGTATCTGCAGATGCATCAGAAGTATCCTCATAACTCTCATCTGTATCTTCTGATGCGCCACCAGCCTGTGCCTCGTCTTCCTCCGCATCCTCTTCCTCTACAACCACATCGGAACTTGTAGAACTGCTGGAAGATTCTGTAGTATCCTCATCCGGATCATATCCATAATCATCATAATTATCTCCTGCATCTTCAGAACTGCTGTCAGAAGAAGAATTGTCTGTATCTTCGTAACTGCTGTCAGAAGAAGCATCTTCTGTATTCTGCGCTTTTTCCTCTTCTGCCGCTTTCGCTGCAGCCTGTCGTTCAGCTTCCGCTGCCGCTTCGGCCCTGGCTTTCTCTTCTGCAGCTTTCTCAGCTTCTGCCTGCTGCACCAGTGCAGTAATATTACTGTCCGCATTACTGATATCTGCCATCAGCTGCTGTGCCTCTTCCTGGCTGGCGCTGATCTGATCTACATAAGAATTGATATCATCACTTGTACTTGCCGCCATGGACTGTACTTCCTGCTGCTTGGATGCACGCTCAGTCATCAGATTATCAATCTCTGCTGATTCTGTCTCTACCTTCTTCTCATTCTCCTGGATATTCTTCTGGAGGCTGACATATTTATCCAGCATATTTCTGTCATATGTAGAAATCTGGATCGCATTCTCCGCGCGGTTCAGAAATTCTGCAAGGCTCTCGGATGAGAGCAGTGTCTCCAATGCAGAAGTACCTGCATTCTCATACATATATGCGATTCGGAGTTTCATGGATTCATACTGATCCGCTGAAGCCTTCTTCGCCTTCTCAAGTTCTGTTTTTACTTTATTTAATTCGTCTTCCTTCTCAGCAGCCTGGATACTCAGTTCAGAAATGCTGTTGGTAAGATCTTCATACTGTGCGTTTAAATCGGCCAGATAGCTCTCCAGCTCCTGCTTCTTGCTCTCAAGGCTTCCGATGCTGTTCTGTACCTGTGCAAGTCCCTCCTGTGCGGCCTGTTTCTCCGCCTGAGCTTCTGCGATCGCAGCGTCTGTACCTGATGCATATACAGTGCTTCCCATGGAAAGGGTGAGCATACCTGTCAGCAGTAATGTGAAAACTTTTCTATTCTTCATATAAACACCTTTCGTCCTTTCATGGGTTATAGTATAACACATTTTTCACAGAAAGCAATACTTTTATTTTATTTCTGTAACAAATACGTAATAATTGAAATTTCTATGCAACAAAAGCACACCAAAAAAGCTGCTGTTTTGCAGATTTTCCACGCAAAACAGCAGCTTTTATTTATCTTATCCTATGCAGTCTCAATTCCCAAGTTGTCAGCTATGCGGATCTTTCTCCGCTGTCATTGCCATACACCCTAAGGCTGTGTCTACTCTGCAGCCTCCATAAGAACTTCATTCTCAGCTTCTTCAGCCATTACTTCCTGATACTTGTCCAGGATGAGCTTCTGGATCCGCTCTCTTGTTGCAGAGTTAATCGGATGCGCGATATCGCGGTACTCTCCGTCACTTGCCTTACGGCTTGGCATTGCGATAAACAGACCTTTCTCTCCTTCGATCACCTTAATGTCATGTACCACAAACTCATCATCTATAGTAACCGACACAACGGCCTTCATTTTCCCTTCTTTTGCTACCTTTCTCACACGTACATCTGTAATATTCATTGTTACTTGCCCCTTTCATTTCGCTAAACATATCTGCGGGAATTTCTGCATTTACAATACGTAGCGCTCGTTTTTCTCCACGACGATCTTTACTTCTCCTTCTTCGCCGCAGTAATATGAATTCGCCCGGATAGTATCCCGGCTCTCAACAATGCAATTCTCAATGTGCGTATTATCTCCAAGGTATACGTCATTAAGGATCACAGAGTTTTTGATCACACAGTTATTGCCTACAAATACATCTCTGAACAGAACAGAATTCTCCACGGTTCCATTGATAATACATCCGCTGGATATCAGACTGTTCTTCACAGTTGCTCCCGGATTATATTTTGCCGGTGGCACGTCTGCAATTTTGGTTTTGATCGCAGGCTCCTGCTTGAAGAAATAATTGCGGATCTCCGGTTTCAGAAAATCCATGTTTGTCTGGTAATAAGCCTCTGCAGTAGAGATGTTATTCCAGTAGGTATCGATCTTATATCCATAAATTCTCTTCAGATTCTTATATCGGATGAGAATATCATTTACAAAATCATGTCTTCCCTCCTGGGCGGCACGTTCGATCAGCTCGATCAGCTGTCTCCTGCGGATGACATAGATACCTGTAGACACTGTATTATAAGAAGAAACAATCGGTTTCTCCTCAAATTCCTCGATCCGGCAGTCCTCATTCATGCGGAGGACACCAAATCTCTCAACCTGACTCTGATCCTGGCATGTGGTACATACAACGGTAACGTCTGCACGTTTTGCAATATGATACTCCAGAACTTTATTGTAATCCAGCTTGTAGATTCCATCGCCGGAAGCAATTACAACATACGGTTCATGGCTGTTCTTAAGGAAAGTCAGATTCTGATAAATCGCATCAGCAGTTCCCTGATACCATAAACTGTTGTCTCTGGTAATGGTTGGCGTAAAAACATAAAGCCCTCCCTGCTTTCTTCCGAAATCCCACCATTTGGATGAGCTTAAATGCTCATTGAGGGAACGGGCATTATACTGTGTCAGCACAGCAACCTTCTGGATATGTGAATTCGCCATGTTACTGAGGGCAAAATCGATCGCGCGGTAGCTTCCTGCAATAGGCATCGCCGCAATCGCTCTTTTGTTTGATAATTCTCTCATACGGTTATTGTTACCGCCTGCCAAAATAATACCTATCGCTCTCATTCTTTCCCACCGTCCTTTGCTGCAATTACCTGGCCAGCTGCCAGCTCTCCGTCAGGGTAGTCTTCTTTCGTTGTAACGCCTGAGATGGCGGTATTCTTACCGATTTTAACATTATCCGGAATCACGCTGTTTTCTCCGATTGCCGCAAGGCCGAAGGAATATACGGCAGGTTTCAGAACATTCGGTGCTTCCTCACCACAACCGATCACAACATTGTTTCCTACAACAACGTCCTCTGCCACAATGGCTTTATCCATAACAACATTCTCACCAACAGATGTGTTCTTCATGATAATGGAATCACGGATCACACTTCCCCTGCCGATAACAACATTCGGACCGATCACCGAATTATGTACTTCACCATAGACTTCCGTTCCCTCACCAATGATGCACTTATCCACAACTGCATCCTCGGAAATGTACTGCGGCGGAATCACATCCCCCTTGGTGTAAATCCTCCAGAATTCTTCATAAAGATTAAACTCCGGAATGATGTCGATCAGCTCCATATTTGCTTCCCAGTAAGAACCAAGTGTTCCAACATCTTTCCAGTAGCCATTGTACTCATAGGCAAAAAGACGCTGGCCTTTTTCCTTACAATACGGAAGAATATGTTTACCAAAATCACATCCGTTCTGATCTTTCAATGCGATCAGCGCATCCTTAAGAACCGGCCATGAGAAAATATAAATACCCATAGACGCAAGATTACTGCTTGGATGCTCCGGTTTCTCCTCAAACTCAGTAATACGGTTACTCTCATCAGTGACCATAATACCAAAACGGCTGGCTTCCTCGATCGGAACAGGCATACATGCAATGGTAATATCTGCCTTGTTCGCCTTGTGGAAATCCAGCATCACTTCGTAATCCATCTTATAAATATGGTCACCGGAAAGGATCAGTACGTAGTCTGGATTATACTGCTCCATATAAGCCAGATTCTGATAAATCGCATTGGCAGTTCCTGTATACCATTCACTGCTTGTACTCTTCTCATATGGAGGAAGGACTGTAACACCACCTTCATTGCGGTCCAGATCCCACGGAATACCAATCCCAATATGTGTATTCAGGCGGAGCGGCTGGTACTGTGTCAGCACACCCACCGTATCAATTCCCGAGTTAATACAATTGCTCAGTGGAAAATCGATGATACGATATTTACCACCAAAAGCGACTGCCGGCTTTGCAACCTTTTCTGTCAAAACTCCTAACCTGCTGCCTTGCCCACCGGCCAAGAGCATGGCAATCATCTCTTTCTTAATCATGCGATCACCTCTTGTATGTTATGATTATTTAATTATAGCATACTTTACCGTATTAGTGAACATTTTTTACAATTATTTTGATTGTATTTTACTTTTTTATCGCTATTGTATACCACAAATTGGTAAGACTTGTCGTTTTTTTCGTTCTTCTGGTAATTTTCAACATTTTTTGATATTATTTTCTGGTTACTTTTATATTCCACAGAGAAGCATTTTTTTAGCCAAAAGTACCACTTTTCAATTGTTTCTGTTGGCGTTATAATAAAGCAGACAAAAGAACCCCGAAAATAACATATATATAAGGAGATTATTATGTATCAGATAGACTTTCATAAACCGCTTCATATTCATTTTATCGGTATCGGCGGCATCAGCATGAGCGGCCTTGCCGAGATCCTTCTTGAGGAAAACTTCCGTATCTCCGGTTCCGATGCCAAAGCCAGTCCTCTTACACGTACACTCGAGGAACGTGGTGCCGTCATCTACTACGGACAGCGTGCAGCCAATATCAAAGATGATGTCGATGTGGTTGTCTACACAGCAGCGATCCATCCGGACAACCCGGAATTTGCCTGTGCAAAAGAAAAAGGGCTCCCAATGCTCACACGTGCGGAACTTCTCGGCCAGATCATGCGTAACTACGATACACCGATCGCCATTTCCGGTACCCACGGAAAAACCACCACAACTTCCATGGTTTCCCACATCCTTCTTGAGGGCGAATGTGATCCTACCATCAGTGTAGGAGGAATCCTTCCTGCTATCCACGGAAATATCCGCGTCGGAAATTCTGAAACTTTTGTTACAGAGGCATGTGAATATACCAACAGCTTCTTAAGCTTCTTCCCGAAAATCAGTGTCATTCTGAACATGGATGCGGACCATCTGGATTTCTTCAAGGATATTGACGATATCCGTCATTCCTTCCGGAAATTTGCTGAGCTTCTTCCGTCTGACGGAACTCTGATCATCAATGCTGATACACCGGAATACGAGACTATTACCCGTGGCCTTCCATGTCATGTTCTCACCTATGGTCTGGAGCATGAGGCAGATTATACAGCCGCAGATATCACCTGGGATAAATACGGACATCCTTCCTTCTCCGTTCTCTTCCAGGGCAAAAAAATCGGCAGCTATTACCTTCGTGTACCGGGCATCCACAATGTTTCCAACGCATTGGCTGCCATTGCCGTAGGACGCCTTCTGGAACTTCCGGATGATGTAATTGTCAAAGGCCTCGGAAGCTTTACAGGTACAGACCGTCGTTTTCAGTACAAGGGCGAGATCGGCGGCGTTACCATCATTGATGACTACGCACATCATCCGACAGAAATTGAAGCTACTCTTCATGCAGCGAAGAATTACCCACATCAGAAATTATGGTGTGTATTCCAGCCTCATACCTACACACGTACCAAGGCTCTTCTTCCTGAATTTGCAAAAGCCCTGACTCTGGCTGACCATGTTGTGCTGGCTGATATTTATGCCGCACGTGAAACAGACGATCTTGGTATTTCTTCCCAGGATCTCCAGAAACAGATCCAGGAACTTGGAACCCCCTGCGAATATTTCCCGACTTTTGATGAAATCGAGAGCTTCCTCTTAAAAAGTTGTGCACATGGTGATCTGTTGATAACTATGGGCGCCGGAGACGTTGTAAACATTGGAGAACACCTCCTCGGAAAATAGTTATCCACATTATCCACATGCTTATGCACATTCCAGACGTGCCTGGCATGTGGATTTTTTTGTGCATAACCCACTTGACATAATTCAACGGCCAAATTCCACAAATACCGCATTTTCCCTGTAAAATCGAGGTTTTTATTAGTTGCTAATAATTTTATCCTCAAGGTTATCCACATTTTCCACATTTTCCACATGCTAATTGGTGCACAACCTCTGTGAAAATAAACTATTCTCAAGTAAAAGTGGTTGTGCTATAATCCTTTTTAGCAAACGCGGACTTTTAAATACCACATGACCATTGAAGAAAACAAAGAAAGGGAGCTGCTGATCATGAGCCTGATTTCACTTCAGAATTCCTCTGAACTGGAGGTAACGATTCTTTCCAATCGTTTTATTGACAATTTCATGCCTCGCGCCAATGGAGAATTCGTGAAAGTATATATCTATCTTCTCCGGGCAGTATCTTCTTCTCCTTCTTCTTTCAGTCTGGAGCATATGGCGGATCGCCTTTTCTGCACAGAAAGGGATATTTTCCGTGCACTGAAATACTGGGAAGGTGAGAAAATACTCTCATTAACTTATACCACAGACCGACAGCTTTCCGGAATCACTTTACTGGAACCTTTTGCGGATGCCGGTCATATGGAAAGCAGTGCTTCCAGTGAGAACATTTTTTCCACCGCCGGAACTTCCTCATCGCCAGTTTCCGCCCAGATGGCAGCCGGCATTTCACAGCCTGTGGCTCTTACCGGTTCAGCCCCAAAAAATGTCTCCCTCAGTTCCAGTAATTCTGCTGTTTCCGGCGGTACTTCTTCAGAACTTTCAACCTCTGCGGACTACATCCGCAGCCTTACACCTGACCACATCAGCGAACTGAAACAGAATGAAGAGGTCAGTCAGCTGCTTTATATTGCCGAACAATATCTGGCCAAGACGCTGACTCCTACAGAAATGCAGAAGATTTTTTTCTTCTACGATGAGCTCCATATGTCCGCAGACCTTATTGAATATCTGGTGGAATACTGTGTTTCCAGGGGCCGCAAGAGCATGCGTTATATCGAAACTGTTGCCCTTGCCTGGACCAGGGACGGTGTCACTACAGTTGAAATGGCCCGTGATGCCAGCTCCCGTTTTTCCAAAGATTATTACACGATCCTGAAAGCAATGGGAATCAGTGGACGTAATCCTGTAGAAAATGAGATCAGTTACATCGATACCTGGCGTAAGACCTACGGCTTTGATCTGGAACTGATCCAGGAAGCCTGCAGCCGTACTGTTCTCTCCACCGGCCAGCCAAGTTTCCAGTATGCAGACAAAATACTTTCCGGTTGGAAAAAGAAAAACGTACATACGCTGGAAGATGTCCGGCTTCTGGATGCCGAACACAAGAAACGTCAGCTTGAGAAAGCAGTTTCCCGTAAGAAGCAGCCTGCGGCTCAGTCCCAGAGCAATAACCGCTTCAATAACTTTCACCAGCGTGATTATGATTTTACAGAATATGAGAAACGTCTTTTAAATAACCAGTAACAGAAACTGGAAGGAGCTTTTTATGCCTTTACAGAATTTTCAGTATGATACTATAATGAGAGAATACAGCCGCAGGCAGGCACAGAATCACCGGATTCTGGAGAAACGCACTGCCGAGGCCTACGGAAAGATCCCCCGCCTGAAGGAAATTGATGACGAGGTGGCTACATTAAGTGCTGATAAAGTACGGCGTCTCCTGAACAGAGAAGAAAAGGGTACCGCAGATCTGAAAGCCGCCATTCAGGAACTTTCCGATGAGCGCATCACCCTTCTTGTTGCCAACGGCTTCCCCGGAGATTATCTGGAGATGCCTTATACCTGTCCTGCCTGCCAGGACACCGGCTATATTGGCAGCAAAAAATGCACCTGTTTCAAGAAAGCCGAGATCGAACTGCTCTATGCACAGTCCAATCTGAACGAAATTCTCGAAAAAGAAAATTTTGACAGCTTTTCATTTGACTATTATTCTGCTACAATAAAAAACGAAGCCACAGGACTGTCTGCCCTGGAAACAGCCAGACGGGCCTATGATACTGCACAGCGTTTTGTGCAGAACTTCGACCATAAATTTGAAAACCTGTTTTTGTATGGCGATACCGGTGTTGGAAAAACTTTTCTTTCACACTGCATCGCACGGGAGCTTCTCAGATCCACACACTGCGTCCTGTACTTTTCAGCCTATGATCTTTTTGATATGATGGCTGCAAATTCTTTTTCCAGAAAAGATACCGGCACGGATGAGGAACTGATCTATGACTGTGATCTTCTGATCATTGATGACCTGGGAACGGAGCTTACCAACAGCTTCGTATCTTCACAGCTTTTTCTCTGTCTCAATGAGCGGATCATGCGCAGGAAATCCACGATCATTTCCACGAATCTGACGCTCAAAAATTTCTCGGATACCTATTCCGAGAGAACATTTTCCCGAATTGCCAGCAACTATCAGATGATATCGTTGATCGGGAAGGACATCCGTATACAGAAAATATTTTTAGGAGGAAATTAAAATGGCACAGGTAAATACAAAAGATTTTTCCACACTCCCGGTAGGAAGACTTGGACTGATTCCCCTTCAGAGCTGCAGCTCATTAGGTGCGAAGGTGAACGATTGGCTGGTTAAATGGCGTGCCGAAAGACAGTATCCTGGAATGGATTCCTTCGCATTCGAGGGATACAAACGTGATTCTTACATCATCGATGCCAAGACTCCACGTTTCGGCTCCGGCGAAGGTAAATGTACCATCAATGAGTCTGTCCGCGGTGATGACATCTACGTTATGGTAGATGTAACTAACTATAGCTTGTCCTATCCGATCGGACCTTACACGAATCTTATGTCCCCGGATGATCATTTCCAGGATATGAAGCGTGTTATCGCCGCTGTCGGCGGAAAAGCCCGCAGAGTCAATGTGATCATGCCATATCTCTATGAGAGCCGCCAGGACAAACGTGTCGGAAGAGAGTCTCTTGACTGTGCCAATGCACTTCATGAGCTGATCGATATGGGTGTTGAGAATATCATTACCTTTGATGCACATGATTCCCGTGTACAGAACGCAACTCCTCTTCACGGATTTGAGACTGTACAGCCATCCTACCAGTTCATCAAGGCTCTTCTTAAAAATGAAAAGGGTCTCCACATCGACAAGGATCATTTCATGACGATCAGCCCGGACGAGGGAAGCATGAGCCGTGCAATCTATCTTGCCAACGTTCTGGGTGTTGATATGGGTATGTACTACAAACGTCTGGATTACTCAAAATATGTAAACGGCCGTCATCCGATCGCTGCATATGAATTCCTCGGACCGAAGATCGAAGGCAAGGATATGATCCTCATCGATGATATGATCTCTTCCGGTGATACAATCCTGAAAATCGCTTCTCTCCTGAAAGAGAAAGGTGCAGGTAAGGTTTACATCTGCTCTACATTCGGATTCTTCACAGACGGTCTTGATAAATTCGATGATGCTTACAAAAAAGGCTACTTCGACAAACTCCTCACTACCAACCTGGTTTACCAGACACCGGAGCTTCTTGAGAAGCCATACTACATCAGCTGTGATATGAGCAAATACATCGCACTGATCATTGATACCCTGAATCATGATACTTCTGTCAGCCACCTCCTGAATCCGGTAGACAGAATTAAACGCTGTGTAGCAAACTACATGAGCCAGTATGAGAAATAAATAATAATTTACAGGCGGCTGCATTTTCAGGATCACAGACTGATCCGCTGGAAACGCAGCCGCTTTTTAACCAAATCAAGTAAGTCCCCTGTGGCTTTTACGAATATCCACCTGACTTCTGCATAAAAAAAGCAAAGCGGATATTTATTCCCCGCTTTGCCATATATTCCATAAAATTTCATAAAAATCTACATGGGAAGTTTCTGATATGGAATTCCTTCCTTATCCAGGATCTCCATTTCTCTCTTGTGGCAGGTACTTATGATCACCTGTCGTTCTTCTTTGTGAAGCCAGCGAAGAGCTGCTGCAAGACGTTCTTCATCATACATCCCAAACACATCATCCAGGATCACCGGAAACGGTTCTTCTTTGCAGAAAAGTTCACCTGCCGCCATACGAAGGGCAAAATAGATCTGTTCAAGAGTACCTCTGCTTAGACGTTCAATGGAAACCGTCCTCTCTCCGGTATTCACAGACATATGTAATTCCTCATCCATCAGAACTTCCCGGTACTTTCCTCCCGTAATCTCACTTAAGATCTGTGAAGTGCGCTGTTTCAGGCGAACTCCCACCTGATCTGTAATATTCCCGGAAAGTGCCTCTATCGTTTCCATAGCCATATTTAAAGCCTGAATCTCTGTTTCTTCCGGAGTAAGTACCTCTGTATTCTCTTCACACTCCTGAAGTTCTGCCTGAAGATTGGAAAGTGCAGTATGTTTTTCTTCGTGATCACTGTCCAGACTGTTCCGGTTCCAGGTCAGCTCATCGTGTCTGGAAAGCCATCGTTCTCTCTGGCGTTCCCTCCTGTTCAGCTCCCTGCTCAGACGAACACGGAAGAACAGAGCAGCTACCGTTATCCCCGCTGTCAGCACACCGGTAAGGATACTCAGGATCAGCTGGCTGGAAAAAGCGGCCAGACATCCGGTTCCGGCAATACCTGCCAGCAATACAACTGCCAGAACCGCCCCGTTAAGCTCCCGTCGTCTTTTTACCCGATCGATCCGGAGTTCCAGAAGATCTTCGGTACTCTTATCTCTGGTTCCCATATTCATTCCATCCTGCTGCTGCGTGATCCTGTCTCTTTTTTCATCCAGCTCCCTGATTTCTTTACGGATATACTCTATATTTGCAGAAATTTTTTCTTTTTCTTTTTCGAGGTCTTTTTTACGGCGGGCCGCCTCTGTCAGATATCCTTTTCTGGACATTTTCAACATCTGCATGGCACGTCCCATATCAACAGAGCTGTCGCCGGTTCCCTGATAGCTGGCCATATAATTCTGCAATTCACGGACAAGATCCTTTCCGGTAACACTTTTCAGCTGTGCCACGGATACGGTATTATCATAGACCGCCTCACTTACATTTCCGAGAACAGACTCAAGAGCTCCCTGTTCCGCATCCACAAGGCTTCCGTCATCTTCACAGAGAAGTTCTCCCATTTTCTTTTCTTTATAAAAATTTCTTGTAAGGCGATAATTCTTTCCTTTACTTGTAAACCACATGATCCCACCATATTCGGCAGGATTTTCCCAGGGTTCATATTTCGTATAAGTATCATTCTGTGCAGCTTTGCCACGGAGTCTGCGGACACCGTAAAACATGGATCGTATAAATGTATGCGTCGTTGTCTTACCGCTCTCGTTTTCTCCGTAAAGCACATTGATCCCGGGAATAAGCTCCATATCCCTGTTCCGGATCTTCCCAAAATTTTTTATTTTCAAACGTCTGATAACCATCTTGCGCTATCCTCCCGTGCTGTCCCTTTTACCGCCTGCTTCCGGTTTCAAGCAATGCCTGAAGACCATAATACAGTGCCTTTTTTTCTACCGTATCCATTCTGCCCTTTGCGAGAAAATAGCCGATATAATCACCGATCAGCGTACCACTGTAGCGTTTATAAAGCTCTTCCAGATCATATGCAGGCCAGGACTCATCCACAACATCGGTAATATTACCCAGACTCTTTAATTTCTCCGGAATCAGCAGAAGATCCGGCGAACGCATTCCCTGCAGAATAATGCGGTAAATATTACGCCCTCCCCGGCGGAATATCTGAGATTTCACAGCCTCTTCCAGCGATATCTGTGTCGTCTCTTCATGAAGCAGCATCACAAGCTGCTGATAAGACCGGCAGGCAAAAGGTACAAATTCTGTGCGGATACGACCGTTTACTACCCGTCCCTCCATATATCCATGTTCTCCGGTATCATTTCTGTCTATCGGTTCCAGAGCTCCGGAAAAAGCAGCCTGATCGCGGATCAGGATCTGTGGCTTGTGAATGTGTCCCAGTGCCACATAATCAAAGCCTGCTGCTGCCAGGGAAGCTGCACTAAGCGGAATGTGTTTCTCATCTCCGCCATGTGCAAGAAGAATATGGATTCCCTCCTCCTGCACCGGTACCGCCTTGTCATACAGGCCTTCTCTGATCTCACGGTCGTAATAGCTGAGTCCATACACATAGACATCCAGCTCCGGGTCCTTGACACAGGTCAGTTCTCTGTTTTTGAAAAAAGTCACATTGGAATTCCACTCAAAAGTACGATAAAAAGAATCACGGCTGATAAAATCATGGTTTCCTGCCATAAGATACACTCTGGTATCCGGAATAGTAGAAAACAGATAATTCACTTCCTTAAGTTCTCTCATAAGCGGCTGACGGTGGAACAGATCTCCGGATATAAATAACAAATCCACCGGGTCTTCGCGGATACCCGCAATAACCCGGCGGAAAGTGCTCCAGATCTCTTCCTCCCGCTCTTTGCTCCATGGGCATCCCCTGTCAGGAACAGCTCCCAGATGCAAGTCTGCAAGATGAATAAATCTCATGATGTTCTCCCCTGTGTATCAGTTACACATAGTCAATACTTATTGTCAGTTCCTCTCTGAGGTCTGTGATCAAAGATCGCAGTTCTTTACAGTTCTCGGGAATGGAATTACGTCGCGGATGTTACCCATACCTGTAAGGTACATTACACATCTCTCAAAACCAAGACCAAATCCGGAATGACGTGTAGAACCATATTTACGGAGATCCAGATAGAAATCATAATCCTCCGGTTTCAGGCCAAGCTCGTCCATACGTGCTTTCAGCTTACCATAGTCATCCTCTCTCTGGCTTCCTCCGATAATCTCTCCGATTCCCGGTACCAGGCAATCCATAGCAGCAACAGTCTTTCCATCCTCATTGAGTTTCATATAGAAGGCTTTGATTTCCTTCGGATAATCGGTAACAAATACCGGTCTCTTATAAATCTGCTCTGTCAGATAGCGCTCATGCTCTGTCTGAAGATCGCATCCCCAGAATACCTTGTAATCAAATTTGTCGTTGTTCTTCTCAAGGATCTCAACAGCTTCTGTATAAGTTACATGTGCGAATTCAGAATTAAGCACATGGTTCAGTCTGTCAAGAAGCCCCTTGTCCACGAAGGAATTGAAGAAGTTCATTTCCTCCGGTGCATTCTCAAGAACATAACGGATCACATATTTCAGCATAGCCTCCGCAAGTTCCATGTCATCCTGAAGATCCGCAAACGCACACTCCGGCTCGATCATCCAGAACTCAGCAGCATGACGGGTTGTATTGGAGTTCTCTGCACGGAAAGTCGGTCCGAATGTATAAATATTACGAAATGCCTGTGCAAAAGTCTCACCATTCAGCTGTCCACTTACGGTAAGATTGGTCTCCTTTCCAAAGAAATCCTGTGAATAATCAACCTTTCCGTCTTCTGTCATCGGCATATTCGCAGGATCCAGTGTCGTTACCTGGAACATCTCTCCGGCACCCTCACAGTCACTTCCTGTGATCAGTGGTGTATGCACATAAACAAATCCTCTTTCCTGGAAGAATTTATGGATTGCATATGCACAGAGAGAACGCACACGGAATACAGCCTGGAAGGTGTTTGTTCTCGGTCTTAAATGTGTCATGGTTCTTAAATACTCAAGGCTGTGACGTTTCTTCTGCAGCGGATAATCCGGTGCGGAGCTACCCTCTACAAATACCTCTGTCGCCTGGATTTCAAATGGCTGCTTTGCCTGTGGGGTAGCTACCAGTGTACCTTTTACAATGATAGCTGCTCCAACGTTCAGCTTGGAAACCTCTGCGAAATTCTCCATGTTATCATGATATACGATCTGAAGAGTTTCAAAAAAGCTTCCATCATGGAGTACGATGAATCCAAAAGCCTTGGAATCACGAACGCTTCGTACCCATCCGCCTACCGTGATCTCTTTATCAAGATACTGCTCACGGTTTCTGTAAATTTCTTTCACTGTTGTCAGTTCCATAATCTATACCTCATTCCTCATATTCAGGATTACACGTCCCTGCGGACCTCCAAATGTCCGTATCGAATTAAGTATAGACTATTCTTATGGTTCGTGCAAGGAGTAATTGCCCTGATACACAGAAAAATCCCGCATACCGGAAGCAGTCCGGTACACGGGATCATATGCCTGATCAGTAGATTGATGCATCAATGCTTCCTGTGTTCAGATATGTGATACAGTAATAATAAATTCTCTTAAATGTTTTGGTCGTGTAATGCAGTCCGTCATCAGAAGCAGCATCCGTTCCGGAATAAGAGGAATTCGTTCCGTAGCCCTTCTTCATCAGTACACTGTAAGTATCAATATACTTATAATTCAGTGAAAGTCCGGAGCGGATCTTACTGTTAAACTCTCTTACCTGCGCTTCTGTACGTGCACCTTTTCCTGCTTTCGTGATCATAACACTGTTGATCGGATTGACAGACATGTAAAACAGTTTACAGTTTTTGCTCTTCAGTGTAGAAGCAATGTCGGACATATAACTGATGTAATTGCTGATGTTTGCCATGTCGTTGATGCCCAGATTGAAAACAACCGCAATCGGTTTGCTTCCTTTGGTTTTGTTGATTTCGTTTATAAGCTGAGTATATCCTGTGCTCTGAAACCAGCTAAGTCCCTGTCCGGCTTTTGCAATAAAAGAAACATCGCTGGTCACGGAACTGCTTACCTGTTTATTCAGAGTTGCCTTCATTCCTGCAGTACGGGAATCTCCTACGAAGATCACCTTACTGTACTTCATTCCAATGGCAGGTTTTGACATATTTGCAGAACTGATATCTTTTTCCATTGTACGGTTGAACACCGTTGCATAAAGGGTCGTAGTCTTGCTTATTTTAACCAGCTCTCCGGCTTCATAATCCGGCGATGTTGCAGATCCTGTACGTCTGGTTTTTGACCATCCCATGAATGTATAACCCGTTGCATTGGAAGCTGACGGAAGCTTCAGGTATCCGTCTTTACCAAGTGTTACTGTTTTCCATACGCTTCCATTTGCTTTACAGAGATTCACACTTACAGACTGCATCTGTACTGCATAGTACTTGATATTTCTACTGATCTTAATCTTTGTTCCAGCCTTCTTTGCAGTGGATGTCTTTCCATTTACTGTCGTAGACCATCCAAGGTTCACATAGCCCGATCTGGATGGCACTGTCGGGAGAGTATAATAAGTGCCCTCTTCTACTTTTTTCTGAAGTTTCCGATATGTGGAATTACTGCTTCCATTTCCCAGATAAAAGCTTACTGTATAATACCTGCTTTTTCTGCGGACTGCGTACAGATTCATATCCCTGGTGACTTTTACACTTGCTCCGGCTTTATATACCACTTTGGTACTGCCTTTCTGTGTCGTCCACCCAAGATTCTGATATCCGACTGCATTCGGAACACTTGGAAGCTTAATCGTGGTATTTAATGTTACGTTTCTTGTCAACGCTGTATATGTTTTGCTTTTGCTGGTACCTGAATTATTATTAAACTTCACAGTATAGACCATTTTGGCTGCCGATACTTTCTGGGAAGCTGCCGGCATTATGATCAGTGCTGCTGCGAAAAGTGCCAGCAAAAGCCACTTCATGTAAAAGGCTTTTCCGGTTCTTTCTGTTTTTTTCATTTAAACAAACTCCTTCTGAAATCCATATCCAGTCCCGGTGTGCCTCCTTTTTTACAGAGTGCTGATAAATCTCATAAATGCATCCCTGCCCTCTGGTGTGCATTTATAAACACCGGCATCCTCCAGAACATGAACAAATACATTGCCCACCTCTTTGCGGAGAACATCCTGAATATTATCTTTGTCAAGTTTCTCGTATTTCGGCAGAAATTCTGCAACCCATGCAGCATGTTTCTCGATCTTTTCATTAGAAGCGATATCCTTGCCGCTCAAAATATACTCTTCCAGAAGTTCCAGTTCTTCTTTCAGACGTGCCGGAAGAACGGCCAGGCCCATAACTTCAATGAGACCAATATTTTCCTTCTTGATGTGATGGTAACATGCATGTGGATGATAAACGCCAAGCGGATTCTCTTCTGTTGTAATATTGTTTCGAAGTGTCAGATCCAGCTCAAAAGTATCTCCCACCTTACGTGCGATCGGCGTGATGGTATTATGAGGCTCACCGTCTGTCTCTGCAAAAACAAATGCAGCTTCGTCTGTATAGCCTCTCCAGTTTTCCAGCACATGTGTCGCCAGATCGATCAGTCTCTTCTCATCTTTACTCCGGATACGCAAAACAGAAAGCGGCCATTTCACGATACCGGCTTCTACATCTTCATATCCTGGAATCGTCACATGCTTCTCGATCTCAGCCTTCGCCATGGCAAATGTATAATGTCCGCCCTGGAAGTGATCATGGCTCAGGATAGAACCACCAACGATCGGAAGATCCGCATTGGAGCCAAGAAAATAATGCGGAAACAGTTTTACAAAATCAAACAGCTTGATAAACGTGTTTCTCTCGATCTTCATAGGTGTATGTTTACTGTTAAATACAATACAGTGTTCATTGTAATAAACATATGGGGAATACTGAAAGCCCCACGGACTGTCATTGATCGTGATCGGGATAATTCTGTGATTTTCTCTTGCCGGATGATTTACTCTTCCTGCGTAACCTTCATTCTCCGGACAAAGCAGACATTTCGGGTAACTACTGGATTTCACAAGTTTGGCAGCTGCGATGGCTTTCGGATCTTTTTCCGGTTTGGAAAGGTTGATGGTGATATCGATCTTACCATATTCACTGTCTACTGTCCACTTCTGATCTTTTTTTACACGGTAGCGTCTGATATAGTTGCTGTCCTGACTCAGTTTATAAAAATAATCCGTTGCTTTCTCCGGATCTTCTTTATAAGCATCCCAGAATTCTTTCTGCACCTGCGCCGGACGCGGCATCAGACAGTTCATAAGTTTTGTATCGAAGAGATCTCTGTATACAACGCTGTCCTCAATAATCCCTCTCTTTACAGCTTCATCCAGAAGCTCATCGAGAGTCGCCTCAAGATCAATTTTAGCATACTCTGTCTCGGGTTCTGTATATTCACTTTCCCCAAAGGCATCCAGAAGAAGATTCGTCGCATAGATTCTTTCACATTCTGGTGTTATTCCTGTCTCCACTCCATACTGCACCAGTTTTTTGATACTTTCACTTAACATTACATTTTCCCCTTTCCTGTCGCGCTTTTTCCAAAAAAGGACAAATACACCTGTCCTTTTCTGATTTATGCCAAACGGGTCTTCCCGATTTGTCATCTCTGCTGTTACCCCACGGCTTTTATCCGGCCATTTATCTGCGTCACTCTGTAACGTTTTCTATATAGGTCAGGAATACATTTCCCGCACTTTCAAATAATGCTGTACTGTCATTCATTCCATATGGGCTTGTCTGTCCTGTAGACGGGTCATAAAGATACGTATTATATTCATCATAGCCTACGATCACAACGCTGGAATTCTCTCCGGTTTTGGCCACTACCGGCCTCTGGGCGCTGACCTCATAAAGGACATTATCAAGACTGCATCCGGTCAGATCGATCACAGTTCCTGTATCTCCCAGTCCATCCTGAAGTTCCTTCTTCTTCCAGTTAGCTGTCAGGATCGTATCCGGTACATCTTCTATATCCATCTGGATCTTTGTCTTTTTATTTCCACGTTCCCAGACATACTGCTGAGCACGGTTCAGGACAACTCCGGTCTGATTATCCGCACGTTTTACGGCTGCTGCCGGATCTGTATAAATCCGGTCAAGAGATCCATATGCATAAACATAATAAAGTTCTCCCTGCGGAACAGTCGTATCCAGTGTCACCGGTGAATCTTCTGTACTCTCGATCTTGGAATAAACAAGCAGCGGGCTGTCCGTCTCCGGCTTCTGGGTCATGGTCAGGCGGATCAGTGTTCCTGCGCGGTTTGTAGTGATCAGAGCCACATCTACCTGACTTCCGGATGCCTTTTTGTTATTCATGATATTATCTTTTTTCTGGACTGTATAAGTATTTCCTGATTTTGCGGAAAGCTCAAATTCCATCATGGTACTTCCAACCGTCACATTTGTGACATAAAGGCCATCCTGATGATATTCTTTCTTTACTTTACCCTTAAAGCTCTCAATGCGGAATGTACTGAGTCCTTCTGTTTCATGTCCGTTGGCATCTGTAAGAATATCCTCATCAGAAAGGATTCCATATACCAGATCTTCATTCATAAATCCCAGAGTTCTCAGTTTCTGCCCGCTTTCCGGCAGGAGATCTCTTGTTTTCAGTGAATCAAACTCGATTTCTCTGATCTTTCCTTTATCATCTCCGGAAGTGATCAGCCATGCCGCATGTGCCTTGGTCTCAGATACTACAAAATAATTCTGTTTAATACCATCTTCCAGGATCTCAGAAGTTCCTGTTTCAATATCTACCTGATACAGCTTCTGTGCAAAAAGAAGAAACAGCTGATTATTTTTGTTTACATAAGTAAGTGTTCCGAGATCTTCCTTCAGGAATTCGTAGGATTCTGTGCTCGGTATGAAAACCTTTTCTTCCACTACATTACGGTCACTGTTGTAATGATAAACACAGACTCCGCTGTATCCTTCATGAACACCACGGTTCATATAACCATAAAGTACAAAATCCACATCTCCACTGTCTGACACGCGGATGATCTTAATATCATGTTCCGTTCTCACATATCTGGAATCATTATTTTCATCTTTACGGAAACTGAAGATCCTTGTGATCTTACCGCTGGACGGTGCATAAGACCAGAGATCACCATCCTGCTCAAAAACAACGATCTTTCCATCACTGTTAGACGCATAGGTGACATTTTTATTTCGGATTCCCAGAAGAAGTCCCGCATCGGAAACAACCGTCTGAGAAGGATCAAAAACTTTTGTTGCAGAACGCTTGAAGTCCAGCAGCATGATCCTGGTCTCCGTATAACGCATACGATAAAATTCCGTAACATCATAAATTTCTGTTTTATCCTCATCATCCTGTGCAGAAACCTGATAATTCAAAGTAATACTTGCGGTTGTTTCGTTGATATCATCGATCAAAGGCACACCTTCCATATACATTTTGGGTGAAAGTGATCCCCAGCTGATATTGGAAAGGCCTGAAGAGATGGTAATATTATTGAAATTGGTTCCACTGGTCGTATCTTCTGCCTCCAGATATCCCGTCAGAGTATCTGCCTGCTCTTTATCCAGACATTTGGAGGAAAAATCTTTTACAAACTGCAAATACGCCTCTGTATTTAACTGCGTTCTGGAAACAACTCTTGTATAGTAATAAACTTCCCCCTCGCTGGTATCCAGCGTGATCTGAAGAGAATATTCCTGGTTCATACGAAGATCACTGCTAATTTCGATCTCTGTACTTAAATATCCGTTTTCTTCTTTGGTAAGATTCTTGATCTTACGGTTCTCCATAACCTTGCTTCCATCTGAAGTACGCACCTCATACGCAAGGCCTGTTACTGTATCTGTGTATGGATTGATCTCAAATGTCAGCTTTTTCGTCGTATCCAGAGGTGTAATACTGCCTCGCATGAAATCGGTCTGCATCTGCTGCCTGTATCCATACATTTTATTTGCCTGTGTACTTCCCAGCTTTACCATAACTTCCGGAAGCGTGGCGTCATTCATATCTGAACGGTTATCCGTAGACTGACTGTTCATCAGAAGTGATGTACAGGCCACTACTGCTACGAAGATCACCAGAAGTATAGCTCCTTTACGTAGGATCTTTTTCATGTCATTCTCCCTTCTGTGAGATCGACTCTTCCGGATAAAGAAGCCTGTCCAGTGTAGGATTTACATGAAGCGCCTTCATGGAATCCGCAAAACTTTCTCTGTTCTTTTTCTTTCCGGTTTTTACTGCGCGGATCAGGATATTCTTTGGTGTATGCTCCATATCAATAAACTCAAGAAGCTGTGTCTCATAGCCTTTACTTTCCAGAAGCTCTGCCCGCAGGCCATCTGTGATCAGCGCAGCCATACGTTCTTTCAAAATTCCGTAACGCATGATCGGCTGCAGCATTTCATTTTTGATCTGGCGGTTCAGTTCATGCTGGCAGCATGGAACAGACAGGATCACCTGTGCCCCCCATTCCACGGCTTTCGCCAGGGCAAAATCTGTTGCTGTATCACAGGCATGAAGTGTCACCACCATATCTACGGAAGAAACTCCTTCATAGCCGGCAATATCTCCCTGATAGAAATGCAGTTTATCATACCCATAAGATCTGGCAAGCTCGCTGCAGTGTCGGATCACATCTTCTTTAAGATCAAGGCCTATGATGTTCACATCAAAACCCTCAAGCTCTCTGAGATAATAATACATCGCAAATGTAAGATAGGACTTTCCACAGCCAAAATCCAGGATTGTAATCTCCCGGTCTTTCGGAAGTTTGGGAAGAATATCCCGAATAAATTCCAGAAAACGGTTGATCTGCCTGAATTTATCATATCGGGAAGCAACAATCTTTCCATCTTTTGTCATAACTCCCAGATCCACCAGAAACGGAGCTGCGGTTCCCTCTTTCAGAATATACTGTTTCACACGGTTATGCGGTGCGATTTTTACACTTTCATTCTGAACAGCTTTATGATTTTTTGTTTTGATCGTTGCCTTGCCTTTTTTGCTTATGAGGATGCTTCCATCCTGGCTGCGTCCGATTACCTGAAGCTGACGGAATTCTTCCATTGCCTGCTCCAGATAATCGATAATCTCTTCCCTTGAATAATTTTTATGGTAAACCTTCGTTCCCTCTGTCACAGACGCCTGGTAACAAAGTTTCCCTTTCAGTTCCACAGGACGAAGCTTCACCTTGGAAGGTCCCTCACCAGTCCTGCGGCCACTTACAACAGCCTGGATCAGCTGTTCATTGATCTGTTCTTCTAAAAATTCCCTTATTGTCTTCATCATACTTCCATTATATTCATTTTCGTTTTTCTTGTATATGGACAGATGTTGGAGGAACCTGTCATTCATATTCTGTCATTACTGTTATCGCGGAAAATACTGTCGACATCTCCGGCGTCGGCATCTTCTCCGGGAAATTTCCTGATATACCAATACCTGGATAAGATCATCCAGAAATCCGCCCGGCATTTCCTGGGCACTGGCATCTTTGGTCATCTCATCTTTCACCAGACTGCAGATATGATACAGCATAAAACGATCCGGATACTCGTCATACAGGCGGCTTCCCTCATAGTCCAGAAGCTGACACTGCATTTCCGCCTTCTCCTGGATCTTTCTGGCTGTATCTGGGTAATAGGATTTCATCAGGTCAAACTCTCTCTCCTGTTCCCGCTCCTCATTATAAAAAACAGGATTTCCCTGTGCAGCATAAAACGGATAAAAGTCTCGATAAAGCATAATCGCTGCTGTCCTCTCTCTGCTATCTCTTACAGTATATGCAGAAAAGATATGACGGTTCCCCTGTTTCTGCAATTATGCCATGCGTTTCAGCATTCCCTGAGTCAGGCGCACGCTATGCTCAATGGCAAGTTTCTCAAATGCCGGATAATCCATGTTTGCGCTGTTATCAGCCTTGTCAGAAATCGCTCTGATGATCAGGAACGGGATTCCGTTAAGAGCTGCTGCCTGTCCGATCGCCGCACCCTCCATCTCAACTGCATATGCGCTGAACTCTTTTACAATGTTGTCCTTTACACCCTGATCACATACAAACTGGTCTCCAGAAGCAATTCTTCCTTCAAAAACCTGGATCTCCGGATTCACTTCCTCGCATACATCACGGGCGATCTTACGAAGACCCTCATCTGCCTGGAAAGAAAATTCTTTCATCTGAGGAATCTGTCCCTTCGGATATCCAAATCCTGTAGCATCCATATCATGATGAAGAACATCTGTAGAAAGTACGATATCTCCGATATTGATGTCGTTATTCAGGCTTCCTGCAATACCGGTATTGATCACAGCTTCCACCTGAAAAAGATCTGCCAGGATCTGGGTACACATACCTGCATTTACTTTACCGATTCCGGACTGCACTACAACAACTTTCTTTCCTTCCAGAACTCCCTCATAAAAGTCCATGTTTGCTCTTGTAGTGATGGACACATCTTCCATCACTTCTTTCAGTCTTGCAACTTCCTGTTCCATTGCGCCTATAATTCCAACACATTTCATGATCTGTAAGTCCTCTCTTTCAATATAATATCCTGCTGAATTTTCATTTTTCTTCTGTTCAACAGTACTTTTTCTTTTTCTACAACGTTCATTATAACAAATTTTATTTTTTATGGAAACTTTTTTTAAGAGATGATATAATCGGTAGATATGATACTGCTCTCCGGTACAAAACCATATAGATATTAAACCATATAGATATTCTCTGTACCGGACGGCAAATAAATACAGGAGGAATTTTTATGACATATAAAACAAAAGGTGTCTGTGCTCAGGGAATTGAGTTCGAGATCGACGACAATAAGAAAGTACACAATATTAAATTTACAGGTGGATGCTCCGGAAATACACAGGGCGTTGCACATCTTGCAGAAGGAATGGATGCTGATGAAGTGATCAGCCGCCTGGAAGGTATCCGCTGTGGTTTCAAACCAACTTCATGTCCGGATCAGCTTGCAAAGGCAATCCGTCAGGCATTAAACGAAGGCTGATCTGTAAGATCAATCGCCACCCTGCAGAATCTTTTTTCTGCAGGGTGTTTTTTATATTTGTTTCTTCTGTCAGATATCTGTTCTGTCCCATTTATCACACAATGACTGGATATCTCTTGCAAAACGGTCCAGATCTTTGTTTGGGCAGCCTTCATTCTTACGGATAATCGTCATCAGGCGGCGTCCCATAGCCAGAAGCTTCTCATATGCACGGGCGGCTTTGGTCGTTTTGGGTGAAGCAGTGGCTTTCACAATGCGGACACCAACAGCTTCGTGGATACATTTGTTCTCCAGAAGATCATATTCTGTTCCGCTGAACGGCGCCGTTGCGTCATATCCCAGCTCTTCTTTCAGTCTCTGGGCAAAAACCTCCGTTACCGTATCATCTCCGTGAGTAACAAAGACATGCTTCGGCTTCGTTTCAAATGCTCTTGCCCAGTTCAGAAGGCCATTTACATCTGCATGGCCACTGATTCCGGGCATTCTGCTGATTTCCGCTGCAACCTGCACCGTCTCTCCAAACAGTTTCATCTCTGTGGCCCCTTCCAGAAGTGCCCGGCCAGGGGTTCCTATCGCCTGATATCCAACAAAAAGAATGGTATTTCTTGGATCCCACAGATTATGTTTCAGATGATGTTTGATACGTCCGGCATCACACATACCGCTGGCAGAAATGATCACCTTGCAGTCTTCATCGAAATTAATCGCTCTGGAATCATCGGTAGTAACGGATGTCTTCAAGCCCGGGAATGACAGTGGATTGATTCCTTTGTTCAAAAGATCCATTGCTTCTTCATCGTAGCAGGTATAGGCATTTTCACTGAAAATCGTAGTTGCCTCATTGGCAAGAGGACTGTCTACATACACAGTAAAGCCATCATGCCCGTGAACAAGCCCCTGTTCTTTGATCTGACGGATAAAATACAGCATTTCCTGCGTACGGCCCACAGCAAAGGATGGAATCACCAGATTACCGCCTCTGTCAAAAGTTTTCTGAATGATTTCCGCAAGCATGACTGGATAATCCGGTCGTTCTCCATGACTTCTGTCTCCATAAGTAGACTCCATCACAACATAATCTGCCTCTTTAATATATACAGGATCCTTGATCAGAGGCTGATTAAGATTTCCGATGTCTCCGGAAAATACGATTTTCTCTTTCTTATCATCTTCGGTAAGCCAGATTTCAATACTGCTTGATCCCAGGAGATGTCCCGCATCCACAAAACGAACCTCGATTCCTTCAGCAGGTTTGATAATTTTATCGTATGGACATCTGACAAAGTTTCGAAGAACACCCATTGCGTCTTCCATCGTATATGCAGGAATAAATTCCGGTTTTCCTTCTCTGCGCCCCTTACGATTTCTCCATTCAGCCTCAAACATCTGGATATGTGCGCTGTCACGGAGCATGATATCACAGAGATTACAGGTTGCTTCTGTGGCGTAGATTGGTCCCTGATAGCCTTTTGCATATAATGCCGGAAGATTACCGGAATGATCCATATGAGCATGTGTCAGGAGCACAAAGTCCAGGTCACCCGGAGCTACCGGTAACTCTTTATTCTCGTAATAATCTGGTCCCTGCTCCATTCCATAATCCACCAGAAACTTCCGCCCTGCTGCTTCCAGATAATAGCAGCTTCCGGTCACTTCGTGTGTTGCACCGATAAATGTTATCTTCATGCACAAGCCCCCTTTTCCGCTCTGCTATATGTTCATAAACGCAATCGACTTACGTTTAAGCAGAAATAATCGACTTTCTGTTTATTAACAGTTTTATTGTATTTATTATACACGAAATGTTTGGATTTTGACAGTCTTTTTGTGAAATATATGGAATTTTAAGAATTTATCTTTAGAAAGATTGTTAGATTTTTCAGAATTTTAAGATTCCCCAGCGAAGGTAATGTAAGTTTACTGGATTTTTTTGGTTTGTTGACATCGCTGGGGATGGGATGAGCTTATGCTATAAAATTATTTTACCAGGACTCCCTTGGTTACTGTTCTAACTGCTTCTTTACTTCCATCTTTTGCTGCATGGTAGCCACGGACTCTATAGTAGTAGCCGCTTGGAACGATAACTGTGAGATCTTTAACGAGATTGGATACATTAGATGCCGTAAAAGTCCAGCTTTTGTACTCAGTATAACTTCCATTTACTTTTCGATCCAGATATAAAGTCAGATATACCTTATCGCAATTATGATGGCACTGTGTTATTCCGGATATTCCAACTTTATTACTTGCTAATTTTTTAACGGTTGTTGTTCCAAAACTTAAATTATTGCCTCGCAGCATACTGTAAACCGTATTTTCTGAATAATCTTCATCTGTTTCCAAATCCGTAATTTCCAATTCATCGGCAAAGGTTGTAACTAACCCTATTGACATGCTGAGACAAATTACCAAAAAAAGTGTCCATATTATCTTTCCTATTTTTCTTTTCATACTTTTTCCTTTCTTACGCGTAAACTTTCATTACAATAATAATACGAACATATTCGGCAATTATCTCTTTACATTTTTATATTTTTTACTAACTTTATAAATTCCTGTTCATTCATTTTGCATTCAATCTGATAGAACACTGAATCCGTATTCCAATATGCAACATAACTTGGGATTTTATCTCCCTTAGCCGCTATTTTTTTAATTTGGATATTAGTATCATCTTCTTGCATTTTAATTGATTTTATTATTTGACCATCTAAACTTTCTCCACTGCTTTTGCTTCCATTACTATATTCATTTATATATACTGTCAAGATCACATCTTTGTAGTTATATTGCATTATCGCATATCCATATTCTTTACTCACTTTATAGTCTTTAAATCCAAAGCCATCTGGTCTATACATTAAATATGGGACTTGTACCTCCAATTGTTGTTCTATATCGCTAATACCTTCTTCCTCATCCATAATAACATCGTCACTATTCGGATCATTATCAACGCTAATCTTCGTATCATTCCCCGTCCAAACCTTCACCGAATCAATAAAATAACTCCTGTTAGCCTGGCTGGTCATGCTTGCGGCGAATACGCCTGCTGCACACACGAGCACCGCCGCTGCCACCTTTGCTGCTTTATGCCTTTTTTTCTCAGGGAGGTAGACAATTTTTACTTTTTCAGGTTCATCTTCTTCATAAACGCCATCTGCTTTCAGTCGGTCCACAAGTTTTTTGTAGGCAGCTTTTGCCTCTTCTTCCGTTTCTCCATCATCAGGAAGAACTCCGTTCGGAAACAGAACTTCCTCCATCTCGTCTATTTCTTTTTCGTATTCTTCTGCCAACCATTTTTTCAGTTCATCATCCCTGAAATCTTCCATTATTTTTCTCCTGTAATCCTATCTTTCCTTGACAATTCCTCCGTTAGAGTTCATATTTAATGATAGTATATGACTATTCAGGAGGAATCCAAATGAAACACATCGTACTTACCGGCGGTGGTACTGCCGGCCATGTAACTCCAAATATTGCCCTGATTCCAAGACTTAAGGAGCTGGGTTATACAATTTCCTATATCGGTTCCTATGAAGGAATCGAAAAAAAACTGATCGAAGAACTTGGAATCCCTTATTATGGAATTTCATCTGGAAAACTGAGACGCTACTTCGATCTAAAAAACTTTTCTGACCCGTTTCGTGTCCTGAAAGGCTTCAGCCAGGCCAGAAAAATTCTGAAAGATCTGAAACCGGACGTTGTTTTTTCCAAAGGCGGATTCGTTACAGTTCCTGTTGTAATTGCGGCAAAACGCCTGAAAATCCCAGCACTTATCCATGAATCAGATATGACTCCCGGACTCGCCAATAAACTCTGTCTCTCATCTGCATCAAAAATATGCTGTAACTTCCCGGAAACTGTCAATAATCTTCCTGCTGACAAAGCAGTTCTTACCGGAACTCCGATCCGTCAGGAACTTCTTTCCGGAAATGCGGACGCTGGTCGTAAATTCTGTGGTTTCACTGCTGACAAGCCAGTAATTATGGTTATTGGCGGCAGTCTCGGCGCAGCTTCTGTAAACGACAATGTCCGTAAGATTCTTCCGGAACTTCTGAAAGATTTCCAGGTTGTTCATCTTTGCGGAAAAGGTAAAACCGATGAAAGTCTTAAAGGTACCACCGGGTATGTCCAGTATGAATATATCCAGGATGAACTTCCGGATCTGTTCGCTATGGCTGATGTTGTGATTTCACGTGCAGGTGCCAATGCAATCTGCGAAATCCGCGAGCTGCATAAACCTAATCTTCTGATTCCACTTTCCGCAAAAGCAAGTCGTGGTGATCAGATTCTCAATGCACGTTCTTTTGAACGCCAGGGATTCAGCATGGTTCTGGAGGAAGAAGAAATCACAGAAACAAAACTTCTGGACACCATCCACCAGCTTTATACTGACCGTCAGAAATATACAGAAGCCATGGCTGGAAACGGTCGTGTAGATTCTATCAGCAAGATCACAGAGCTTATTGAAGAATGCGCCCGTTCCTGATCATTCACTTTCTGTAAAAAACTCTGCCATTTCCAGGAAATGGCAGGGTTTCTTTTTATTCGTAAACTTTACGAAACTCTTCTTTCAGCCAGCGCTTTGCCTTATATATCCTGTTATTCACACCACTCTTTGTCAATCCAAACTCTTCTGCAACTATCTCAACTAGAATATCCAGATATTTGACCTGAATCAGGATTTCATAATTAAGAGGCTGTTCTTCACGAAATCTTTCCAACACCATGTACATAAATTCTTTCTTCTCTTTACGCAGAATTACTTCTTCCGCATCAACAGATCTCCGAACTTCCAGAATTTCCGAAATATCTTCTGTACAGACAAACTCATGTCTGGAACTGGACTTCTTTTTATAATCCATTGCTTTATTCACGGAAGATCTGCGTATCAGGGAATACATCATTTTTTCATTGTCAACATTCAGTCCTTTTCTCATGTTGTACATTTTATAAAGTACATCCTGGCTGACATCGTCTGCCATATTCCAGTCGTGCAGGATTCCGTATGCGTATGCTTTGGATATTTTTCGATATTTAAGGTAAAACTCTTCGTATGTCTGATTTTTCATTTTTTCTCTTTAGTAGGTATTTATCAGTCTCTGACCTTTTTCAGAATTTCATCTCTCACCTCATCGCTGAGCTCTCCGGCTTTCCAGGTCAGTCCAACTTCATCACCTTTATATCTCGGAATCAGGTGCATATGAAAATGAAATACAGTCTGTCCTGCAATCTCTCCATTATTCTGGACAATATTAAATCCATCACAGTTTAATGCATCTGTCAGCTTTCCAGCCATTTTTTTTGCGAGGATCATTGCCTTTCCTGCTGTCTCATCTGGAAGCTCATAAATATTAGCTGCATGTTTTTTCGGTAAGATCAGAGAATGACCTTTACTTGCCGGACCCAGATCAAGAATTACACGAAAATCCTCATCCTCATAAAGTGTTGCTGCTGGAATTTCTCCATTTGCAATTTTACAAAATATACAATCTCCCATTGTTTTATCCTCCTAGCTTAAATAGTTGTTATTCTTATTTTGTCGTATTTTCTCGATTTTTTCAATACTGTTCTTGTTGATATTTGGAATTTCTGATGTTAATATTTTTTTGAGGTGATAACATGTGCAACGACGACACAGTTAATGAATTAAAAAAAGATTTTCATTACACACTTTCTAAATTTTCTCATGAAATCCGTAATCCGCTGACTCTGATCAACAGCGGACTTCAGATGATCGCATCCGCCCATCCAGAAGTTGAGGATTATGAACACTGGGATGATGTTATGGATAATCTCAGTTATGTGCGGGAACTTCTTGATGAACTTTCTGCATTTAATAACGCAGGACGGGTCAAACCCGAAGCAACCGATACCGGTATGTATCTGAAAACAGTTCTTTCTTCTGTCAAACCTACTCTGGACTATCTGGATATCCGTCTTGTGACAGACATTCCCAATGATCTTCCGACACTGATGCTAGACAGAATCCAAATCCGGCAGATGCTTCTGAACCTTCTTAAGAATGCCTGGGAAGCAGTTCCTGTTCCCGGCGGACAGATCTCTGTGACAGCTTTTACTGAAAAATCTGGTATTTGTATCAATATTCAGGATAATGGATGTGGAATTTCCAAAGAACAGCTTGCAAGTATCTTCCAGCCGTTTTTTACAACAAAAGAAAACGGCACCGGTCTGGGGCTTGCTATTTCCAGACAGGTAGCTGAAGCGCACCATGGCAGTATTTCCATAGAAAGTACCCCTGGTCAGGGAACCGTTTTCCATATTTTTCTTGGATGATAGAATATCACTGCAGTCAGAAAACCGCACAGCAAACCGCCAATATGAGCTATATTATCAACACCTTCACTTGCAAAACCAAAATACAGAGAAAACGCAGCCATGATCAGCATTTGTCTTATGGTCAGATCTGAAACTTTTCCTCTGTGACGGATTATCACATAGATCATTCCTCCCATAACTGCAAATACCGCACCAGATGCTCCTGCGGATAATGTGTATTTTTCTGTCTGCATATCAAAAAACAAAGAGAGCAGATTTCCTCCAAGACCTCCAAGAATATAAATCAGAATAAATTTTATTTTTCCAACAACCGGTTCCAGCCGTTGTCCGAGAACAAACAGTACCAACATATTATTGATCAGATGGGGAGCTCCGAAATGCAGGAACATGCTGGTAAACATACGATACCACTGTCCTTGTTCAAAGATCAGAGGTGCATAAACCGCACCACATTCCAGCATATGCTGTCCATTCTCAGAGCCACCGGTAATCTCTACAATGAGAAAAATTAATGCATTTAACAGAATCAGCAATATCGTCACAGGTTCTTTTTTTATTTCTTCCACTTAAGTCCTCTTTTCTGTAACATCTCCGAAAAATCATTTCCAGTTTGTGGTCAGTTTATTGGACTATTTTATCAGATTTTCATTATATAAACAACCTGCGGTCTTCTATATAATACGACATAAACCCTGTTTTTTCGCTTTGTTATCTCAAAAAAATATAGCGGGCCTGTGCAAAATCTACTTCATCCTCATCTTTCAATAGATGTTCTTCTCCAGCTTTCAACATCTGCCCATTAACAGATGTTCCATTTCTGGAATTCAGATCTGTCAGATAATATTCTCCGTCTCTTTTTCTGATCTTGGCATGAATCCGGCTGACCGTAGGCATATTGATCACAGCGTCTGATGCTGTCTCCAGTTTTCCGATCACAACAATCTCCTGTTCAAGATATATCGTTGCCAGTTCTCCCGGTTCACGGCTTACCAGTGTGGCCGGACCTTTCACCAAGCCTGACGTAAGAACCATGGTTTCTCCGAATCCCTCTTCTGCCTCTCTTATCATTTCCTGTTTTTCTCCGTGTTTCTTTGATGTTTTTTCCATTTTCTCTTCCCATTCCGTTTCTATTCCTTCCTCTATATCCGTATCCATATTCTTTTCTTCTGAATATGCAGAATCTTTTTTTACAGAATTTTTCTTTTCTGATATTTTCACCGGAAGATCCTGTTCTTTCCTGGAAAATCTTTTTATCAGCCAGAAAGATAACATCCCCAGGATCATTATTCCCAGAACTCCACACAGAAAAATTTCAGTGCTTACCCTGGGCAGGTATCCTGTTGCCATTCCCATGGCAGCTCCCAGCAGAACCAGAACAGCTGCCGCAAATCCCGCTGCTTTTTTCCCTATATCTATTTTCTTTTCTGCATCCTCTTTCGACTTTTTCTTTTTTCTCTTTCCTGCCTTTTTTGATTTTTCTGTTTCTGCTTCAGAGTCCCGTTCCCAGTTTTCCATATCCCACAATTCTTCCTGTTCTTTCTCCGATGTTACTTCCTTCTGTACTGATACAGTTGCCTGTTTTTTTTCATATGCTTCAAAATCTTCCTGATTTCCATTGCTTACTTTATACAATTCTTCCTTGATATATTCCAGATGAAAGCTGTCCTCCAGTGCCCTTCTGTATACACTGTACCCCAGCATAACTGCCTTTCCATCCTCATGATCCAGTTTTGGAAGAAGATATTCTGCAAGATTCTGAAACTGCTCCTGTATCTCTCCATGAAATCCGGGCATATAGCAAAAGCGAACATTGTTCTTTTCCGCATCCAGATAAATATATTCCGGCTCCAGGATCAGCTGACAGGGATTCAGAAGATATTCCGACATCGCTTCCATCACCTGAATAAAACCGCCAAGAATTACCTGAAGTTCTTCCATTCCGATTTTTCTGTTTTCGAAAAGTGTAGTCATCGAATGTCTGGAAGTCACATCATAATACACCATAAATTTTCCATCGATTCCCTGAATACGGCATTGCAGAAGATCAGGTACCACATTTGCCACAATCATCCTCACCTGATAAGAATCCGTATTAATCGTATCTTCTCCTGTCAGTATCAGATAATTATGATTCATATCTCTTTTATATTCTGATCTCATTTTAATTTTTCACCTCTTTCAGCGCATCTGCCGCTCCCTTTATCCTGCGTATCCATCCTACAGGACGTAACGGTTTCGCTGTTCCGCTGACTGTAATATTCCATTTTTGTCCGAGAAACCCTGCCGGTATCTCCATACGATAAGTTACCTGCACATTTTTTCCCGCATTTGTCTGCATACTCAGGTTTTCCCCTCCAGGCAGTCCCTGGCTTCCAAGCATCCGTCCCTGAATATCCGCTGTCTCATATATATTTGCTTCTTTTTTATATCCTTCCATACTGCCACTTACTGCCGCCTCATATGCAGCTGCTGTCAACCACGCCCTGTTATGTACAAAAAAATCCAGATACAACATACTCATAATAACCGTGAGCAATAACGGCATCAGCAGTGCCGCTTCCAACGTAAAACTTCCTTTTTTCAGTTTTTTCACAAAAATACACCTCCAAGATATCCTGCAAGCAAAAATGGTACAAACGGTATTTCAATATCCCTCTGTTTTTTTAACACGAGAAGCTGAATTCCGGAATATATCCCACACAGCAAAAGCGCAGCAAAAAGTATTCCGATCAGCTCTCCTGCTGTCATCACAGACCCCATTGCTATTATAAGGAGACCGTCTCCTGCTCCGATCTCTCCTCCTGTGAGCGCAGATATTATTGCGGCAAATATCCCGATTCCCATTGAAATCAGCCCATCCGGCCACAAACTTCCTTCTGTTATCCTCCACAATATACCTCCCACCAGGAACAGACAAAACACCGGAAAACAAATCTCTTTTTTCCGGATATCTGTCCATGTATTAATTCCAAGAAATGCCATCATACATATTTCGCCTCTGCTCATAGCTTCTCCTCTCATCCACAACGTCCACACGCATTCATTTCTCCGGATACTTCCGATTCTTTCACCATACGGACAGATCGTTTCAATGCACTGCAGCTTTCTCTGTTATGAAAACGATTGCTCTTTTTTGTGATATATACAACACCTGCGGGTTCCTGACCACGGCTGCACAGTTCACATGCCTGATACTTTTCGCCGTATGTATTTTTCATATTTTTCACAGCTGATCCTGATACCTGCTGTACCGACAGATTCAGATAGCTACATCCCAGTTTTCTGTGATATACAGTTCCTGACTCTGTGACATATACCATTGGCTGATTTTCTGCCGCCGTGTTTTCTTCTTCATATTTCACACCTGTCCACGCATGAACTTTTACTGTATTGTGGAACCAGACCCTTGGTAACGGCAGTAAACCGCCTACAGGCTGGCAGGAATATACATCTGGCAATACGATATTCTCCGCTCCGGAATTACCAGCTCCATATGCATACATTCCCGCCTCCTTGGCCTTCTGGCACAATTCTGTCAGATGCTCTGTCTGCACTTTATAAATATCCATAAACGAGATCAAAGTGATCACACCAAACAAAAATATCGGAAGAACCAGAGCAGCTTCCACAGTAAGACTTGCCCTTTTCAAAAAGGTGCACAGGGATGCCTTTCCAGAAAGTGGTTTCCTGCTCATCGGGGAAAGCAGAAAAAACCTTCTCGGAGAGCGCCTTTCTCTTTTCTGATCCAGTCTGTTTATCTGATTTTTATCTTCTTTTTCTTTCTGAAAAAGCATCCCTGTACACCTCTCTTTCTATTCATATGCATACTGTCGTGTGACTGTAAATGTTTTCTTGTTATTTGCTTTTACATCTGCAGAAGCTTCCAGGGCAACAATACAGTGATCCATCCGAAATCCCGGTCTTTTCCCTTTTTCGCGGATCGAACATTCAATCATATCCATTCCTCTTATCACCTTTTCCTGCTTTCCCTTGGCAATAAAAAGCACACGCAGATAATCTTCATAGGACATTCCCCCTTTAGAGTCTTTCCTCGATGTGTCCAGATGATCCAGAATGTGAGACAGGTTGCTTAATGACAACTGCCAGTCTGACGCATTTTTTACAAGAGGAACATGACCGCCCGCAAAAAGTTCCCGGACATCCAGTACGCTCTCCGCAAAAGCCCAGCATACGAGCAATGCCGCTTCGATCACTGCAGCTGCCGGCGGAACCAGAAAGCTGGATGCGATCGCCAGTGACAATGTCTCCAGCTGAATTCGTTTTCCTCCATCAGCTAATAGATGTGCCATATTAACGCCCTGCCGGATCAGGAGAAGTTTTGCAGCTACAGATTTGAGATTTTCTCTGTCACTGTTTTTTCCACCAAGAATATATTCCACCTGATAATTCAGCCCTGATGCAGCCGGCTTTCGGTAATTTCCCAGTTTTTTCAGTAGATACTGTCCGAAAAGAATTCCCGAAGTGTACGAATTATCGGTCTGTATGCCGGAATCCATCAGCATTCCTGTTTGAAGCGTTCTTCCAGATGTCAGTGTTCTTTTGTCCGTAACAGCATCTGAAATCCCACGTTCTGTCGGAACTACCAGATCGATCAGTCCCATTTTTCGTACTCTTCGAATCACAGGAATAGGATTTTCCACATCTTTGTTTACACCACCGGTAAAATCTTCACTGCTTCCTCCATCTCCAAAATCGCCCGAATCTTTCTGATTTTCCTGGTTCTTTTCGGCTTCTTCACTTTTCTGTGCAGCATCCGAAATCTCTGAGTCATAAGAATTCATTGTATCTTCATTTTCCGCCTGCTCTCCTTTTCGTTCTGCTGCTTCTGTTTTCTCTTCCTGGTCCTGTAATTTTCCAAGAAGGATCTGTACCCCCTGACTTCCCAGTGTTTCACGCATATATCTGACCGCCTGCCCAAAAAACACTTCGCCGTTTCCATCAGTCAGCATACGATATCCGTTAAAGCCACCCTGCAGAAGTTCCAGTTTCTGGCTGTTCTGTTTTAACACAGGCTTCATATAGGACTGAAAATTCTCATATACGGATGCCATATCCGGTTCCTCTTTCCCGCCTGCATATAATGCAAACAGGTCATAATCCTCCAGAAGTGTCCGGTCATACTGTCCGAACAGAGAATACAGACCGATATCCATACTGTTCAGGATCTGCGTTCTGGCAGCTGACATGCGTACTGATTCAATACTTGCGCTTACAAGAGACAGGATCAGACTTAAGATCAGTGCCAGAAAAATCGTGATACTGCCCTTTTTCACTGTTTTCACCAAGAGGGTACTCTCCTTTCCAAAACGTCAGGATATTCTACCGTTTTTTCTTATTCTCAGATTGCATTACTTTGTTTTGTGATTTTTGCAAGAATTTTTTTGACAAGAGCGGTAAGCTGTTCCTTAAAGATGACGACCAGACTGATCAGAACCACCAGAATCAGGATAATTTCCACAACTCCTACCGCATCTTCTTCTATCGCAAATTCTTTCACACATCTCCATATATTTTTCATTTGTCACCTCGCATTTCTGTTGCCCTGTGCTTTTTTATCCTCCATAAAAGGAAAGACCCGCAGGCAGCATAATTACTGCCATTACCACCAGCAGCATCAGTACCATTGGCAAAAGCAGTTTCGTTGCTGCCGCTTCGCCAAGTACTCTTGCTTTTCTTTTTCTTTCTTCCCATGCTTCCACAGATTCTTTTTCCAGCAGATCCGACAGATGCCTGCTTCCTTTCTGAAGATTTTGGATCAGCAGTGTTGCAAGTGTTTTATATTTTACCTGTCCACATCGCTCTCCAAATCTTCGATATGCCTCTGCCTCAGAAATTCCACTGTCCATTTCATAACATGTTGTCCGGATTTCTTCATAAGCCGCCCGCTCTTTTCCATTTTCTTTTTTTCCATAGTCCAGAGCGATCTTCTGAAATGCCTTTCTTGCAGTTAAACCAGCCTGTACCAGAAGTGTAAATTTCATGATCAGACCGGGATAATCCATCAGCATCTGCTCTTTTCTTTTTGCCTGGACAGTCTGCTTTTCCCTCTCTTTGCCAATTACCACCGCAAGTGCGGCTACCAGGCCAAGTGCGGCGATCAGATTTCCTTTCGTATCTTTCGGCTGCTCCCATTCCAGATGTTTTCCATTCCACGTATCCGGGAGATAATAATATTCCGGATCATTCTTTTTCTGGTTATACTGTGCGATCATATCCTGCAGTTCTTTCTCGCGCTGCTGTTCTTCGCTCAGTTCTTTTTCCGGCTCTGTCTCTTCTCCGGTATCTTCCGTTTCTTTCTCCGGTACCTGTACATACAGAGAACCAGATTCTTTTCCGTCTACAGATACTATGAATTTCTCTTCGTAAGCACCTGTCTCCTCTTTTTCCATACGGTAACCGGATGAATACACCGTGCCTCCTCCACTTTGTAATGTCAGGAGCATTCCGACGATGTTTCCGGCAAGTGCCACCAGGATAAAAAGTTTCTGTCCTTCCGTATTTTCTGCCCATGGCGGAAGCCGCCCCAGTTTTCCGGCAAGAACTGCCCCCAGAATAACCATAAATATCACAATATGTACCCACATCTCACACACCTACACTTCTATATCTACAATTTTCACACCCAGCCAGTATGACAACCCATAGATTCCCATACATACTGTCATTGCACAGATACCAAAAGGATTTCCATAAAGCACATCCAGAAATCCTGGCGATGTCAGTTTCAGATAACAGATGATTCCTGCCGGCATAATGCTCATAACCATCTGTTCTGCTTTTTTTGTAGCCAGTGTTGCCTCAATTTCTTTTTTAACTTCAATCTTGTCTCCAAGCATTCGTGCTACTTTCTGAAGCACCTGTGTCATATCTCCTCCTGTCCGTTTCGCGGTATAAAATACTGCCGCAAAATTTTCAATATCTTCCACTCCACTGCGCTTTCCCAGGTCCAGAAATAATTCTTCAACCGGAACGCTTAAACGCAGCTGACTTTCGATATAGCGGAATTCATCCAGAATATCACTTCCTTTTTCATAAAGTCTTGCCAGATCCTTCACTGTAGCACGTACCGCGTTTTCTGCGGAATACCCTGCCTGCACCGCCACATTCATGGACGTCAGTGCATCACGGAACTGATAATTCAGATTTCTTTTCTGGCGAACAATGCATTTCTTTTTCTGTATTTTCAGAAAAAGTACCGGCAGGGGAAGCATAAACAGCAGTACCAGCAGGCTCTGATAAAACAGATAATCGACTGCTGCGCAGATGACAGCTCCTTCCAGAAGATATTTCGCTGCTTCTTTCACCGTAAATTGATACTTCCTGTAATCTTTCCTCGTAAATTCCCATTTCTGATTCTTTCCTTTCTGCTTTTTCATAATCTGATTCCCGCCCGTTCCATTTTTTCACGATGTAAAAGTTCTCCGGCCTTTACAAGCCCTTTTCCTTCTTCCCAACGGTAAAGAGGTCTGGTCTGAATCTCTCCGTTCTGGAATCCACACACCTCTGTAACTTCCAGCAGTTTTCTGCTTCTGTCCCTCATACGTCCGAGATGTACCAGAATATCCACCCCTGATGCAATCTGTCGCCGTATTGCTTCCAGCGGAAGATCAATTCCCATCAGTGTCATTGTTTCAATTCTGGACAACATATCACGGCTGCTGTTTGCATGAAGTGTGGAAAGACTCCCATCATGGCCAGTATTCAGACTCTGCAGCATATCCATGGCCTCTCCGCCTCGTACTTCTCCGACTATTATCCGGTCCGGCCTCATTCGAAGAGCCGATTTGATCAGATCACGAATTGTTACAGATACAGCCCCTGTCATATTCGCCATCTTTGCTTCCAGACACACAAGATTGTCAATTCCTCGGATCTTAAGTTCCGCATTATCTTCAATTGTGATCAGTCGTTCATCTTTCGGGATATATTCCGCAACAGCACCAAGAAAGGTTGTTTTTCCGCTGCCTGTACCACCACCGATCACAATGGAATATCTGGCCTGCACCAGTTTTTTCAGAAATTGTGCACATTCCTCTGTAATACTACCCAAAGAAATCAGCTTTTCCATAGTTATCGGATCGTCAGGAAAACGCCGGATCGTCAGGATCGGACCATTTAACGCTACCGGATAAACAACTACATTGACACGTGCGCCGTTTTCCAATCTTGCATCCACAATCGGCATGGATTCATTTACAACACGGTTACACCTCCCCACAATCTGCTGTATCACGTCCTCCAGCTTTTCTTTCGAGGTGAAAGTTTTATTCCATCTGGTAAGTTTTCCGGCCCTCTCCACAAAGATATTGTCCGGTCCGTTTACCATGATCTCCGTTACGCTTTCATCTTCGATCAGTTCCTGTAGAACATCCAGCTTTCGCACAGAACAGAACAGTTCCTGCCGAAGCCCCACTTTTTCTTTCAGGGAAAAAAACAACTCTTTTGACTGATTCAGTATCAGTTCATCGATCACCTCCAGGATTTCCTCATCAGACAGTTCCCTGGATACATCCAGCTGCTCCATAAGCAGATCATGTATTTCTCTGAATTTTTCTCTGTTCATGACCGCTCCTTTCTCAGAAGACTACGGATATAATCTCCCAGTTCACTCCAGACCAGCTGTTCTACATAAGTCTCGGAAGATATGTTATCCATATGAAAAGGCAAATGCACTTTTTCTGTTTTTTCCAGAATTTTTTCTTTATTCCAGATCTTCAGCAGATTTTCAAACTGCGTCATTTTGCATACAGAAACTGTATCATTCAGGACCGGCATATAAATTCTGCTGCACAGATCCAGAAGCTGAAAATTTTCATCTACATTTCCTCCCATATCCAGGATCAGCACTTCGTAGGAACTGTGCAACGTTATTTCCTGCAGAAGACGTTCCCAGTCTTCCCAGCATACCGTACGGATATCTGAAGGCATCCGCACAGGAGGTATAAAGTCCAGATTATTGATCGTCTGGATCATTCCGTTCATCCTGTGGATCAGATTCTCGTTTCCCTGTCTTACATAGTAAAAAAGATCGCTCAGATTCGTGGAAAATGATTTCCCAAGCAGTTCTTCAAATCCGGAATACTCTTCAAGATTCAAATAAAGAACAGCTCGTTCTCTGGCCAAAATCTGTCCAAGCGCAAGAGAAAACGATGTCTTCAGACATCTTCCAAGGGGTGAAAAAACACCTACGATCTCCATTGTTTTCTTCAGGGCCGGAAACGCTACCGGATTCAGCGCTTTCTCTTCTCCATAACAGGCCATTACTTCCCGTATTACATCTGCAGAAGACTGGTATTTATACACACTTGAATACTGATCCAGTTCCGGTGGGTGTACTCCCTCCGAAAGAATGATGATCTTCCCTATTCCGATCTCACGGATTTCTTTCCGCATAGCCTTATCGGAAATCAGCAGCAACTCAATATGATTTTCTTTTCCATAGGCAAGCAGACTCTCCGCTGTTGTAAATGCCTGGATTTCAAAAGGAAGATTTCTTTTCTGGTTCAGATAGTCCATGAAATTGAATGCATAATCCACCTCCAGATCACAGACTGCAAATATGTTTTTCTTCAATACACACCTCCTGCATAAAGCAATGCACTCAAAAAGATCGGCACTGTAAAATGAAAATTCTCCGGATGCTTCATTCCTTTTCTGTAATAAGGACGGATTTCGCCTGTACAGTAAAATTCATTCATATACTGATATAAATAGAGGATTCGCTGGCGGATACCGCCTGTAGAAATAAGAATTGCCAGAGAAATGCCTGCACCTGCAAGCAATGAATAAACGATACATTCTGTAACTGTCCGTGGACCCATGATTCCACCCAGAGCACACAAAATCTTAACATCTCCCGCTCCAAGCATCCGGAATATAAACAGAATTCCGAGAAGAATAAGTGGAACTGCTGCTCCTGTCAGGAATATGATCATGCCTTTCGGCCCCTTTTCCAAAAGCTGTAGTAAAAAACCTGCCATAATCGAAAAAAGTACCCAGCTATTATCCACAGCTTCCTCTCTGAGATCCATCCAGACGGCCATCGCAGAGATTACTACGGATAAAAAAACACCCAAAGATATACATGCCTCCTTCCATAAAATATATGTTTATTCAGTTATCATAAATGTGGAATTTCCCGCCTGACCTGGCGGTGATCGATACCAGAAGATCTCTGGTGAAACTTATTATAGGATTCTTAAAAGCTTTTGTCCAGCATTTTCGTTCGACAAATTCTGACATTCGGACAGATCTCTGCAACACACCTCTGTGCCGGATATCCTGATGACATTTTTGATGACACCCTGGTCCTTTAACGCTTTTCAAACAACGAAAAAAGCAGTTAGAATAAGGTTTCTAACTGCTTTCAGCTAATAGCCAGTACGGGAATCGAACCCGTGTTTCCGCCGTGAGAGGGCGGCGTCTTAGCCCCTTGACCAACTGGCCATGTTCATTTATTTCTGTCGTTTAAGTTGTTTCCCTCAACCGACTTCGTTAGTATATAACACTTCTTTTCAAAATGCAAGTACTTTTTTTAATTTTTTTTAAAAAATTTCATGTTTTTCATGTTTATTCGTTTTTTACCCATTTTCCGGTATTTCATGCGCTTGACCACCGTGGGTGTAAGTGCTACTATCAAAGCACGAAATGTTACAGAAAGAAGGATTTTTTATGCCCCGTCTCCTGTGTCTTGGCGACAGCATCACAGACTGTGGCCGACTTTTTTCCGCAGATCCGTCTGGAAACGGATATGTGAAGATTCTCTCCGGCCTCCTTCATAATGCCGGCTATGATTTTTCCATGGAAAACAGAGGAATTGATGGTTTTACCCTGGAACGGCTTCTTCAGAACATGGATTCCTGGCTGGAAGCCTCTGATCCGGATATTGTTACTGTGCTGATCGGAATCAACGATATTGGAATCATGATGAACACCCGCCGTTCGTCCGCACAACAGCAGGATTTAATGGAAATATTCGCAGCCCGGTATGAACAGCTTGCCCGAAAGCTCTCCGGCACAGGCTCCCGGAAACGGAAGCTTTTTTTCCTGGAGCCATTTGTTTTCCCATGGCCACGCTGCTACGCTTCCTGGTTCCCCCTTCTTTCTCAGATGTCCGTCCATATCCGAACAATCAGTCAAAAATACGGCGCCGTTTTTGTCCCGCTGCAAGACGATCTGAATCAGAAAGCTTCTCTGCATGGAATGTCAGCCATAACGGAAGACGGCATTCATCTTACCAGGCAGGGACACCGGATTCTGGCTGAAAAACTTTATACATTGATTACAGCAGAAAGGTAATGTTATGGAAAAAGCAATCAAAAAAATTGAAGATATGTCACTGAATGCATGGCCCTCCCATAAAATGGAACTTTATGACGGATGGATTCTACGTTTTTCTTACTTTTATACTCACAGAACCAACAGCGTGGAACAGTTTGGAACGTCCACCCTTCCATGGCGGGAAAAAATCCCCTACTGCGAGCAGGTCTATAAGCGCCTTGGAACTCCTGCGATCTTCAAGATCAGTCCACTTGTATCTCAGGATTTTGACTACATGCTGGAAAACCGTGGCTATTCCATTCAGCATGTGACCAATGTCATGACTGTAGATCTGGCCCAGGCTGTTCTGGACACGTCTGTCACCGATGTGCTCTTTACCAATGAAATTCCTGATTTCTGGATCCACAGTCTTTTTGACCTGAAAAAAACTACGAATCCGATCCACAGGAGTGTGGTTCCTTCCATGTACCGTGCAATTCTTAAAGAAACCGTCTGTGCTTCCATCACAAAAAACGGCCAGATCATTGCCACAGGGCTTGGAATTCTGGATCGTGATTATATCGGTATCTATGCGATCCATGTGCGTGAAGATTACCGCCGCAGAGGATACGCCCGTCAGATCTGCACCGGTCTACTTAATGAAGGCAAAAAAAGAGGCGCAAGCCACGCCTATCTCCAGGTGGTAAAAAACAATGATTCCGCTGAAAAGCTTTACAGTTCTCTTGGTTTCCGGTATTTTTACACTTACTGGTTCCGCGTCCAGCCTGTTGGAACACGCTTTCAGTAAATACGGGGATTTTCCAAAAATCCCTGTAGAAATCAAAAAATCTTTTTGCTATAATACTTTTAACATGTATAAAATCTTTCCTGCTTTCATATACTGATCCTTATCAATCAATAAGGAGACTGATCCCATGAATGATCCGCAGGAAAAAAACACAAAAAATCCCTATCATATTAATTACAAAAATTATCTGGATACCAATGCCTGTACTGAATGCACGGGTCTGATCAACCATGGAATAGACAGCCGTGAGCAATGGGAATCCTTCCGCCAGATCTTTGATTTTATGCCGGTACCGGAATCCCAGGACCTTACAGATAAACAGGACTGACCGTTATCCCAGGTCGGAGGACACAAATGAAAAAACTGTCTGCTGCATGTATGATTCTGGGCCTTTCCCTGTTTGTGGGCGGCTGCAGCAATGATCAGATCGATGATCACATTATTTCCCTTCAGGATAAAATTTCAGATGCCACATCTTCAGATCCCACCTCCCGGGAAGCATCGGATTCTTCCCTGGAAGAACGGGTTTATATGGATGAAATTACCGGCACACTGCAGAATTTTGACGGCACAAATATGACTATTTCCAGCGACGGAGAAACTTATGTATTTGACGTTTCCAGGACAAGACTGGAATGTAAATACGGTGTTGTATTCAGCGACCAGGTCAGCGTAATCTATCAGGGGCAGCTTTCCGGAACAGATATCAGCACCATTTCTCCGATCAAAGTAACTGACAAATATCATAACGAAACCCCTCTGGAAAATCGCACACTGAAGGGAAAAGTAAAAAAACTTACTTCCAATGCACTCGTTATCGTTACAGAAAAAGGAAATACCGTAACTTTTCCTGTCACCGGTGTCAGACAATACTATAAAAAAGGAATCAAAGCCGGCAGGTGGGTCTATGTCCATTTTCGCGGCAAATTCATTAACGAAACCATAGTTGGTGATAAACAGTACGATGGCAGTTTCACAAAAGTAATCAGTGTCTCTGATACCGATCCACTGAAAGTACCTGCGGCAACTCCCACCCCTTCTCCGGCACCGAAGAAAAAAGAACAGCATCTCCGGGCAAAAATTGTAAGTGTCAGCACCAGTACCATGACTGTTGTCCCTCAGACTACGGGGTCGGAACTGACTGTTCCACTCACTTCTGTTCCTGTATACTTTAAAGGCGGCATGGCTCCTGGTTCTTATGTAAATATTATTTATACCGGTAAATTTAATGGGGAATCCACTAACGGCATGAAAATCCGCGGAATTACAGGTGAAGATCCGGATACACTTTCTATCCGCAATATTTCTTCCACTGTAACCGGTACAATCCTCGGTACAACCGCCAATACTGTGCTGATCCAGACTTATGATGGAGTAAAAATCCTCTGCAGCCGTGAAAATGTCCAGGATCTTTCCACAAGCGGAATGGAAGAAGGTGCGGATCTCCGGGTTACCTTTAACCCTGCGAAATCACGCACCTCCAATATTTATACCTGTATTAAATTCGAAGACCCGTGACGGAAGAGAGTTCGGATTCTTTCTTCCCCCTCTTCCATCCAGGCGCATACCTCCGGTGTCTCACCCAAAATGTCAAAAAAAGCTCTGCATTCATCTTCCGTACCTTTTCCGTGAAGAACCTTAAATGCACCGGCATCACTGCCTACTGCCACATGCACTTTTTTCCTGAAAGCTTTTTTCAGATTTTCCTCGCCTGTCCGGATAATAGAGGACAGAATCTCATTTTCGAATCTTCCACAATCCATCAGATTCCGGACCGTCACAAGAGTAGGTACCCACACACTTCTGCTGTCTGCCAGCATGGAAAGCGTTTCTTCATCCATGTAATTGGCGTGTTCAATGCTGTCAACACCGGCTTCAACTGCAGCCTGCACTCCATAATTCCCATTGGTATGGCTCATCACTGCAAAGCCTTCTTCATGTGCAATATGTACCATTTCTTTTACTTCTGCCGCTGAAAGCGGAGTTCCCGTGATCTTTCCATGATCCTCAAAATCCAGAAGGCCGGTAGTCATGATCTTGATAAAATCCGCCCCTTCCTCAGCAGCTTCCAGAACCCTGCGGTGATATTCCTTCATATTCGAAAAACTTTTTCCGACAATTTTTCCATAATGCCCTTCTTTATAAATGGCAAAAACCGGCGTGCGGTAATCAATTCCATATTCACCGGCCAGCTGTGCGGTTCTTCTGGAAACACCATAATGATCTCCTCCGTCTCTTACAAAACGGATTCCTCTTTTCTGATATTCCTTAAGATGACTTCGGATCAGCGCATCCTGGGGCCCGTTTTTCTGTGTCTCAACGGCTTTCCGGTAATCGTAGCCGTTAAGAAATATATGTGCATGACATTCTCCAAACATTTTCATCACTGCTCAAAAAATCTTCGAATCTCTTCCTCTGTTGCCTGTACAGATCCCTGTACAAAGAATGGCTTTCCGCCTCCCCGTCCGTTTAATTTTGCATTCATTTCTTTTGTAAACTGGCGGAGATCGCCGTCTTTTTCACCCATTGCGTACTTGAAACTTCCATCTGCATTTCTGGAAAATACCGCACAACAACCCTGGCAGGTCTGTGTCACGGCATCTGCAAGTCTTCGCACACTGTCTGCATCCATTCCATCCATAAAGATGAGAACGCTTCCACTTCCTGCATAGCGCTCTGCCTCTTTCTGACACATATCATCCACCATCTGGCCAACCTGACCTTTCAGGCGGAAATTCTCCTCCTGAAGGCGTTCTACTGCCTGCGCGGTCTTGTCCATCTTTGCGGAAAGTTTTACGGAAATCTGATGGTTCTGGTCATTGACCATATTCAGGTAATCCAGCACACGTTTTCCACAGATCATCTCGATACGGACACCCTCACGGAATTTTTCTACGGAAAGAAGCTTCAGCATGCCGATCTCTCCGGTATGTGTCACATGAGTTCCACAGCATGCACAGATATCCACCCCTGGAAATTCAACAATACGAACCTGACCAGTGAGTTCTTTTTTGCTTCGGTAATCAATTTTTTCCAGTTCTTCAGCTGTAGGATATAAGATTTTCACCTCAGTGTCTTCCCAGATCTTTTCATTTGTTTTCTGCTCGATCTCGGCAAGCTGTGTCTCATCCAATGGACCATTCAGGTCTACAGTGATGGTATCGCTGCCCATATGAAAGCCCACATTATCATATCCATAGGCCTCATGGATCAGGCCGCTGACCATATGCTCACCGGAATGCTGCTGCATCAGATCAAATCTTCTTGCCCAGTCGATACGACCCTGTACTTCTGTTCCTGCTTCCAGCGGTTTATCTGTATAATGAAGAAGTTCTCCATCTTTTTCATGTACTTCTTTCACTTTCACGTCGTTCAGATATCCGGCATCACTTGGCTGTCCGCCGCCTTCCGGATAAAAGGCACTCTCGTCCAGAATAATGTGAAAGCCTTTTTTTGCTTCTCTGCACTCCAGGACTTTGGCTGTGAATTCTTTTTTATATACATCTTCATAATATAAGCGTTTTGTCTCTGTCATCTGTCTCATCCTTTCTGCATCTCTGCTTTGACGTTTTATAGTATAGACCAATTTGGGGTTCCCTGCTATAAGAATTCTATTTTTTTCAAAAAATTGCTTTTAAAACTGAAGTTTTATCTCTGTCTTACGCGTTATAATAAGTGAACGGGCTGAGAAAGGAGCTGATCACATCACACGGGAAGAATATCTGGAATATCTGATACATACATACCAAAATTTAATATTTTCCATTTGTCTGAAATCGGTGGGCAATCCTTTTGACGCCGAAGACCTGACACAGGATGTTTTTCTTTCCGCCTACAAAAATCTCTCCCGTTTTGACGGTACTTACGAAAAAGCCTGGCTCAGCAAGATCGCAGTCCACAAGTGCCTGGATCATCTGAAAGCTGCCGGCAGACGTACCATCCCTACAGAGGATACTTATTTTGAACAGCTCCATGATAAAGAATCCTCCCCGGAAGAAGCATTTCTGGACAAAGATTTCCAGAATCAGATCCGGCATTTGTGTTCAGATCTGAAAAGTCCCTACAGGGAAGTAGCCACCGCACATTTCTGCGAAGAAAAAACTGCCGCAGAGATTGCAAAAGCGCAGAACAAAAATACCAAAACAGTCCAGACGCAGATTTACCGTGCAAGATCCATGCTGAAGGCACTGCTGGAAAGGAGCGATTAGATGCATATACCACAGGATGAATTACAGAAATTTCAAAGCGGAACTATGGATACTGAAGAAATGATCCATTTTCTGGAACATATGGAGCAATGTGATTTTTGCCTCGACCAGCTGCTTCAGGAGGAAGAGACTGCTTCTGCACCTGCCCCTTCTTATCTGCAGGAAGAAATTATGAAAAAAGCTTCTTCACCGGAGGTAACTGCTTCCAGAAAAATCCGCGAAACCGCTTACTGGTTCCGGCTTCTCTGTGCAGGTTTACGTACCGCTGTTGGAATGGGTGTGGCACTGATCATGCTTTTTTCTGTATCACAGAGTGATTTTACCACTTTACGACCTTCCCGGGAAACCCGGACAAAAATCTCTTCATCTTTTAACATCGGGTCCGGACTGAACTGGATTTCTGAACAGGTAGGGTCACATCTTTACGAACATTCTCAGAATATCAGTGATAATCTGAATGATCTTACGAATAAAATTATAAACGGAGGCAAATAATTTATGAAAAAACAAAAACATGGTTTCTGGGTATTTATTTTTTCTCTGATCCCCGGTGCCGGGGAAATGTACATGGGATTCAAAAAACAGGGGATCAGCATTATGCTGCTGTTCTGGGGCTCAATCGCGCTGGCTTCCATTACCGGTCTTGGATGGCTGGCCATGTTTCTCCCTGTGATATGGTTCTACAGTTTTTTCAATGTCCATAATCTGAAGTCACTGTCAGAAGAAGAATTTTACTCTGTAGATGATAATTACATTCTTCACATGGATCAGTTTTCCGGTGATATCGGAAAATTCTTACAGAAGCATCGAAATACAACTGCCTGGATCCTGATTCTGTTTGGTATCTGTATTCTGTGGAGTCGTTTCACAAGTCTTCTGTACCTCATTGTACCGTATGATCTGGAAGACTCTGTATACAATATCTGCAACAGTCTTCCTCAGATCGCCATTGCTATCGGTATCATTGCTGCAGGTATTTATCTGCTCACTCAACAAAAAAAGAAACTGGAGGAAGAAAAAAATAAAGATGAGCATTATTGGGAACCGTACCGTCCATATCAGCAAATAGCTTCCCCTGATGATAATTCAGAAGCTGCTGAAAATAATCCTGAGACCTTTTCTTCTCAGGACAATATTTCTTCTGAAAATAGTATTCCTTCTGAAAATACTGTTCTTTCCGAAAATAAGGAAGATACCTCTCCCTCTGAATAATCAGTAACTTCAAAAAAAGATCCGAAGTCTTCCGACAACGGATCTTTTTATTTTCATCAACCTGTATACATAACCCTGGAAAACTGTGGTGACCCTGCATAGCCCTGTGATTCCTTAAATGTTACTGCTTTGATCCAGCCTGTTTTGGAACCATTTTTTACACGGATATACATCTTATTCCCAGCGGTCCAGAAATTCAGAATTTTCACGCCAGTATTCTTGCGGATCACAAATGCTTTACTTCCGGAAGTGGGAGTTGTGTACGCCTGTATGTTCTTTGCCGCTGCAAAAAGTCCTGTTCTCTTGTTAGCAGCATTAAGTTTTATATATTTTCCGTAATTGGATGTACGAAGTAATGTTCCTTTCTGATATTTGTACGTAAATTCTGTTGTACAATATCCAAGAGAATATGACATAGCCTCCGTTCTTACACGAACTGTATTACCACTCAGGTAAATTTTCGCTTCATTTACCGGTCGTCCATATGTTTCATTAATGAAATTTACAACCTGAACGATTTTTCCGTTACGGTACTGATAAAGTCCGTGGAATACACTGATATCATTATCCGTGCCACCTCTCAGACACAGGAAAGGTTTTCCATTAGATAATGTAATAATACGAATGGACATATCCATAAAAGATTTATTTATTGCACAGACTTTTGTATTATTTACATAAATATCTGCACCATTCCAGCACCCATCATACTGACTTTTTTTCCGGACAACCTTAATCTTGTCTTTCTTTCCATCGCCGGTGATATCATACTTCGTCCAGGTTTTTCCCGGCTGAATTGTATACATCCTGGGTGCTGCCGCCTGCACTGGCAGTACGGAAAAGATCATGAAACCCATAAGAAATATACAGATGCCCAGTAATTTTTTTGCTCTTCCTTTCTTCATTTTTTCTCCTCCTTTTTCTTTGCATACTCTGGCTTTTTTATATCAGTATAATAAAAAAGCACCTTTTGAATATTCTCTGTACAAAGCGGCTGTTCTCATTCCGCTCTGTCACATGGTCATAAACGTAACCAACTTATGATCTACGTTTATTTTACTATTCAACAGGTGCTTTCTGTAATATATTTTTTACTGCTTATGTGTTACTTTAAGACGTGTCATCGCTCTCGCAAGAGCCATCTGGTTCATATGATACTCCTGGATGCTCTGCTTCTGACGAAGCTGCTCTTCTGCACGTTCCTTGGCTTCCTGGGCACGGCGGATATCAATCTCCTCCGGGCTCTCTACGCTGAGGCAGAACAGCTTGGCACGGTTGTTGATCATCTCAACAAATCCGCTGCTCACCGCAAAAATATGCTCATTGCCCTCTGCATCCGCAAAACGCATCTCACCGGGAATGATAGCTTCTACGACATTCGCATGATGAGCAAGAAATCCCCGCTCACCATCCACTGCCGGAATAATGAGCTTCTGAGCACGTCCTGCATAAGCCAGTTTATTGCTGGCGTAAATTTCCAGGCCAAATGTCTCACTCATAGCCGCTCCTTACTGCCGGTTCTCCTCGGCTTTTGCTTTTGCAATTACGTCATCAATAGTTCCAACATTAAAGAATGCATTCTCAGGATAATCATCCATCTCGCCATCGATGATTGCCTTAAATCCACGGATGGTCTCTTTCAGTGGTACGTATTTACCTTTGATACCGGTGAAGTTCTCAGCTACATGGAATGGCTGGGAAAGGAACTTCTGGATCTTTCTTGCACGGAATACAGTCTGCTTATCTTCCTCTGAAAGCTCTTCCATACCGAGGATAGCAATGATATCCTGCAGTTCTTTATACTTCTGAAGAATCTCCTGTACTCTACGTGCTACTTCATAGTGTTCTTCACCGACAATATCTGCCTCCAGGATACGGGAAGTAGATTCCAGAGGATCTACAGCCGGATAAATACCCTGCTCAACGATCTTACGGGAAAGAACTGTTGTTGCATCCAGATGGGCAAATGTTGTTGCCGGAGCCGGGTCAGTTAAGTCATCGGCCGGTACATATACTGCCTGTACAGATGTAACAGATCCTTCCTTGGTAGATGCGATTCGTTCCTGCAGTTCACCCATCTCAGTTGCCAGTGTAGGCTGATATCCTACTGCGGATGGCATACGTCCAAGCAGAGCGGAAACCTCAGATCCTGCCTGTACAAAACGGAAGATATTATCAATGAAAAGAAGTACGTCTCTGTGTTCCTGATCACGGAAATACTCTGCCATGGTAAGTCCTGTCTCAGCAACACGCATACGTGCTCCGGGCGGCTCGTTCATCTGTCCGAACACTAAGGCTGTCTTCTCAAGAACACCTGATTCCTTCATCTCGGTCCAAAGGTCATTACCTTCACGGGAACGCTCACCGACACCGGTGAAAATAGAATATCCACCATGCTCGGTAGCGATATTCTGGATCAGCTCCTGGATAAGGACTGTCTTACCAACACCGGCACCACCGAACAGACCAATCTTACCACCTTTGGCATATGGTGCAAGAAGGTCGATAACTTTGATACCTGTCTCCAGGATCTCAACTGCCGGTTTCTGTTCTTCAAATGAAGGCGGATCACGATGGATGACCCAATGCTCTTCGCCCTCCAGAGATTCACCACCATCTACGGTATCTCCAAGAACGTTGAACAGACGACCAAGTGTTTTATCTCCAACCGGAACCTTGATGCCGCTTCCGGTAGCTGTTACTTCTCTGTCCCGCTGCAGGCCCTCACTGGCTCCCAGCATGATGCAGCGTACGATATTATTTCCAAGGTGCTGGGACACCTCCATAACGCATCTCTTACCGTTGTTCTCAACTTCAAGCGCATCCTTGATATTCGGAAGCTGTCCGTCTTCAAAAACAACGTCTACAACAGGTCCCATAACCTGTACAATCTTACCTTTATTCATAGTCATCACTTCCTTTTTTGTGCTTTAGCACCGCTGATAACCTCTGTGATCTCCTGCGTGATCGCAGCCTGACGTGCACGGTTGTACTGAATGGAAAGATCCTTCAGCATCGCCTTCGCATTATCTGTAGAGGACTGCATTGCTGTCATTCTCGCATTGTTCTCACTGGCATATGCCTCTACAAGACATCCATAGATCACACCTGTAAGGTAGTTCGGGATCATGGTATCCAGAAGTACATCCGCAGATGGAGATAACACGATCTCCTCCTGGTAAATGTCTGCCGGAACCTGACCAACTTTAAAATCAGCTTTTTTCAGCGGTAAAAGCTGCATATTCACATTCTCCATCGCCATTGCATTCTGCATCTGTGTATAGACAATGTGAATTTCATCCAGCTCTCTTTCCAGAAATGCCCGTACGATCTCTTCTGTGATAAGACGCGCTCTGTGCATGGTCGGCTTCTGTACTGTATACTGAAAACTGCCGTCCATATCCACATCTCTCTTGCCGAAATACTGACGTCCTACCATACCCAGAACATACAGTTTATGATGTCCCGGTACCTCTTCCATGAAATCTTCTGTCATTTTCTGTACATTATGATTGTATGCACCAGCCATACCTTTATCACCTGTAATGACAATGGTACCTACCTTTCTCTCTTCCTTTGGAACAAGATGACGCTCACTGAAGAAAGGATGCTGGATATCCGGCATATGACGGAGGATTCTGGCAATGGCAGCCTGCATATTATAGAAATATGGTTCTGTATCCTGCAGAATCTTCTTCGCCTTCTGCATCTTGGAAGAAGAAATCATGTACATCGCATTGGTGATCTTCATGGTGTCCTGAATGCTTTTCATACGAGTCTGTATTTCTTTTGCATTTGCCATATCAACACCTACCTGCTCTTATCTCTGAATTCTTCTGCCGCCTTTATGATTTTCTCTACAAGCTCATCAGAGAGCTGTTTTGTAGTTTCGATCTCTTTGCCGATCTCTGGATATACATTATCAAAATACTCCAGAAGGTCTTTCTGATATTTCTTGATCTCTTTCTTTTCTACGTCGACCATCAGCTTGTGAGTTGCAACACAGAGAGTAATTACCTGCTGATGAAGACTTAACGGACTGCAAAGAGGCTGTTTCAGAAGTTCCATCAGACAGCTTCCGTATTTCAGCTGTGCAGTTGTAGCCTCATCCAGATCAGAACTGAACTGGGTAAATACTTCCATTTCTCTGTACTGTGCCAGATCGATACGTACGCTACCGGAAGCTTTCTTCATAGCCTTGGTCTGTGCCGCACCACCAACACGGGATACGGAAAGACCAACATTGACTGCCGGACGCATACCTGAGAAGAACAGATCACTTTCCAGGAAAATCTGACCATCTGTGATGGAAATTACGTTTGTAGGAATATATGCAGATACATCACCGGCCTGAGTCTCAATGATCGGAAGTGCTGTGATGGATCCGCCACCTGCCTCTTCACTCAGACGGCTGGAACGCTCCAGAAGTCTGGAATGGAGGTAGAATACGTCACCAGGATAAGCTTCACGTCCCGGAGAACGCTCAAGCAGAAGTGACAGCGCACGGTATGCCACTGCATGCTTGGAAAGATCATCATATACGATCAGTACATCTTTACCCTGATACATGAAATACTCTGCAAGAGCAGTACCAGCATAAGGAGCAATATACTGAAGCGGTGCACAGTCGCTGGCTGTTGCGGAGAATACGGTTGTATACTCCATTGCACCGTATTTTTCAAGATTGGAAACTACCTTTGCAACGGTAGAAGCTTTCTGTCCGATGGCAACATAGATACAGATCACATTCTTACCTTTCTGGTTGATGATCGTATCGGTTGCGATGGATGTTTTACCTGTCTGTCTGTCGCCGATGATCAGCTCTCGCTGTCCACGGCCGATCGGGAACATGGAATCAATAGAAAGGATTCCCGTTTCCAGAGGTACAGTTACAGACTTACGGTCGATGATTCCAGGAGCCGGGTTCTCGATCGGGCGGTATTCCTCTGCCTGGATCTCTCCCTTTCCATCAATAGGCTCACCAAGTGCGTTCACGATTCTTCCGATAAATTTATCCCCTACCGGAATACCTGCCTGCTTGCCAGTTCTGGCAACCTTGGTGCCTTCCTTGATTCCTGTATCCTTTCCGAAAAGAATACATCCCATGCTGTTGGCACGGACATCCTGTACCATACCTTTCAGACCATTCTCGAAGGTCACGACCTCACCGTACATGGCATGATCGATGCCATAAACAGTTGCGATACCATCTCCCACGGAGATGACAGTGCCTACTTCCTGGTCCTTGCTGATTTCGTCATAGTTCTTTATTTCTTCCTTGAGAATCGAAATGATTTCATCTGGATTTATTGCACCCAATTCAATTTCACCTCCGGGTTAATTTCTGTTTCAGTTTCTTATAACGTCCGATGAGGCTCCAGTCGTACTCACGATCTCCTGCCCTGAGAACAAATCCACCTACAAGGCTTTTATCCTCTGTAAGGGTAAGTTCCACTTCTCTGGCAGAAAACTGGCTACGGAGAAACTCCTTCATCTTATTTTCCTGCTCTTCGGCAGGACGTGTTACATAAAGAAGCTCTGCCTTGAGAATTCCTTTCTGTTCCCGGCTGTAAGCATCATAAGCTTCAAGGATCTCTCCGATTCTGTCAATCTTCTGATACTTACACGTTACTTTAAGAAAACTCTTCATTTCCTGCGGAAAAACCCGCTCTATTACCTGTTCTTTTTCTTTGAGGGAAACAAGTGGATTTTCAAGCATCTTACCTATCTCAGGTGTATTCTTAAAAATCCTTCCTGTTTCGCAGATTGCCTCCCCCGGGACAGAAAGACCGTATAATGCTTTTGCATAATTAATGGACGTCTCTGTCATGAGGATCACCTGCTCCTTCTAAAAACTGGTCATATAGGGACATATCCTGTGCTTCGTCGTTCTTTTTTCCCATGATTCTGGATGCTGCATCCATTGCCAGCTCAGCCACTTTGCCTTCCATCGCTTTCATAGCAGCTTCCTGCTCAGTGCTGATATCTCTTCTTGCTTTCTCAAGAATCTGACCGGCCTGATCATTAGCTCTCTTCACGATGCTGTCTGCCTGTACTTTTGCCTCGTCCTTAGCCTGCTCTACAATACTGAAGGATTCCTCCTTCGCAGATTTCAGTGCATCCTCATACTGTCCTTTCAGCTGGTTTGCTTCAGTGGTTGTCTTCTCTGCTGAAGCAAACTGCTCATCGATCATGGATTTTCTCTTCTCCATAACACCAATGATCGGGCCGAAAAGGAACTTCTTCATTAAAAGATAAAGAACGATCAGGTTTATAATAGTAAAGACAAGGTTGATATCAATTTTAATCACCTGGTCCACCTGCCTCTCTTAATCCTGAATTAGTATCTCGTCTTTACCTATTAGCCAAGCATGATGATGATCAGAAGACCGATTACGAAACCGTAAATAGCTGTTGCCTCTGCAAGAGCACATCCAAGAAGAAGTGCTTTACTGATCTTGCTCTCTGCCTCCGGCTGTCTTGCGATAGCTTCTACTGCTTTGGATGTTGCAAGACCGATACCAATACCTGCTCCGATACCTGTAAGAACTGCGATAGCTGCACCAATTGCGATTAACATAGTTTTTTCCTCCTGTAAAATACAATTTTTTTCATTTTTGAATCAAGCAGATACTCTGCTTCATTACTCAATTGCTTCCTTGATAAACAAGGATGTTAAGAATACAAATACATATGCCTGTATGAATCCGTCGAAGAAATCAAAATACAGACTGAATGGTATGGGAAGAATGGCCGGACAAACAAACTCCAGCAGCTTCATGACTACGAAACTTCCCAGAACATTACCAAACAACCGCATGCAGAGAGATGTAGGTCTGATCGCGATTTCCAGAATATTGATTGGAAGCATGATCGGAACCGGCTCCGCAAAGCTTTTCAGGAAACCTTTCAGTCCCTTCTTATGAAAGCCTGCATATTCGATCAGAATAATGCTCATCAATGCCAGCGCAATGGTTACGTTCATGTCCTTCGTTGGTGGTGTAAAACCAAACACGCCTGCGATGTTGGCTATTCCGATGTAAATTACGGTTGACATCAAATAAGGCACATACTGTTTGCCTTCTTCTCCAAGGATACCCATGAAGAAATCCTGAAGAAAACTTACTCCGGATTCCAGAAGCAGCTGCTTCTTACCCGGATTTTCCACACTGAGATTCCGAACCAGAATCAGTGACAGAACCACAAGAACCGCCATAATGACCCATGTGACTACCACACATTCCGCGATAGGTATTCCACCAAATACCGGAATGGTAAAAGCCGTCTTACTGTTCAGTTCTTCTGCCAGTGTACTTGATAAATCTCCCGTTTTTCTCCCTCCTTTTCTCCTGGCTGTGATCACTGCATTTGCCAATTGGTATGACCACGCCTTGTAGTTGACTTTATTTTACTCCGCATTTCCAGAATGTCAATATTATTTTTGCCCGTTTTGCACAAAAAAGAATCTTTTTTTTATACAAAATAAACAATTTATTTTGACTGATCCTTATCCGGCTTCCTGCGTACGGAAACTTCCCCATAGGAAAGCAAGGTCTCTGAACCATCCTGTTCTCTTACAAGAAGCCTTCCATCCGATGCTATCGCCTCGGCATATGCTTCCCTTGTACGCGCTCCGTCTGCGATCACGATCATATTTCCAGGAATGATATTATTTTCTGTATATTCTCTGGAAAGTCCCGGAGTTTCCACTTCCATAAGAAGCTGATTGGCAATCTCCGCCACAAGAATACTGCAGTTTACATGTTCTGCATCCTTCCTGCTTCCAAACAATGCACCCGCCGTTTCCTGTATGTCTTCTGGAAATCCCTCTTCCGGTACATACAGATTCAATCCGATTCCAACAACCGCAAACTCAATGTTTCCACTTTCAAAGTCTGTAACAGCCTCAGTCAGTATTCCACACACTTTCCTGTCGTGAAGATACAGGTCATTGACCCACTTAATCCCCAGATCAATCCCGCAGATTTTCTTCACTGCACGGTACACTGCAGTTGCCGCCGCCGTAGTGATCAGGAGTCCTTCCTTCAGAGTCCGGTCCGGTCTTAGAACGATACTCATATAAAGTCCTGCATTTTCAGGGGAATAAAAACTTCTGCCTCTGCGGCCCCTTCCGCTTTTCTGTCTGCGCGCCAGTATCAGTGCGCCATGACCTGCTTCTCCTGAAAATGCAGCCTCCTTGGCTGCACGGTTTGTGGAATCCAGTTCCCTGTATATTTTTACAGGTACATCCGGATGATCGAGGTAAAGCCGTATTCCTTCTTCCGATAAACGGCTGCCACCCCGGAGCACATAGCCTTTGTTTGGTCCCGCTTCTATGGTATATCCCTCTTCCCGAAGGGATTTCACAGCTTTCCAGATGGCTGCTCTTGTGCAGTTCAGTTCTGCTGCCGCCGCTTCTCCGGATATCAGCTCATTCTCGTGCTGCTCCAGAAGCTTCAGCATTCTTGCTTTTACAGTCATATCTTCACCGTCCATAATCTGCCTGAAATGGCAAAATTTGTTCCCTTCCAAGAGACGAAAGCATTATAGCACTTAAACATCGCGATGTCTATTATCTTTTTTACATATGCTGTCTATATTATTTTTATATTTCAGATATGTTTATTATATAATTTTTCCCATTTTTATCTGTTCTCATTAACTTTTTTGGGAATTATTTCTGTAGAAAACCTGTAGATTCAGGAGCAAATTTTCCTGAATCTCTGTTATATGCAGATTTTCTTTATCATATATTTATCATTTGTAATTAGAAAGACTCTTCTCAAGAAATTCCCGGTACCTGTCGCGTACATCATCGGGTGATGCAATTACCGCATCCGGGCCAAGACTGGCTATCCAGCCAAAAAACTGATCGCTGACGTTGACACGAACCAGCGTTTTGAAATGTTCATGATCCTTCCTCTGAATCATAATGTCCCTGCCAAACCGGTCCAGTACAACTCCGACCAGACGGTTATGCGCTTCCAGACATATGGTTTCCTCTTTTCCGCCAAACATCCCGAAGGTTCTGGATGTCAGCTCTCCCGCATCATAATTCTCAAAAAGTTCCCTGCCGCTGCGGGCCGCCTCTTCAAGCCGGATCTGCATAATCTTGTCCACCCGGTAGTGCTTCACTCTGCCACACTTCTCATCACAGGCGACCAGATAATAATTCTCATTCTGCCACACAAGTCCCCAGGGACTGACACGATACCGTTCTCCGTTCTTCTTCAGCCGCAGCTCCTTCTCCACTGTCCATTCACAATACTGAAATGAGATTTGCCTGTCCTCGGTAAGCGCTCTCTGAATCTCATCAATACTGTAATACACACTCTCATTCATGGTTCGCACCCGATTCTGTACAAAAACCTGGCGCCGCAGCTGTCTGGCCTCATGGACACTTGCAAGACTCTCCAGCTTCCCGATCAGCTGACGGGATTTCCCACTGGTAATAAATCTGGACGACTGTACTGCATCAACCAGAAGTTTCAGTTCAGGAAGTTCAAATTTCCGGCTGGCCACATAAAAGCCTGCCGGCTGCTCTCTGCGATTCAGAATGTCCATTCCAAAATTCCGTAATGTTTCGATATCATCGTATACAGTTTTGCGCTCTGCGCTGATTCCCAGACTGTTCAGATAGATGATCAGTTCCTTCACAGACATGGGATGTTCTTCATCTGTCCGTTCCAGAAAAACGCGCATCAGATATAAAATTTTTATTTTCTGGTTAAAAACCCTGGGCATTCCGACTCCTCCGTTCTATTTATCTGTCAGTGAGGCAACCACTGCAAAGTATAATACCATGAATGCAAGTACAACAGCAATGATATCCGCTCCCTTAAAATCAAAATTAAGGATCATCGCTCCACCGATCATGATCTCTATTGTCAGAAGCGCTCCCAGGATCATAGCCATTCCAGAAGAAAGCTTCTGCTTCCCGGTGTGTCTGTGCTCTGTCTCCATGTATCTTCCTTCTGCCAGTGCAACCTTCCTGCTGTTCTCTGTATTCCACATAAGATCCATCCTCCCTGTTATATGCCCATTTACAATCTACCGAACATATTTTCCAAACATATTTTCTGTATGTTGGTATTATAGCGCATTATAAGTCCGATAAAACGGTATGAATGTGTCTTTTTCGAACATTTGTTTATTTTGTACAAAAATATGTTCGATTTCGTGGTAAGAAAAAAAGTCTGCCGATAACAGCAGACCTTTCATACACTTTTTTTCTATGGAAGCAGGATTACATCATTCCGGCAAATACCGATGCACCTACAACCGTAAGCAGACCGGCTACTGCAATGGCAAGACTGCTCATGGCACCTTCTACAGGACCAAGCTCCATAGCTTTGGCCGTTCCGATGGCATGGGCTGAAGTTCCAAGGCCAAGGCCTCTTGCGATCGGCTCTTCTATCTTTGCGATCTTGTAGACAACTTCAGCGATCATATTTCCAAGAACTCCTGTGATAATGATCACAGCAACTGTAATCGTCACAATACCGCCAAGTTCTTCGGAAACGCCCATTCCGATAGCTGTTGTGATGGACTTCGGAAGCATGGTGACATATTCCTGATGGTTAAAACCAAACAGTTTGGACATAAGCAGAATACTGCAAAGGCCTGCCAGTGTTCCGGAAATAATCCCGGCTGCCACTGCCTTGAGATTTTTTTTCAGCAGATGGATCTGTTCATAAAGAGGTACTGCCAGGCACACGGTTGCCGGTGTCAGAAGATAGCTGATATATTTGCCACCTTCGTTATAATCATTGTAATCAATATGGAATATCAGAAGAACACCGATAACACAGATGATCGAAATCAAAAGAGGATTAAAAATCGCCATTTTGAATTTCTTTTTCAGGATAAGTCCGATCTCGTAGGCGATCAGACTTATCATCGCTCCAAAAAATGCGGAGTTTTTTATGAATTCCATCATTTTTCAGTTCCTCTCTTTCCCATTCGGATCACTCCCTGTGTCACTTTTCCTGTTACGACCATTACAATTACCGTGCTGATAAACGTCATAATAAGAACCGGTACACAGATCGGTTTCAGAGAACTCCATGCTGTGATCAGTCCTGCACCTGCCGGCACAAACATCACCGGCATGATCTCAACCAGAAAATCTGCCGCACCTTTTACCTGATCCAACTTCAGGATGCCTGTGAGCAGTGCCACCAGCATAATCACCAACCCATAAACACTGGCCGGTACCGGAAGTGGAAGAAAGGTTTTTAAGATTTCTCCAATGACGGAAATCAGCAGGATGATGCTGAACTGCTGCACGTACTTCATACTGCATCCCTCCTGATTCATTCATGTAAAGCGAACATTCATATTCCGCTTTTTGACATACGTTTAAGCAATATTTCAAAAGTGGTAAGACCACTTTTGGTTTTAAACGTTTTCTAATTATACGCTACAAATCCTAAATTACAAGGATTGTATCCCATAAAATACAAAAAATCCTTTTATACATCAGCGTATTCCAGTAATTTCCGGAAACATCTCTGCATAAAAGGATCTGTAAATAACGTTCTGATCATTTTTCTGAATTCTCTGTCAAAATGATTTTTTCTACCTGATACCGTCCGTCTTCAACAGTCATAACGGCCATAGTAACTTCACCTCCAAAGCGACTTCTGCCGCAGCTTCCCGGATTAAGCCACAGACGATCATCAATGATCTTTTCAAAATATTTATGGGTATGTCCGAAGATCACCACCTGGGTATCATCCAGATCCCAGGTCACGTCTTTTTTGTTGTGGACCATGAAAAATTTCACCCCGCCAATTGTAAAGTTTAAACTGATACGGAGATTTTCTGCCCAGTCTTTGTCATTATTTCCACGTACTACGTAAAGATTTCCCATGGAACGTAACACATTCAAGATTTCATCTTTATTTACATCTCCGGCATGAAGAATGTATTTACAGTCTTTTAAGATTTCCAGGACCTCCGGTCGGAGAAGGCCATGAGTGTCTGAGATAATACCTATTTTTTCTTTCATATTTTCCTCCGTCAGAATAATTCTATCTTTCCGTATTCTCCGTCAAAGCCAGGTTTTCGCACAACTTCTCCTGCACGCAGCCGCCGGATTCCTTCTGCCAGAGCCTCTCCTCCAACTGTCCTGATATCCTCCTGTGGCACCTCTCTTAATATGGAAAATTCTGCCCCAAGTTTCTTAAGCAACATTTCATACCGGCCCTGCACTTTTTTGCTTGCTGTGGAAAATCCCACGCAGGCAGAAATCACTTCCGGCAACGGCACCAGACTTTCGTAAGGACGTCCGCTTTCCGGCATGGCAGCCGCACCTTCATCCCTGTCTGAAAGCTGTAAGATCCTGTGATCCACGCCCATTGTCAACTTCTTTCCGCATACCGGGCAGATGCCGTTATATTTTTCTGCTTCACGCGGGCTTAAACACACGCCGCATTTTCGATGGCCGTCATAATGATACTTTCCCTCTTCCGGAAAAAATTCGATCGTACCTTCAAGTCCTGTTCCTTTCTGAACTGCATTAAACAGGCCCTGATAGGAAAGCTCGATATCCAGAAGGTCTGCCTCTCTTCCCAGTTTGGAAGGTGAATGAGCATCCGAGTGGGATACCAGCTGATATCTGTCCAGCGCGGAAATCTGCCAGTTCATCACCGGGTCTGAAGATAATCCCGTCTCCAGCGCATGAATATATGGTGTCAGTTCCTCGAAGCACTCTTCTATGGTATCAAATCCGGATTTTGCCCCAAACAGAGAAAAATGTGGTGTCCAGATGTGTGCCGGGATATACATGCCTTTCTCGCTGATCTCCAGCATAATTTCCAGAAGGTCACGACAGGGCAGCCCCAGGATAGGGCGTCCGTCTGAATGGATATTCCCAATTTTTTCCAGCCTTGCGGCAAAAGCATCTGCTTCCCGAAATCCCGGGAGCAGGATCAGACTGTGCACCTTCCTGGTTTTTCCATCCTTTTTATTAATGGAACTGATTTCTCCGGACAATACAAATCTGGGAGATTTTCCAGGATAATGTGCCGCCTCTGGCAAAACGAATTCATCTTTCAACCGGAAAAGCCCCGGTTCCGCAGGAATCAGTTTATCCTTTAATTCCTGCCGCCAGAGAGGATGTGTCATATCTCCGGTTCCAAGAAGTGTGATCCCTTTCTTCCGTGCCCAGAGATCCAGCATCTCCGGTGTTCCGTCCTTGCTTGTCGCCATGGAATATCTGGAATGTATGTGTAAATCTGCGATCTGCTTCAAAATTTTTCCTCCTGTATGCCATTTGTACATCTTATATTATAATTTCCTCTGTTTCATATGTACATCCTCTTTTCTGCTTATTCTCAATGGCAAAAAATACAGGCAAAAGAATCTATTGTATTCTTCGCCTGTATTAATAATAGTCAGATATACACAAAAACTACCCTATTTGCTTTACTTTTAATCTGTAGAACTCATTCTTACTTCCATTATCTAATAGTATATAAATTTTCTGACCTTTTTTTAAGGTTCCTCTGTATAATGTTGCCCAGCCCTGATTACTTCTCATTGTAGTCGCTGAAATAAGTCTGGCTCCATAATACGCTTTTACAGTCTGATATTTATTGTCCTTAATTTCAACGCAGTAAAATTTATATTTCCCGGTTTTAGGAGCAGTAAAACACCACCAGTCTTTATCATCCTGCTGGCTCAAGCCACTATACGTCTTATTACATAAAATCTTCGTTGCGGTGTTTCTTGAATTGTTATTTTCTTTTTCAAAATTTTCAGGATTTTTTGTAATTACTTTCAATCTATAATAAGCATATGTGTTAGAAGAATTTGTGTCAGTTAAAGAAATATTAACCCGAGTTCCCTTTTTAAAAGAATATGCCGCGGACGTAAACGGTCTGCCATAATATACAGATTGTTCTTCGTATAATTTATATCCAACTTTCATTTTTGTCGATGGCAAATACCAGGAACTGGAAGATGATTCAATACCATTTTCAATATATTTAATTGGTATAACCGTATAATAAAAATATCCTGAATTAGGAACAATAACCGTATAATTCTTTGTCTCATTCCCAAGAATCACATCATAACTCTTATTCGTCGTAATCGTACGGCTAGCTGCATACGTTGTTTTCGAAATACAGAACAACATACAAACCATTAACAACATACCTGCGATTGAAAGTTTTTTCTTCATTTCATTTCCTCCTTTTTATATTGCATATATTTATATTATGATTTTTCATTCTGCATCTGTAAAGCTCATAACCCAGTCAAAAACCTGAAAAAATCACAGATACGCTTTCGCATTGCGACGTTCCATATAAAGATCCCAGGTATCCAGTGCCATAGGGCCAAATGGGAACAGAAGTCCCACTCCCAGGACAAATCCACCTGCGATCACAGCGATCACCAGATCAAACAGTGTAAACGGTGTGAGCAGCCATCCCCATTTGAACGCAGTTAAAGCAATCTTCAGAAGTTTCACAACTGCGCCTGTTGCTACCAGCAAAATCAGTCCTGAAATAAGATAAATATTCTGCATGATCTGTATTCCCGTTCCGGTTATTCCTTCAATCAGAATCGTAATAAGAAAAATTGCCGCAGGTATGATCGTTGCGATCATTTTTACTTTAAATTTTACCTCTGTGTTCTGTAAGAAATTTTTTGCTGACATAGTATCCATATTCTTTTCCTCCTGTGTTAAATATTATTTTTTTAATAAGTATATTTTTCCGCTTAAAACCTGTCCTCTTTCCTCCTTTCACTATACAGACGACTAAGAATACCGGCAGGTTTTAAAAAAATGAAAAATTTTTTAAAAATTTTTTTTATTGAGAACTCTTGAAAATCCACAGGAAGAAGTCCTTAATAAAATCAACCGCTTAAAAGACTGTTCTCCTCCGGAACCGTCTTACATAAATTTATAAACAGAACTTCTGAAATACTATAGAAACCAGAGTGGATAAGCTTATCCACCTGTCAGACAAGGAGGACCCTAAAATGAGAATATGGAAAAAAAGAATTACAGGATTTCTGATCGCCATGTGTGCGTTCTGCATCACAGCCGGTGTGGGAACTACACAGAATGTACAGGCAGCCACCAAAGCTACTTATACGATCAAAAAAATCCAGGAAAAGAAAACCTATAAGAGTTCCAGTGCCACATATTCCTACGAGCTGCCACAGTTAAAAGGAAACAGCACTGCAGTTAAACGGATCAACCAATCCTTAAAATCTTCCTACAACAATGATCTTTCTCTGAAAAAAACACTTTTTAAGGAATTCAACGATTACAAAAAGAACGGTACATTAAACAAAAGAAGTATGAGACTTTATGTAAGTACCAAATGCACCTGCGATTACAACAAGGATGGATACATCCGATTCGCATACCGTTTTGCATGGCACGGCTGCGGTTCTTATGATGCCAATAAGACAACCGTTATTTACCGTCTGAAAGATGGCAAACGTGTTTCCAGTATTCCGGCTTCTGCTACAGATAAGAAAGCATTAAATCTGGTCAAAGGTACCTGGTACACACCAGACGGAGATAAAGTTGTTTTCTCCGGAAAGAAAGTAAATTATTATTTCTCCGACTCCGAAAATGAACCATACTGGATTTTTGATATCGATGAGATCATCAAAACCAGTTACGGCTATTATTTCAAAATAGAATTAAGTCATAACTGCTATTTCGGATATCGTCTGAATCTGAAAGATACCAGTTCTATGACCCGAATCGGAAACGGTAACCCCTACAGTTCTGCCGGATATGTAGAATCCAGCAGTCTCAGCAGAACAAAATAAAATATATAATAAGGCGTGTGAATTTTTTTCACACGCCTCTCTTTTTTATAAATCCTCTCCGATTTCTTCCATCATTTTTTTTCTCTGCTTTCTGAAAATCCCCGGAAGCAGAAACAAAAGGACCATGCCTGCTATAATTCCCATGATCCCTATGATCATCATGATCGTTCCTATCTCCATTTCTTTCTCCTTATGATGCAGACAACCAGCCGTTTGCTACTGCCTGCTCGTACAGATCCTGAAGATTATCCATCTCCATATCATTGGCATTGTTATCCGGCTGTGACTGATAAAGTTCCTTTGCTTTCAGATAGTATTCCTGGAATTTTGTGTAATCTCTGCCTTCATTATCAGCCTGAGACTGCTTTGCAACTTCCAGATATGCCAGCGCCTTATAGGTCTTATAATTATCACCATACTTCTCCAGCATCTGGTTCAGTACCGTTTCCTCCTGATCGTACTGCTGCATATTCTGATATAAAACAGACAGATTATAATCTGTATCATAAGTTCCCATGCCCTGACTCTGGATCTGCTCAAAAACCTTCGCGGCCTCCTGATAATAGGACATATCTGAGGTATCATTTCCAAGATCACTGTATGTCTGCGCCAGCTGTTCAAGGATTCCGATATTGTATTCTTTTGGAAGCTCTTTACGGGCCTTCTCCAGAATCTGGATCTTTTCATCCGATCCGCTCACACCGTCATCCTGCCCGTCAATGCATTTGCACTCCATAATGTAGGCACGCATTCGGAGATAATCGTCATCTGTTTTCTGGATACAATCTGCAAAGATATCCTTTGCACCGGAATAGTCCCCATTATTATATGAGATTTCTCCTTCAACATAATCAATATCTATGGAATCCAGGCCATTCTCACGTGCCGTCTCCAGCGCTTTTTCCGCTTCCTCCATATTTCCGGTGTATGCCATCGCAATGGCATAATCTCTGTAGTAAGCACTGTTATCCGGCTTGATATCAATGGCTTTTTTGTAGCATTCTGCCGCATTCTCATAATTTTCCATTCTCTCATAGGAATTTCCGAGAAGGTAATAAATATCATTCAGAGACGATCCGCTTTTCAGGATTGCATCATTGGAAAGGATCACTTTATTGATAAAATCAATACTGTCACCATACTGCTGCTGCTTGTTCAGCGCCAGCGCCTTCTGATAATAGGCATCCAGCCTGTCCGGAATAAGATCCGTGGCTTTTTCATAATATGTTTCAAAATTCTGATAATCTCCGGAGCTGATACACTGCGCTTCCTGACGTACATAAGATTCATAGTTTTTCTGTTTCCCAACATCCCGTTTGAAATATCCACTGATCGTCAGCGCTGCACTTCCGATCATCAGACCTGCAACCAGAACATAGGCCATGTGCTGTTTTGCACAGAGATCTTTATACCTCTTGTCCTTTGTCTGGATATTCTTCAGATCATTCAGAAGCTCTTCCGCACTCTGATATCGCCTGTTCGGGTCCGGCTCCAGGCATTTCATGATAATATGTGCAAAGATATCATTGATCTTTATGCCGGTAAGCCTGATATCACTGACATTTCCGTTTTCATCCGGTTTCGGCTTCCTGCCGGTCATGATGTGGTATAAAGTTGCTCCCAGACTGTAAATATCCGCTCTGGCATCTATGGTTTTCCAGAGTGAATGGTCCAGTTCGTTCTGGTTGTAATGCAGTGCCTCGATCTGTTCCGGAGCCGCATATCCATTGGTATATCCGGTTACCCAGGCAGTATCTCCATCCAGCGTGGCAGAAATGTTAAAATCTATCAGACAGATATTTCCTTCCGGTGTCAGCATGATATTCCCAGGTTTCAGGTCACTGTGGATGATCGGTGGTTTCTGGCTGTGCAGATAGCCCAGTGTTGCAGCTATCTGCTTTGCCCAGATAATGACTGATTTCTCTTCAAAAACAGTTCCGGAATCCAGATAATCCTTAAATGAATTCCCCGGGATAAAATCCATAACTGTATACACATCCCCGTCCGCCTCAAAAAAGTCAAGAACCTGAGGCAGACAGGAATGTCTGAGGTTTTTCAGTACATCAACTTCCGCTCTGTTGTTCAGAAAATCTTTGATCTCTGTTTTTATTTTTTTCAGTACTACATATTTTCCAAGGTTTATCTGATAAGCCTTGTAGATTTCACCGCTGTTTCCAGCTCCAATCTTACCTATAACCCGATAAGTATGTGGAATTGGCATATATTCAAACCTCTTTTTATCTTATTTTACGCTAAAATCCATGCTGCTGCTTCCTGGCTGCATTCCCACATTGATCACTGCCAGGTCCTGGACTCCTGTTTCTTTTGCGGAAAGACCGGTATTGATCGGATTTGGTACTCCTGCTGTATCCTGCATCGGATTATTGAGAAGATCCATTCCGGCTAACATATCTGCGCTTTCAGCAACCCAGGATCCGCTTAATCCCATTTTGGAAATCTCGCTGATAAAGGCATCCTTTCCGCCCTCCTGTGGAGTCGTTCCATTCAGGTAAAGCTGTGTGCCGTTTACCAATGCCGCATTTCCTGTCTGGCTTACTGTTCCGTCACTGTTAACTGTATAAAGGGCGATAGCCAGCCTTGCTTCCGGCATTGCATTTTCGCCGCTCATTCCGGAATAATAGCCTGCGATTCCGATATCAACAGAAGTTCCATTATCTTTTACAAAGCATTCCTGTGTTCCGCTGTATGTGATTCCCTCGACTGGATCACCAAAGCCCGGATCTGCTGATTCACTGGCAATCTGCTGTGCCTCTCCGTTTTCTGCCCTGTAAAGTTCAAACTGCAGTTTTCCTCCGGAAATAGAAATCACCAGAAGTTCCGGTCTTCCATCACTGTTAAAATCTCTCTGATCTGTTGCAAGAACGCCATTTACAGATGCCATGCTGGTACTGTCTGTGTAGGAAATGCTTCCTCCTGTATATTTGGAGATTTCCACCTGTGCTACATATGCAGCCAGTACAGCATCGTCATCTGCAGTTTCTGCGGTATTGCTATCTGTCTGCTCTGTACCTGTCTCATCCGTTTGTGAGGTCTCTGTTGTCTCCGTATAAGTCTCTGCCGGACCAGGTGTCGGTATTGCCGGATCATCAGCTGTTTCTGTATCCGGTTCGCTGTAATTTCCATCCTGGTTTTCATCAGAAGTTTCCGCTGGATCTTCATATGCATTATCATCTGTATCTTCATTGGAGGCTTCACCCGGATTGTCGTATGAGTTCTCATTCTGTTCTCCGTTGGAAACTTCTGAACCTCCGGATGGGAGTTCATCCTTACCATATACATCCTCATTGGTCGCTTCTGTTGTTCCTACTTCATCTGACGGATTATCATATGTTTCCGAATCCGGATCTTCCGGATAGTCTGAACTGTCATATGGATTTTCTGTATCTTCCGCATAATCAGAAGCATCCGTGGAATCCGTATCATCTGTTGAATCTCCATCATCTGTTGAATCCGTATCATCCGCGGCGTTCTGATCTGCCCCGTCTTCTGATTCCGTGTTATCCCGATCTGGAGCACTTGTCGGATCAGTCTGATCTCCAGGATGCGGTGCCGCAGTTACTTCACCAACTTTTCCAGAATCCAGACCTGCACCACCCGCACTGTTATTGCTTCCGTCATCCAGTTCATTCGGATCTGTTGTCGGCGTTGGCGTTGCCGTTGGATTTATAATATTAATAATAAGAGTGATATATTTTGTTGTATCCTGTTCTTCTTTTTCTGTCTCTTCTACCTGAGAAGTTTTTCCCTGTTCTTTAAAAATGCTCTTTGTATTTTCAAAAGCGTTCTGATAATCGTTTACACGGGAATTCCATGCAGCGGAATCCTTTTTCACAGAAGATGTGGAAACATTTTTCATATTTTCGCCAGTCTTTTTCAGCATATCCAGTGCCTTTTCCGGCTGTTTCTTTCCATTGTATACTTTTGCAAGTCCCAGAGTCGCATCTGTGGATTTTTTATCAATCTTCAGAGCATCATTAAATGCAACTTCTGCTTTGTCGTATTCTCCTGCATCCAGATATTTGGAGCCCAGGTTCAGATTTTCCTGTAACTGGCTTGCAGTTGCCTTTTTAGGTGTGACAAAAATCACAACTGCCAGAATCACGAGTACGCAGACAATTCCTGCGATCATCGGAACTAATATCTGCGGTGATAATTTTTTTCCGGAATTATTGTTTGGATTCATTTCACATCCCCCTTTCGGAAAATAAACTCTTCATCAGACAGGCGGATCTGATCTCCGTCATTGAGAAGCAGTTTCTGGCCTGGCATTGCTCTGTTTCCGTTCAGGTATGTATAGTTGCTGGAATCCTTATCTTCCAGGTAATATTTACCTTCTTCAAAATGGATCGCACAGTGTTCCCTGCTGATGGTCGGGTTATTGCGGATGCAGATATCTACCATAAGTGCACGCTTACCGATCTTGCAGATCTCCGTCGTGATATGGAACTTCTCCTGTGTATGCAGACGGATCAATGTAGCATTTGGTTTAACTCTTGCTTTCAGAAGTATCGTTGCTTCACTTCCGTCATCCCTCAGCATTACAGTTGCGTCATTGCCGTCATCATCGTCTGATGCAAAACCGGTTCCCGGATTCGGAGTAAAACTTTTTCTCTGTTCTTCGCCAAAACCTGACGTTGGATTCGGAGTGTAGCCTCTTCCCTGAGCTCCATCATTCCCTGGCATTGGATCTGGGTTATAGCCCCCTGCCGGTTTGTCCCAGAAACCTGGTGTTGGATCTGGCTCATAACCTCCTGCCGGGTCCTCTCCAAAACCTGACGCCGGATCTGGTTCATAACCTCTTCCCGGGTCCTCTCCGAAACCTGACGCCGGATCTGGTTCATAACCTCTTCCCGGTGTCTCTCCGAAACCTGACGCCGGATCTGGCTCATAACCTCTTCCCGGGTCCTCTCCGAAGCCTTCCCCTGGTGAAGGATATGTTTTTCTGTTTTCTTCTGGCGGATTATCCCAGCCTCCCTCATTTGGAGTATTCGCCCAGATATTCTCCGGTCTCTGTGGTGGCATTTCCGGCGGCATTGGTGGCATTTCCTGTGGAAATGGAATTTCTTCCTGTACCTCCTGTTTTTTCTCCATTCGATGGAACAGTCCCTTCAACAACGCCTTCTTTTTCTTCGGTTTCTTTTCTTCAACGTCACCATCCATATCTACAAAACCGCCACCCGGTGTAGGAGGAACCAGTGGGCCACCTTCATCATAATTGGCAGTCTGTCCGGTCTGCTCATGACTAAATCCGTCTGCTCCGCCGCCAAATCCACCGGACTCTGATCTCAGCGGAATGCAAACGACCTTTACTTCTTCTGTTCGTGTATCCACATAGATATTCTGCATCTCTGATACGATTTCCTGCTTTGGAACACCCAGTTCTTCAAAGAAAGTAAGCACATAATTCACCTTCTGCTGAATTTCGATCTGCTTTTCCTGAGGTGCTTCGCTCATCCATGCCATTATGTTCATGGTTCCGGCTATATCATATGTAAAAATAAAACCATTGCCATCCTGATTCGCATTTGCCGGCAACAGAAACTGATTTGCGGTTCCCTGTGTCAAAATGCTCCACGTTTTTTCGTCCAGGACCTCTCCCGGCTTAGATCTGTAGGAAAATCTTGTGTGTCCGTCTTTGAAATCATACTCAAAATTCATACTCTTTATCTCCTTTTCTTAGTATATATCCAGCTGGATCAGTTTCCATTTTCCTTCTGACAGTACTGGTGCAATTCCACTGCTGTTAAAATTCTTGGCATCTGCAAATTGCGGATTTACCACAAAATCACCATTGCTCTTAATAAATCCCCAACTTTCATCCGACTGAACTGCCGCATATCCAATGGCAGAAAAGCTTCTTGCTTTTTCAAACATACAGTCCAGAACTTTCTCACCTTCTGAGGAAACATATCCCCATTTTCCTGCCTGGCAGACAGCTGCCGGATTTTTGGAGATAAACGGAGAAACCGCTTCGTAATTTTCTCCGATCTGAACACCGGAACTGTTCAGCAGCTGGTACTGCTCTCCGGTTTTTACAAATACGACACCATTTCTGGAGCAGAAGCCCCAGGCATCCATAACTACATCGTCAAAACCGAAATCCGTAAGAGGTTTCAGGTCTTTGTCCAACAGAGCCCACTTTTCACCTTTTTTCACAGCTGCAATTCCGTTGAGCATAAGTGTGGCTCCATCATATTCAAATTCTGTCTTCTCGTTAAAATCCTCATCAAGAAAACCGTATTTTCCATTCTTTTCTGCCGGAAGTACCCCTTCATTCAAGGTACCGAGATATTCGTAAGGCTCGTCCGGCTGACGTCTCTTGTAGCCATTGGTATCTACATAATACCATTCCCCGTCTTTTTCCACCGGCGCAAAACCGTTTTCCCCGAACATTCCGACAGATTCATACTCCGCCCGGAGCACGGAATTTCCTTCCTCATCCAGAATTCCCTTTGCCTCTCCTGCCGTCACTTCCATGTAATGATTGCTGGTATCAGAAATATTATCATAGTCTTCTCCGATAAACTGAAAGCCTCCTGCCAGAGATTCCAGCTTCGCCTTCAAAGCGCCGCTGTTTTTCTTTTTTTGGATATGCTTTTTCAGAAGCGCAATGGCATCTTCCTTTTCGTCCTGTTCTACATAATAATCAGCCAGTGTCAGGATTGCCTGTTCATTATCTCCCTCCAGGGAAATTGCGCTGTTACACGCATCCACAAAGCCGTTATCATCTCCCAGGTTTCTGTAATCTTCCGCCATCTTCATATAAATACTCCGGTTATCTCCATCATACTCCAAAGCTTTCTTATATTCCAGAATCGCGTCATAATAAATTCCTTTTTCTTCGTTTTTCTGCGCCTGCTGAAGATATTTTTTGTATTCCATAGGTTTCTTCACTGCGGAAGTAAACGTTGTATACCAGGCGGCCACAAGCAGGCCGGTCATCATCAGAACCATTAATTTTTTCATACGCACCTCTAAACATCAAAAACCAAGTAATAAGATCAAAACCGTTCCCACGGAAAAAAACGGAGCGAGGGGAATGGAATCCTTCATGTTCAGCTTCTTTCGGATCAGCTGTACAATCGAGTAAATCGCCGCCAGGGATAAGCTTATAACCAGATCAAACCAGATCAGGGCACCTCCCAGGTACCATCCCAGCACAGCTGCCAGTTTTACATCTCCCATTCCCACACTTTTTCTGGAAAAGATCCTTGCCAGCAGAAAAATGATAAATCCCAGCAACATTCCGCCAAACGCTGATTTCAGAAGATCCATCCATAACGAAGGTCTTACTGTGATCTCTCCTCCCAGAAGAACTGCTCTTATGACAACCATCATAAGAAGAATCTTATTCGGTATGATTGTTTTCTGCTGGTCAATAAAGCCAAGAAAAACCATAAAAACAGTTAATATCATATATCGCACTGCTTTCAGCCAGTGATAGCCATATCTGCTGAAAAGGAATCCTTCTCCCAGAACCAGCACCGCCAGGATCAGCAGGATATATTTTTTTTCTTTTATAAGATTTTTTAAATGTTCCATTTTTCCTCTCCAGTCTGTCAGCTGCCTGCCCATACACGGGTGGATGCGCAGACACGATAATGTCTCGTTCCAAGGTCAAAGAACGGGAAATCCGTTTTGATGTCGTAATCCACAACGATCTTAATATCATTGCTTCCACCTTCACACCATGAACTTTTGCTGAATTTCATATTGGTAACTCCCAGCTTCTCCAGATACTCATCTGCGTCCTGCCCGCCGGAAGCTATACTTAGCTGTTTTTTCAGACAGGCCTTTCCCACTACTCCGGTCATATATCCTGCAAGTTTATTCCAGCCGGTGTTTTTCAGATAATCCAGGACACCATTGACAAACTCTTTGGGATTTTCCTTATATTCCTTTAACTGATCAGCAGTGGCTTTTCCTGCCTTTCCCGCTTCTACTACATTCTGTATCGTTCCCTGGCCATTGGATACACGCTTTGCGGTATCTTCGATCACTTCCAGATTTGACTTAATATCCTGCATCTGCTTTTGAAATTCCTCTGATCTGCTGTTAAGGCCTTTATATGCATCCAGAACCCCTGTTTTTTCCAGAATATAGCTGTATTCCGCAACCTCTTTTGCCGCCTGATCTACCGAGTACTGAATCAGCACCTGCGCCCGCACACAGGAGATCAGGCTGAAAATACACATAAACGCAAAAAAGAACAAGGGAATAAACAGGGCTGCCTCCACAGTGATCGAACCTTTTTCTCTTTTGTCTGACATTGGTCCCTCCTGTTAGTAAGCCATAACGCTTTTATAATCTATGATTCGTTTACCGTCATCGGTGCTCTTTCCCTGTCCCAGAAATTCCGGAACCTTCGGAAGGAAGGTGGTGGATGTCTGTACCTTGGCATTTAGGGTCAGCATCGTATATTTCTGGCTTAGCGTTGATCCGGTATTTAACTGGATACAGTCCGCTGCCCGTGCAGAAAGATCTTTTTTCCCGTTTTCTCCGGTAAGTGCGATCAGGATAAATAATTTCATATAATCTTTGTACGTGAATTTAAGCCCGTCTGCTTTTCCCGCCCATACGGCGGATTCTTCTCCGTTAACAAGGGCCACTGTCTCTTTTGCTGCCATTGCCAAAGCTCTGCAGAAAAGATATCCATACTTTACAACCGGATAAAGCCAGGGCTGACATGTCGGCCCGCAGACTGCAGCCGCCACAACATCAGCCTCCCGATTCAGATCTTTATTCATAAAAACATACAGACTGTCAATGGCAAGCCTTGTTCCGTAGATCTGTGTTACCGCCAATGTTTTATTCAGGCCGGTAGATGCATTTCCGTAGAGAATATATTCTATTTCGCCGTTCCAGATCCCATGCCCGGAAAGCTTATCATTGCTAAGAGAAGTATCCCCCTCCTTTGTGGTTATACAGTTGAACATCTCTGTGGTATATTCCATAAGATATCCCTGTTCCATCAAACCACCGGCCAGATTATCCAGACAAGTCAGTATGGAATTTAATAGTTCCACATTTTCCTTGGAGCTCTGTACCGTTTTTTTATCTGCGCTGACATCAATTTCTGACGGCCCGGTTCCGGTTGCATTCGCTGAGGTTTTTGCGATTCCGCTGGGATAACTGGCAGGATAGCCTTCTTTCTCGGAAAGATTCTGTTCCTTCTGCGCATTTTTCAGAGTTTCTTTCATCTGTGCATAACTGCCACTTGCCGCTTTCGCTTCTTCCCGGTTTTGGTTTCTTTGATCCTGCTGAACCGTATCACTGTCCTCACTGGTTACACCGGAAAGAGTAGTCTGATAAAAGGTTTCATTTCTGGGATCATAAAAATCTCCGCCTTTAAACTGTGTATTTGTAACACCGTCATAGATCTCTTCTTCATGCCAGGACCAGAAACTCTGCACAGCGCTTGCTCCGCCGGAATTTCTGATTGCATATGCCGTATCATCATCTACTGACAGTTTTTCAAAATTCTTACTTATCTTCTTGAATTTTTTAATCTGTTCTTTAAAAGTTTTTGCTGTATCTATATTGGTCTGAATTACATCTTTCAAAGCCTTGAGATCATTTTCATTGATTTCAATATCTTCCCCTGGGCTCTCTTCTACCTCTTCTCCTGCAGCGATCAGATCATCTTTTGCCCTGTTATACGCATCTTTTTTATCAGAAACTTTTTTCCAGCATTTCAGTACCTTATCCAATTCCGACTTCGCGGTTTTTCCATTATCTACGATAATATCGGCCTGCTGTTCAAGCGCCTTCAGACAGGCCTGATACGTATCTGCCGCCTCAGAATAAATATCATTCATGCTGTTGATATTTCCATTGATCACAGATTTGACAGAATCAAACGTCTGTATTTCTTCAGCTGTAAAACCGTTCTCTTCATTGATCGCGGCTCTGACTTCCGGGTCATCTTTTGCCGCCTGGTAGATTGCCAGCAATGTAACCATATTTTTATACATCTGATCATCAAAAGTAGTATTTCCGCTATCCCAGCTAAACGGATAGGAAAGATACACCTTTATTTCATCCAAGGTTACCGGATCAGGTGCTTCTTCCGGAAAATCCGCAACGATATCTTCATTTATGTATTTTTGCAATGATTTTGCAGCCAGGCGAAACACGGTCTTATCCCGATATGTCTGGAGAAAACTGGTATCACTACTTCCCAACTGCTCTATTGCGTCGGCCTGCGCTTCTACCGCTGCTTTTGCCTTCTGTATAGGATCACTAAGCTCTGTTGCTTTCAGCGCATAGTCTGATTTTGCCTTTACATACTTCTGTTCTTTCCTTGCGTTATTGAAGGGAAGTTTCTTGATCTTCGCCAGAAGATCATCCGCCATATACACAGGCCCGCGGAATTTCATATATTCCATTACCTGCTGCCGAAAAACATCATTTTCTGCCAGGGACGAAGATTCCACCCCTTTTGCCTCAAAGCCAGTTTCCTCCAGCTGTATCAGCGAACTTAAGTCATCACTTTTTTCATCCTTCAGATTTTTGGCGTTGATAGATTCCTTGAACATCTGCTCCAGCTTCTGCTGTTCATCCGAAGAATCCGGTGACTTTGCCATTGCCGTTAAGCCATATTTGTCCTTCAGTTTCTTATCATACTGTGCCAGTGCCGCATTCATGGTCAGATCTCCGGCACCGGATACCACTGTCTTTGACGCAAAAAGGCGGGAAGCGTCTACCATAATTCCGCTGAACATTAAGACCGGTACCAAAACCAATGTCAAAAATACACAGATCGATCCTCTCTGTTTCCCGCAAAATAACCGCATACGCTTCCCTCCCCAGTTAAAACAAAAATTTTTTCACCTTATCAAAGGTTTCGCCCAGTTTCTGGGCTTTTCCATCCAAATGAAACTTTTTCAACAGAAAATTTCCCATGTCCCAGGCAAGATCTACATTTCGCACAAAATCCGTGCTGTTGATCACCGGCTGATAGGCAGCCGAATAAATGGTAAGGCTGTCCTTAAGTCCCAGGTATTTCAATATCCCCGGTGTTGCGATCACATATCTCAGCTCTGCCTGAACGGACTTGGACAAGAAAGAACTGTCCAGCTTGACGTAGGCTTCCGTCCGGCCTATGGAAAACAGGGCACTGTTTTTCTGAAGTGCCTGCTGATAATCCGCCGCCCGTTTACTGCTCTTACTGTCATAACCCCAGCGGTAGATCTTTGAGGCACTGCCTTTATATGCCGCATAATAAGACTTTATCTGCTCCTTTGAGGGACCGCTCTCCCAGTCAAAGTCCACTTTACTGTTTTTCAGCGGTTCCTCATCGGTAAAGCTGTCATATCCCGGATACGCAGCTTCTCTTGCCAGCTGCGTGGCTGCTCTTTCTACCTGGAAGAAAAAGTAGCTCTCCTGTAATTTGAATAATCCGAAATAAAGGATCACCATGACGATGCCGATCGTGATAGGAAAATAGATCACAGTTTCGACCGTAACAGCGCCTTTTTCGGAAACCTGAACGTTACTTTTCATTACTACTTAAACAATTCACTGCTTGATGTTCCATTATCTGTATTAAGACCCTTCCATGCATTCTGTACCAAGGCCTTTATTTTGTCCTGAAAAATAGCTGCTGCCGCAATAACTATTACAATAAGCAAAAGAACCCCAATCATCTCTGCGATTCCCGCTTCTTCAGTTTTGAAATCCTCCACCAAATTGCGAATTCTGTTTTTGGCTCCGATCCAAAGTAAATCAAGTTTTCCAGTCATACTTTTATCCTCCGTTTTTCTTTGCGTTACGCAATATTTTTTATAATAACCGGCATCTGCCGTTTATTATCACATCTGCTGCATTATCGGAACCATAATTATAAGCAGGATCCCGATAAAGATCATCATCATAGGCAAAAGCAGCTGAGAGTTTGCTTTTTCTCCCTTCTGCTTCACCTCGTTTTTCTTAACCTCCCACATTTCATCGGAAAGATCTTTCATAAAATAAGCAAGTTCTTCATTACCTTTATTCAGGTTCTGTATGATCAAAGAAGTGAATTTTCTTACTTCTTTCACATTACACCGCTCTGCAAAATTTCGGTAAGCGTCAATCTCCATAACGCCGTTTTCCATCTCAAGATTGGTATTCTGCATCTCCAGATACAGCGTTCTCTCGCCGGTTATGGAAACCTTTTTCCAGGCGTCTCTGAGAACCATTCCGGAATTCACCAGAAGGGTCAGCTTGGACAAAACCTGTGGAAGATCCAAAACAATTTCCTGCCTTCTTGCTGTCAATTTATCCTGCAGGGAAAGATCCAGATACAAGATCAAAAGTCCCCCCGTGACCACTCCCAGAAGAAGTAATCCCTTACTGTCCGCTACCGCAGAAAGGAGCAGAACAACTACCAGGATCGTATAGATGTATGTCGTCTTTGCCCCCAGAAGCATATAGTAATAATATTCTGCGTATTTTTTTCCTTTGATCTCGGCGATCTCACGGATCTTTGCCTGGGCAGATTTTGTTTTTGTGCTGATATGTAGGATCCGCATAACGGAAAATCCCACGCACAGCAGTTCACTCATTTGAAATTCCTTCGCAAAGGCACTGTCTGTATATTTTTGATATCTTTTTCCACCGGTAACTGCCAGAAATACCCAGATCAAGGTAAATGGCGTTACCAGCGCTGTTAAAATCAGCTGAAAATAATCCACGGCTCTTCCCCCCCCTATATCTTGATATCTACGATCTTTCTTCCCATGTAATAAGCAGCTCCGAAAAGAGCAAGTGCTCCGATCTTCACACATACATTTAAAGGGGTGTTCCGCACAATAGACATATTTCCCATTCCGTTCAGCATCAGCATGATCAGAACCGGCATGATGATCATAATGTTCAGGTCATTTTTATTTGCGGTAAGTAAGGTCTGGATCTCCAACTCCGTCTCGATCTTATCATTAATGATCTCTCTGGTCTCACCAACCACTCGTCTCATATCACCACCATAGCGGTTGGTCACCTCAAAGATCGTGGCAAAACTTTCGATATCGTCCAGATGGCTTCGTGCCGCAAAATTACTCAGCATCTCTTCAACGCTCTGTCCGTTGTAAATACCATCTACGATCAGTTTCAGTTCTTTTACAATATCTGCTTTTTCTCCATAGATCCCGATCAGATCTCCGCAGGCATCCAAAAAAGCTCCCTGGGTATTTTTACCTGCGGAATAGGATGCGGAAAGAGATTCCATCATATCACGGAACTGGTACAGAAGATTTTTCATTCTTTTGTCTTTCAGATAATCCCGGTATTTCCGGATTCCCGGAACAACAAGGAGCAGCCCTACGATCAGGGAAAAAATCACATTTCTGAAAAATACCATACTGAAGAAAAATCCCACGATTCCGCCCAATAGCGCACCTGTTGCGGTTTCCACCGGATTCAGACGATAAATATAATAATCCTCCGCTGTTCCGAAAACAGGTTTTACAGGTATATATTTGGGAGCTTTAACCTTCTTCTGTTTTATTTTCTGAGGTTTTACTTTCTTTTGTTTTACAGTTTTTGTTTTTGGTTTTTTTTCTTTTTTCATAATCTTCCTTTTGGCCTGATGATCTACAGGCCTGAATGCATTCCGGAAAGCCGCAGTTTATAATCATTATACAAAGGATTTCCTGTGCGTACCAGTCGTCCCTGCACTTTTTCCAGCGTACTTCCCTGGGTTTCCTTGAATACAAATAATGGATTCAGCTGGATTTCTCCGTTTTTACAGCCCAGAACTTCTGTGATCTCCATGGTTCGTCTGGATTTATCACGCAGTCTGGAAAGATGGATGATGATATCCAGTGCGGAGGAAATCTGCTGGCGGATAGCCGGAAGTGGCAGGCCTGCATTTCCCTGCAGCACCATGGTTTCCAGACGACTCAGCATATCTCTGGTCGAGTTGGCATGGCCCGTGGAAAGGCTTCCGTCATGGCCTGTGTTCATTGCCTGCAGCATATCCAGTGCTTCCGCGCCTCGAACCTCTCCAACAATGATCCTCTCCGGTCGCATTCGCAGTGCGGATTTGATAAGATCACGGATGGTTACCTCACCTTTTCCGGAAGTGTTGGCATTTCTTGTTTCCAGACTTACGATATTATCAATATTTGCGATCTGAAGCTCCGCAGAGTCCTCGATCGTTATGATACGTTCATCCCGTGGAATGAAATTCGACATGGCGTTGAGAAACGTTGTTTTTCCAGAGCCTGTACCCCCACTGATAAAGATATTATACTTGGCTCTTACCAGTTTTCCCAGAAAATCCGCTGCTTCCGGTGTAATGGAACCATATTTCAAAAGCTGGTCTACCGTCATCGGAGTTCTGGAAAACTTTCGGATGGTCACAATGGGGCCCGACAGGGAAAGCGGCGGCAGGACCACGTTTACACGGGAGCCGTCTGCCAGTCGTGTATCTACGATCGGATTGGCTTCATTGACCTCTTTTCCAACAGACCCTACCATCTTTTGAATGATATTTCTCAGCTCATTTTCGCTGGCAAATTTTTTGTTCAGAGCTTCCAGTCTTCCTGCACGCTCCACAAAAATGTGGAATGGTCCGTTGATCATGATCTCTGTAATACTGTCATCTGCAAGGATCTCATCCAGGATTCCCATTCCACGGATGGAACTGAATACCAGACGTACGATCCTGGAGCGCTCCTGAGGGCTTATCCTGTAATTCACCAGCTTATGGTCTACAATATCCGCAATTCTTCTTCGCAGCTGTTCATCGTTTGCCTTACTCAAAGTCGCCGCATCTGCTATAAGAAAACGCCGGATCTCATTGACAAGACGTCCTGTCATCTCTTCTGAAAGCATAATATCACCTCATTTTCACCGGATCAGTATGTGTATCCTTGTTCCTGTTCTACCTCAAGGATCAACTTGGCGTTTGCTTTTTCATATTCATTAAAGATCGTATCCTGCATGGCATCGAACTGGTCTGGATCGTATTGCGGTACATACCATGATTTCGCATTGAAATAATCCTGGAACATCTGGTCTTGGAATCTTCTTCCATGTCTCGCGTAAATCTCATTTCTTGCATACGCCAGCTGGTCTTTGGAAAGGCCTTCCAGCTGATCCCTGGTCAGATATGCGGAATTGCTCTCCGGAAAAATATAATCTCCTGAGCCTGCAGTTGTTGCCGTTGAAGAAGATCCGGATGTTGTACCTGCTGTAGAGTTCTGAGAACTCTGTGTACTGCTGTTTGTGCTTTCTTCCGGCATGGTATATTCCTGTACCGGCGCATTTCGAAGTGCCTCCAGATCTTTATCTGCCTGGCTCTGGGAAGCAGACTGCTGTGTCTGCTGGGACTGCTGACTTTGTGTATTCGCAGACTGTGTGTTTTTCTGTGTACTTTTTTTTGATGGCTGCACCGTTGACTGTTTTTTCTGTGCAGATGAGCTCTGGGGTTTCTGCTCATTTGTGATCTGCAGCTCCTGTGCATCTGTTGCAGCTGACGGTGTAGGTGTCGCAATTTTTACACTTTTCTGTGTACTGCTGTTTTTTGTTGTGGACTGATTGGATGCTGTTGTATTCTGTTTCTCTTCTGTATCAGCTTTTGCTGTTTTGGTGCTGTTCTGTGAGGTTTCAGCCTTTGGTGCCTGTGTGATATTCACTACAATATCCGAGGCGCTTCCTCCGGAATTTTTTCCGAGGAGAAGAGCAAGTACGACAACTGTTATCACGAGGATTCCAACTGTACATCCAATACTGATCAGCCATTTTTTCTGATCGCCCTTGTTTCCTCTGTTATCTGGCACTTCCGGCAGTCCGTCATCCCAGATCAGATTGTCATCCTGCTGGTTCTGACCGGTGCGCCTGTTGTAAGTCCCATTATAAGTTCCGTTTCCTCTGTTATTATGTGAGCGGTTATAGGTTCCGTTTCCTCCGTTATTATACGGCTGATCATAAGTTCCGTATGTCCCATTTCCGCCATCATTATAGGTACCCGTTCCACTGTAAGTACCGTTTCTGCGATTACCTCTTCCATTATATGTATCTTCACTGCCATAGTCATTCTGACCGCCGCCCGTTTCCAGCGGCGCTCCGCAGTTGTCGCAGAATCTGGCTGTTTTATCTTTTATTTCTGCACCGCATCTTCCGCAATACATACATTCCCGCTCCTTCCTCTGGATTGATATTAGATCTTAATTGTCCAATTTGTTTGAATTTATCTGGTATTGCGATAAATCTTTTCTTTTCCAAAAATTTTATTACATTTACACAATTCTTTCAATATGTGACACCTAGTGTGCCCCCTTTTTTTTACAGATCAGATATCTTTATAATATGATGGTGAAATTACATCGTACTCTCTGCAGGAACATCCATTTTCATAACTGTCGCAGCAGTCACAGTTGGAACAGTACATATGAGCATCATTAATATAAAACAGGCCGCCATACTGCATGGAAGTTCTCTGGTTCTTGGATTTCTTCTTGCTGTTATCGTAGTACGCCCCGTTGGGGATCATCATGTTTTCCGGGGAAAAACCGCTGAAATCGAAGAAATGAGATTCTGTTCCATGATGAGGTACCTTGATGCACCAGTAATGTTCGTAAAGCTGGATCTTTCCGTCATAATTCTCTGCGATCATCTTCATATACTGTGGCTGTACATCTCCGGTGAACAGAAGGTTCAGTTCGCCGTCAATGGTGTTCTGGAATGCCAGGCTGATCTTGTGGCGGAACTGTCGCAGGGAATGGCCCTGTTTTTCCGCACTCTCCAGAAGTGCCTGAAATTCTTCTGTTGCCTGTAATTCACGAAATTTCTTTTCCAGTTTTTCCGGGTTGAGACGACGTACTCTCTCTTTTTCGGTTTCTTCCGGATCTTCTGCTGTATCTTCTATTGCTGCGCCTGCATCTTCATTTGCAAGCACCAGTTTTTCCTGTGTATATTCTTCGTTTTCCCCGCTGTACTCTCTCGGGTCTTTCAAAGAGCTCTCTGGCCCATCTGTATCTTCTGGCACAGACAGCGGCTCCGATTTCTCCTCTGCTTCCAGTGTCTCCTCTGTCATGGACAGAAACAGCTCTCTTACTTCCTCCGCAATGTTCACAAGCTCTGTCATTGCATTTTCGTGATTCTCGATCAGAGAATTAAATACCTCCTCTGTCTCCCGGCTGACTTCACTGACATCCGGCCAGAGTGCTGTATATTTTCCTTCAAATTCTGAACCTCTGGATAAAAGATCGATCTTTACCTTTCTGGCACAAAGGGCTTCTGCCAGGGCAAAAAGGCTGACACGTCTTCCCGGAAGGCTGGCTTTTTTTGTCACATCCGCAAGGAGCAGAAGTGCCAGTGTGTATTTCATTTCCGGACCGGAAAACACATCCGGAAGATAGATTTTTTCAAATTCGTAGGCATCTCTTCGATAACGCATCATATAAAGAAGTCCGGAAACATGATCTGGATGAAAATGTGTCAGAAGCAGATTTTTTTTGCGGATGGTGGTAAGATCTGAAATGATCACGTCAAAGACTTCTCTTCGCGGCCGTCCCTCGATCTTGCTGTTGGCTGCCCCGAAATCCACAAGCAGGCTGCTTTTTCTGTCACGAATGCAGAAACAGTCCCCGAATCCTACATTGTACATTCGTATTCTCATTTATTTTTCCTCTGGTTTCTTATTCAGCTGTCTTTTTTTCTTCTGTTCCTGTCATTATTTCTCAGAACCAGAACTGCATATCATACCAGGTTGCTCCACCATGGCAGGAATCTGCAACTCCCAGTTTCTTCATTCCATGACTCTCATAAAATGGGATCATATGTTCCTTGCAGGTAAGGATCAGAGCTTTTTTTCCACGTTCTTTCGCAAGATCCTTGAAGTATTCCACAAGTTCTCCTGCAATCCCCTGATGACGGTATTCCGGGATCACATTCAGCCCGAATACGGTCTGGATCTCTCCGTCTTTTTTGTGAAGGGTGATATCATGATAAAACTCATCCGGAAGTACCGGTTTATCTGTAGTTCCTCCGTTGATAAATCCTACAATCTGATCGTCCTTTACTGCTACTACAAAATTCTCCGGGAATGCTCCCATACGGTTCACAACGTCCTCATGACTTGCTGCCTCCGCAGGCGGGAAACAGATTGCCTCGATTTCTGCCAGACGGTCTGCCTCCTTTGGATCTGCAAGTCTGATCTGTAAATTTTCTGCCATTTTTTGTGGTCTCCTCTATATTATTTATTCCGTTTTCATCCGGTTTTGATTCTTTTTTAATTATATCGGGTGAGGGAAACTGCGTCAACGTGTAACATACAAAAAAGCCCTCAGTATTCGCACTACTGAGGGCTTCATTCTTTTGTTTTTATCTGTCATCATCACAGCACCGACCGGATCAGCTGCTCCGTATACTCTGTCTTCGGATGCTCAATGATCTCTTCCGGTGTCCCTTCCTCTTCCACATGTCCGTCATGCATCACGATCACCCGGTCGCAGAACATCTGAACAAGGGCCAGGTCGTGGCAGATAAAAAGGAAGGACAGCTGTTTTTCTTTTTTAAGCTTCATGAGAAGCTCCATGATCTGTTTCTGTACCGTCACATCCAGGGCGCTGGTTGCTTCATCACAGATCAGCACTCTGGGTTCCACAGCCAGGGCTCTGGCAATAGCCGCTCTCTGGCACTCCCCTCCGCTGACCTGATGGGGATACCGATCTGCATATTCCGGAGTCAGTCCGCAGGTAAGCAGAAGCTTTTCCACACGGTTCCTGGTTTCCTTTTTACTTATCCCCATATTCCGGAGACTTTCCCCGATTCCGTCCCCAATGGTGCACCTGGGATCAAAGGATCCTGCCGGTGTCTGGAAGACTATCTGAAGTTCCCGGTAAGTTTCCCGGAGAGCTTTTCCCTTCGCATGTGTGATATCTTTTCCCAGGAAAAAAATCTTTCCATCTGTAATATCCGTCAGATGCGTGATCATTTTTGCCACTGTACTTTTTCCGGAACCGGATTCGCCCACAATACCAAGAACTTCTCCCGCGTTCAGAAAAAAGCTCACATCTTCCACAGCCGTGAAGGATTTTTTCCCGGATAAAAATGTCTTTTTCAGATTCTGCACTTCCAGGATTTTTTCTGCCATCATCTGCCTCCATTTCCGGTGCCTGCACGTTTCAGGCGAAGTACCGAACGCATAAGTTCTTTTGTATAAGGATCTGTCGGAGCTGTCAGGACCTGAGCTGTTTTTCCATATTCTCTCACTTCTCCGTTTTTCAGTACCAGAACCTGATCTGCCATTTTTTCTACTACGCCGATGTTGTGTGTGACAACGACCATGGCTGTTTCATACTCCCGGCGCATCAGCAGCATTTCCTCAACCACCTGTTTCTGTACTGTTACATCCAACGCGCTGGTAGGCTCATCTGCCAGAAGAAGTGATGGATTCTGCAGCATGGAAATGCAGATTCCCACCCGCTGGTTCATACCACCGGACAGTTCAAAAGGATAGCTCTTTAAAACACGCCCTCCTTCTTTGAGCCCGATCTTCGCCATCATTTCCAACGCACGTCTGTCGCATTCATGGCGGCTGATCTTTTCGTGTTCACGGAGACTTTCATAAATCTGGTCACCTACGGTACGGATGGGGCAAAGAGCTGCTCCTGAATCCTGAAAGATCATGGCGATCTCCGGTCCCAGAAGTGTGCGGAGTTCTTTTTCCGGCATATCCACCACATTTTTTCCTTTGTACCAGATATCCCCTTCTGTCACCATGCCTTCATTTCCCAGAAGTCCCATGATTGCCTTGATGATGGTACTTTTTCCGCTTCCGGATTCGCCTACCACCCCCAGGATCTCCCCTTTATTCAGTTCCAGATCCACATCATGTACAACCGGTTCTCCGTTGTAACAGATCGTCACATGCTCAAGCTTCAACAATGATTCCATCTTATTTCACTTCCAGATCTGCCGTGATCTCGTAATAATCACATGGGTGAGCAGTCAGCCCTGATACATTTGACTTTGACACAAGTCCCATATTCAAATGAGAAACAAAGAAATACGCATCATCATCCAAAATGGTCTGCTGTGCTTCCACAGCAAGCTTGCCTCTCTCATCTGTATCAAAGGTCTCATGCAGCTTCGCTACGATATCATCAAGATCCGAATTGCTGTATTTACCATAATTCTTGGCAGCATCAGATACAACTGTACTTGTGAAGAAATATTCCGGATCACCGGTAGGTGCAGTTGTAAGCGAGCTTACATATACATCAAATTCTCCATTCTTTGCATACGTCGCATGGTCTGCTGTATTGTTGACATCGACCTCAATTCCGATGTCCTTTAAAGTGGACTGTGCATATTCTGCAAGCTTAGGCTGTTCCAGACGGGTTGGATAGGTCAGCCATGTGATGGACAGCTTCTTTCCGTCCTTATCTGCATAGCCATCTCCATCCGTATCTGTCCATCCGGATTCTTCCAGAAGCTTTTTCGCCTCTTCCGGATCATAGGACGGTGCCTTTACTGCATCGTTTCCATAGGAAAAGCTGCTTGGGAAGGCTCCCACTGCCGGAACACCTCGTCCCTCCATGATCACACTGCAGAAGCCGTCCTTATCGATTCCCATCTCAATGGCTTTTCTCACATTCTGATCCTGCATCAGCTCGGATTCCATATTAAATTGTCCGAAGAAACAGCGGCTTGTTGCTACAGAACTGATCTGATAGTCCGGATTTCCGTCAAAAAGTGCATAGTTATCATACTGAAGTCCATAGGTTCCCTGTATATCGCCTGTCTGCAATGCTGCTGTCAGGGCACTTCCATCTGAGAAAGATTTTACGATAACGTTGTCTGCCTTTACATCTCCGCCCCAGTAATCCTCATTTTTTACCAGCTTGATCTCTGTTGGGGATACCTCTGTTGCAACATAGGGGCCTGTTCCTGCCACATTTGCAGAGCCACCCTCTCCCTGTACGCCATAATCCATATCAATGATAGCACCATACGGATCACCGAGGTAATTGATCAGTGCCGGACATGGTTCGGAAGTATGGATCGTTACTGTCATTCCATCTGCTTCGATCTTATCGATCTTCATATCGTAAGGTGCACGGTCATGGTTTGCGATCAGATCTTCCAGACATTCCTTTACCGCTTCTCCGTCCATGGTTCTTCCGCTGGAAAATTTCACACCGTCACGAAGGGTGATCTTTACTGTATTATCGTCTGTAAATTCATAATCTGTGGCAAGCCATGGCTCTACCTCCATGTTGTCATTGTACTTAAACAATGTTTCTCCTACACCATAACGCAGACAGCTCCATCCGGAATAATTGTCGTGAGGGTTTAATCCTGCATCTCCCATTTCTTCACTGTATCCGGTAGTTCCGTAAACAAAGGTAGTTCCTTCACTCTTTTCTTTGCTTTTTGCTGCTGCCGGAACTCCCGTCATGCTCATGACCATTGACGCAGCAAGCATTGCTGCCAGAATCTTTTTCTTCATAATCTCCGCTCTCACTTTCTGTGTTATATTTATTTATAAGTGCCTGTTATCCTTTTCTCCTGTTTCGTTCCTTCGGATCCATATAATCCCGGATCGTATCTCCCAGAAGATTAAAGATCATTACCGTAATAAAAATCGCCATTCCCGGCGCAAGTACCATCCACGGTGAAATCTGCAGCATACTTCTTCCATCGTTGATCATACTTCCCCATTCTGCCATTGGAGGCTTTACACCAAGTCCGAGAAAGGAAAGTCCTGCCAGCTCCATCATCATGGTTCCGATATCAAGAACTGACGTAACAAGTATGGGGCCTGCAATATTTGGAAGGATATGTTTGAGCAGAAGCTTTCCTGTACTGCTCCCGGAAAGCTTTGCCGCCATAAGATATGCAGAGTCCTTCTGAGTCAGGGTAAGCCCTCTGGCAAGTCTTGCAAACTTCGGCCAGCTGATCACCGCCAGAGCAATAATGGCATTTTGGATACCGCCTCCCAGAACACCTGCTACTGCCAGGGCAAATACCAGTCCCGGAAAAGCCAGGAACAGATCGGAGATACGCATCAGAACGGCATCGGCTTTGCCGCCCTTCCAGCCACAGAAAATACCAATAGCCGTTCCCACCACCGTGATCACCGCAACCAGGAGCAGTGTTGCATAAATACTGGTCGTACTTCCTATGATCACACGGGAAAGCATATCTCTTCCATAACGGTCTGTCCCGAGCAGATGCTCCGGTCCCGGCGGTTTCTGAGCAAGTGCCAGATCCTGGGCATAAGGATCATAAGGGCAGAGATATTTTGCAAATGCCGCTACAAACAGAAGCACTGCTGTAAGCACAAGAAAAAAGACGAGCTTTGCTTTTGTATGATTTTTCCGGATCTTCTGCTTCCGGACTGTGATATTATTTTTTCCACTCATGCTCTGTCACCTCCAAGTCGTACTCTCGGATCCAGATAGTGGTAAATAATATCTGTCACCAGATTTACCAGAACATAAATAACCGCCATCCATGCCACATAAGCCTGGATGATCGGATAGTCACGCATGGTGATCGCATCTACCGCCAGTTTTCCGACACCATCCCACATAAAGATATTTTCCACAATGGCAGTTCCTCCCAGAAGATTGCCGATGGACAGAGCCAGCAGTGTGATGATCGTCAGCATGGAAGCCTTCATTACACTCTTCCAGATGATCACACGACTGCGGATCCCTCTTGCCCGGGCTCCGGTCACATAATCCTTATTCAGTTCTTCCAGAACCGTGGCACGCACCTGTCTGGTATATTTTGCAGCCATGGAGATCGCCAGTGTCAGTGTCGGCAGAATAATACTCTGTCCGAGATCTGTATTTGTGACTACCGGTAAAACGCCCAGCCTGATGGACAGAAAATACATCAGGACCATGGCAGCAAAAAAATTCGGCATGGAATTGCCGATAAAGCTTAAAAATCTTATCAGATAATCTACCCATTTGTTGTGCTTTACTGCTGACAGGATTCCCAACGGGATCGCAAGAACAATCGTAAGAAGGATCGATGACAGAGTCAGCATCATCGTTGCCGGAAGCTTTGAAATAAAGGTTTCATAGACATCTCTGTGAGACACATAGCTCTCTCCCATATCTCCGGTTACCATTCCCGCAAACCAGGCAGCATATTGTACAAGGAATGGTTTATCAAGGCCATATTCTGCCTTTGCCTTATCAATGACCTCCTGGGATACTGCAGAGCCTGCATTTTCATACATATAAGTTACTGCATCTCCGCCGGCAAGCCGCATCATGGCAAAAGAAAGAAATGTGATCCCGATCAGGACCGGGATCAACTGCAGCAACCGTTTTATTATATATTTTCCCATATTTTCCTCTCCGCACTTTGTTTCTCAGTATTTCGAATAACAAAAGTTTAACAACACGGCTGTTCTGCCACAACCCCGGCGGGGGGATTTTACATATTCCATTTTGTCATGCATATGCATTCCATCATGTTCTTATATTCTCACACAGTGACATGCGGATAATTCTTTCCAGCCCTCTCCAAGAGACTGTGGCTCTTCATACTCGATCAGCCTCCGTTTTCTCTCTTCCAGCGGATCCGGGATATGGATCGCAGAAAGCAGGGACTGTGTATAAGGATGCTGCGGATTTTCAAAAAGCTCTTTTGTAGGTGCCATTTCTACCAGCTTTCCGTTTTTCATCACACCGGTTGTATCACTTAAAAAACGTACCATGGACAGATCATGGGCAATAAAAAGAAACGAAAATCTTTTTTCCTGCTGAAGCTTTTTAAAAAGCATGACGATCTGTGCCTGGATAGAAATATCCAACGATGCGATGGGTTCATCTGCAATGATAAGACGCGGTTCCATGAGAAGGCTTCTTCCTATGGCAACTCTCTGTCTCTGTCCGCCGGAAAGCTCTCCCGGCTTTTTCGACAGAATGCTTTCATCCAGTCCTGTCTCCTTCAGGATTTCCCGAAGCCTGTTCTCCAACATTTCTCTGTCACGGATCCTGCGGCTGATCTTTACAGGCTCCAGCATGATCTGCCGTATGCTCATTCGGGGATTCAGTGCAGCACCCGAATCCTGAAAGATCATCTGGATCTCCGTCTGCATTTTCTTCCGCATTCCGAAAGGATCCTTTTTATCCGGCACTCTTGCTCCCTGATAAAAGATCTCCCCGCCTGTAGGCCGGTAGATTCCTGCAAGTGTTCTGGCTGTCGTGGATTTTCCGCAGCCGGTCTCTCCCACCAGTGCCATGATCTCACCTTCCCGGATACGGAAGGAAACATCATCCACTGCATGGATCGTATAATCGGAACGGATACGGAAATGCTGCTTCAGATTTCTGGCTTCGATCAGTACAGGCGCCTGTTTCTGTTCTGTTTTCTGTAAAAATGGCGCTTCCTTTTTATCCGGTTTCTGTTTATGGCAGCTGTTTTTCTGTAATCTGTCCTTCAAAATGGAGGGCTTTTCTAATTTCGGAGCTCTTTCATCCAGAAGCCATGTGGCTGCATAATGCGTATCACTGACTTTAAACATCGGAGGAGTCTGTTCATAATCGATTGCCAGCGCCTGAGGATTCCGAACGGCAAACGCATCTCCCGGCGGAGGATTCAAAAGAGAGGGCGGCATTCCGGGGATCGGATTCAGCTCCCCTTTTTCACCTGCAAATACAGGCAGAGAAGACAGAAGTCCCCAGGTATAAGGATGCCGGGGATCATAATAAACATCTTCCGCTGTCCCGATCTCAATGATCTTTCCTGCATACATAACTGCAACTCTGTCTGCGATCCTTGCAACAGCTCCCAGATCATGCGATATGAACACAATACTGATCCCTGTTTTTTCTCTCAGCTCAAGAAGCAGATCCAGAATCTTTGCTTCTACAGTTGCATCCAATGCTGTAGTCGCCTCATCGGCAAATAATATTTCCGGATCACAGGCCAGTGCAATAGCCAGCACACAACGCTGACGCATTCCTCCGGAAAAAAAATGAGGCTGCAGGCCATAGCGCTGTTCTGCATCCGGAATCCCTACCAGCTTCAGCATTTCCACAGCTCTTTTTTTCGCCTCATCCCTGGATACTTTCTGATTTTTGATAATAGCCTCTGTGATCTGTTTGCCAACAGGGATCGTCGGATTCAGCGTCAGCATAGGATCCTGGAACACCATGCTTACCTTACTTCCGCACAGCTTTTCCATTTTTTTTCTTTTATAGGCTGTGATATTCTCTCCGCAGAGACTGATCTCTCCGCTTTTTACATGTGCATTCGGTGGCAGAAGCTTCATCACGCTACGGCACATAACGGTTTTTCCACATCCGGACTCACCTACGATACAAAGTATCTCTCCTTTTTTTACCGTGAGATCAACATTCCGGACGGCCTGTACCTCGCCGTCCGATGTGTCAAAGCTTACCGAATAGTTTTTTAATTCCAAAACGGTTTCCTGCATGATCTTTTCCTTATTTTGTAATGGTCCAGTCTTCAATATTCCACATAACACCTACGGAATGATGTCCCAGAACACGTGTGGTATCCAGTCCGTCAAGTCCGGAAACGCCTACATAATCTCCCTGAAGATAAGCAACCAGAAGGATTCCAGGTGCCTCGGCATATGCCTTTTCGAATTCACTATATGCTTCTTTTCTGGCTTCCTCAGTCTCACCGTGACGGCCTTCCTCAAGATATTTATCCACATCTGCATTGGAATAATGCATGTTGTTTCCACTTGCGTCGGTTACAAAGTTTACATATGCCATATCCGGGTCAAACTGTGTTGCATAGCCGGCAAGAAATCCATTGTATCCTGCATCCCAGTCAAATTTGGTAACAAGCTTTACTTCCATTTCCACACCAGCCTGCTTCAGCATATCAGACATGACATTGGCAATATCCACACGCTCTTCTTCGTAATCACGTACCTGGATGGTAAAGTGGAATTTCTGTCCGTTTCTCTCATAGATCCCATCATCACCTTTTTTCCATCCCAGCTCTTCCATCTTCTTTGCAAAGGTATCCAGATCATAGGAGTAGATATTGGCTTCCTTATCTGTTCCGAGAGGGTTTCTCTGGATCGGGCTGTATGCCGGCTCTCCCTGTCCTGCAAGAACACCTGCAATAATGGAATCCTTATCCAGCGCATAATTCAGAACGCCGATGGAATCTCCGTTTTCCTTCCAGAAATCTGTGCTCATATCCATGGCCGCTCCACGGTAATCTGCTGTGGTGAACTCCCAGTAATTATATCCGTCCTTATCCTTGAACTGAGAAGCGTAGTTGGAATTCAGCCATGCAAGATCCGCCTCACCGGACTGGAGCATGGTTGCCTTTGTAGTCTCATCCGATACTGTACGATATACAACGGTTTCAATATTCGGAACCTTTCCGTAATAATCTTCATTTCGTTTCAGTGTGATCATTCCACCGGTAGCATCCCAGTCTTCAAATTTATAACGGCCTGTTCCCACCGGATTCTGGTTAAAGGATGTGGTATTCACGTCCTCTCCTTCCAGAAGATGCTCAGGAAGGATTCCCATGGTAAAGTAATCCAGCATGGCAGCATCATACTGATCCAGTGTAAAGATCACAGTCTGATCATCCGGTGCCTCAATACTTGTAATGTCCTGATAGTTGCTGGTGATGCTGGCTCCCAGGGTTTCATCCTCTGTAAGCTCCTTATAGGTGTATACAACATCCTCTGCATTGAAATCTTCTCCATCATGCCACTTAACACCATCTCGAAGTTTAAAAGTATAGGTATTGGTATCCTTGTCAAAGGTATAGCTCTCTGCAAGATCCTCTACCGGCTTTCCATTGGCATCATATTTCATCAGTCCTGAAAAAATAAGATCCGGAAGTTCATCATGGTTATTCAGAAGGGGATTAATTGTACTTTCTGACTCACCTGCATATACCAGAGTTTTATTTTCTTCTGCCGCAGCTACGGTTACCGCACTGCCTGCAGTTGCTCCTGTACATGCTGCGGTCACTGCTGCCAGTGTTATCGCCGCATATTTTCTTCCATAGTTGATTCCTGTTCTCTTTTTCATTCTGTTTTCCTCATCTTTCCTTATTTTCAAACCGGTTATCTACACCTTGGAATGTTTTATCACGGTTTGCGTCCAAATATTTTTTCTGACTGCATCAGAGATTGCTGTAATGGTTATTTACCTCACTTCTCACAAAGCTTCCCATACTGGTAATGCACATTAAAGTAATGACCAGAAAAACTCCCGGGATCACGATCACCCACCAGGTATTCATGATCAGTGCTTTATTTGCCAGTGAGAGCATACTTCCCCAGGAGACTACATTTGCCGGAAGCCCGAGGCCAAGAAAGCTTAATGTAGATTCCATGGTAATACAGCTGCTTATCGAAGAGATCACCACAAACATGATCGCCGAAACAAAATTCGGTATCAGATGGTGATACATCACATATCCAAAACTTCCTCCGCAGAGTCTTGCATACATCACATAATCACTGTTCCTTATCTGCCGCACTTCACTTCTGACAATACGTGCCAGTGCAAACCACCCGGTAATACCGATGATCACAGATATGCTGATCACATCATTGGCCTGAAGGACCGCAGACAGGATCAGGATCAGCAGAAGGGTCGGAATACTTCCGCACATTTCCGTAAACCGCATCAGAACTGAATCCACCTTTAGACCTGCTGTTCCGCTGATGCATCCGTAGGTAACACCGATCACAGTAATGATCGCAGCTCCCAGAAGCCCGATCACCAGAGAAACCCGTCCGCCATACCAGATCAGTGAATAAATATCTCTTCCAAGCGAATCCGTTCCAAAGATAAATTCCTTTCCCGGCGGTGTATTCAGATTCTGGAGATAAAAACCTGAGGGATCATGATTTGCAACAACATTTGCAAATACACAGCCCAAAACGATCAGAAAAAGCAGGAACATGGAAAATACCGGTTTCCCCTTCAGCTTTTCCTGAAATGTTTTTTTTCGTTTTTCAGATTCATGCTGCTTCCACCCGGCACCAACTACCTGAAAAAGCTCAGCTTCTGAAAGCTTCCGGTCAGCTACCATACCCTCACCTCCGAATCCTTCATTCTTGGATCGATCTCTTCATTGACAGTCTGTGCAACAAAGCTGCTTAAAAATACGATAAATCCCGTGATCAGCACATCGATCATCAGCAGGTTATAATCATGATATTTCGCAGATTCCACTGCAAGATTTCCAATTCCCGCATAATTGAAAACAGCTTCCACAGTTACAGTCCCACCGGTTACATGGGGTACCGAAACTGCCATGATACTCACGATCGTCGGCATTACATTTCGAAGACAATGCTTCCACAGGATCTTTCTTTTGGAAAGTCCCTTGGATCTGGCAAGAAGTACATAATCCTTCCGCACCTCATCCAGGAATTTGTTGCGTATCATATATGCGTAATACCAGAGATGGCTGAAGATCATTACTACCAGCGGAAGGATCATATGCTTCATACGATTGCCGATACTATCTGCCATTCCCACATCATAGGCACCGCTGCTTGGGAACCATCCAAGATTTACACTGAAGATCAGGATCAGTACCACACCAAGCCAGAAAGCCGGCACATAATAGGCTGCTGTTCCGATCTTGCAGATCAGCCGGTCGATCCACTGATCCTCATGGAGCGTACAGAATATGGCGATCAGAACTGCCAGTATAAAGATCACAATATAAGCAATTCCTCCCAGCACCAGAGTATTTCCGATCAGCGGTTTAATCACATTCATAACCGGCTGCCTGTATTTCAGCGACAATCCGAAGTCACCATGAACTGCATTGGTAAACCATCTTACATACTGTACCCCGATCCCCTGATCCAGTCCCAGTCTCGTTCTGGCTGCAGCCACTTCCTCGCTGGTCATCATTTCCAGGGAATCTCCGTAAAAGGACTGCAGGGGATCTCCCGGCGCCAGTCTCGCCAGCCAGAACACCACCACAGACAGCAGAAACATAACCACTGCAAGCAGAAGGATCCGTTTCAGGATCCGGATGACCAGTTTATTTTCTTTGTTCATAATTTTCCTTTCCCACTTCCCTTTACTTACATGTAAGACAGTAAGGCAGACATTCGCATTCCGCTCTGCTGCATGCTCATGAACACAAATCGTGGAGCGATTAGTGTTCATATTTCAAAAGCAGTTATGGCATCCAAAACCATAACTGCTTTTGAAAGGGTCGTGTTATTATTCGACAAAACATTTGTATGCACAAATAGGAGTGCGCGGAGGTTATGTGCATCACAGTGTTTTTATATTCAGCACGCGGAGTGTGCTGCTGATATTATTTTATCATTTAACAGCTTTCGGACAACCCCGGTATGGGGATATTGGACAGTCGGGTTTGGCATGGGTATATATTCCAGACAAAAAATCCGGGACTTTTCTGCACCAAAACCTGCGTCCTGTACAGAAAAATCCCGGTCGGTCTTTTTCTTTATCCAATTACTGCTGCTCAGAGTACCTGTAGTCTTTCTTTCACAAACTCCAGAAAGTCCCTTCCCTGCTCACTGAGCTCTTCGCCTCGCCGGCGGATACATCCGTAAACAAGTTTCTGTCCCTCTCCCGGAAATGTGTACTTCACTCTGGAATATCCGGAATCCCGTCCCGAGAGATCCGCACCACTGATATTACACAGCTCTCCGGACCCAAGAAGACGTTCCACGATATAATCACTGTTTGTTACGACTACGGTCTCTGCCTCCACTGCGGAATGACCGTTTTCCTCTACAAGGTTCCGGTAATTATCCGGGGAAAATTCATCGGGAAATCTCTGGATCAGCCTGAGCTGGGACATATTAAAATCTCCCTCATCTGCTGTATCTGCTTTCCCTTTCCCGGTATAAATATTTACCTCGGTTTCCGTCAGCAGCTCAAATTCCAGGTAATTTCGGGAAAGAAAATACTGGAATGCTGCCAGCTGATTCTGCATCACATAGGCGAATCCCATATCATCCTGTCTGCCTTTCACACGTTTTATGATCTCATGGGTATCTGCTGCGTAAACCTGATAATGAAGATCATCGCACTTATGTGCTTCATAATACGTTACGAAGATATCCGCAAACCAGGAGCTGGGATGAAAGCATACACACAGGCTGCTTTTTGCAAGTGGCTGTGCCTGCATTTCCAGTTCATCTATATTTTCCAGAATCCTCTGCACATGGATATATGCACGCTCTCCTTCCAGTGTCAGCTCTATGCCCTTTGCATGACGGACAAACAGCTGGGTACGCATATCGTCTTCCATGGAACGGATCACCTTGCTTACATTTGACTGCGTGGTAAAAAGCAGTTCTGCTGCCTGGCTGAAGGAGCCTGTTTTGGCACAGGCTGCAAAATATTGTATCTGTTTTATATTGAGCATGATCCTACCTCTGTTTCTTTGCAAAGATCAAAAACATCGGGGTCGGATTGTAAAACTCGTCTTTTTCTGTATAAATACGTTTGCTGATACCAAGGTCAAAGGAAAATTCTTCCACACCTATACGTCCCAGTGTTTCCAGATCCCAGGCCGGGCGCAGGAAAGAACTGATCGGAAGCTGACGCTTGATATCCTCGCACTCCTGCATCAGCTCATCCTGGATCTGATGATGGGCATGATTTTCCGGAAGATCTGCAGTATCCGCAAAATCTGCTGCTCCATAGTTAGCGTCCAGGTTGATCATCACTCCGCCAGGTTTCAGCACACGGAACCATTCCTGGTAAGCGTGTTCCGCATCCGGCAGTGTCCAGGTAAGGTTTCGGGATACGATCACGTCAAATTCCTCATCCGGAAAATCCGGAGCTTCTGCATCCATCACCGTAAACCGGCAGTCTGCTTTTTCTTCCTCCGCCAGCTCCTTTGCATGAGTGATCATATCCGGCGTCAGATCGATCCCGGTTACCTGATGGCCTTCCTTTGCAAGAAGAATGGTAAAAAATCCGGTTCCGCAGCCTACATCCAGGATCCGGAGATTCTTTTTCTCAGGCAGATACTTCTTAAGCTCAGCCATCCAGCGGCCTGCAAGTGCACTGTGAAGCTCTGCTCTTCTCTGTTCCAGAAAGCTGTCGCTGCGCCTGGTCCAGTACTGGGCGATCCTTGTTTTCCGCTCGTCTTTTTCTCTTACGATATTTCCGTAGGTGATCACAGGACCTCCTTCCACAACCTGAAGGCTGGATACCTGATAGAGGATCACACCGTCCATGTCCGCACGGCAGATTTCCTGAACATTTCCCTCATAATCACGGATCTCTCCAAGATACTCGTCCCTGTGAATGATGTCTCCTGGCTTTTTCACCGGGTACCAGAGACCGTTGACGCTGGCGCACTGATAACGCACATCATCCATTTTCAGCGGATAGTAGGTACTGTGAGAACGGATTCCGTTGTAAGCTCCGATGCTGCAGAGAATGTTTCGCACATCGCGGCGCATGGAGTCTACTTCTTCACGCTCCCAGGTTCCCATGCAGCCACGTTCCAGAAGGACTGCCGGAATGTCACAGGTACTTGCCGCGTAATTGTAGGCGCCGCCTGTGCTTACATTTGACTGTACCATATATGGGACATCTACCTGTTCTGCCATTTTCCGGGATGCTTCCACGATCTCCGGTTTTGCAACGCCTGCAAAATATACATACGGAGTCAGTTCCTCGTAATCGTCACCGCCGTGAAGGTCGATATAATAATCTGCTTTTTTGATCAGGGATTCTGTGATGGCTGCTGCCAGGCGCTCCATTCTTGTGCCATCTTTTTTGCCAGGGAAAACACGGTTCAGATTTTTTCCGTCTTCCCAGCTGATGCTGCCTGCTCGCTTCTCAAAGTCTTGCCTGTTCAGCACTTTTACCAGAACCAGCTGTCCGTTAACTTTTTCCGGATTCAGTTTTTTTGACAGCTCGATCAGGGTCTGGATCCCCACATATTCTCCTGCATGAAGTCCAGCTGTGACAAGGACGGTTTTTCCCGGATTTTTTCCACGGATAATGGTTGCCGGAAGAGTAAATTCTCCGTCTCCAATCTCCAGGAATCCTTCGGTTTTTTCTCCTTCCACAACCGGAAGATTCAGGAAATGATCCGGTTTTACGCCGGTTACCATAAACATTGGGGTGGACTGATAATTCAGTCTCTCCTCCTCACTCCAGACTGTTTTCCAGATTTCCGTATCAGTGTGGATTCCAAGAAGTCCTGCTTCCCGGAGAGTTTTTACATCCCACTCAGGCCGGCGGATCTTTGACAGCGGTACCTGAAGGGCGATCCGCTCCATACGCTCAATATCCGTACAGAGATAATGATCGTCCAGACTGTTGTTCTCCACATTTTTCCGGTCGTTTTCGTAGGCTTTCCGCTGCTCTTCCTCATAGAGATAGCCGTACCAGTTGGCGTCAAAATTCAGAAGTTTTCCGCCCACTTTCAGCACACGGACCCACTCTCTGTAGGCAACATCCGGATGCTCCAGATTCCAGGTAAGATTTCGGGAAATAACCACATCAAAGGTATTGTCTTCAAATTCCAGTTTCTGTGCATCCATCCGCTGGAAATGAATGTTCCGGCAAAGTTCTCCCGCATTTTCCTTTGCCTTTTCCAGCATTCCTTCGGTGTAATCCACAGCATCCACGTGATATCCGGCTTCTGCCAGGATCACTGGAAAAAATCCGGGGCCTGTTCCGATATCCAGGATACGGATCTCTTCCTTTGGCTTGTCTGGAAACTGGCTGGTCAGCACCTTAAGCCATGCGTTTTTCTGCGTTCCTGCAAGCTCTTTATGATTCACTTCGGAGTACCCTTCTGTACGGGTGCTCCAGTAAGATTCGATTTCGTCGAGAAGTTTTTCCACGTTGATTCCTCCGCGCTTTTTTATTTATGTGGGGGCCTGATCTGATAAGGTTTTCCTAACTTTTTCCATACCCCCATAGGTTATGTTTAATGTACCAAATTGTCAGGGTTTTAACAAGCCCCTGGGGGGGATTGCCGTTGTAATTCTCCAGATGCTGTGGTATCATCCTACCTGTAGTAATTCAGTAATGATCCCTGAAAGTTAAGCGGATACTGGCGATCTGCATTCGCTGCATCGGGGCAACAATAAAAATCTCAACACATCGAAATCGAAAGGATGGTTTATATACAAATGACAACACAGGAACTGGCTTATGAAGTCATCAGCCGTTTAAAAAAAGAGTATCCGGACGCAGACTGTACTCTGGATTATGATGATGCCTGGAAACTTCTTGTAAGTGTCCGCCTGGCAGCCCAGTGTACCGATGCCCGGGTCAATGTGGTGGTTCAGGATCTCTACGCAAAATACCCGGATGTGGCAGCCCTGGCAGCCGCGGAACCGGAAGATATCGAAGCAATCGTACGTCCCTGCGGCCTTGGAAAAAGCAAAGCCCGGGACATCAGCGCCTGCATGCGTATCCTCCACGAACAGTATCACGACAAAGTTCCAGAAGACTTTAACGCACTTCTGAAACTTCCGGGTGTGGGCCGCAAAAGCGCAAACCTGATCATGGGTGACGTATTTGGCAAGCCTGCCATTGTGACAGATACCCACTGCATCCGTCTTTCCAACCGCATCGGTCTTGTCCATGACACAAAAGATCCGAAAAAGGTGGAAATGGCACTCTGGAAGATCATTCCTCCGGAAGAAGGCAACGATCTCTGCCACCGCCTTGTAAACCACGGAAGAGAAGTCTGTACAGCACGGACAAAGCCTTACTGTGACCGCTGCTGTCTTAATGATATATGTGAAAAAAATGGGATCTGATATGCGATATGTAAAGTACAATAAAACGGACATTCAGACCCCGGAAAGGACAACATTATGAATTTTAAAAAACTGGAAAATAATCTCCTGGATATGATCCAGGAACAGCAGGTAAAGATCGGATATATGAGCGGAGTTACCCGTTTTTATTATCCGCTGCAGTCTCTGAACCGTCTTCTCGGTACTGAGCTTACGGAAGAAGAAATGCAGCACGCAATGGAAGAATTCTCCGATTATGCCTGTGACCGCCTTGGAAAAGTAAAAGCTTCTTCCAAAAACGAACGTTTCTGCATCACTCTGCCGCCACAGGCATCCGATTATGTTCACAAGAACCGGAAACCAAGTGAATTTCTGGTACGCTTTATAAGTACTGTTGCCCGTCACGGCTGTACTCTGGATGAAGTGATGGACGTTTTTCATGCTTATTCCGACCATGTGCATATGGAAAAAACAACCGGCACCGGATTTGATTATCTCGTATATTTCGAAGACGGAATCCCGGACGACTACCGGTACTGCCTGTCCCTGGAAGGTGAGCATATGATCTATCATAAGTTCACACCGGAGGATTATGAGGACTTTGGTTTCTGATATCCGAACAGCATTATAAAAAACCGCCGGTCTGCAGACAGATTTTCAAAAAATCTTCTGTAAACCGACGGTTCTTTTTATTCTCTACACCCGGAACTTCTTCTGCATCTCCCGGACCATATCTTTCCGCTTAAACAGAAACAGCCAGACAAGCATCAGGAAGCTGACGCAGACACAGATCAGAGACGGATACAGAACATTCACCACACCGGTGGCCAGAAGGATCAATGGGATCACCACACCGAAAGCTCCCGCTTCCAGAAGATAGATCATATATTCTGCAACTTCCAGCTTCTGTGCCGCTGTGATCACCCACATAGAGCAGATCACCGCAAGAGCTGCCAAAGGAAGCAGATAATCCACGGACCAGCCCCGCCAGCCGGTAAACACATCCCACAGCACACCTGCCACCGTTACGATCACCAGCTGCCACATTTCATTCTTCAATAGATTCCGCCGCTTCACATACGCCACCGAAACCATCAGCCAGGTGCAGAACGCTCCTGCAGTCACAAACCAGGCCCATCCCATATGGCCGTCCACCAGATAATCGATCAGATTACATACCACAGCCAGCACGATGCACAGAAACGTAAAACTCTCAAAAAGCTTCGCCGGAGTTTTCCGTTCCTCTTTCTGTCCCGGAAAATCATTCTCCCGGATCTCACAGGACACCTGCTCTTTTTTCAGCTTCTCCACAAAATTCCGCTCAATATTTCCATTGGGGATCTTGGACGAAAAACTTAAAACCATCTCATCCCCAAAAGAACAGGAGCACAGCTGCAGGCTGTCCGTACTTGCAAAAAGCCCGAATCTCTGAATGTATTTCCGGTATTCCTCCGGCATCCGTATAATTCCCACATTGGAATAGATCGCGGTAATGGACCTTCCTCCAAGAGTTGTCCCTGCAAGAAGGAACGGCGTTTTGATCTCCAGCGGCACCAGGCGCAGGATCGGATTCTTTTCCAGGCTTACCAGATCATTCAGCTTCGCCTCGATCACATCTTTGCTCAGTTCTTTTGCAAACTGCTCCTTTACGGATTCAAGAATATCCTCAAAAGTCGTTTCCGCAGAAAAATAACAGCTGATCTCGATCCACCCGAAAAAATTCGCCATGGACCGGGACGGAAAATAGTTCCTTAAATTTACCGGGATCATAAGGCCAATGGGTTTTTTCGCCTGATTCTGGGGCACCTCCTCATGGATTGCCCAGATAAGAGCCGCCGTAAGAAAAACCGTGATCGACACACCGGCTGCTTTTGCCCGGGCGTGGATCTCTTTCACCGGAATGCATACTTCCGTGATACTCATATCTTCCTGTCTGAGTTTCTCACCTTTCAGCTGAAAAGCCGGCTTCTTGGACTCTCTCTTTCTTGGCGCATCTGAGGAATAATACTGGGAAAAACTGTCCTCTTCCATATCTCTTCCGGTGATATTTTCGTCTGGAAAAAGCTCCGGAAGTTCTTTCTCCGGATGTGCCTCCTGAAGATAATCTTTTACAAGTTCCATCAGGAAATGCATGGCTCCCGTTCCATCCGTCAGCGCGTGAAATACCTCAAAATTGATCCGGTTCTTATAGTAACTCACCCGAAAAAGAAGCGTTTTTTTGTCCGGAATGTAAAGTCCGCTGCAGGGTGCACCTGCTTCTTCCTTTACTACCGCCGGAATATCCCGTCTCTCCAGGTAAAACCAGAACAGTCCCTTTCTTAAAACCGCACGGAAAAGAGGGTATTTTTCCATGGTACGATCCAACGCTTTCTGCAGCGTTTCTTCTTTTATCTCTTCTTTCAGTTCACAGTAAAAACGAAATACCCTGGTGTCATTTTTTCCTGTCACCGCCGGGAACGCCAGTGCCGCATTATCCAATTTTCTCCACTGTGCATATTCGTTCTTCATGATGTTTTCCTTCTTCCTGCGAGATATTTACTGTCCATTATCCGGGACTTTTCTGAGATTTCTGTTTCCTGTCCGCAGACATTTTGCCCTTTCACAACTGCTCCTGCTCTTCTGTTTCCAGAAAACGGTTCACATACGTAAAGCTCTCCTGCACATGCAGAAATTTGATTCCCAGTGCAAAGTACCCGTGAAACGCACCCGCGATCCTGTGTACTTCCACTCGATTCCCTGCGGCTTTTAAGCGTTCACCAAATGCCTCTCCTTCATCCCGAAGAGGATCAAACTCAGCGGTAAGGATCAGTGTATCCGGCATATTTCGGAGATCTTTCTCCAAGATCGGCGCAAAATACGGATTCTTTCTGTCTTCCGGGCAGCTCTCATAAAGCTTCAGATAATCTTCCATCTTCTCTGCTGTGAGAAGATAACCGGTCCCGTTTGTTTTTACGGATTCAAAAGGCGATTCTTCTGTATAACAGTTGTTCAGTGCCGGATAGATCAGGATCTGTTTTTTCGGATAAAATTCTCCCCTGTCTCTGGCCATCATGCACACAGCCGCAGCCAGATTTCCGCCGGCACTGTCTCCCATAATGGTAATACGATCCGGATCGGTATTCAGAAGAAATCGGTTGGTATAAAAAGCCTTCGCTGCCGCATAGCAGTCCATCAACCCCACCGGGAAACGGTATTCCGGTGCCAGTCTGTACTCCACAGATGCCACGATCTGACCGGTGGACTGCGCCATTCTGGCACATACACGCTGATAATTCTCCACGCTTTCTGTAACCCATCCACCACCGTGGAAAAACAGGATCACCGGAGGTTTTCTGCCGGAAGCAGCCCCATTCTCCATGGCCTCTTCTGTTGGAAAAAACAGACGGATCGGCACTTTATAGTCCCCATTATAAACTTCCGCATCCAGTGTTTTGTAAAAAATACTCATAGGATCCATTTTTTTAATATCTGCCAGCTTTCTGGAAGCGTCTACCTCAATTCCTCCATAGGAAAGAGCCTGCAGAACTGTCCGTACTGCACGTGGCATAGAACTTCCGTCTTTCACAGGGATCCCCGGAATCACGATACGTCGGCTTCTTCTTTTTCCTTTGCTTGTATAAATATATTTCGTCTCAGTTTCATACTTCCTGAGGATATGGATGCGTTTCACGCAGGTTCGTTCATAAGAAATCCTCTTCAGGATTTCATGATCGGTACGGATAACTACTTCTGTTCCTTTATAGCCCCGGATGTAATAACTGTTTTCTTTTTTCTTTATCTGTGGTCGTCTTAATCTCAGTAAATGCTTTCTGATCGCGTCCTCACCTCCATGAATTTTTTCTTTGTTGTGAACTATGATAGCATCCGCAGCTTACGAGTACAAGTCGTAGTAAAAAATATACTGCTGCATAATTCCACGCATTCCCTTATATCTGCGGTTTGGAAATCCTCTTTTATAATGCACATCCATGACCTGGCGGATATGGGTATCTATGGGAAAAGCATCCATATGATGCAATGCAAACAGGCAGATACACTCTGCTACCTTTTCTCCAACGCCACAGAGTTTCATCAATTCTTTCTTTGCCTGATGGTAACGCATATCATAGATTTTTTCCAGGGAGATTTCGCCGGATGCGATAGTCCTGGCTGTCACTGCGATATATTTTGCCCGATATCCAAGGCCGCAGTCTCTTAAGTTCTCTTCCGTTGCCTGACTCAGCGCCTCCACAGTTGGAAACGCATAATATTCCACACCTGTTGATGAAACTTTTCGCTCTCCATATTTCCGACAGATAGTTTCGATACATTTGCGGATGCGTTTGATATTATTCTGCTGGGAAATCAGAAACGTGACGATCATTTCCCAGAGATCCTGTCTTAAGATCCGGATCCCGTCTCCTGCCTTTATGGCGGCACCCAGATATTTATCCCGTGGATTGGCTGCATTCATGTAAGTTTCATAATCCGTATCCAGGTCAAAATACAGCACCCAGTAACAGATAAATTCTTCCTGAGAGCAGTAAAAATCTACCACTCCCCCCTTCTGGCGCATTTCCAGATACTGATCTCCCGCCACCATGGAAAAGTGTCCATCTCCAAGTTTCTTCATCCGGAAGCACTGCCCGGAATCGCATATTTTATCAAGGCTGAAATGTTCCAGCTCTACTGTGATCATGTTGGTTCCTCTCGTAAGTATTTTTTTGTATTTTTATCACGTATCATTTTCGATGGTTTATTATAAGACATTTATAAAGTAAAGAAAAGCAGAAGAGGAAAATAAAATGACCTGTGCGAAAATAAATTCACCTGGCATCATGAAGGATTTCCAATGCCCGTTTATATCTTCCATGCAGACGTGAGATCTGTTCCACAGATATATTTTCGCAGTCAGAAAGACGTGTTACATCAGAATTGTGGAGCAGATCAGCCTGCTTCACTTTTTTTGCGATCGGATTCTTCCGGATATTCCGGATATAGTCGAAATAATTCATACTCTTATCTCTTGTAAGATAACGTAAGGCCTCCACAACTTCTTCCGGAAATTCTCCGGTAAGATCTTCAAATGTGATCTCTGTATCTTCCACCACATCGTGAAGAAGTGCCGTACATACACTGAGTTCATCATCCATCTGCTCTGCTACATGAAATGGATGAAAAATATAAGGTGTCCCGCTTCGATCTGTCTGTCCATGATGTGCCTCGTATGCCACCTTCATAGCTTTTTTCGTCAAAGCTGTATAAATCATAACCGCGCCTCCCGTTGGGTTCTCTGAACCGCCATTCAGATCACTGTATACCTTTTACGCCTACAGCAATCCTGTACCCTGTATAACACAGTATAGCATCTGATTTTCCTTCCTACAAGGATAAAAAGTCTTATATATCTATCATTTTTCCTTATATACGACAATTTTCTGATTATAACATTCCCGGAAATACTGCTGTTCTTACCTGGATCTTTCATTCGATCATGAACTCGCTTGCCCTCATTCTGAAATTGGTATATACTACTTCTAAATGAGCAAATCACCACTGATCTGGTGATAATACAGAAAGGAATCTTACCAATGAAATTTATATATCCCGCAGTTTTCCGTCCCACAGAGGACAAAAAATACAACGCTTTTTTCCCGGATCTTGCCTGCTGCGAAGCCAGTGGTGACACGCTGGACGACGCCATCGAAAATGCCAATGCTGCCGCATATGACTGGATCTACACAGAGCTTATGGAATTTGAGGGCAAGCTTCCTCCGGTTTCCGAGGAAAGCGATCTGGATCTTCAGGAGGGTGACGTTGTCCGCAATATTTCTGTAAATATCCGTTTCCAGGATGGATGGGACGAATAAAGCTCTCACCTGGAATAAAACCACTGTTTGCCATCATTTTCCATATATGGCAATACAGAAAATATCTGTTCACAGCTAAAAAGCATCTGAATCGGAAACATTCTTTCGTTACCGATTCAGATGCTTTTATTGTGCATTTCTTTATTGTTCATGATACTGCCTGAAAAATTTACGCAGTCCATCCAGTGCTTTTACCAGTACTTCTGTCTCATCCTCATTAAGCTCCGCAAGCACAGCTTCTGTCATCTGTCTGTGAAATTCCGCATGATGGTGATATGCCATACGTCCCTTGTTGGTAAGCTGGATAAATACCACTCTCCGGTCCTTTTCACTTCGTTCTCTCTTCACATAGCCCTTTTTTACAAGGCTGTTCATGGATGTTGTGAGGGAGCCTACCGTGATCTTCAGCTTGGCTGCGATGGAAGACATATTTCCTCCGCCAAGGCCTACTGCCTCGATAATGTGCATATCATTGTTGGAAATATCTTTATATTTATCTGTGATGATGGCTTCTTCCTCCAGCCGGAGGATCTCGTTGAACAGATTCACCAGCACGTCATTTATAACTTCCCGATTGTCCACTCTACCCCGCTCCTGTTTCTCCGGAGCCAAAAAGCTTCTCCGGTTCTCTGTTTATGAAGCCATCGTAACATAAATATAGGATTTTTTCCACTGGATTTTTGCTTTGCGGATACAAAATCACTGCGCTTAAAATTTCTACATTTTCCGAAAACGTTCGTAGCGGTGTTCCAGAAGCTTCTCTGGCTCTGTCTTGCCATATTTTCCAAGGAAATCTTCTATTCCGTTTTCCAGATAAGCCGCAGCATCGTTTATGTTCTCACGGCTTACAGGCTCAGCTTCCGGGATCACATGCTCGATCATTCCCATCTGATAAAGATCCGCAGCAGTAAGTTTCATCACTGCGGCAGCCTCCTTTGCCTTTTTGCTGTCTTTCCAGAGAATAGAGGCAAAGCCCTCCGGAGACAAGATGGAATAGACGGAATGCTCCAGCATCCATACCTCATCCGCTACAGCAAAAGCGAGCGCACCGCCGCTTCCTCCCTCACCGATCACAATGGAAAGTACAGGAACGGTAAGTCCCGCCAGCGTATAGAGATTTTTCGCAATAGCTTCACCCTGTCCTCGTTCTTCTGCTTCCAGTCCGCAGAATGCACCTGGCGTATCCACAAGGCAGATCACCGGTCGGTGAAATTTCTCTGCCTGCTGCATCAGACGCAGAGATTTCCAGTAGCCTTCCGGAGAAACCATTCCAAAATTCCGGGCAATATTTTCCCTGGTGCCCTCACCTTTTTCCTGTGCAAGAACCGTCACCGGCTTTCCGTGAAAAAATGCCACACCTCCGATCACTGCCGGATCATCACCACAGTGGCGGTCACCGTGAAATTCCATAAAATCGTCAAAGAGTGCCTCGATGTAGTCTTTTCCCGTGGGACGTGTTTTTGCTCTGGCAAGCTGGACATGTTCCCAGGGAGTGTAATTTCCTGATGGGATGAATTCCGGCCAGATTGTATTCTCTGATTCCCGTTTATCTCCCACGGCAGTTTCTGTCGATTCCGCATTATCAGATTTATATTTCATTTCCATGTCCGAATTATCGGACTGTCCATAATCTGGTATTTTATTTTCATGTAACTTCAGGATATCCGCCAGCACGCTTCTCTGCTCCTCACGTTCCACGATCTTATCCACAAAACCGTGTTCCAGAAGAAATTCCGCTCTCTGGAATCCTTTGGGAAGTTTCTGACCGATGGTCTGCTCAATGACTCTGGGGCCGGCAAATCCGATCAGTGCTTTTGGCTCTGCCAGGATAATATCTCCCAGCATGGCAAAGCTTGCAGTCACACCACCTGTCGTCGGGTCTGTAAGAACCGGCACATAGAGAAGCCCTGCATCACTGTGTTTTCGAATGGCCATACTGGTTTTTGCCATCTGCATCAGGGATACCAGTCCCTCCTGCATTCTGGCACCGCCGGAACAGATATAGAGAATCACCGGAAGTCTCTCCTTTGTGGCACGTTCAAAAACCCGGGTGATCTTTTCCCCAACAACCTCTCCCATACTGGACATCATGAAACGGCAGTCACAGACACCAAGCGCTGTCGGTGTCCCTTTTATCGTACACTTACCGGTAACCACAGCCTCGTCAAGTCCTGTCTTTTCACGGAGTGATCTGATTTTTTCCTCATATCCTTTGTACTGAAGCGGATTCTGTTCTTCCATATGTACGTCCCACTCTGTGAAACTCTTTCGATCTACGACCATCTTGATCCGCCGGTAAGCCGGTACATGAAAATAATTTCCACAATGTGGGCAGATGTAATGATTCTGTTTTACCTCATCTGCAAAAACAGCAGCCTTGCAGGCATTGCATTTTCGCATCAGGTTATCCGGAACCTCCGGAGTGTTCCCGTACTCCTCCCCCCGGATATCCCGTACTGTTTTTTTGAACATATGCTTAATTCTCATTGATCTTCACTCCCGCAATGATATGACTTGCCAGAAAACCGGTGTCAAAATTTCCAGACTGATAATCCTCATTTTTCAAGATTTCATACTGATAGTCAATGTTTGTATCGATTCCGTCAATGATCACCTCACCAAGGGCACTCTGCATTTTTGCAATGGCTGCCTCACGGCTGTCTGCATGAACGATCAGCTTGGCAAGCATGGAATCATAATACGGTGGGATCTTACAGCCGTTATAAACGCAGGTATCCACACGGATCCCGTTTCCTCCCGGAAAATGTGCCCCCTGGATAGTTCCCGGTGAAGGCCGAAAGTTTTTCTGAGGATTCTCGGCGTTGATCCTGCACTCGATGGCATGTCCCATAATATGGACATCATCCTGTGATATTTCAAGAGGCATCCCCGAAGCGATCTTCAGCTGCTCTTTCACAAGATCGATTCCGGTTACCCATTCTGTCACCGGATGTTCTACCTGAATTCTTGTGTTCATTTCCATAAACCAGAATTTTCCATCCGGCTCCAGCAGAAATTCAATGGTTCCCGCATTGACATAGCCGGCCGCTTTTGCTGCCGTCACTGCCGCATGACCCATTTTTTCTCTTAATTCCGGCGAAACTGCGGCGCTTGGAGATTCCTCTATCATCTTCTGATGATTTCTCTGAATGGAGCAGTCACGTTCTCCCAGATGAATGACATTTCCCTGGTTGTCCGCAAGGATCTGAAATTCAATATGTCTGGGATTTACCACAAAATGTTCAATATACATGGTACCGTCGCCAAAAGCGATCTCAGACTCTTTTCTGGCAGTTGCGTAGGCCTCTGGAAATTCCTCCGGGGTATTTGCCACACGCATACCTTTTCCACCGCCGCCAAGAGCTGCCTTGATGATCACCGGGTAGCCGATCCGCTCTGCTTCCTTAAGGCCGGTTTCAATATCCTCCACATCCCCTTCACTGCCTGGAACTACCGGAACACCTGCTGCGATCATGGTGCTTCTTGCGATCTTTTTGTTTCCAAGCATGCGGATGACCTTCGATGGCGGTCCCACAAATGTAATTCCGCATTTTTCACAAAGCTCCGCAAATCTGGCATTTTCCGAAAGGAAACCAAATCCCGGATGGATGGCATCCGCACCGGAAACCATGGTGGCGCTGATGATCTGCTCCATATTCAGATAGCTCTGTGCGGAAGGTCCCGGACCGATACAGATTGCTTCGTCTGCCAGCTGTGTGTGAAGGCTTTCCTCATCTGCCTCGGAATAAACTGCCACTGTGGCAATTCCCATTTCCCTGCAGGCACGGATAATACGCACCGCGATCTCGCCTCTGTTGGCGATCAGTAACTTTCGAATCATACAATCACCTTACCCGATCATAAATGTAAGTTCTGCCTCTATGGCAACCTCTCCATCTACAGATGCCACTGCGGAACCGATTCCCACGGGGCCCTTTCTGCGGATGATCTTTGTCTCAAGACGGAGTTTATCTCCGGGAACTACCTTTCTGCGGAATTTACACTTGTTGATGCCGCCAAAATAAGCAGTTTTTCCCTTCATATCCTCCAGGGAAAGAATAGCTACCGCACCAACCTGTGCCAGAGCCTCTACCATAAGGACGCCCGGCATTACCGGCTCCTTCGGAAAATGTCCCCGGAAAAAGTCCTCGCGGAAAGTCACGCATTTATATCCAACAGCAAATTCACCTGGTTCATAATCTTCGATATAGTCCACAAGCAGAAACGGATGTCTGTGCGGGATGATCTCTTCGATCTGTTTTACGTCAAGATGTTTCATTCTCTATCCTCCTGAAAAATCACGGAGAAAACGACCGATTACATAATCTGTATTCTTTTTCTCCGAAACATTCTCTTTCTTATTCTTTAATTCTGACCTGAAGATATTTTATCGGATACGGAAAAGTTTCTGTCCATACTCTACCGGCTGTCCGTTTTCCACATAGATTTCCGCGATCTCGCCGTCAAAATCACTTTCGATCTCATTCATCAGTTTCATTGCTTCCACGATTGCAAGAACCTGGCCTTTTTTTACTTTATCTCCTACCTGGACGTATGGCGGAAGATCCTGGGATGGTGCTGCGTAGAAAGTTCCGACCAGCGGAGAAGTTACCAGGCTGCCGGTCTGGTCATCTGATTTCTGTGATACGTTTTCCGGCTGCTCTATATTTTGCACAGGTACTGTATTCTGCACGCCCTGTGTTTCTGCTGCATTTTTGTCTGCCGCTGCCATTTCATCTGCCGGATCTGATACTGTCGCCGCCACGGAACCTGCACCTGCCATCGGCACTGTATGCACTGCCCTGCGGACTTTTCCACCGGCCATTCCTGCCGCCGGAATGTTTTCCACAGTTTCCCCCATAACTCCCTGGATGATCTGTGGTTTTCCGTGTTCCATGCTTAAGGTCAGATCTGCTGTCTCGTAAGTAAAAGCAGTAAGTTCTGATGCGGATACGTGATCGATGAGCTCAAGGATCTGGTTAAATTCCATGATTTCACTCCTCCTCATACTTCTTTACAAGCAAGGTTCCGTTATGGCCTCCAAAGCCAAGGGAATTGCTCATTGCATAGCGTACTTCCTGTTCTGCCGGAGCGCCGATCATATAGTTGAGATCCAGCTCCTCCTCTGTTTCCGTAGTTCCCACAGTCTGATGGATAAATCCGTCCAGAATGGATTTTACACACACGATAAACTCAACAGCACCTGCTGCGCCAAGAAGATGTCCTACCATGGATTTTGTGGAGTTGATCTTTACATCTTTTGCCGCGTCTTTGAACGCAAGCTTGATGGCTCTTGTCTCAAACAGATCGTTGTGGTGGGTTCCGGTTCCGTGTGCATTGATATAATCTACCTGCTCCGGTGCAACACCTGCTTCTTTCATGGCGTTTTCCATGGCACGTGCGGCGCCGCTTCCGTCCTCGGCCGGAGATGTGATATGAAAAGCATCTGCAGTTGCACCATATCCCACAACCTCTGCCAGGATATTGGCATTTCTCTTTTTCGCATGTTCCAGTTCTTCCAGAACAACCACACCTGCGCCTTCACCCATGACAAAACCACCTCTGTCTTTGTCAAAAGGAATGGAAGCACGCAGCGGATCCTCGCTTGTGCTCAGTGCGGTAAGGCTTGCAAATCCTGCAATTCCGATGGGGCAGATAGCACCTTCTGTACCGCCTGCAAGCATTACATCTGCATCGCCGTACTGGATGGCACGGAAAGCGTCTCCGATACAGTGAGTTCCTGTTGCACATGCAGTTACCACGTTTGTACACTTTCCTTTTGCACCGGTGGCAATGGAAACATTTCCTGCTGCCATGTTTGTGATCATCTTGGGAACAAGAAGGGGATCAACCCTTGAAGGACCTTTTTCCACAAGCTTCTTCTCATTCAGCTCCGTAGCCTGAAGGCTTCCCACACCGGAACCGATGATCACGCCTACCATGTACGGATCTTCCTCTTCCATCTTAAGACCTGCATTTTCCACAGCTTCCAGTGCGGCTGCCACCGCATACTGGGAAAAGGGCTCCATTCTTCTTGCGGTTCTGGGATCCATGCGGTCTTTTGCTACGAAGCCTTTCAGCTCCGCTGCCAGTGTTGCCTTATATCCGGTTGTATCAAAACGGGTGATCGGTCCGATCCCCACTTTTCCTTCTTTCACTCCGTTCCAGAAGCTTTCCACATCGGTTCCGATCGGTGTTACTGCTCCAAGTCCTGTTACTACTACTCGTCTTTTCATCAATCTATCCTCCTGACTCCGGGGAGCCTTTTTTACATTGCCATTCCGCCGTCTACACGAAGTACCTGTCCTGTAATATAACGTGCGCCGTCCGATGCCAGAAAAGCGGCTGCTTTTGCCACATCTTCTGCAGTTCCCATGCTTCCCATGGGAATGGATGCCGAAATATTTTCTTTCACTTTGTCGGAAAGCACGTCTGTCATATCGGTTTTGATAAATCCCGGTGCAATGGCGTTGACCGTGATTCCTCTGGATGCCAGCTCTTTTGCGGCGGATTTTGTAAGGCCGATGATTCCCGCTTTGGATGCTGCATAATTGGCCTGTCCCGCATTTCCACGAAGGCCTACCACCGATGAAAGACTGATGATCCTGCCGCTTCTCTGTCTCAGCATCATTCTGGACACATGGCGGATGCAGTTAAAGGTTCCTTTCAGGTTGGTGTCAACAACTCTGGAAAAATCTTCCTCGCTCATCTTCATGAGAAGTCCGTCCTTCGTAACTCCGGCATTGTTTACCAGAATGTCAACACGTCCGTATTTTTCTGCAATGGCTTTGAAAAAAGCTTCGCATGCATCAAAATCTGCCACATTACACTGCAGGATATCTGCCTGGCCGCCAGCTGCCTCGATCTCTGCTTTTGTTTCCCGGGCTTTTTCTTCTGAGCCGTTATAATTGATCACTACAAAATTTCCTGCTTTTGCAAGTTCCAGGGCGATGGCTTTTCCGATTCCACGTGCACCGCCTGTTACCACTGCGATTTTTTTCTCTGACATATGAATTCCTTTCTGATCACTTAAGTTCCTGGCAGACTTTTTCTGCGTCTTCTACAGTCTGGATGTTATATACCTTTACATTTCTGTCGATCTTTCTCATAAACCCGGCCAGTGTTCTTCCAGGTCCGATCTCCACGAAGGTATCCACTCCCTGGCGGATCATGTTTTCCACACTCTGCTGCCAGCGCACGGAAGATGAGATCTGTTTTTCCAGAAGTGCCTTTGTTTCGGATGGATCTTCCACATACTCTGCGGTTACGTTTGTTACATATGGAATTTTAAGCTGGTGGAGTGTGATACCCTCCAGAACCTTCCCCAGCTCTTTTCCTGCTGTAATAAGCATTGCGGAGTGGAAGGGACCGCTGACATTTAACGGGATCACTCTTCTTGCGCCAGCTGATTTCAGTTTTTCAGAAGCTTCTGCAACTGCCTCTGCAAGTCCTGTGATCACGATCTGACCAGGACAGTTATAATTGGCAATGCTGACATCTGAAATGTCTGCGATCACTTCCTCGATCTTCTCTGTTTCCATTCCCATAACTGCCGCCATGCTTCCTTTTCCTGCCGGAACTGCCTGTTCCATCAGGATTCCTCTTTTTCTTACGGTTGTAATGGCATCACAAAGCTCCATGCCGCCTGCTGCTTCGATGGCACAATACTCACCAAGGCTTAAGCCTGCAGTTACATCCGGATGAAGTCCCATCTCCTCTACGACCTTTTCCATGGCGAGGCAGGTGGTGACCAGCGCTGCCTGTGTATACTCCGTCAGATCAAGCTTGTCATTTTCTTCAAAACAGAGTGCTTTCATGTCCAGATCCAGCCACTTACTGGCAGAATCAAAAACCTTTTTTGCAGTATCATATTTCTCATAAAAATCTTTTCCCATCCCGGCTTTCTGTGCGCCCTGTCCTGGAAAGATGAATGCTGTTTTTCCCATCTGTTTATTCCTCCGCAAGAAAACTGTTTTTTCTGACTGTTTCTTTTGTCTCCGCCATCAGTCTTGCCATCAGATCTTTACAGGTGGGAATGTCTTTTACCATACCTGCGATCTGTCCGGACATCACGCTTCCGGTTTTTACATCACCGTCGACAACCGCCTTTCGAAGGCCTCCCAGTGTGAGAAGCTCCAGCTCTTCAAAAGATGCTCCTGCTGCTTCTTTTTCCAGATATTCCTTTGTCATGGGATTTCTTAAGGTACGGACCGGATGTAACCGGGCTCGTGCTCAACCGCAACACGGCCCGCGGCTGATCGTGGTTGCCCCAGAACAGGGTGTTCCAATCGATTGCCTCCTGCCAGCGCACGAGAAGCTGCTTGAATTTTTTCAGGTCGAACGGGATCACATTCCATTTGCCGCCACAGCCGTCGAGATCCATAAAATCAAACTGAAACAGCAGATCCAGCAGGGTGCCTATGATGCAGCTTTTGTAAAACTTTACGGTGTTGATGTGGACGTAAACGCCCAGCGTGAGCGTTACATTTCCGTCATCGACCAGTTCGAGAACGAGTTTGGCTCCGGGCGCTCCGTGCGCCTCTACTCCGCCCCCGGCCGCACCGAGATCGGCGGCAACCACACCGACCACAACAACGGCGTGGTGCTGGCGGGCTCCGTCAACCTGGACATTGTGGCGGTCGTTTCCCCCAACGAGGAGAACATCATCCGCGTCAAGTCCCTGGGCTTTGAGAAGATCGACGATGTGGATGTGACCAACCTGGTCCCGCAGGAGCAGGAGAAGGAGCACTCCGCTGCCCTGATCCGCGGCGTGGCCGCCGGTATCGTCAACGCGGGCGGCAAGGTCGGCGGCTTTGACGCCTACACCACCAGCAACGTGCTGCGCGGCTCCGGCCTGTCCAGCTCCGCTGCCTTCGAGGTCTGCATCGGTGCCATCCTGCGCGGCGAGTACAACGATAACGACATGGAGAAATTCTCCCAGATCAAGATCGCCCAGATCGGCCAGTATGCCGAGAACGTCTTCTTCGACAAGCCCTGCGGCCTGATGGACCAGACCGCCTGCGCTGTCGGCGGCGTCATCACCATCGACTTCAAGGACCCGGCACACCCCATCGTGGGCCAGACGTCCATCGACCTGGCCAAGCACAAGCTGGCCATGTGCATCACCGACACCAAGGGCAGCCACGCTGACCTGACGGATGATTACGCTGCGATCCGCCGCGAGATGGAGAGCGTGGCCGAGCAGATGGGCAAAAAAGTCCTGCGCGAGGTGGATGAGGACGCGTTCTACGCCGCCATCCCGCAGCTGCGCAAGGCCGTGGGCGACCGTGCTGTGGTGCGTGCCATCCACTTCTACAACGACTGCCGCCGCGCCGCCGCCCTGTGCGATGCCGTGCGCGCCGACGATATGGATACCTTCCTGAAGCTGATCGTCGAGGGCGGCCACTCCAGCTTTGAGTTCAACCAGAATGCTTACAGCATCAAGAACTACAAGGAGCAGGGTGTGCCCATCGCACTGGCCCTGAGCCAGAAAGTGCTGAACGGCCGCGG
>OLOT01000021.1_pt1 | contig 121771 bp, 94 predicted proteins | sample 1671991 | NCBI WGS metagenome assembly OLOT01 (sample SAMEA3136634, study PRJEB25190) | human gut metagenome | biome: human gut; feature: human-associated habitat; material: faeces | place: Austria | collected 2013
TGCGTCTTCTGCGCAAGATAGGCATCACCTTCCTGAGTCTTCTGATCCAAGTAGGCGTTACCCTCCTGAGTGCGCTGTGACAGGTAGTCGTCGCCTTCCTGAGCACGCTTGGTCAAGTACGCGTCACCCTCCTGGGCACGCTTGGTCAAGTACGCGTCACCTTCCTGAGTCTTCTGGCTTAGGTAACCATCAGCCTTGGCACGAGTGTCAGCCGAATACTGATCAGCATCGGAACGGGTGCTTTCGGAATAGTTGTCAGCCTCGGAACGAGTACGGTTGGAGTAGTCGTTGGCATTGCCGATGAGCTCGTCGTACTTGCGCTGGGACTCGTCGGTGATTTCCTTGGCCTTGGCTTTGCCCTTGTCGACATACTGGTCGTGCAGCTGCATGGCCAAGGTCAACATGGCAGTGGCGCGCTCCGGCTCCGTATTGGCGCTGGCTGCAGCTCCTGCGATCTTCTGCAGGCTGCCGGTTTCGGTGCTTGGCTCAACCTTGGCGACCTGTTCGCGCAGCTGGGCTTCACGCTGCTGCGATTCCTGCAGCTGCTGGGCAAGCTGCTGAATCTGCATGGCCTGCTGCTGGGCACGCTCATCCTGCTGCTGGGCCTGGGCGACCTGCTCCTGGGCTTCATCAAGCCTTGCATTGAGCTGCTGAATCTCAGCAGCCTGCTGCTGGGCCACCACAACCTGCTGCTGGGCGGAAGCCAGCTGACGGGACAGGTCTTCGGTCTGTGCGCGGAACGCGTCGCGCTCATGCTGCATGGCGGTAAGCTGCTCGCCCAAATCCGCCTGGCCTGCGGCTTCAGCCGCCTGAGCGGTAAGCTGGTCAACCTGGGCGGACAGGCGATCCACCTGACCTTTAAGCTGTTCGTTCTGGGCCGACAGAGCACGGTTGCTTTCCTCAGCCTCGGTGAGTTTGGCTGCTGCAACCTGTGCGGCCTGAGCTGCCTGATCACCAGCGCCGGCTGCCTGCTCGGAGGCGGACTTCAATGTCGCGTTCTCCTGCTGCAGGGACTGAACCTGAGCGCTGAGCTCGGAAATCTTGGAGTTGAGCCCCGCAACATCCGGGCCGAGGGACTGAGTAGCCTGGCCGCTGGCGACCGCCTGCTTGCCTAGAGCCTCCACCGTCTCGGTTACCTGATCGAGAAAATCGTCGACTTCGTCGACGTCATACCCCTCTTTGAACCTTACGGTCTGGAAAGTATGCTCTCTGATATCTTTCGGCGTCAACAGAGCCATAAATCTTACACCTCGCTTTGGGCTTGATGCCTTGCTGTTGTTGCTTTCATTTGTTGACTCTAGCACGGAACCACCGATTTTTTGCGAAAAATCGGCATTTGACATGTATTAAATGAGGAAATCAATAACAATGAGAATGAAATAAAGAACAATGAATGCCACATCGAAGTAGATGGGACCCATTGGAATAGGGCGGATATATTGGCGTAGCCAGCGCAGCGGCGGTTCCGTCAGCTGATAAATGGCGTCGATCAGCGATGCGGCCAACCCCCGTGGACGCCACAACGGAGCCAGCACGGCAACCCAATCGAGAATCATGCGAATGAACAGCACCAGAATGTAGGCATTAACCAGAAAGTGGACGATGCTACCAATCAAAGACAGAATCATGGAGTACCACCATAGCAACAGAACATAACAAAGTCTCCATCATGGCTGATGGAGACTTTGCACAGTCTGCTTTCGCAATGGTTTTCGTCTACGTCAGTCGGCGAACAGATCGTGCGACGAGTTATTCGCTTGCGGCTCTTCGACCTTGATGTTCACCTGGGCTGGGCTCAGCAGGAACACGCGCGGAGTGACACGCTCGATGGAGCCACGCACGCCGAAAACCACGCCTGCGGAAAAGTCCACAATGCGATACGCAACGGCCTCGGCAACGCCAGTTAGGTTCAGCACCACCGGAACGCCGTCACGAATGGCACGCCCGACCAGCTGCGCGTCCTCATAGGACTTCGGGTGAATCGTGGTGATACGGCTCACCCTTCCTCCTTGGAACGGGTTGGCTTTGGTCTGTTCGCGCGGTACGGACGTCGCGGCAGGCGTCGAAGCCATCGGGGTCACGGAATGGTCGGAATCGAACGAGGTTGCACTGCTCTCATCCTCCTCGCTGAAATCCTCGTCACCCTCAGCAACGTCGGTCATGCCCAAATAGGACATCGCGCTTTTCATAAAACCTGCCATAAACGATCCTTTCGCGTCTGCGCGTTGCTTTTAGCGCAGGAAATCCGGAATATCCAAATCGCCGGCGTCGCTCGAAGACACCACCTCATGCTCGGTGGTCTGATCGAATGACGGAACGACGGGTTCCGGAGTGGACGGAATATAAGTGGACAGCGGCTGCACCTTCGGGGCTTCCGGAGTCTGAATGAGCTGAGGCTGAGGCTGAGCCGCCGCTCTCGGAGCCGCGGACAGCGCCGACAGCGGAATCGTGTTTTCCGCAGACCCGGCCTGCTTCTGGGCCTCGGTCTGAGCCGCCTTCTTGGAGTTGGCGTCAAAGCCTGCGGCGATGACGGTGACACGCACTTCGTCGCCATAGGCGTCGTCGAGGGAAAGACCCCAAATGATCTGCGCTTCCGGGTGGATGGCCTTGCCCACCAGCTGGGTGGCGGCGGCCGCTTCCTGCAGCTTCAGATCGGACGGACCTGCGATGTTGATCAAAGCGCCGTGAGCACCCTCGATGCTTTCTTCCAGCAGCGGAGAGCTGATGGCGATTTCGGCGGCCTGGGTAGCGCGATCCTCGCCCCGAGCGGAACCGATGCCGAACAGTGCGGTGCCCGCTCCACGCAGAATGGCGTTGACGTCGTTGAAGTCGACGTGAATGTACGAATTGGAAGAAATCAGGTCCGTGATGCCCTGCACGCCTGCCAGCAACGCGGTGTCGGCGGTCTTGAACGCATCGACGATACCAATGGTGCGATCAGAAAGCTCAAGCAGTCGATCGTTCGGAATCACGATCAACGCATCGACTTCCTTGCGCAGATTCTCAATGCCAAGTGCTGCGGAAGCCGCACGCTGGGGGCCTTCAAAGCTGAACGGACGGGTAACCACCGCAATGGTCAACGCACCCTGCTGGTGTGCGGCACGAGCCACGATCGGGCTTGCGCCAGTACCGGTGCCACCACCCTCACCGCAGGTCACGAACACCATATCGGCGCCCTTGAGCGATTCCTCGATATCAGACTGATGATCCTGCGCGGCCTTGGCGCCCTTCTCCGGGTCAGCACCGGCGCCAAGACCACGGCTAGTGGCATCGTTCAAGGAGATCTTGACATCAGCGTCGGAACGCATCAGATCCTTCGCGTCGGTATTGATCGCAATAAATTCAACACTTTGAAGACCCTCGGCAATCATGCGATTGACGGCATTACCGCCAGCTCCACCAACACCGACAACCTTGATGTTCGTCTTGTCATTGAAATTGTCAGTCTGGGCAATCTCGCTCACCATAGTCTCCTGTCACTCGCGTTTACGCACAACTTTATCGCAGACGCGCCGTAATACGCGCGCTTTTCGTCGTGTGTAACGACGTTTTTTCACTTTTTTACTGCTAACGTGTTCATTTCGCCTGAGATGTATCTTCTTTCGGCGCCCCCACACAATTTAACCACATCAGCATGTCATGTTCAATAACTGGCATCCATAGGATCGTCACCGAACAACGCCTGACGTTCATCGTGCGTCGTTTCCCGTGATTCCAACCACCCGTAAGGCAAATGCACTTTCTTTGCGAAGCGTACGCGCCCCCTTGGCTTGTCGACCACTCGTTCGGGGAAACGGGTGTCTGGATCCAGCTTGCCTATTTCGGTTCTGACATCCTCAAGATTTTCACATTCCATGAACGCGCGACGGGTGGAGCCCCCAACGGGGAATCCCTTGAGATACCACGCGATATGCTTACGCAGATCATGCACGGCCATCTGCTCATCGCCATCATAGAATTCAGTCAACAATTCCGCATGACGTTCAACTACACGGCACACGTCTCCCAGCGTAGGGTCGACACGCTTCTCACTGCCAGCGAACGCGTTCTTAATATCGGCAAACAGCCACGGCCTGCCTTGGCAACCACGGCCGATCGCAACGCCAGCGCAACCGGTTTCGGCAACCATGGCAAGCGCATCGTTCGCACCCCAAATGTCACCGTTACCGAACACTGGAATATCAAGCGCCTCGACCAATTCGCCGATTCTGCTCCAGTCGGAATGCCCACCGTAATATTCGGCGGTAGTACGCGCGTGCAAGGTAACAGCCTTGCAACCTTCCTCCTGCGCGATATGCCCGGCTTCAAGGAACGTCTCATGCTCGTGGTCGATGCCGACACGAATCTTCGCCGTAACGGGCACATTGGCCGCATCGCAGACCTTGACTACGCGTTGGATGATCTCGCGGAACAGATCCATCTTCCATGGCAACGCCGAACCGCCGCCGCGTCTGGTCACTTTGGGCACGGGACATCCGAAATTCAGGTCGACATGGTCAGCCATGTTTTCATCGATGACGATTTTCGCAGCCTGTTCCACGATTGCTGGATTCACGCCATACAGTTGCAGCGAGCGGATATTCTCGCTGGGAGCGAAATGACATAACCGCAATGCTTTGGGATTGCGGGCAACCAACGCGCGTGCGGTAATCATTTCAGCCACGTACAGACCGTCCGGCCCGTAGCTTTCGCAAATCACGCGGAACGGCCAGTTAGTCACTCCCGCCATAGGCGAAAGAACCACCGGCGTTTCAACATGCACCGGCCCTAAATCAACAGGCTTAATAATCGGAGGAACCGACGGCCTCACCGCGTCGGTACGCGGGTCGAGCACGTCGGATTCCTCGCAAGCAGTCACAATGCTATCTGGCATAAGAACGCTATGGTAACCAGTAACCAGCTTTAGTACAAGCCACCGGCTTCGGCGATCTTAACGGACTCAGGCCAAGCCTCGCCGCCCATCTCAACCGGTAGCTGCGGATAGCGCACATGCTTCTCGCCAATGCGTGCAGCCACATAATCGGCCACTTTGTCGAGTGCGACGCGCTCCTGCTGCATGGTGTCACGTTCACGAATGGTGACGGCCTGATCGTCGAGCGTGTCGAAATCGACAGTGATGCACAGCGGGGTGCCGATTTCGTCTTCACGGCGGTAGCGACGACCGATCGCACCGGCTTCGTCGTAGTCGATCATCCAGTCATGCTGACGCAGGTCGGCTGCCAGATCATGTGCCACGGTCTGCAGTTCCGGCTTCTTGCTCAACGGCAGCACGGCGGCCTTGACCGGAGCCAGGCGAGGATCAAGGCGAAGCACGGTACGCTTGTCGACGCCGCCCTTGGTGTTCGGCGCCTCGTCAACGTCGTAGGCGTCAACGAGGAAGGCCATGAGAGAGCGGGTCAGGCCTGCGGCCGGCTCGATGACGTACGGCACGTACTTTTCGCCGGTGGCCTGATTGAAGTAGCTCAGATCCTCTCCGGAGTGCTTGGCATGCGCGGAAAGGTCGAAGTCGGTACGGTTGGCTACGCCTTCGAGTTCGCCCCAATCGGATCCCTGGAAACCGAACTTGTATTCAATGTCGACGGTGCGCTTCGAATAGTGAGCCAGCTTCTCCTTCGGATGCTCATAATGACGCAGGTTTTCCGGCTTCACGCCAAGATCGATGTACCACTGGGTGCGTGCATCGATCCAGTACTGGTGCCATTCCTCATCTGTGCCCGGAGCCACGAAGAATTCCATTTCCATCTGTTCGAACTCGCGGGTACGGAAGATGAAGTTGCCCGGGGTGATTTCATTACGGAAGGACTTGCCCATGTTGGCGATGCCGAACGGCGGCTTGGAACGAGAAGAGGTCATCACGTTCTTGAAGTCCACGAAAATGCCCTGCGCGGTTTCCGGACGCAGGTAGTGCAGCGAGTTTTCGTCTTCGACCGGTCCGAGGTGGGTACGCAGCATCATGTTGAAGTCGCGCGGTTCGGTCCAGTTGCCACGGGTGCCACAATCCGGGCACACAATATCCTTAAGACCGTTTTCCGGCAGCTTGTCGCCATGCTTTTCGGCATAGGATTCCTCAAGCTTGTCTGCACGGTGGCGCTTGTGGCAGTTGAGGCATTCGATCAGTGGATCGTTGAACACGGACACGTGGCCGGAAGCCACCCACACGGCCGGCGGAAGAATGATGGACGTGTCAACGCCCACCACATCGCCACGGGTGACGACCATGGAACGCCACCATTCACGCTTGATATTGTCTTTCAGCGCGACGCCGAGCGGACCGTAATCCCACGCGGAACGGGTTCCGCCGTAGATTTCACCGGCGGGAAAAACAAAGCCACGACGCTTGGCGAGGGATACGACTTCATCGAGTTTGGATACAGCCACAATGCACCTTCTGGTTTGAACGGTTTGGGGTCTTTACAAGCGGAAAGCCTACCTTTACGCGGTGACAGAACGCCACCCGCGTTACTGTTTCGTGGCGTTCTCGCCTTCAACAGTGTCGTTGTCAAGCAGCAGCGGCCAGATCTTGCGGTCAATCATCACAGTTTCCTTATTCAGATTTGCCTATGAGATTTACGTACGCACCTATATTTACGAGAACGTGCTGCATTCACCTGATCCCGGAATCGACTGGCCCGCTCCAGTGTCAGGGCCTTTGTATAGGTTGAGTACGTTATGTACATGCAGGGGGGCTTTCCGACGAAAGTGGAAGCTGAGATAGGCGGATGCCTGACCCTTTGAACCTGTTGGTTAGGACCAACGTAGGGAGCAGACAATGAGCGATGACTCATTTTCGGCAACGCTGCGCAAACAGATTGTGCAGGCAGTCAACAGAGTACGAGAGACCACGCCTTTGGCGCAGTCGTTTACCAATTTCGTTACGATGAATCTTGTGGCCAACGCGCAGCTTGCCGCCGGAGGTACTGCCGCCATGAGCTTTCTGCCGGACGATGTAATCGACACTGCGGAAATCGCCGGATCAAACTACATCAATGTGGGCACGCTGCTGCCGTTCTTCAAAGATGCGCTGCCGGAAATCGCCTACAAACTGCACAAGAACGGCAAGACGTGGGTGCTAGATCCGGTCGCCGCGGGCATCGGCAAAACCCGTACCGCCATTCTTGAATCGTTCCGCACCTATACGCCGACCATCGTGCGTGGCAATGCGAGTGAGATCATCGCACTCGATGCGATGTGGGGCCTTGCTCAAAACGATTCTACCGTTCCCGGCACGCGTCCGGCAGGCGTGGAGGCTGTGGACGAGGTCAATGCAGCCGTTGATGCGGCCAAGAGGCTGGCCCGCCATCTTGTGAAACGCTCCCCCATCGGCGCTGGTGCGGTGGCTGTTTCCGGTGCGGTTGATTTGGTGACCGACGGCGAGCATGTGTTCCGTCTGCCAGGCGGCAGCGCGATGATGACGAAGATCACCGGCGCTGGCTGCTCACTTGGCGGCGTGACCGCAACATATTTAGCCGTAGCGGAACCGTTGGTGGCTACGATTTCCGCTTCGCTGCTGTACAACAGAGCTTCCGAAATCGCCGAAGCCAAATCTTCAGGCCCGGGATCCTTCCAAGTGGCGCTGCTTGATGCGCTTTGGACCGTCACCGCCGAGGAAGTCGCCGCCTCCGAAATCATCATCGACTAGACTTTGCCGCTGCTCTGCATACCATGCGGCATGTTATGCAGAGTTCGACAATTGCGTATGCGGAAAAACGGACGAATGCCGGTTTCACATTGTAGGCTTTCCGAACCACTTACCGAGAAGGGTGATTATATGGACAATTATTCATATGCATCGATGCGCGATACATTCGATATGAGCGCCTACTTTGTGGTCGGCCCGCAGGATTGCAAGGGACGACCGATTACCAGCGTGGTTGAGGACGCGCTGCGCGGGGGCGCAACGTTCATCCAGCTGAGGGCCAAAGATACCGACGCGAAAGATATCACCAGCATGGCACGCGATATCGCACAGGTTATCGAACACAACAGCAAATCCGATTCCGTGGCGTTCGTGATCGACGACCGTGTGGACGTAGTCTGGCAAGCACGGCACAAGGGCATCAAGGTTGACGGCGTGCATATTGGGCAAACTGATTTGGAACCGCAGGAAGCCCGCGCGCTACTTGGGGAAGATGCCATTGTTGGCTTGTCTGCCGAAACGGAAAGCTTGGTGAAGCTCATCAACGAGCTACCTGCCGGCTGCATCGACTACATCGGGGCAGGTCCGTTGCATGTGTCCATCACCAAGCCGGAAGCTTCCGTGGGCGGCAACGACGGTTCCGGACATACGCTCGACGAGGCACAGATCAATGCGATCTGCGATGCGAGCGATTTTCCGGTTGTGGTCGGCGGTGGTGTGAGCGCCGACGATATGGAGATGCTCGCGCATTCGAAGGCAGCCGGTTGGTTCGTTGTGTCGGCAATCGCCGGCGCAAGCGATCCGGAAGAAGCGACCCGCAATATGGTTTCGCGGTGGAAGGCCGTGCGCGGAGACACAAAGCACGGGCACGTGCCGCACAAGTAAGAATCACGGATCACGAGTATTTCAAAACTTCAGATCATAAGTAAGCAAGAGCAAGTAAGGAGTCATTCATGACCAGCACATTGCCACCGGTATTGAGCATCGCGGGATCGGATTCCTCCGGCGGCGCCGGTATCCAGGCGGACTTGAAAACCATGCTTGCCAATGGCGTATTCGGCATGACCGCCATTGCGGCGCTGACCGCGCAGAACACCACAGGCGTGACGATGGTTACGAACACGCCTGTGGAAATGCTGGCCGCGCAGATCGACGCCGTGTTCGACGATATTCCGCCGGTCGCGGTGAAGATCGGCATGGTGTCAAGCGTTGAGCTCATCAATGTGATTGCCGACCGTTTGACCGCTCATGATGCCGAGAATATTGTGCTTGATCCAGTGATGGTGGCAACGTCCGGTGCGAAGCTCATCGAAGATGACGCGATCGCCGCATTAACTTCCAAGCTGTTCCCGCTCGCCACCGTAATCACGCCAAACATGCCGGAAACCCAAGCATTGTGCGAGCTGGCTGTTGAGCAGGGTGCCGATGCGATCGACTATGAGAATGGCGAAAGCATCTCCAGTGAAAACGACATGGTGACGGCAGGCCATCTGCTTGCCGGCCATTTCGGCTGTGCGGTGCTCGTCAAGGGCGGCCATGGTACGCAGGATGCCAGCGATGTGCTCGTCGAACCGAGCGGCAAAGTCACTTGGTTCCGCGCGCGCCGCATCGACAATCCGAACACGCATGGCACCGGATGCACGCTGTCGTCGGCGATCGCATCGCACCTGGCACTCGGCGAGACGTTGCCGGAAGCCGTCAATAGTGCCAAACTGTATCTGACGGGCGCTTTGGAGGCACAGCTTGACCTCGGACACGGATCCGGACCGATGGACCACGCTTGGAAATGGCGCTGATCGCCGCTCAACAATCCAAGCCATATCAAGCCGATAGAAACGCAACGAAAGGAATGCACATGACCCTTGATCGCAATGCGGAAAAGCAGGAAGTGCCGATCAACCCGGAAACCGGCAAACCGTATATCAACACGCTTGCTGCGGTCGCCATCTCTCCCGCTGGAGCAAGTCCCGAAAAGTCCACGTACGTAGCGCAGGCGGTCGATGTGATCCGCCAATCCGGACTGCCGAGCGAAACCAACGCCATGTTCACCAATATCGAAGGCGACATTGACGACGTGCTCAAGGTGATTCGCGACGCCACCATGAAACTCGCCGGTCAGGGCTATCGCACCGACGTGGTGATCCGTCTCGACATTCGCCCCGGTTTCGAAGGCCAAATCCACGCCAAGCAGGCGCTTGTGGACGAAATCCTGTCGGAATAAATCCGGGATGGACCAATAGAGTATCGAGTAACAGAAGAGCGCGCTATTTACAAAAAGAGTGCGCTTTTCTTATTGATTTAGGTATAGTGTAACGGCTATGACTACGATGAAGGAAATTGCCGAAGCGGCAGGGGTGTCCATTTCCACCGTTTCCCTGGTACTTAACGGCAGAGATGCGGGACGTGTGAAAGCCCCGTTGGCCGCGCTCATACGTGAGAAGGCGGACGAACTCGGCTACACGGTCAATCCTTTGGCGCGCAGCCTACGCACCTGCCGCACACGAATTCTCGGTTTCATCAGCGAAGAAGTCGCCACCACCCCGTATGCAGGCGGCATCATTCTGGGTGCGCAGGATGCGGCAAGCACCTACGGATATATGATCATCACGGTCAGCACCGATGGCAAGGCAAGCGAAGAGAATGAAATAGCCACATTGAAACGGTATGGCGTGGACGGTTTCTTCTATTCGAAGATGTCGAACCGCATTGCGACCGTGCCTGCATCCCTCGGCGATTATCCGGTGGTGATGGTGGATGCCACCGATGCCGACAACCAGATACCCAGCATCGAGCCAGACGAATTCCAAATCGCCTACGATGCCACGAAACGGCTGATCCAAGCCGATTGTGAGAGGATCGCCTATCTCGGATGTTCGGAAAACATGATTGCGCAGGACGGTCGTTTTGCTGGATATCAGGCGGCATTGCAGGATTCCGGTTTTGCCTACGATCCTTCGTTGGTGTGCAATGTACTCCATAATGGCCCGGCGTTGCGCGCCGTCGATAAGCTGTTCGATGAACGCAATCCCGACGGTTTCTTCTGTTTCAACGATGCGCGCGCGTGGTATGTGTATGAATGTGCGGCACGTCGTGGACTGACTGTCGGCAAAGATATTTCCATCGTCGGCGTCGACAACCACCGCGTGTTTGCCGAAACGCTGGAACCGCAGTTGACCACAGTGGAGCTGCCCCACTATGAGATGGGTTATTGGGCCGCTTGTAAGCTGATTTCACTGATCGAACGCAAGCCCGTCGACAGCTCGTCCTGGCCGAGCACCACCGCTCCCCTGCCACCGTTGGATTCGCCGATCCCCGCGAAGATCCATTGCGCGCTGATAGAAAAGGGGTCAGTCCGAAGCTGATTTCCTTGATTTGAGATCATGCAAGAAGGTCTTTTGACATGCCTGTCGCGACACGCCGAAGGCCTTCTTTTTATACCTCATTTCGGCTTAATTACAACGCTTCCGAGAAGTGCTGTAATTATTGACGTCAATCGATTGACGTCAATCGTTTGACACGCTATTATTAAACCATGTTCATTCACTTGGCACGGCAGCTGGGTGAATGACGGCATAACACGGCATCGGCCAAACAATGAAGTGCTGCGCGGCAGTGGCACCAACAAAAAGAAACAGAGAAACAACATGACAAGCAACACTCGATCCGCATGGAGGAATCCTTCCTATCTGCAGAGTTCCTTCGGCATCTTCATGTTCTTCTGCTCGTGGGGCATCTGGTGGTCCTTCTTCTCCCGCTGGCTCACCGACCCGACCCACGGTCTGGGCATGACCTCCGCAGAGCAGGGCCAGATCTACTCCATTAACTCCTTGGCAACCCTGGTCATCATGTTCGCCTATGGTGCCATCCAGGATCAGCTGGGCATCAAGCGTAAGCTCGTGATCTTCGTTTCCGCCATCGCAGCGCTCGTCGGCCCGTTCGTACAGTTCGTGTACGCCCCGATGCTGACTGCCGGCGGCACCACCCGTTTCATCGGCGTGCTCATCGGCTCCATCGTGCTCTCCTCAGGCTTCATGGCCGGCTGCTCCCTGTTCGAAGCGCTCACCGAACGCTACTCCCGTAAGTTCGGCTTCGAATACGGCCAGTCCCGCGCTTGGGGCTCCTTCGGCTACGCCATCGTGGCACTGTGCGCAGGTTTCCTGTTCAACATCAACCCGCTGCTGAACTTCTGGGTCGGCTCCATCTGCGGCCTTGGCATGCTGTGCGTCTATGCTTTCTGGGTTCCGGCCAAGCAAAAGGAAGAGCTCAAGAAAGAAGCCGATCCGAACGCGGCTCCAACCAACCCATCCTTCAAAGAGATGATCTCCGTTCTGAAGATGCCGACTCTGTGGGTGCTCATCGTCTTCATGCTGTTCACCAACACCTTCTACACCGTGTTCGACCAGCAGATGTTCCCTAACTACTACGCTTCCCTCTTCCCGACCACCGAAATCGGCAATGCCACCTACGGCACCCTGAACTCCTTCCAGGTGTTCCTCGAGTCCGCCATGATGGGCGTCGTTCCGATTATCATGAAGAAGATCGGCGTTCGTAACTCCCTGCTGCTCGGCGCAACCGTGATGTTCCTGCGTATCGGCCTGTGCGGCGTGTTCCACGATCCGGTCAGTGTCTCCATCGTCAAGCTGTTCCACTCCATCGAGGTTCCGCTGTTCTGCCTACCGGCATTCCGCTACTTCACCCTGCACTTCGACACCAAACTGTCGGCAACCCTGTACATGGTGGGCTTCCAGATCGCTTCCCAAATCGGTCAGGTGATCTTCTCCACCCCGATGGGCGCCCTGCATGACGCCATGGGCGACCGTCCGACCTTCTTCACCATCTCCGGCATCGTGCTGGCCGCCCTAATCTACGGCTTCTTCGTGATCAAGAAGGACAACCAGGAAGTCGGCGGTGATCCGTTCTACACCGATAAGCAGCTCAAGGCCCAAGCCGCAGCTAAAGCAAACGCCTGAGAGTAACCGCCAAAATCGGCAAGAACACAACTAAATCGTGCTGCCCGAAGCGTTTCCCCTTTTTCCGTTTCGGGCAGCATTCTTAAAACTTTTATGTAAAAATTAAATAAGCAACAATTCAACAATCGCAAGATTCAACAATCATTAAGAAAGGCTATTCAACGATGACTGGCTTCACTCCGGACGCACCCGTCCTCCACGAAATCAAGAACCACAGCGAAGCTCTGGCACAGGCGGAAGCAGGCGTTGCAGCCATGGCCGCCAAACGCAACAACCGCTGGTACCCGAAGTTCCACATCGCATCCAACGGCGGTTGGATCAACGATCCGAACGGCCTGTGCTTCTATAAGGGCCGCTGGCACGTGTTCTACCAGCTGCACCCGTACGGCACCCAGTGGGGTCCGATGCACTGGGGACACGTCTCCTCCACCGACATGCTCAACTGGAAACGTGAGCCAATCATGTTCGCCCCGACCCTTGAAGAGGAGAAGGACGGCGTATTCTCCGGTTCCGCAGTAATCGGCGACGATGGCAAGCTCAAGTTCTACTACACCGGCCACCGTTGGGCCAACGGCCACGACAACACCGGCGGCGACTGGCAGGTGCAGATGCTCGCCGAGCCGGACAACGACGAGCTGACCAGCGCCACCAAGCGCGGCATGATCATCGACTGCCCGCTCGACAAGGTCGATCACCACTACCGTGACCCGAAGGTGTGGAAGACCGGCGACAAGTGGTACATGACCTTCGGTGTTTCCTCCGCTGAAAAGCGCGGCCAGATGTGGCTGTTCTCCTCCGACGACATGGTTCGTTGGACCTACGAGCGCGTGCTGTTCGAACACCCGGATCCGAACGTCTTCATGCTTGAATGCCCGGACTTCTTCCCGATCAAGAACGCCGAAGGCAACGAGAAGTGGGTTATCGGCTTCTCTGCCATGGGCGCCAAGGCTTCCGGCTTTATGAACCGCAACGTTTCCAACGCCGGCTACATGATCGGCACGTGGACTCCGGGTGAGGCGTTCCAGCCGGAAACCGAGTTCCGCCTGTGGGATTGCGGCCACAACTATTATGCTCCGCAGTCGTTCAACGACGGCGAACGCCAGATCGTATACGGCTGGATGAGCCCGTTCGTTGAACCGATTCCGATGCAGAATGACGGCTGGTGCGGCAACCTGACCCTTCCGCGCGAGATCACGCTGGGTGCCGACGGCGATCTGCACACCGCTCCGGTTGCCGAGATGGATGGCTTGCGCGAAAACACCACCGATTTCGGCACAATCTCACTTGGTGTCAATGGCGAGCAGACCATTGCTGATGATGCTGAAGCCGTGGAAATCGAAATGACCATCGATCTCAACGCCTCCACTGCGGAACGTGCTGGTCTGAAGATTCATGCGACTGAAGATGGCGCTTACACGTACGTGGCATTCGACGATCAAATCGGTCGTGTGGTAATCGACCGTCAGGCCGCAGCCCAGGGTGATCGCGGCTACCGTACCGCCCCGCTTTCCGCCGAGGAACTGGCTTCCGGCGAACTCAAGCTGCGCGTGTTTGTGGATCGCGGCTGCGTGGAAGTGTATGTGAACGACGGCCGCCAGGCCATGAGCTCTTTCAGCTACGCTTCCGAAGGCCCGCGCGCCATCAAGCTTGTTGCCGAATCCGGCACGCTTGAGATCAAGTCCTTGAAGCTCCACACCATGAAGTCCATCGGACTGGAGTGAAGCTGATCCAGGGCAGTAGCAAGGGGTAAATAGTAAGGTGGGTTCCGTGTCAGGCAAGATGCGGAACCCACCTTGCGTTATGCCGCAAGTTGTGACTTACGTTTTGGTTTGAAAAGCGATTTTCGTTTCAGAACGTGGTTTAGGGAGTGCTTTATACTGGCACCCCGGTAATGAACTTTTCTGACCGGAACGCGGACAGGCTCCTCACCTTACTGATTTCTCGCCACCGGTCACGTGCGCGCCCACTATGGCGCAGAAAGCAAGGTGAACGATGGCGGTTTCGCACGTTCAACACATACACTCTGAGCATGCTCAGTCAGTAATCTCACGATATTTCTCCACTGTTTTGAGCATCTGCAGGCGCAGCATTCCCACAGTCATCGCAGTAGTGTTGCTGTTGGCGGTTTGGGAGACGTGGGTTCGTATCGGCAATGTGCCCAGCACTATGATTGCCGCGCCGAGCGAAATCGCGCAGGCCACCGTCGAAACCTGGTCGACGTTATGGCCCGCCACCCAAGTTACCCTGATTGAAGGCACCGTCGGTTTTCTGTTCGCCGTACTGTTCGGCATTCTTATCGGCATATTGTTGTACTGTTCGCGCATTGCGAACGCCGCCTTGTTCCCGTTACTTTCGGCCGCGCAGACCATGCCGTTGATTTCTATCGCTCCCCTGTTCTTAATTTGGTTCGGTTTTGAAATTTCCGGAAAAATCGTGATCGTAACAGTATTCGGCTTATTCCCGATTGCAGTGCAGACGATTCGCGGTCTTGAAGCGGTCCCCCAGTTTTATTCGGATGTTGCGCTGACTTGTGGTGCCACGAAAACATGGACACTGTGGCATGTGAAGTTGCGTGTTGCCGCTCGTCAGATTTATGGCGGTATCCGCGTTTCCGGCGCATACATTTTCGCCACTGCTGCCACCGCAGAATATTTGGGTGCACGCAAGGGTCTTGGCATTTGGCTGCAGGCCGCCTACAACTCGTTCCGTACGCCGTTGATTTTTTCGGCGACGCTTGTCATCATCGTCATCACTGGCATTTTGATGTGCCTAGTGAATCTCAGCGAACGCGTGCTGCTCGGCCCTACCAGCGATGACGAGGATCCAGACGCCGGACAGTGAGCGCAAGCCAAATGGCTGTCGATTTGGATGGAATCAGGGCGGGAGCCGTCCAAATCGACAGCCATTTGCAGCAAACAGCATCCGAACGTTCGTCCTGCCACGTCAGTGCACACCGTATAATGAAACTCGCTGTTTAGCCAATGCGTGGCAAACCGGCAATGTTCCATGTCTCCCAAACGAGACGCCACAAGGAACGCCGGGGGCATTGGACGAGCGGGGGCCTTAGGCCCTTCGTATCGTTTTCTGCCCGAACCCCGCCCGCAGCGCAATCCCTAGAAAACGGTAGAGAAGCAAGATTCAAGGGAAATCACAAGGTATGAAGAACAGCATCTTCAGCAAAGCAATCACAATCCTCGGCGCGATCGCCATGCTTGTCGGCGTGGCCGCATGCGGGCAAAGCAACGACTCTACGAAGGCCACGACCGACGGCAACGGTCTGAAAAAAGTGACGTTCATGCTCTCTTGGGCACCCGACACCAATCATATCGGCGTGTACGTAGCCAAAAACAAGGGCTACTTCAAGCAGGCTGGGCTTGACGTAGACATCGTTGCCGTGGCACAGGCCGGCGCCGAACAGGCCGTAAACAACGGCATGGCCGACTTCGCCCTATCCAACCTCACCAATGTGGGCACATACACGCTGAAAGGCGCAAAAATCAAGCAGGTGCTGCAGGTGCAGCAGAAACCAAGCGCCATCTGGTGCTCACTTGCTTCGAACACTTCGATCAAGTCTCCGAAGGACTTCGACGGCAAGACTTTCGCCACGTTCGGCTCGAACGAATCTGACGCGGTGATCCGCCGCATGATCCAGACCGATGGCGGCAAGGGCACGTTCGACAAATTGACGGTCGGCACATCCACGTTCCAGACGCTGTCGAGCGGCAAAGCCGATTTCGGCGGATTCTACGCCACTTGGGAAGGCGTGCAAGCAGATATGTACGGTCCGAAACTCAATTGCTTCACCGAACCCGATTACGGCGTGCCGGGCGATGCGGACACCATCGGCATCATCACCAACACCAAAACCATCTCCTCCAATCCGGATCTGGTGAGGAAGTTCACGCAGGCTGCCAAAAAAGGATACGAATACGCCTACTCGCACCCGGACGATGCCGCTGAAATCCTTGTGAAGGAAGCTCCAGACGCGAATCTCAAGCCGGCTTTCGTCAAGAAGAGCATGAAGACCATCGTGGATGGCCAGTATTGGGGCGATCCAGCCAAGATCAATGATGGCTCGTTCGTGTTCGGCACCAACGACACGAAGGGGGCACAGCAATACTTTGATTTCATCGCCGAAGAAAATGCCTACACCGATTCGCATGGCAAAGTGGTGCATACCGCTCCGCAAGCCAAGGATCTTGCCACCGACGAATTCCTGAAATAATCGGGCTTGAACGAGTAGGTTTGTAACCCGTTTATGTGCGAATAATCGAAATATTGGAATACGGCATCCTGCATTTTTATTTCATGTCCAACACTGCTTGCTCAGTATGGGTTGAACATGGTTTGCGGGATGCCGCACCATTATGCGTTGCATTTGGCTTCATTGCACGAGTTTGATTAAATACAAATATGACACGACTAATTCTTGATGTGGACACCGGTATCGACGATGCGCTGGCGTTGGCATATCTTGCGACGTTCGACACTGTTGACGTGCTTGGCGTGATCGGCACGTACGGCAACGTTTCCGTCGACACTGCGGTTCGCAATACTTCGTATGTGCTGGAACGGTTGGGGTTTCGGCACATTCCAGTGATACGTGGATCGTCGCATCCTTCATGGGCTCGGTGTTTCATTCCGGATGCAGGTTGTGCACAGTTTCACGGCACGGATGGATTGGGAGGATTCGGCCCGGCTCGCGATAGTTCGTCTTCGAATACTGCATTTCCAGATAATTTTTCGGATAATTCCGGTTCCGATACTGTTTTTTCTCGCGATTACCGTAGTCTGATTTCCGTTGGCGGATATGCGTTGGATGATGTTCATGCGAATCCTGCGGTTGATTCGTTTGAATTGTCACTTACTACGGATTCGGCTTCTTCTATTCATGCTGATGATTCTTCCGCCGATTCGGTTTCCGAAGGCGTGCGGTTCATTATTGATCAGGTTCGCGCTTATGGTTTCGACGTCACTGTGGTTGCGACTGGTCCGCTGACCGATATTGATGCTGCGATCGCGGCCGCACCGGATATTGCCGACAAACTCAAACTGGTGATGATGGGCGGCACGTTGACGCAGGAAGGCAACTGTTGGGATCTGACTGCGGAAACGAACATCATTCAGGATCCGGAAGCCGCGGATCGCGTGTTCCATTCCGGTGCCGACATCACCATGGTCGGCTTGGACGTAACGCATCAATGCCTGATGGGTTCCGATGCGACCTGTACTTGGCGTGAAGCAGCGAATGCTGACACACTTGGTGGTTCAGCAGGTAATTCGAATGCAGCTTCAGCTCGAACCGCAAGTTCAGACTCAAGCCCATCTGCTTCCGATGTGCGCGTATTCCTCGCTGACATGGCTGATTTCTCCATTGCCGCGAATTATAAAGCCGATGCACGCCTGTTTTCTCAAGGCATGCCTTTGCATGATCCGCTGGCCGCAGCCGTCGCCGTGGATCCGTCACTAGTGACCTGCATTAATCTGCCAATGAAAGTCGAACTCGAAACCGGCGATTTTCACGGCACACGAGGCCGAACCATCGGCGATCCCGCCGGCTTAATCGACCCCAACGCCCCTCGCATCCACGTGGCCCTTCAAGTCGATTCCCACCGTTTCGTCTCCGACTTCACCACCCGCATCAAGTCTCTGCAGTAATACACTGTGGGAAAAGCCTTATACTCTCCCCACAGTGAACGCGATCAATTAGGCAAAAACTACTTTTTGACGCCACCGAAACGACGGTCGCGGTGAATGTAGTGGTCGATCGAACGCCATAGCACGTCTCGACCGCAATCGGGGAACAGTTCCGGCACGAAATCAAGTTCGGCATATGCTGCTTCCCACGGCAGGAAGTTCGACGTGCGCTGTTCGCCGGAAGTACGAATCACCAAATCGCAATCAGGGATATCGGGATTGTACAGGTGTTCGGCAATCATTTTTTCCGTTACACGATCGCCGGAGATCTTTCCGTCACGCACTTCTTTTGCGATTGCCGCGCAAGCATCCGCGATTTCGGCACGTCCGCCGTAATTCAGGCAGAACACCACGTCGATGGTCGTGTTGTTTTTGGTACGTTCCTGTGCTTTTTCCAATTCGTCGATAACGGATTTCCATAGTTTCGGACGGCGGCCGGACCAGCGCACGCGCACGCCCCACTCGTTCATCTGCTCCACACGACGGTGGATAATGTCACGGGAGAAACCCATGAGAAAACGAACTTCCTGTGGGGAACGCTTCCAGTTCTCCGTGGAGAACGTATACAGCGACAGGTAGCGCACACCGGCTTCGATGGCACCTGCGATGGTGTCGAACACCACCGGTTCGGCAGCCTGATGCCCGTCGGTGCGAATCAGCCCACGCTGCTGCGCCCAACGACCATTGCCGTCCATAATCACGCCGATATGGCGCGGAACCTTGTTCTTCGGAAAATCAGGAATAATCGACGGGTCAGAAAATGGTGCCGCCGGAATGTCAAGGGACTTGTAATCCACGTTCTCAAAAGCCATACCCGCTAATCTAGCAAGCGCATGGAACGAATCGGACGTTCCAAATAGTATTCACCCCATTTTTCCACCATTTGGCGGGTTTCCGAAAACAACGCCGTGCCGTCCAGCTCTCCCCAATCGCCATCTACAAGCGCCTGCAACTGGCAGATCGCATTCCACGAAGCGTCAAACGATTCACGAATATGATCGGTCGAACACATCAGTCCACCCGCGGAAATCGAGAAAAACCATGTACGATCAGCAGAAATCGGATCCCCGCACACCACGCAGGCACGCAAACGCGGCGTCCAACCAGCGATCGCAAGAGCACGCATCACGTAGGAATCGCCAATCGCAGCAGCCTCATGCGCATGCTTGGAAAGAGCATTCAATGCTCCCAACACCAGCCGATACTGCGCCACGGAACGCTCATGCTCCGTCACCACCAGCTTGTCAGCGGTTTCGCAAATCACATTCGCTGCGGTATACGCCTGGAAATCGGTGCAGATGTCTCTCGCATACGCCGACACCGACTCGGCTTGGGAAATCACATCAAGCGAACGCCCCTCCGCAATAAGCAACGAGACACGCATGAAAGGCTCCAAACGACCTCCGAAACGCGATTTGGTTCGGCGAACGCCTTTGGCGACGGCACGGATTTTGCCATGGTCGCGTGTCAGCAAAGTGACGATACGATCAGCTTCGCCAAGTTTGACGGTGCGCAAGACCACGCCCTCGTCCTGATACAACGGCATTCACACATCTCCTTCGCCTCGCCTTGTTTTCCCAACGGAACTATCTATACTTTCCGCACATTCTCGCGCCAGCCGCACTCTCCCGCGATATCAGTAAATAAACAATCCCCAGAACGCGAACACCAACAGCACATACAGCATGGTGACCGCCGTAATCCAAAACATCACACGTCCGAATCGCGTCGACGCAAGCACCGGCTGGCGACCACTCACAATCGCGCCTATAACACCCTTACGTGGTGGCCATTGTGCAAGACCACGATTCGTCGCCTCCTCGATAAGACGCATGAACACGCGGGACCACGCCCACACCACAACAACGCACACCATTTGAATAACCGGCCAACTCCAATACATCATGCCTGGATTCGCGGCGGGAGCGCCACCCCACGCTAGCTTGACCACGCCCATAACCACTTCGCCCAATCCTGCACCAAACAGCACAAAAGTGGCCATGGTGGCAACAGCAAGCGTAATCAACGCGTTTTTGAACACAGGTCTCAGCCCCAACACATATCGACGTCGATGCGCACGCGCCCAAATCTTACGTACGAATACAATCAACCACAGTACGCCGATCACCAGTAGCAACAGCACCATGCTGGCATGCAACACCACCAGATAGATGGTCAGCCCACTATTCGCCCGCAATTCCGATGGAACCGCGATCGACTGGTACAGGTTGGGGCCGGCTACACGTTCGCTGGTCTGTTCCAGTCCTTGCGTAGTACCGACGGCCCAACTGATCACATCATCCACGTAGGCATCGGCGAACGGAGTGCCGTTGTTGGACTCGTCGCCGAGCCGGAGCACATGGTTGGCGATCGGATATGTGCGCACGGTCACGTCCCAATTGCCCGTCTTATGCGCCATGTCGATGATTTTCTCCGTGCCTTCCACCTGCGCTGTCATCACATCTTTGGTGCCGTACGCCACAAGCGTGGGAATGGAATAGGCTTGGGGATTCAACGTGTCGAGGTCGAGATTGGTCAGGCCGAACAATTCCGCATCGATGTTGAACGCGCGACGCACAATGGACTGGTATCCATCATGCGCTCCGACCAGCGCGAAATCCTGCGCTGCAAGGAATCCCAACGAATATCGTGGCGAATACACCATTGGGCTCAACAGCACTTGGAACGCCACATCAGGATCTCGCCCAAGCAGGTATGAGGAAATCCATGTGCTTTCGGAAGTCGCGTAAATGCCAACATTCGAAGCGTCAACGTTGTCGAAATCACGCAACATGTTGATGACCTGATCGTAGATGGCTGCGGAGCCTGGATAGTCACGAGTCGCATCGTTGGTGGACCACACCGGCTTGTCAGGCACGGCCGTCACGAAACCCGCGGATGAGAGCGCAAGCGCCATGTCTCCGAAGGAGTTGTCGCATGTGCCATAGCCTGCTCCATGCATGAACACCACGCCAGGCCGACTATTTCCTGCGCCTTTCGGCTCACGGATCAGCACTTTGATATGTTGGATTTCACCAGTTGACGGTTGTTTGGCATCGATGGTGACATATCGTTGCGTCACTTCGTAATCACCTTGTTCGGCAAGGGTTTTGCCCGAAGGATTGTCGAAGGTCACGGACGTGTCGGAAGCCAACGTTTCGATGGTTTGCCCGGTCGGTTCGTAATTCCATGATGATGCCGTCAGATTGGATACCGATACCAGAATGCCCAGCAATATGATAAAAATGGGCAGACTGACCATCAGTCGTTTGCTTCTCGTCCACTGGCTGGATTGGATTTCCCCGCTGGACATGACTGACTGACGTTCCTGATCTGACACGCCGTTCATTGTACCGGCCCCAGCTGAAATGACAATCAACAGCCAGCGAAAATCAGCAGGCGGTCGATCATAATCTGTAATCGACCGCCTGTAACCAACGAATCAGCAATTACCCTGTGCCACCGGCACCACTACAGGGCCGGTAGCATTGACTGGCACCTGCCCGTCCGCTTCCATCTGTGCGGCAATTTCCTGCGCTTTGGCCAGCAACGTTTCCACAATCTGATCTTCGGGAACGGTCTGAATAACCTTGCCCTTGATGAAAATCTGCCCCTTGCCGTTGCCGGATGCCACACCCAGATCGGCTTCGCGTGCCTCACCTGGACCGTTCACGATACAACCCATCACGGCCACACGAATCGGCGCGGTCACGTCCTTCAATCCTTCGGTCACGGCATTGGCCAGCTGAATCACGTCAACCTGGGAACGGCCGCAGCTCGGGCAGGATATAATATCAAACTTACGCGGGCGCAATCCCATGTATTCCAGCAGTTTGCAGCCGACTTTCACTTCTTCGACAGGCGGTGCGGACAGTGAAACACGAATCGTATCTCCAATACCTTCAGCCAGCAGCGCACCAAATGCAAGACAGCTTTTGATCGTACCCTGCCATGCGGGACCCGCCTCGGTAACGCCGAGATGCAGCGGCCAATCGCCTTTGGACGCGAGCAGACGGTACGTCTCCACCATAGTGATCACATCATGATGTTTGACGGAAATCTTGAAATCATGGAAGCCGACGTCTTCAAACATGCGCGCTTCCTTCATGGCAGACGCAACCAACGCTTCCGGCGTCGGACCGCCATATTTCGCATACAGTTCCTTATCGAGCGAGCCCGCATTCACGCCGATGCGCAACGAAATGCCCGCATCAGTGGCGGCCTTGCAGATGGAGGGACCAACCTCATCGAATTTGCGAATGTTGCCCGGATTCACGCGCACCGCGGCACAGCCCGCATCAATAGCCTGAAACACGTATTTGCTTTGAAAATGAATATCGGCGATTACCGGAATCGGCGATTTCTTCACGATTTCCGGCAGTGCGTCGGCATCATCTTGGCTTGGCACGGCCACGCGCACGATGTCGCATCCGGCTGCGGTCAGTTCGGCGATCTGCTGCAATGTTGCGGGCACATTGGCGGTCAGCGTGTTGGTCATGGATTGCACCGAAATTGGGGCTCCCCCACCTACCGGTACCGGTCCGACCATGATGCGGTGGGACTTGCGGCGCGGATGCAATGGGCTTTCGCTGATGGCTGCCTCACCGGTTTTACGGAACGGCTTTTCGATTTCTGGCATACGTCAAATCCTTGCAATAACAAGGCTCCCAACACAGGGAGCCTTGTGTCACTCACGTTTCGTCTGTTTGTCTTGTTTCGTTTTCCGTTACTTGTCTATCAGGTTGTCGGCACGATGGCGAGCTTCCAGCTCGAGTTGGCTCATTTCCTCCACGGAAGCGAAGAGCGGATTGCCACGCAGCTCCGCGTCCATTTCGTCCAACACTTCTCTGACGGTATCGACGATGTCGAGATATGGCAGACGATGTTCAAGGAAAGCATGGACGGCCTGCTCGTTGGCAGCGTTCAACACGGCCGTATGCTTTTCGGAAGCTTCCAGGCAGTGTCGAGCCAAGCTCACCGCGGGGAACGCCTCATCGTCGAGCGGTTCGAACGTCCAAGTCGCGGCTTTTGTCCAATCGCATGCCGCCGCGATATTGCCAAGTCGTTCCGGAGCGGACAGTCCAAGCGCGATCGGCAGGCGCATATCAGGCGGCGAAGCCTGCGCAATGGTGGCACCGTCGCGGAATTCCACCATGGAGTGCACGATAGACTGCGGATGCACGGTCACGTCAATGCGGCTCGGAGGCATGTCGAACAGACGACTCGCCTCAATGACTTCAAGTCCCTTGTTCATCAGTGTGGACGAGTTGATGGTCACCACCGGACCCATATTCCAAGTGGGGTGGTTCAACGCCTGTTCCGGTGTGATATCAGTCATCTGCTCGCGTTTCCAACCGCGGAACGGCCCGCCCGAAGCGGTGACAACCAGCTTCGACACTTCACCGTGCGTGCCTGAACGCAACGACTGCCAGATGGCGGAATGTTCGGAATCGACCGGATTGATCTGCTGGGCACGCACTTGCGCGTCGAACAGCAAATGCCCACCGGCCACTACGGATTCCTTGTTGGCGAGTGCCAACTGCGATCCTGCCTGCAGCGCCGCGATGGAAGGTTCAAGTCCAATGGATCCGGTGATGCCGTTCAATACCACGTCGGCTCCGGATCCGGCCATGGCGACCACAGCCTCTGGTCCGGCTGTGATTTCCACATTGCCTGCGCCGGCTTGTTCTAATGCCTCACGTAGTGCTTTTGCCGCACTTTCTTTGAAAACAGCGACTTTTGAGACATGGAATCGTGCCGACTGCTGGGCCAGAAGTTCCACGTGGGAACCACCTGCGGCAAGTCCGACCACGTCGAAGCGGTCAAGATGGCGGGAGATGACGTCAAGGCCTTGGGTACCGATGGATCCGGTGGATCCGAGAATGACTACGGTTGAGGTTTGCATGGGTTATGCGTGTGCTCCGTATTGTTTTTGTTTGCTCATGTGAACGTGAAAACAGGCTGACGGTCACGCCAGCCTGTTCAATGCGATTGCTTAGTCAAAAGAGGGGAACGACAGGTCGGGAATGTCGACATCCAGATTGCTGTTGGTCGGTCCGAACATCGGATTGGTTGCCGGCTTGGTTTCGTTCTTCTTCTCTTCCACCGTCGGCTTCGCCGGTTCAACGGGAGTTGCCGTTGTCGAGTGATCTGCGGAGGTTGCTGGTTCCGGTGTGAAGGAGGGTGGGACGGTCGGCAAGGTTCCGAGATTGATCGATTCGGTATTAACCTGCGGAAGGTTCGGCGTCGACAGGCTTGGCATGCGCGGGGTGAACGTGTCTTCGTCCGGATCGGGAGCGTCGATGTTCTGAGCCATCTGCGCCAAGGCAGCCAACGAAGAATCGGGAGCGATGTTGATGCCGTGAGACTCTTCTGGCTGATGCACGACCGGAGTGTCTGGAATCACAGGAGCCGCAGGCGCGGACGGAGCATCATAGCTCGGCGTGTCATCATCGGAAAGCGGATTGAACGCTTCGGTTTCCGTTCCTGCGGAAGATGGCTCCTCGGCAACCGCATTGGACGCCTTGAACAGGTGTGCCAACGACTGTTCCGGAGCTGCTGGAGCAACCGGAGCAGCCTGAGATTCCGGCGTTACAGGAGCTGCCGGAGTTACCGGAGCCGGCGGGGTGCTGATGGTTGGCTGGAACACAGGCGGAACCACAGGAGCATGCGTCGGCGCAGCGGTCTGCGCGGCCGGAATGCTCACCGGGGACGTTGCAGGCGTGGTAAAAATTTCACGTTCCGCCTTATTCAAAGCGTCGAAGGAGTCAGTGCTGTTTTGAACCTGAGCGGGCTGCGCAATAGGTTCTGCGGAAACGGCTGGAACGGCGAATAGCGGCGAGACTACCTGCGTCTCTTGGGATGCCAGACTGGTTGCGGACGGATTTACTGCGGCCATCGCGCTTTCGGAAGGCTCGCCCACGAAGTCGGCCACACGCGCATAGGATTCGAGTCTGGTCAGCAGCTGCACGCATTCGTTCAGGTAATAATCCACCTGACGCTCGTCATAGCCACGCTTGCCCTTGCGTTGGGTGAAAATCACATTCGCCACGGTCTGGGAGTTCAGATCAACGAGCTTCTTGGCATCGTCTTCCGACACTTCCTCCACGCCGAGTTCGCCAGCGGCCTTCGTCAGGCACTGATCGACGATGCGATCCACCTGCTTGCGGTCATAGCTCGGGTCTTTGCCTTCTCCCGGCTTGAAACGTTCGCCGTGCTCACGTTTGGAGTGGGCGTCAAGCTGACTGAACAGGGTTTCGGTCTGTGCCTTCCACGCCACGCGGCCATGCTGCGAGATCTCCCATGTGGTCTGCTTATCTACCACGGCACGCTCCAGCCGGGCAAGGGCCGCGTCTACCTGAGCGATCACGTAACCGCCCTTGACCAAATCGAAAGAAACATTTTGAATATCATGCTGGGTGAGTTGCGCTCCCTCACCTTCGTATAGCATGTGCGCACGCTCAAGAAAAGCGTCCACCTGTTCGGAATCGTACCCCCACTTGCGCTTCGAAGTACGAGCGATCCCCGATGCGTTTCTCTCGGATTCAGGTTCCTGCGCCATTGGCTATCGACCTCCTACTGCACTACTCAACGCAACTACTTTACGTGATTGATTCGACGCTTGCCTTTTTCGTGTAGAAAAATCAGTGAATCGACACTCAAATCGCACCGTTTTTTTCACGCATTCTCCATGGGAGGAACCTCTCACCTGGCAACGCGACACACGTTGAGACTGTCGCTGGCAACGAATACTGTACAGTAGAGCTTTGCGGGCGATTAGCTCAGTTGGTTAGAGCGCCACCTTTACACGGTGGATGTCGGGGGTTCGAGTCCCTCATCGCCCACCTGCATCAACGCCTTTAATCACAACGTTTTCAGTGGTTTCAACACTGCTACGCAGTCCATGTGCCCACGTTTTGCCCACATCCTGCGAAGCCACCTGCACCGCAGCGTCGATGGTACGAGCCACATCATCCAAATCCGAATCGAACAGATCCGCGTACACGTCCAACGTCATGGCCGCGCTCTTATGGCCAAGCATGCGCTGCAGCGCCTTGATATTCGCGCCGGCATGCACCGCGATGGACGCGGCCGTATGCCGCAGGTCATGCGGCGGCAGAGGCTCCACGTCAGCCCTCCTGCACGCGCTGACGAACCATGTGCGGTTCGATTTCGCCCCAGCAGCAGACTGGTTGCGCGGAGGACGGCCGAGATGGTCACGGAAAACCCAATCGGACGGCCCCTTGCCGGCCAGCACGGGAAGCAGCGCCTCGCCCACTATGGATGGCATGGGCATGTCGCGCATCTCATGCGACTTCGGCGAGGTCTCCGTCCACTCACTGCCGATGCGCGTAACATTCCGCATGACGTGTATTCGACGGCGACCATAATCCACATCCTCCGCCCTCAACCCGCACATCTCGCCCCAGCGCAGGCCGCACAAGCCAAGCACCAGCACGAGCGCCTTGCGGTCGGTCGGCTGTATACGTGCCCTTCCTGCCTCGTCCGCGACGGCCAGCAGTTGCTCGACGGTCAGATACCGGTGCAGTCTCCTGCCCTCACGCCTGGGCAATGCCAGATCGTCGGTCGGAGCCTTGACGATGAGCCTGTCCTTGATGGCGAGATCGCAGATTCCTTTGAGCACGCCGACGATCTTGAGCACCGTGGACGGTGCCAGTTTTTCCGCCTTGCCGCTGACAAAGGCCTGCAATTCTCTGTGTGTGATGGAGCCTATCTGCCGTGCCGCGTATTCCGGCTCCACGTGCGTCTTCCACGTGATTTCGTCGGTGCGAGTGGTGTTTGGCTTGAGGATCGGACGGCGTGAATCCATCCACTCGGCGTAGACGTCGGACACCAGGGTGCGTCCGGCCGACTGGTCCACGAAGCTGCCGTCCCTTTTGGCGGCGTTGACGTGCTGGTCTCCCCACGCCTCGGCGTCCATCTTGCGCCGGAATCCGCGTTTGCCGGTCGGCGCTCCGTCCGGTTTGCGGTAGCGCACCTCGTAGCGTTTGCCGCTTTTCGTTTGGTATTGGCGGATCGTGTAGGCCATGCTCACCCCTTCGTTTGCGTGGCATCAAGTCTATCAATCCGTTGATTTTTTCTCTGTTTTTTGTGTTTCGGCTTGCAATACTTTATTTACTGTACTAATATAGTTTATATCAAGGAAAGGAGGTGAACATGACACCATCGGAGATAATCACCAGCATCTCGCTTCTCGTCGCAAGCCTCGCGGCCCTCATCAAAGCAGTGACCGGACTCATCAAGGAGATGAGACGGAAACCGAAGAGGAAAAAGTGGGAAAGGGTTCCGGCCAGACCTAGGGGCCGGAACCCCATACCTCCGATTATGCCATGGGACATCATGAGAACAGAATCGATAGTCAGCGCGGTGTTCGCGCTCGGAACCGCCGCCAGCGCATGGTTCGGCTGGCCGTTCGCGCTCACCGCCGGATGCGCCATCGTCAGCGCCGTCTTCGCGCTCATCGCCGGAAGGAAGGACTGACATGACCATCAAATACCTGAGCGTCACCGACGTGTCCAAGCGCCTCGGCATCAGCACCGCCGCCGTCAGCGCCTACAAGCTCCCCCAGCCGGACGCCCTAATAGGCCGCACGCGCGGCTGGCTGCCAGAGACCATCGACCAATGGAACGCGCAACGCCCCGGACGCGGAGTCGGCGGTGGCAGGCCGCGCAAGCATCCGGCGGAGTGACGTCCGCCCCGGCGCTCATCCGCGAGCGCCGGGGCGGTTTTGTTGTTGGAGGTTGGATGTTGTCAGTCTTGGATCGATGGGTGGCACTGTGCCGTGTTCAGGTATTTGATCGAGACTACATGGTGGATCTGGGCTCCTGGCATTTTTTCCTTGGCCGCGTTCCCCTTGCGTAGGGATTGCGGATAGTAGGGGCCGTCCTCTCCGCTTCTTCCGAGGCCGATGCACCAGACTGTGTTTCCCATGTAGAGGCGTATCCGGCTGTTGCCTGATTCGACCACCATGGATGCGTCGTTCAGTGCGAATGCGCTGGCTATCACGTCGGTCTTCCTCGCGAGCCATCGCGCGTCTCCGGTGGGCGCGACCCTTTTCACCGAAATCCCATGGCCGGACAGGAGGTCGGTGTACAGGCGTCGGGCGGGAAGTCTGCGGGTGCGGTTGTCGTCGGCGTAGTATTCCAGGCCGCATAGGTGGGCGAAGTTCGAGGCCTTCCATTGGATGTCCAGCGTCATCCCGTCGTCGCACGCGATTCTCGTGATCGTTCCGACGAGATTGGCGTATAGTCGGGCTGCCTTTCGGGCCTCGCCAAGCATCCGCCGTTTCGCCTCGGTCACGTTCACGCCCGGAATCCTCCCAGAAAATTAAAAGAGGGGCACCGACCAAGCGCCCCTCCGAAGCCGTGTGGCTGATCTTTTTACAGTCTTCTGCATGACTAGCGTCCCGTTTGCGCGGGAAGGGTCACGGCTCCGGTTGGTCTCAACCGTCTGGCCCAGCCGTTGGGCGAGACATCCAGCTCTCGCTGATGGCGCATCGACTCGCCATCGGATGCCTGCGGCAGCCAGCCACACGCTTCGAACCCGAAACCCTGCCCACCAGCAAAGCAGGTCCGGGTCTCAAGTTCGATTGCAACGATACCCCATGGCGGCGGACATTCGTCTCGCCGTGAGCGTGATCCAGACGGTATTCGCACAAAACCACCGGGCCGCCGCGACGGCGGCGGACGACCACGCAAACACGCCGAATAACAAGAAAAGCCCCTCCCCCAGCATCAGCTGAGAGAGGGGCAAATGTTAGAAAACGGGTGTAAAAAATTCCACGGACACTATAATTCCGCAAATTTTTCCACACCCGAGGTTGAGTTTCCGGCGCGATGTTGAGTTTCCACTGTCAGGCGTTGCGCAGCGGATTGTAGGCGACGCCGAAACCGGACGCGACGACACCGGCGGCGGTGGAAATGAAACCGCCCACCTGCGCATCACCGAACATCATGAAACCCAAGCCGACGATGGACGCGGCCAGAGAGGCCACGTAGATGACGGTCCTGACCGTATCGTTGAACACCGGCCTATAGCCACCGGAATCCTTGTAGTCGTCGGAAAGATCGTCCACGACCGTCTCGACCGTGGAACGCGCATGCTCAGCCATTTAATTCCACCTTTCATTTCAGGCTTTGACGAGATACCAGGCTGACTTGTCAGCGGGGGCCAATGCGATGTAGCGCACTGCTCCGCTATACGCCGTGTAGCGGCCCCAGATGTAGCCGTCCGCGACCGTGCCCCAATGGTCGAGGTTCACGGTCTGGCCGTTGGAATAGGTGGCGACCACATTGCCGGACATGCTCGGACGGTCGCGTACGTTGAGCCCGTCCACGTTCACGCGGTACGTGCCCGGCAGCACGTTTGCGGCGGACGATGCCGTGGCGGACTGCGTCGGCTGGACGGTTGGCGTCGGCGCCGTAGCGCCGGTCATCCTGTCGTACCATGCCTGGGCGCGAGCCATGTAGTCCGCGTTCTGGTCTCCTGCGATGGATGCCGGGCAGGAGGTCGCGGAGAATCGCAAAGCTTCGACCCGATGCAATTCACCCTGCTCTTCAAGATGGCATCCGACTCCTTCGATTGGCCGCTCGACGAAGCAGCCAAGAACAGCGGAGCCCTGCCACGAATCTACAAGCGCGGCTGGCTGGCAATGGCAAGGAAGCTTGGCATGACTTTCCCCGACTCGCTGGATGAGATCGAAGTAATCGACGATGAGCCGAGAGCACCGAAGAAGGAGCTTAAGGCAATGCAGCGGTTGAGCCTCACGGCCAAGAAGCTCGAAGCGGCCGGACTTATCAAATGCCTGCGCAAAGGTAGCCCGCAGAAGCGCAATAACGCTATCTGGCTGCTGACTATCGGCACGCCGGACGAAAATCGCGAGGTTGAAGCCTACGTTCGCCAACGGCTCCACATCTGGGGAGAACCGTGCGGTGGAACGGTGGGCGCGCCAATGCCTCAACCTGACGATGGTCTGGTGAGCCACGCGCGCCCATCCGTGCCCACATTTTGCCCACATCTTTCCGGTAATTGTAGTGATTTGCAGTGAATTGCAAACCATGCGGGAACCGTTGGAAACACTGGGAAAACGGCGGAATGCCAACGATCAGGAAAACCGAGCGCAAAGGGTTCGAGTCCCTCATCGCCCACCTTTTGTTTCCGCAGAAGATAAGCCGTTCCGGCTCTTCCGATATTTCCAATTATCTCGCGTGCACGTCAGCAAAGTCATGACTTTTGTCAAGGTTTTGCCAAAGCCTCCGTCAACGCTTGCCGATTCAATATAGACAATTTCATGGAAACATCTTCTTCGACCACTTACGCAAGTAAAAAAGGCTTGGAATCGCGTGATTCCAAGCCTTTATATGAGCGCCCGACCTTGGCCATGCATGCCGCGAGGCGGGCAAAACGAATACGATCAGCGGCCTTTACCGAATGCGCGCAGATGGATGCCGTTCCAGTCACCACTGACGGTCAGCGGCATGGCTGCATTCATGCCGGCAGTCTTCGCGGCGGACTGTACGGTGCTTGAACTTGCCGCGCCCGGACGTCCCGGCTTCGGGGTGAGCACCCACAATGGACCATCGTCTCCAAGGACCGCATACGCATCGACGATGGTGTCAGACAATTCGTCTTCGTCATCGCCGTCGCGCCACCAGATAATCACGCCATCAACGGCGGAATCATAGTCCTCGTCGACCAGCTCCTCACCGGTCAGATCCTCGATCTTGGCGCGGATCGAGTCGTCCACATCATCGTCCCACAGCCATTCCTGTACCAGGTCGCCGGCGTGGAAACCGAATTCTTCAGCGTTATCAGATGCCGTTTGATTCACGTTCGTCAATATACCAACACTGCTCGAACATATACGTTACGAACCGTGGAATTGCCCACTTTGCGAGATTGTTTTTTATATATGCGTTAAGAATGCGTCACTCTTCCGCGGAGCATTGCGGCAAGGATGCACCCTTGCCGTCTCGGATGGCGATCAGCGTATCGTACGCCTCCTGCAAAGTGGACACCTTCACCACGTTCAAGCCTTCTGGAATATGGCCCACAACGCTGGAACAATTGGATTCCGGGGCGAGGAACCAGGTTGCGCCGTCGCGTTTCGCTCCTAGCATCTTCAAACGGATGCCTCCGATTTCACCGACTTCACCTTTGTCGTTCATCGTGCCCGTTCCCGCGATGATCTTACCCCCGGAAAGTTTTTCACCAGTCACCTTGTCGATCAGACCAAGCGTGTACATCATGCCCGCCGACGGCCCGCCAATGTCGTCCACATGCATGGACACCTTCATACCGGACACGTCATAACCATGCTCTTCCAGGAACTTTTTCGCCGCCGCGGTGGCATCATCCTGCGATGACGTCATCTCCTTGTCGCTGGAATCCTTGTATTCCTCTGCGGTCTGCCCAACAGGAACCACCGCCTCCTGAGGTATCACCGTGGATTTCGAATCGGCCCACGCCACCAATGCCTGCGCGTTCGACACCGGGTATCCTGGCACACCTGAAGCATTGACCGTGACCAACAGCAGCTGGCCTGAATCCTTATACGTTTTCACACCGGAAACGGCGACGACCTGCTTGCCGGAAACCTCCCCGAGCACATTCTGCGTCGGACCGGGCATCTGCACCACATATGCGCTGGGCATAATCAACACCAATACGCACAGTACCGCCACCACCGGCCCTGCAAGATAACGCCATGAACGCGCGGACAGCCAACCTTCCGCGTTTATCAGCCATCGTTTGACACGTCCCGGAGCACCGTTACGTGTGTTTTTGCCGTAAATTCGTCGTGTTTCCTTCATCTTGGGCATACCTCCCATAGCATAGTATGGAACCAACCAAACTTGAAAAAACGCTTAGGAAAAGGCAGGGCCGGCATGGACGAGAACGCGATCCGCCAATGGTTTATCGATTGTTTCGGACCAATTCAAGGCGAGATGGCATGGAACCAGTTTTCCAACATGCCGGAAGAGTTGCGCGACCAGCTGATGAGTCAGGATGTAAGCAAGCTTCCCAAACCGGCTGAAGTCAGGTCTATGATGCAGGCGTTCACCGCGGGCGGACTCAACACTTTCGGAGACATCCAGCACATTACCGAAGAAGGTCCAATCAACGTCAAATTGGCGAAATCATTGGCATTGCAGCAGGCCAATGGCGAGGGATCTGAAACCAGCGTGAGCGCGGAATACGGAGAGATGGCCCGCCGTGCCATCAGCGAGGCGAATCTGTGGCTCGATACCGCCTGCGAGTTCAATCCCGCACAGGGCGAGACGCAGATGCTCACCCGCGCTGGATGGGTGGAAGGCTGCATCGATTCCTGGGCGCAGTTCGCATCTCCCATAGCCGAGTCGATGAGCGACGCACTGGCTTCGATTTTGTCTCAGCGCTTTGGAGATTCTGAGTTTCATACAGAAGTTTCCGGCATTTTCGCTGGTCCGGTGCAGATTCCGATTCCTGATGACATGAAGGATCCGGCAAAGCTGATGCGTTTCGTCGGCAACACGTCGTTTGCCATGCAGCTGGGACGCGCCGCCGGTGATCTGTCGCATGAGGTGCGCGGCAGTTTCGACCAAGGTATTTCGCTGCTGAAGAATCCGGCTGGCGGCCTGATCGTACAGAACATCGTCGAATACGCCAAATCCTTGGAAATCGACGTGACCGAGGTAATGAGCTATCTTGCATTGCAGGAGCTCGCCCATTCGCGCCTGTATGCTTCCGTGCCGTGGCTGATGCCACGCTTCGAAGCGTTGTTGGGCAAGTATGCCCGTGGCACCAGCATCGATTTGGACGCCATGGAGGAGCAGATCCGCGATGCGCAGTCCGTCGATCCGGATTCCATGGCCGACGCAGTGAACATCACCAAGGTGGCGTTCCCCGACACGCCTGAACAACAGCAGGCCATGAAATCGCTGGAGAATCTGCTCGCCTTGGTCGAGGGCTGGGTAGACACCGTAGTGTGGCGCGCCGGCATGGCCCATATTCCGCATATCGAACAGCTTCGTGAGATGCTCCGCCGCGAGCGCGCCATCGGAGGCCCTGCGGAACGCACCTTCGAAAGCCTGATCGGCTTGCAATTACGCCCGAAGCGTATGCGTGAAGCGGCCGCATTGTGGGATAACATCTGTGCTACGGAAGGCGCACAGGCACGAGACGCGAAATGGTCGCATCCCGATCTGCTGCCGCAACTGCCGAATGATGACGATGGCAACGCCTCACAATCGCAGAACAACGGATCATCGGAAAACACGGAAAATACGACGTTCGCCGCTTCCAACGCAACCGGCACGGCACCACAGCCCCTTGGCGATGCCGATGGCATGACCATCGATTGGGATGCCGAACTCAGCAAGCTGCTTGACGAAGAAGAGCACAAGGGCGGCGAATCCGATACCAATGGCAGCGACTCTGACGATTCCGCAGAATCTGGCAGCAACAACGAAACTGACGCCGAATAATCACGCTATTCCGTTAGCAGTATCAGCGGAAGAAGCGTGACACCCGTCGTGCCCTTTCGCCCTCATTGCCTTCACGGGTGCGCGCATATGAAACGTCAAGCGTGTCCTCAGCGCGCGTCACAGCCACATACATGAGTCTGCGCTCCTCTTCAAGCACTTCGCCCTCCTGCGGGGCTCCATACGGTATGAGCCCTTCCGAACAGCCGATGAGAAATACGTGTTTGAATTCCAAGCCTTTGGACGCGTGGATGGTGGAAATGGTCACGCCGCTCAAATCCGCGCCGACGCCCAATGCTTCCAACATGGCCAATCTGGTTTGTGCATCGTCGGAAAGCGCGGAATTCTGCCATCCGCTATCCCTGCGCACACGGTATCTCAGATGCTGTTCACCCAATGCCTTGCACAGGATTTTCTGCTGTGCGTTGACTCTGGTGAGAATCGCGCAATCGGCCGGCGACTCCCCCGCATCCACCAGTTTGCGAATACGTGCCGCTACGCCTTGTGCCTCTTCCCAATCACTGCCGTATATGGTTTCCGCAACCCTTCGCCCTTTGCTCCTTTCAGAGCTGAGCTTCAGATAATCGGCCCGTTGCGGCGATGCCGCAAGCACACGATTGGCATAGTTGACGATCTGCGGCGTGGAACGGTAGTCGTTGTTGAGGTTGATGTCTGCGGTGAGCGGACCGAATTCCGAAGCGAAATTGAGCAGACTGTAACTGCTTGCGCCTGCGAACGAGTAAATGGTTTGTGCGGGATCTCCTACCACGCAGATATTGCGGTTTGAGCCGAGCCATCGGGTGAGCAAGCGGTGTTGCAGTGGCGAAACGTCCTGATATTCGTCGACGGTGAGCCATGCGATATTGGAGCGGATGGCTGAGGCTACGTCTTCATCGCTTTCCATCAAATGGCATACAATCAACAGAATATCGTCGAAATCGATTTCGTTGCGATTTGTTTTTTCCGCTTCATACGCTTTGTATACGTCTACGAATTGGCTTGGTTCAAGACCTGAAGGCGGTTGACGATGCATTGCCGCACAAACGCGCGCGTAATCTTCCGGCGAGATCAGCGAGATTTTGCACCAGTTGATTTCCGTCTGCAAGTTGCGTATGGTGTCGTCATCCACCTGGAAGGTGGTGACGCGACGCAGCGAACGCTCCACCAGTTCCCGCGGATTTCGACAGATGAATGGCATAGGCCCTTCGCACACGTCCGGCCAAACCTGGCGAAGCTGGTGGAGGGCCGCGGAGTGGAAGGTCGCGGCTTTGACGTCAGCTGCGACATCAAGCTTCGACAGTCGGCTGCGCATTTCCGCCGCCGCCTTGACGGAGAACGTAACCGCCATCGTGCTTCGTGGATTCCATGCTTTGGTTGCGCACGCATAAGCGATTCTGCGGGTTACGGTTCGCGTTTTGCCCGCGCCCGCGCCCGCGATGATGCGCACCGGACCGTCCACTGCCGTTGCGGCAGCCCGTTGCGCGTCATCTAATCCGTCGAGAATTTCTTCCACTGTTGCACTCATGCGTTCCATTGTGGCAGATTGCCGTTATCGGCGCATGCGTTTTCATGAGATGTCATTGCATGTCTTGCCTGGCTGCACCCAATATGCCCGCCATGACGGCGCAATATGATGCAACGTCGATTTGCTGGCGGTTGGCCAGCAGTTTTACGGGCAAGTCGGCGCCACTTCGCCCCTACTGTGTATTAAGGTTGGAATTGTGACCGAACGAAGCGAATTTATGATGGCTGCCCTGACCAGCGCGACAATGCCCAATGCCGCCATTGCCGGCGCGCGCGCCAGCGAACAGACCAATCCGACCGACGAAGGGTATGGAGTAGACCATGCCGTGGTTCAGGATGCGGCAGGCAAACTGTATGACGTGTTCGCATCCAACACACCTGAAGGCCGTAAACGTCTTGCCGGTCGCGTGCGCGCTGCGCAGACGCTCGCGCACGCCCGCGAATTAGGCGGATTGGGGTTTGCCGTCGATCGCATAGTGGCTTTTTCCAACGGCGATTTGAAGCATTCCTCCACTGGAGACACGTCCGTGCTCGTAGCCATCCATCATGTGGGTCAGGCGCGGCCGTTGGAGCTGCTGACTTTGGACGATTGCTCCAGCGTAGGCACCGCTTTGGGGGCGATTCATCGCCTTCGCCCCGACTTCTTGCAGGAAGCGGGCTATCCGACGTTTGCCACCGGCCAGATTCGCGCACAGCTGACCGCTTGGATCAAACGGTTGTGCCAAGCCGGGCATGTTCCGCAGGAGATCACCACCAGTTGGGCGAATATTCTTGAGACCGACGGACTATGGTCGTTCTCCACTTGTCCGGTGCACGGCGGATTGCGTGACGGCGATTTGCTGTTCTCCGGTTCGTCCATCACCGCGGTCACGAATTGGCAGGACATGCAGGTAAACGATCCGGCCCGCGATTTGGCCTGGATTTTCGCCAAACTTGATGAGAATCACCGTAACGCTCTGCTTTCTGCATATGGTCGCATGTTGGGCAACCGTTTGGATGATCTGATTATGCTGCGCGCCAATCTGTGGCTGCAGATGGAACAGGTCGGCGATTTCATTTCCGCTTTGAACAAGGCGGATAACGCCAAGATTATGCAATTCAAGGCGCAGGTAGAACGTTTGGCACACCAGTTGGGTGTCACCACGGCGAAGAATCGCGCACAAACCAAATCGAAGCAGGAAGCCAAGGATCGTTCCCAGCGCCCGCCGAGCACGATCACCGTAGGCACGTTGCTGAACGAATCGGAGCGTCGCCGTAACGCGGCCGCGCAGCAGAATGATTCCGACACGACCGGTGAACGTCATATCGATGCTGTGAATATGGATGATTCCACTGGAGATTTCGACGTAACCGGCGATTTCGACGCGACCGACTCCCAGCCGGTCCGCAAGACGAAGAAAATCGTCAACGATGCGACGGAAGCGTTTGTACCGGCCGGAACCCAGCAATCACAAGCACCGTCAGACAGTACGAATGAGCGTGAGGCGACCTCGGTCAGCACTTTCATTCCGGAACGTTCCGCAAAAGAACGGCACGAATCCATGCCGTCAAGTTCCACCATGGTAATCAGCAGGCTGGAAACGGCCGACGGCAACGACGATACGAATGAGGAATCGATTCCCGCATCGCACAGCGAGGCCGCGACCGTACTCATTCCTCTGTTGGAGCGAGATGAGGCGACCATGCAGAAAGCGCAGGCGCAGATTAATCGATGGGAGACGGAAGACGCCACCGATGAGAAGCCACGCGTAGAATAGGCGCACATACCCGTACATACACGTGCGCATGCATTGCACATTATCACGAAGGAGCATCCATGGATATTGAACTCGGCATTCAGAATGTGGCCCGCACCGTCACCTTCAGCACCGAACAAAGCGCCGATGAGGTCAACGCGGCCATCGCCAACGCCGTGGAGAACGGCAAGACCATCAATCTGACGGACGACAAGGGTCGTCGCATCGTGGTGCCGGCAGGCTCGCTTGGCTACGCCATCATCGGTTCCGAAACTAAGCACGCTGTAGGTTTCGGCAACCTCTGACCCGTTCGCTTCACCAGATTTCAGCTTCGAGCTGAAACACACGTTTTCGACGTAGCAAGAAAAGCCAGACGTTCGCGCCTGGCTTTTCCATTTTGAGAGATCAACTCGTTCCTGGTTTCATATCGCAATTACGCATCGATGATTGCGTGTCGGTTTTTTATTTTCTCCTTCGACGATTATTTGCTCAAGAGAACGCCTCGATTGATGATTTCCTGAACCGTTTCGTCATCGGTGAGGTTCTCCCCCAGCGCATTCGGTTTGCCTTTACCATGCCAATCGGATCCGCCAGTCACCAGCAGGTCGTGCCGGCGCGCAATGGCGAGCAGCCGTTCGCGTTGTTCTGGCGGATTGCCACGATGCCATACTTCCAAACCATCCAAACCTTCGGTGATGAGAGATTCAATTTGCCGGTCGGTCAGTAATGTCCGATTGCGTCGAGGGTCTCCGGCGTGGGCGATCACCACCACCCCGCCCGCCCCCTTGACCGCGGCCACCACATCATGCGTGGTCGGTGATGGCGTGGGAATGTAATATTTCGATGTTGCGCTCACCGCGTCGGAAAACGCGTCGGATCGTGTTTCATACACACCAGCCGCCACCAATGCGTCGGCGATATGCGGCCGGCCGATCGTGGTACGCTTGCCTTCACGCACCTGTGCAAGCACGTCATCCCATGTAATCGGAAAATCCTGCGCCATCAGTTCCACCATGCGTTTGGTGCGCCGCAATCTCGCATCGCGAGTAGACGCGAACATCTCGCTGATATCGGCATTCAGCGGATCGTATTGAAACGCGAGCATATGCACGGATACGTTCTCATCGACGGCAGTGATTTCCGTACCGCGTAACAACGGCAATCCAATCTGCCGCGAAGCATCCAACGCATCCTGCCAGCCGGAGGTCGTATCATGATCGGCAATCGCAACACCATGCAATCGCAATGATCGTGCCTCTTTCAGCAACGTACACGGCGTTTCCGTACCGTCAGAAAAAACGGTATGGCAGTGAATGTCCCAACCTTCAGCGGGCGGTGCCGCAGTACCTACGCGAATCATGTACCCATCGTAAGCCGTTCTTCGCCGCAACGCGGCACAATACCGCGTAAACTAGGCGATGACAACGTTTGTATTTTGATTCAAGGATGCATGATGAGCGATTTTCCCGGCGAACTGGTTGCCGACGCCACTCTCGACGATGCTTATACAAAGCCGCGCGGCTGGCGTCACGGCGCCACTTGGACGTATCTGATCATGCTGGCCGCTTCGGCGGTCGCGCTGGTCGTATCGTTCGTGCTTTCCGCAGAGACACTGAAATTGGCTCGTAATCCCGGTCAGAAGCTCAGCTGTGATGTGAATGCCGTGATGTCGTGTTCCACGGTTGCGGAATCGTGGCAGGCTGAGATTGTGAGGTTCGCCGGTTTGAGTTTCCCGAATGCGTTCTTCGGCATCGCCGCGGAATCAGTGTTCGTAACGATCGCAGTGATCGGCCTGACGAAGGTTGCCGTGCCTCGCTGGTTTGCGTTGTGCACATGGCTGGGTGGACTGACCGCGCTGGCTTATTCGTATTGGCTGACCTCGCAGTCGCTGTTTGTAATCAACGCGCTATGCCCGTGGTGCCTATGCCTGATGTTCTCCACCACCGTGCAGTTCATGGCGTTGTCTCATGCCACGGCGGTGGTTCAGGAGATTCCGGCCAAAGGTGCGGGCGTGCGCACTTACTACCGTCTTAATTACGATCTAATGGTCGATGCCGTATGGATTGTGGCATTGATCGTGATCATTCTCGTCAAAGATGGCCCGATGCTGTTCAGCTGACGTTAGGTAACGTTCAATCAGCAGTAAGGATTCGCTTGCTTACAGAAGAAGCCGACTGAAAACAGCCGGCTTCTTTCTTTATGCTACGTATTCGTGGATTTCAGTTTCGCATATGCGGTTCATCGCAAGTTCCGCACGAACCGCATGCGCAACTCATAGCAGTTCGATCTTCCCGACGATAGTGGCCGATCCGGTGAGTTTCACATCGTCGTCGGTCACGTCGACGCGCAAAGTACCGCCACGCACGGTGATCGTCCAATGGTCGATGCCTGTTTTGGCACGCAGGGTGATGGCGGTGGCGCACAGGCCCGTGCCGCACGACAATGTCTCACCGCAGCCACGTTCATTGACGCGCATGGTGGCGCTGCCCTCGTTGTCACCTTCGCTTTGTTCGTCGATGCGCACGAATTCAACGTTCTGATCGCTTTCGATCTGGGGTGAGACGACCGGCTTGGTCACCAGGTCAAGCTGTTCCACGGTCGGCAGGCTGGAGAAAGCGTCTTCGATGACGGCGACCACGTGCGGATTGCCCATGTCCACGAACGTGCCGCGTGCGGAATCGACCGTGCCGGGAATCGTCACTTCGTATCCATCAAGATCGCCACACTTCCATGAACCCATCTCAACCTGGAACACGTCATTGCCAAGAGTCGGCACATCGCCAAGCGAAGTCAGAACCTTCACACCGGCACGGGTGCCGAGACGGAACGGTTCACCGCCCGGCTGACCGGCAATACCCTGCCGTTGCGCGAACAGGGTGATCGCACGCGTGCCGTTGCCGCACATCTCAGCCAACGAGCCGTCCGCGTTGCGGTAGTCCATGAACCAATCCGCATTGCCAACAGCACAAACAGCAATCTGCTTGTCGTTCAAATCGGACACCGCCTGCGGATGTGTAAGGCGGATCAAACCGTCGCCACCGATACCGAAATGACGGTCGCACAGGAATCGCACTTCATCGGCGGTAGGCTCGTACGTGCCTTCGGCATCTAGATACACCACGAAATCGTTGCCGGTGGCGTGTGCTTTGTAAACAATGCTTGGAATGCTCATACCGATTCACTCTACACGCGGTAGGCTATTGAAGGAGTTAGACGCAACACGTGTGCGTTATGTTGCAGTATGTTTGCGTGCGGAACAAGGGAGGACGTATGACTTCAACGGCACCAATCGGCGTTTTCGATTCCGGTTTGGGCGGGATTTCCGTGGCGCGCGAAATCCGCCGCGATATGCCGAACGAACGCGTGCTGTATTTTGGCGATTCCGCGAACGCTCCGTACGGAACCAAATCACCTGAACAGGTACGCAAGCTGTCCGACGCCATTGTGAAACGTTTCGTGGAGCAAGGAGTGAAAGCGGTTGTCATCGCTTGCAATACCGCCACTTCCGCTGCAGCCAACGAATTGCGCGACAAATACGACATTCCGATCATCGGCATGGAACCAGCGCTGAAGGTGGCATGCGATCGAGGCCATGGCAATCGTCAGCGTGTCATCGTCGCAGCTACTCCCCTGACGTTGCGGGAACGCAAGTTCGCCGTGCTGATGGATCGTTTCAAAACAGACCATACGATCTTTCCGGAACCCTGCCCCGGTTTGGTGGAGATCGTCGAGCACGGTCAACTCGACGATCACGATGTTGTGATGCACACGCTGCACCAGTATTTCGACCAATACGATCTGTCAACAATCGACTCCGTCGTGCTCGGATGCACGCATTTCGTGTTCTATCGCGACTATTTCCGCGAACTGCTGCCCGACACAGCGGCAATCATCGACGGCAACGAAGGCACCGTGCGCCATCTTGGCGTGGTGCTCGAATCGTTGGGCAAGCTCTCTCCGGAAGACGCGGAAGGTGGCATCGAGCTGGCCAATTCCGACACTTCCGCGCAAATCGCGCAATTAGCGCAATCACTGCTTGGTCGCTGATCGCGAATGTTCCGATAGACCGCGCAAAGCCAATTGAAACCCGCAAAAACTGCTCAACCGTTATCAGACGTACAACGACGAAGTGGCGCTGTCCAAGGAATACGAGCAGGACGGCCGCGTGCTCATCCTCGCGCCGGAAAGCCTGTACGGCCTGAACACGTTGAGCAAGTCGTTCGAAGGTTTGGAACGCATGTACCGCGCGGGCTATGCGGCAGCCGAGGCCATTCCCGCATTCCTAAAAAGTTGAGGATGGCGTCCGTATCCATTACCTGCGAGCGGTTCATGTCCAAATTGAGACATAACGCGAAAATTTTATAAAACTCCTATATTGTGTCCTATTGTTTTTCGTCGACATAATCGACGGAAATGTTGACATTAAAGGAGAATGAAATGAAGAACAACGCGTTCCGTCGCCTGCTGGCCATGGCCGCGGCGGGTGCCATGCTGACGTCGATCGCCGCATGCGGCTCGTCGTCCGGCGATGACACAGCCTCCAACGGTTCCGATAGCACCTCACTGATTTCAGTGAACAACAGCGAACCGCAGAACGGTCTAATTCCAAGCGACACCAATGAAATGGGCGGCGGCAAAGTTATTCGATACCTGTTCGAAGGTCTGGTGAGCTTCGATGCAAAAGGCAAGCAACATCTCGAAGTCGCCGAGAGTATCACCCCGAACGAGGACGCCACCAAGTACACGATCAAGTTGAAGGAAGGCTGGAAGTTCACCAACGGCGAGGCAGTAACCGCCCATTCCTTCGCCGACACCTGGAGTTTCGCCGCCAATGTGAAGAACGCGCAGAAGACCGCAAGCCGATTCTCCACCATCAAGGGCTATGACGAGCTGCAGGATCCGAACGTCGATCCGAAGGCCACACTTTCCGGTCTTTCCACCCCGGACGACTACACGCTGGTCGTCGAGCTGAACAAGCCTGATTCCGTATTCCCGACCAAGCTCGCGCACCAATCCATGTTCCCGCTGCCAAGCGTGGCATTTAAGGACATCAAGAAGTTCGGTCAGGCTCCGATTGGCAATGGTCCGTACAAGTTCAAGTCCTGGTCCCACGACAAGAACATCATCATCGTACCGAACAAGGATTATAAGGGCAGCCGCAAGGTATCCAACAAAGGCATCGAATACCGCGTCTATACGAATGAGGATTCCGCTTACTCCGACGTGCTGTCCGGCAACCTCGACGTGATGGATCAGATTCCACAGTCCGCGGTGAAGACCTTCCGTCAGGATTCCGGCGTGATCGCCTACAGCCAGGCAGGATCCTCATTCCAGTCCTTCGTCATTCCGGAACGTCTTGAGCATTTCGGCAACGACGAAGAAGGCCAGTTGCGTCGTCAGGCCATTTCCATGGCCATCAACCGCGACCAGGTCGTCAAGAAGGTTTACAACAACACGAAGACCCCGGCCACCGATTTCACTTCACCGCTCGTCCCCGAATATGTGAAGGAACTGGAGCAGAACGGCGGCAACCTGAAATACAACGCTTCCAAGGCCAAGGAACTCTGGAAGAAAGCCAATGCCATCAAGCCATGGTCCGGCAACTTCCGAATTGCCTATAATGCCGATGGCGGCCATAAGGAATGGGTCGATGCCGTGTGCAACCAGATCAAGAACACGCTCGACATCGACGCCGCTGGCGAGCCGTACGCCACGTTCAGCGACGTGCGTAACCAGGTGACCAACCGCACCATCAAAACCGCGTTCCGTGCTGGCTGGATGCTGGATTACCCGTCCGCTGAAGATTATCTCAATCCGCTATATGCCTCCAGCTCCGCTGACGGTCATGGTTCGAACGATGGTGATTACAAGAGCGCGGAATTCGACGAGCTCCTGAACGCTGCACTTGCCCAGACCGACGTAAAGAAGCGAACCGAGGACTTCACCAAGGCGCAGGAAGTGCTGGCCAAGGATCTTCCGGTGATTCCGCTGTGGAACGACAACGTCGCCGCCGCGTCCGCGACGAACGTGAAGAACGTATCGTTCGATTACACCAATCTGCCTACCTACAACACCATCACTAAGTGATGTTTCCGGCCGGTGGACGAACGATTCGCCGGCCATATAGGGAGCTAAAGTAAGTGGGGTTCGAATCCTTCATGGATTCGAACCCCACTTACTTTTGTGGCTTGTTTTGCCGGTTTGCCACTACAGCATCAACTCTGCACGTAGCTGCCCTTCGGAGACTTCCAACCGCAGTTCATCATCTCGCTATTGAACACCATTGCGCCTTCACCATGAGCCGGAACGACGATCATACCGCCATCGCCATGATGACGGGCGACACCATCCAGCGCCGCCTTCGCGGCCTCGATTGGCTCCTCCTTGGCGTACAGAACACGATCGGAAACCTGATGCGCAGCGACTTCCTTGACGAACGCCTCACCGATGCCGGTGCAGGAGATCGCGACGGAATCGTTGTTGGCATAGGTACCACAGCCCGGCAGAGGCGAATCGCCGACACGTCCCGGCATCTGGTTGGTGATGCCACCGGTGGAGGTGCCGGCAGCGATGTTGCCGGACGAGTCACGGGCGACAGCGCCGATGGTGCCATGCTTCTCCCACTCGTCGCCGTTGGATTGCGCCTCGCGCAAGGATTCCTGACGTGCCGGAGTGATGAAATAATCACTGTCGCACAGTTCGATTCCCCACTCCTTAAGCAAATCATTACCAGGCTTGGCAAACATGACATGCTTAGTCTTTTCCTTGATGGCACGCGCTACGTTGATCGGATTCTTAGACGTGGTCAGACCACATGCGGAACCAACCTCGCCATCGATACCGGTCATCAGGCAGGAATCCATGGATACGATGCCTTCGCTTGTCAGCGCAGCACCACGGCCAGCGTTGAACTCCGGAGCATCCTCCATGACACGGATAGCCGCGCACACGGCATCCTCCGCCGGAGCCCCCTGCTCCAGCAACGCATAGCCAGCTTCAAGAGCCCTGTTCAAATCCTGCTCCACCTGGGCACGACGTTCTGGCGTATCCTTTTTGCCACGATTGCCGGCACCCGCGTGAATCACCAGCAGAATCCCGTCCGGATCAGCTTGGGCGATATGGACCGTCGACTGAGGCAGTGCAGCTTCGTTCATTGATATCTTCTCCACTCCATTTTTATTGATTATTCGCAGATATTTTACGTCGTCCTTCGCTAAGAAATGACCGAATACGCAAAAATACGTCAATTAGACCGCGTAAAGTCAATTGAAACCCGAAAGGACGGACGACGAAAGGACGGGGCGCATATGGCTCATAGAACGGCAATGATCGACGTCGGCGGCGGTTTCCGTGCGATCTACGGTGCGGGCGTGATGGACCGCATGCTTGAGGACGGCATCAGCGTCGACCATTGCTACGGCGTTTCCGCCGGCAGCGCCAACATGGTCTCGTTCATCGCGAAGCAGCACGGGCGCAACCACACGTTCTACACGCAGTACGCGTTCCGCAAGGAATACGCGAGCTTCGACAGCTACGTCAAGAACCATAATTTCGCCAACCTTGACTACGTGTATAGCACGCTCAGCAATCATGATGGTGAAAATCCGGTTGACTACGCGGCTTTCGAAGCCAACCCGACCGATTTCACCGTGGTTGCGTGCAACGCCGAAGACGGCTCCACGAAGTATTTCAGCAAGTCCGACGTGGGCTACGACAATTTCGACATCCTGAAGGCGTCATCAGCGGTGCCGGTGGCTTGCGAACCGTATGAGATCGATGGCGTCCCCTATTACGACGGCGGCATCGCCGATCCGATTCCGGTGCAGAAGGCCATCGATGACGGCTACGACCGTATCGTGGTGATACTCACCCGCCCGAAAGACACCGTACGCGAACAGAAGAGGGACATCGGCCCGGCCAAGATTTTGAAGCGCAGCCACCCCGAAGCCGCGGAAAAACTGCTCAACCGTTATCAGACGTACAACGACGAAGTGGCGCTGGCCAAGGAATACGAGCAGGACGGCCGCGCGCTCATCCTCGCGCCGGAAAGCCTGTACGGCCTGAACACGTTGAGCAAGTCGTTCGAAGGTTTGGAACGCATGTACCGCGCGGGCTATGCGGCAGCCGAGGCCATTCCCGCATTCCTAAAAAGTTGAGCACTACCCTCATATGAACACTCCAGCCGATAGCAACACGCGCGAAAACGCCAACACGAACACCGACATCAGCATCACCGCGAATGCCACGGGATTCAGCACGAAAACACTGAACCCGCAGATTCTCGTGACCTTGTGGAATGTGGAACGTTTGGGTTCGTTCTCCGCGGTCGCGCGCGAAACCGGCTGGTCGCAACCGGCCATCAGCCAACAGATCCGCAAGGTCGAACGCGAACTTGACGCAAAACTCGTGCAGCGCACGTCGCATGGGGTGGGATTAACGCCGATCGGCCGTATTCTGGCACGCCACGGGCAGCTCATCGACAATCGCGTCACACAGGCCGTCAAAGATGTGGAGGAATACCAGCGCAACGGATCGACGCATATTCGCCTAGTCGCTCCCCCATCGGTATGCTCGTCGTTCGTGGCACGCGTACTCGTGCATATCAGCAAAACGTCCGATATTCGCGTGAGCCTCATGCAGATGGAGCCACCTGAGGCCATGGACGCGTTGGAACAGGGGCTTGCCGATTGCGCGATCATTTTCCAATACAATTCACTGCCTGCCTTAGTTGGTCCGGACGATTTGGAAGTCTCCCCCTTCGGCATCGACCCGCTGATGCTGCTGATCAGTGCGAACAACACGATCACACGCCAGTATGAAAGCTCGCATCTGCCGGTCCAGCTGGTTTCGGCACGCGGCGAACAGTGGATCGCCGGCTGCGAGACCTGTCGGGCGAATCTGGTGTCGTTAGCACGTACCGCCGGTTTCACGCCGGAGATTACGCATTCGACCGACGATTATTGGGCCACGCAGAATCTCGTGGAAGTCGGCATGGGCGTCTCGATTGTGTCCCGCTTGGCTACAACCGCCGGAACGCAGCCTGACTTGGCCGCGCTTCCGATTGCCGACGACAACGCGTTCCGCACAGTCTGTTTCGTCACGAGAAAAGCGGATGATCGCCCAGCGGTCGCCCGCGTCAAGGACGAAATCGAAAAAGCGTCGCACCAGTATTTGGAAAGCATCTGATTCACCGATTCCCCGATAGCAGGATGCTGACGCAAGCGAATGTTTCTTATTTTTCAGCATCGACATAATCAGATTAATAATTGAATAGCAAAAGCATCTGATATAAGAAAACTTCATAACCATCTCTGCTTTCAGCACAAGAACACACTGTTCTTTCACCCAACGCGTACGTCATGCTGGAACCATGGAAGAAATCATGGATATCAAGCATCGTACCGATTCCGGCTTTAACGCCGACGCCATCGACCACACCACCGCAGCCGACCTTGCCGAAGTCGGCTCCGACAAGTGGACACGCTACCCCGGCTGCATCGGCGCGTTCATCGCCGAAATGGACTACGGCCTAGCACCCTGCATTCAGGAAGCCATCGACAACGCTTGTGACCATTGCAAACTTGGCTACATTCCCGACCCTTGGAAGCAGCGCGTGGCAGAGGCATGCGCAGGCTGGCAGCGCACACATTACGGCTGGAATGTGGACCCCAGTATCATTCGCGTGGTTCCCGACGTGCTTGAGGCATACGAGATCTTCCTGCGCGAACTGGTCGGCGCAGGCAACAGCGTGATCGTGCCGACACCTGCCTACATGCCGTTCCTAAGCGTGCCGAAACTCTATGACGTCAATGTGATCGAAATCGAAATGCTGCAAAGCAGCGACACTGAAACCGGTGAGGCGCAGTGGCTGTTCGATTTCGACGCCATTGAACGCGCGTTTGCGGCCGGATGCCATGCGTTCGTGCTTTGCAATCCTCATAATCCGATCGGCAAAGTGCTTACTCTGGAGGAAGAGCTGCGCCTAAGCGATTTGGCAGCGCAGTACGATGTGCGCATTTTCAATGATGAGATCCATGCTCCGTTCGTGTTCGAAGGCAAGCATATTCCATTCCCCACCATCAGCGAACAGGCAGCATTGCAGTCGATGACCGCCACCAGCGCGTCGAAGTCGTTCAATATTCCAGGCACGAAGTGTGCGCAGGTGCTGCTCACCAATCCTACGGATCGTGACATGTGGGCAGTCAAGGCGGAGTGGAGCGAACATCAGACCGCCACCATCGGCGCGATTGCCACCACCGCCGCATACAACGAGGGTGACCCGTGGTTCCAGGACGCGTTCGCCTACGTACGCAGGAATCTTGACCTTTTCGACGAACAAATGCGTGAACGGTTCGCTGGCGTCGGCTACATCAAGCCGCAGGGCACCTATATTACATGGCTTGATTTCGGTCCGCTCGGCATCGACGATCCAGCCACATACTTCCTTGAGAAAGCGCAAGTGGCGTTGACCGACGGGCGTTTATGCGGCGAGGCCGGCGCCGGCTGTGTGCGCGTGAATGTGGCGATGCCTTATCCGCTGCTTGTGGATTGCTTGGACCGCATGTATGGTGCGTTGCATGCGGATGGATTGCTGTAAGCTTCGCCACATATTCAGTGTTTTCTTCAGCCAACGGCAGCATGACGGTGAGCATCGCACCCTTGTCCAATTCGCTATCCACCGTTATGGTGCCGTTGGAAATCCGCATACTATCGACATGCGATGGAAGGTTGATATGCGTTTGAACGTGAGTACCAGCATTGATGTGACAGCCTGCGAAACGGACGGCGATAATCTGCTGTTCTTGGGATTTCATGGATTCAGCAATGATGAAAATGAGATGATCCGCATCATTGATGCGATTTATGATGTTCCGAAGCGAGCCGTATCTTCAACGGACAGCTCCATTGCTTCTGCCCAGCATCCAAATTATCTGTCGTTCCGAGGCACGTATGAACGTCCTTACATCGGAAGCTACTACTGGTATCCAGATGGATGTTCCGTAGGAGAGCGTCGACGTGAGTGCAGTGCCGTAGGCGATGCCGTCGTACGATTGCTGGATTCGCCCGCATATGTGCGGTTCCGTAAAGTATTAATTGGGTTTTCGCAAGGCGGATACCTATCGTATCGCATGATTGCGGAACATCCCGATGTGTTCGATATGGCGATTTTGATGAGTCCGTCATTCAAAGGCGAAGCCGCTGATCTCTTGCCTGCGACCGGACGCACGCGATTCGCACTCTGTTACGGCAGCGAAGACCGCACAATTCCACTATCCGACCAACAGTGTGCGCGCAACAAACTCGCGCAAACCGGCATACTTCCATTAAGGATACTCGACCACAGAAGATGTCAAAATTTACGTCAGATTTGACATAATTCATCTCGTCCTCCCCGATAGCAGCTTTTCCTAATTCAGAAATCGGCTTCACAAGTCAGGACACGCAACGACAATCAATAGCCAACCGATTCTCAATGAAATCCTGAGCTGATTAGCACAGGAATGCCTCTCAGCCCTACGGACACGCCTATTCCTGTTTTTTCCTCAATGAAGTCCTGAGCTGATTAGCTCAGGAATGAGACGCAGGGCACCAATTCCACCACCACCAGCATTCCTCAATGAAGTCCTGAGCTGATTAGCTCAGGAATGGATCTGGCCAGCACGATCCTCGTGGAGGGTGACATCCTCAATGAAGTCCTGAGCTGATTAAGCTCAGGAATGTTGATCGTGTCGCACGCCTGTTGACGCGATTTCAGTCCTCAATGAAGTCCTGAACTGATTGGCTCAGGAATGATTTTCTTTTGGGCCGTTTGCCTGCGGCAAGGATCTCCTCAATGAAGTCCTGAGCTGATTGGCTCAGGAATGCATAAGCGTTATTAATGCCCATTTGCGTTTTCTGTCCTCAATGAAGTCCTGAGCTAATTAGCTCAGGAATACTGGCTCGCCGTTGATGTTCCACGGTTTGAAGCCCACTCCTCAATGAAGTCCTGAGCTGATTGGCTCAGGAATCCCGCCTGTTGAGTTTCGACTGGGGCAACGTGGTCAATCCTCAATGAAGTCCTGAGCTGATTAGCTCAGGAATCCGGATTGTATTCGCACGTGCGGCCGGAACGATTGCCTCCTCAATGAAGTCCTGAGCTGATTAGCTCAGGAATCGCATCGTGATCGGCACGAGTTCGCTGGTACCGTCCGTTCCTCAATGAAGTCCTGAGCCGATTGGCTCAGGACTTGTCTCGGCCATAACGGTCGTAGTGTTCCTGGGAACGTCCTCAATGAAATCCTGAGCTGATTGGCTCAGGAATGTGTCGGCCTGTCGTCAATCGCCCTCGGAGCGTGATCCTCAATGAAGTCCTGAGCTGATTGGCTCAGGAATAAATATGAGGACTCGAAAAACACGAATCGTGACATCCCTCAATGAAGTCCTGAGCCGATTGGCTCAGGAATGGGAAGTCGCATTCCTGGTCTTTCCATCCGGCCGCCCCTCAATGAAGTCCTGAGCTGATTGGCTCAGGAATGGCCTCACTGTAATCCGTTCTATCGACTGAGCGAATTAAAAACCTCGCGAGAGCAGAACGGATACCTGCTTCCTCCAGTCAGCTATTACTGACAAAAGAGAAGTAAACCCTTATATTTCCTCATGCGAGGGATCATCGCGTGTCGCAACAATGATTCACCTCTCGCGTTTCGAAAAACACAAAACACTTTTGAATTATCAAGCCACAATCACATAAATGAAAAACAATCAGAGGAGCGAACGTGAAATCAAATGACCGTCGGAATGGTTAAATCACTATATCCCCGTCGCCCTAAGAACGACATTCCCTCTCTCGCCTGCGCTTCTTTTCCAAGAAAACTAATCGGGATGGGGTCATCGTCCATGTTTTTCTCCGATCTTTGCATTTACAAAGGAATTATTTCTCCTGGTTCAAGCCAACGTTCCGGCGCGCTAGCGTTGTCGGAAACAAACTGGTTGAACAGTACGCAGGCACACACGCCTTTTTCGCGCAACCAATCAGCAGCAGAGCTAATTGTTGTCATGTCGGTCGTCGTGGTCTTCTGTTGTATGCCGAATTCGGCGAGCGCGCTACTACGAACTACCGATCGATATTTCGCAACCGTCCAAGGCTTGTCTGTTATGGGAAGCACAGCGAAACGGATAGGTCCTTTCAACTGAAACAGAGCCGCACTCGGATCACGATCATCGTTTCCAGCACTGGTGCAAACCCACGTAGGGAAAGCAGACACGCCCATCAATGCACACCAAGCGCGAGCGTTATCGGTTTTTGACGGCGCATGCAGTCCAGTCGCAGTGCGACTCGTCGCACTATTTTTGCCCGCTTCGTCAACAATATCCTTCCCCATCAACCCATCTTGTACAGCTTGAACGGAACGCTCAGCTACCTTTTGAGACAATGGAAGCAATCGACCTTGAACGAATTCCTGGCCTTGGTTGCGTGTAACCATTTCCCAACGCGAGGCACCTGCGTCAGACCATAACTTTTTACTCCGTTCGCCTGACCAGTACGAAGGTTGGCCCAATGCCCCGAAATACCGGTAATCGCCCCAAGTTCGCAAGTCGTCAATCGCCGCTTCGCGATCTTGAGACAGTTTCTCCCAGCCACCCGGCACACCCAAAGCACTCAATCTTGGTGACATAGTGGCATGCATGGAAGAGCTCTTCCCTGCATCTCTCGCATCGGAAACCGTATAGTCTCCGCGAGATTGCAATGCCTTCATGGAAGACCATCGTTCTGCATGATTACTGACTATGACGGATACTGCTTCCATATCCAAATCATCACTTATCGTCAGTTCCGCATGACGAAAATCGACCCACCGGATCATGCAATGTCGGCCACTATCATCATCTTCCAGAATTGAAGCAAGTCCGACCATCATGAGGTGGGAAAAGGCGTCAGTAATATCCGCTGGTATCCGAATAGCCATTACAATCCCTCCTTCGAACAGGTGATGTCAGCCGCTCTTAAGAGTGCTTCCATATAGGAGACTCCCCAGAAACCATATCGCTGATTGGTTCGATCAATAAGGGCTTCCCACCCTCCAGATTCAAACAAATCATCAGCGATATTGTTCAGCGCCGGCGCTTGCGCTCTAGATGCTCCTCCGCTCTCCGGCAACAGATAGTCCGTCCCGTGTTCGAAAGTCGACCGCCCATGACCATGCGAAGTTCCAATGAGTCGTTCGATTAGCTGTCTGCGATATTCCGGCAATTGACGAAGTTCCGTTTCGGTTTCACATGCCAACACAAATTCAGCCACGGATCGCTGCTCATGACGCCACCCTCGCAGCTGACATTGGTTCCGGAACTGCTGTTCCCACGCACGAGAGCTGAATCGACTTTTGGCACGAAACTTTCGCTGCCCCTGCGGCTTTCGCCCTTGATAAAGCAAAGTCTGGAAGCGTGCATCGATTTTGCCTTCGTCATGGTATTCGCCAGCAATACGAAGATTCTCGACCATGTCATCATCAAAACCTATCATGCGTGCCAAGGCCTCAGCTCGTGCCGCAACATGATCTTGGTGGCCTTCCTCTTGTCGATGAGGACCACCAAGCAATAATTCATATTTTTTAGCTTTGACGCTCAATATCTCCTGATCGGATTCCGATCCTGAATCACTGGCATGCAAACTGACAACCACCCACCAGGTTTTGCACCCAGTTTCATCTTCTTCATACATGATACGGTTGAGCACAAAAGTCTTTGCATCGGCAAAAGAATCTGAAGACATTCCCGATGCTGGTGTACAAACATGTCAGGTGTAGCGCAGATGACAGCACAGGTCTGCGGATAATACCGCCAGTCTCTCTGGTAAGCTATTTTTTCTCGATCGGCCTTCTTAGCCACGCTCACGCTGGCACCAACCGGATCAATTCGCGCTCCGGCACGATGAATGGCGGGATCATCATCGCTTTGATCTGCAAGCACGCCATACATTTCACCAGTCAATACCGATGGGATTCGCAACTGATTCTTGCTCCTAGTGGAATCCCACCCGCCAAACAGCACCGTGACTGGAGACAGCTCAAACAGAGGCAAAAGATTTTCCAAAGTCGAATTGCGGACATCAATGTACTCCTTCGCCTCCGATGTGGGTTTTCCATCATGGACACCTACGCGAATGTGACCATCGAAACCACGATGAGGAAGTTGGCTATCGCAATAAGTCTTGCTACCAGATTCGTCATTATACTTGACAACGATATGTGGCATGGATGCCAAGAGACCCTCACCAGTCCTTCTTGCTTCGGTAATTGTCTCCTCAACCCTGTTGGCAAACGATCCTTTTGAGTCAATGAGAACGACTTTCTGAGGTTTTTCCTCTCCGAGATACCGCTTCTCATAAACATAAGTGGCGTTATTAGCACCAGCATACTTCGCCGGGGCAATAATGCCGTCCAGCCCCGAAGCAGGTTCTAATTCCACGCGGACCACTAAGCTTCCCGCCCCACCATTGAGGATTGCAGCATTGATGTCATCGATAGATATATTGCGCACAGCTAAATCCTTTCCATGCGTACTGTAGGGTGCACCCGTGCACCCTAATCAAACCAAATGATACTCCTGCCGCGCATGTATTTATCACATCCACACGGCAGGAGACGTAAAGAAGTCCCTTGAAATACAGGGAAAGCCAGCACTTAGACTATTAAAAAGGTCCCGAACCTTCTGGAGTAATCCATCGGATTCGGGACCTGTTATGTTGGCGACCGTTCACCGGCTAACCGGCATTAGTCAGCTTTCAGCCGTCAGTTTTCACCAATTAGCCAGATCAGGCCTTGGCAACCTCAACGTTCAGCTCATCGCCGGCCGTCACTTCGAAAGAGGTGGCGAGCGTTTCGGAAGAGACGAGTTTCTTGAACTGTTCGACCTTGGCCACGTCTTCGGCGGGCACAACGAGCTTCAGGGCGATGCGGTCGGAGATTTGCAGATCGGCGGCCTTACGGGCATCCTGCACAGTGCGAATCACGTCGCGCGCATAGCCTTCGGCGATCAAATCATCGTTCAACTCGGTGTCGAGGATCACGAAGCCACCGGTCGGCAGCGCTGCGGAAACGGAGTTGGCAGCCTCTTCGGCGTTCTTCTCCTCTACGCTGTTGATCAGCTCATATTCGCCTTCCTCAAGCACGATCTCACCGTTCGGAGTCTCACATACCGGAGCGCCTTCGGCGTTCACATGCCATGCGCCGGACTTGGAAGCCTTGATGGCGAACTGCACGTCCTTGCGCAGGCGCTTGCCTGCCACGCGAGCGTTCACACGCAGCTCGTTGATGATCTTCAAGCCTTGGGCTTCGGCATCTTCAAGCGTGCACAATTCAACGTTCTTCACGTTCAGTTCGGATTTGAGAATCTCGTCGTATGCGGCCACGGCGGCAGTGTTTTCCACCACAACGGTCAGCTTGGACAGCGGCTGGCGCACGCGAATCTGCTTCGTCTTACGCATAGACAGGGTGCCGGACACGACCTCGCGCACCTTCTCCATCGCATCAACCAGAGCCGGATCGTCAACAAGCACACGGCCCAGTTCGCTCGCTTCGCCAGTCTGCTCGTCGGCAAGGAACGGCCAATCGGCCAGATGCACGGATTCGCCACCGGTCAGGCCACGCCACACGGCTTCCGCTTCCATCGGAGCAAGCGGTGCGATCACGCGCATGAATGCTTCAAGCACGGTGTACAGCGTGTTGAACGCGTTCGCATCCTCGTTCCAGAAACGGTCACGATTGTTGCGGATGTACCAGTTGGTGAGCATGTCGATGAAATCGGACACGGCTTCACATGCGTCGGAAATCAGGAAGTCATCCAGCGAATGCTGCGTCTTCTCGATCAGTCGGCGGGTACGTGCCAGCAGATAACGGTCCATTTCCGGCAATGCGGCAACCTCATCGGCATGCAGCGCACGAGCATCGAACCCGGCACCATTATTGGCAGCGTTCGCATACAGGGTGAAGAAGTAGTACGAGCTCCACACCGGCAGCATGACCTGGCGAACGGTGTCACGAATGCCATCGGCGGTCACGATCAGATTGCCGCCGCGCAGAATCGGCGAGCTCATGAGGAACCAACGCATGGCGTCAGAACCGAAATCGTTGAACACGCCGTTCACGTCCGGGTAGTTGCGCAGATGCTTCGACATCTTCTGGCCGTCGGAGCCAAGCACGATGCCGTGGCAGATCACGTTCTTGAATGCCGGCTTGTCGAACAGTGCGGTCGCCATGATGTGCAGCACGTAGAACCAGCCACGGGTCTGGCCGATGTATTCCACGATGTAATCGCAAGGGAAATGCTGTTCGAACGTTTCCTTGTTCTCAAATGGGTAATGGTACTGGGCGAAGCTCATGGAACCGGATTCGAACCAGCAGTCCATCACGTCGGTGATGCGGTGCATGTGGCTCTTGCCGGTCGGATCGTCCGGGTTGACGCGGGTCAATTCGTCGATGTACGGGCGGTGCATGTTGACATTGCCGTCCTTATCGCGCGGATAGTCGCCGAAGTCGGCCTTCAGCTCGTCCAGCGAACCGTACACGTCAACGCGCGGATACTTCGGATCGTCAGACACCCACACCGGAATCGGCGAACCCCAGAAACGGTTGCGCGAGATCGACCAGTCGCGGGCATTGGCAAGCCACTTGCCGAACTGGCCGTCCTTCACATTGCCCGGAATCCAGTTAATCTCCTGGTTCAGTTCGAGCAGACGGTCCTTGATTTTGGTGACGGACACGAACCACGAGCTCACCGGCTTGTAGATGAGCGGCGTGGCGCAACGCCAGCAATGCGGGTAGGAGTGCACGTAGCTCTTCTCCTGGAAGAGAATCGCGCGCTGGTCTTCCGGAATACGCTCCAGCGGGCCGTCACCGGCACGCAGGTTACGCAGAATCGGCTTGTTCGCATCGAACACGTACATGCCCTCGTAGTCCGGGCACAGCGCGGTGAACTTGCAGCCCGCGTCGAGCACGTCAACGCTCTTGATGCCCTTGGCGTTAAGCGTGTTCATATCGTCCTCGCCGTACGGAGCCTGATGCACGAGGCCGGTACCTTCAACGGTATCGACATAGTCGGCGGTGAAGATCTGGTAGCCTTCCGGACCTGGAACCTTGCCTTCGACGGCGTTCTCGTCGCCTGCGAAGTACGGGAACACCGGGTAGTAGCGCCAGCCTTCCATTTCGGCACCCTTGAGTTCGCGCACGATCTCATAGTTCTCGCCGAGTTCCTTGGCGTAGGAGCCGAGCAGCGGCTTGCCCAGATAGAACTTCTTGCCAGCGAACTTGCCTTCAGTCGGACGCACTTCCACATAGTCGATGTCTGCGCCGACCACAATGGCGAAGTTGGTCGGAACGGTCCACGGCGTAGTGGTCCAGAACACCGCGTAGGCGTCTTCCTCATCGCGCAGCTTCACGGCCACGGACACGGTGGTGTCCTGACGATCCTGATACACGTCGGCATCCATGCGCAGCTCATGCGCGGAAAGCGGCGTCTGATCCTTCGGGCAGTACGGCAGCACGCGGTAGCCCTGATATGCGAGGCCCTTGTCATACAGCTGCTTGAACGCCCACATCACGGATTCCATGTATGGAATGTTCAGCGTCTTGTAGCCATGCTCGAAATCGACCCAACGTGCCTGACGGTGCACGTAGTCCTTCCACTCGTTGGTGTACTTGAGCACGGAGGCACGGCAGGCATCATTGAACTTGTCGATGCCCATTTCCTTAACCTGATCGACCGAATCGATGCCCAGTTCCTTCTGGGCTTCCAGCTCAGCCGGCAGACCGTGCGTATCCCAACCGAACACACGATTGACCCTGTGGCCCTTCATGGTCTGGTAACGCGGAATCACATCCTTGGCGTAACCGGTCAGCAGGTGGCCGTAATGCGGCAGACCGTTGGCGAACGGAGGGCCGTCGAAGAACACGAATTCGTTCTGGCTGTGATCGCCGGAAGGACGGCGTTCAATGGACTTCTGGAAAGTGTCGTCCTTCTCCCAATAATCAAGGACGGATTCTTCCAGCTTCGGGAAACTGGGGTTCGGCGCTACATTGGCGCTCTGCTCACCCGCAGCTGCCTTCGGATACACGTTGTTTTCGCTCACCGTATCTCCTCGTAGGTTCTTACTATTTGTCTCCTACGAGGACGATGACTATAGCGCCTGCTGGACGCCGCCACCGCGGTACCACCTCGTTTGCCATGCTTTTGTTACGCGCACGACCGCTCGTATGTTCGGCTGTTCGGGCCTTCCCGCCGGGTCTAATAAGCCGCTGACACGACCGTTCTTCCGGAAGCTCCCCGCTGATAACGGATCATCGCTCGCATTTCGGTTGTCACTATAGCATGCGGCGCGAACTATTTCGCTTGTTTTTTCATGATTATGGACGATTCTTAAGTAGGATTCACAAGAATGTAAAAGTAAAAAGAATCACTAGACGAGTAACGTTTTAAGCATCACTATTTCGCCGGAACGAAACTGTCGCGCGCCACCAATGACGTCGACAGATACGCATGCTGGCGAATCGTGCGCTTGCCGGAAATGGCGTCGCCCAATGCCAAGGTCGCCACACGCGCAAGCTCGTTCTGATCGATGGAGAAGGTACTCAACGGTGGTGAGGTCAACTGCGAAATCGTCTGATTGTTGATGCTGATCACGCTGATGTCGCGCGGCACCAGCACGCCGACCGCATTGAACGCCTGCAGCACGCCCACCGCAATCACATCGGCGGCGACAATCACGGCATCCGGCAGCACACCATTATGGTCATGCACGAACCGCTCCCCCAAAGCGCGTCCGTTACTCACCGTGAACAGTCCGTCGGAATACACGAGCCCGTCCGACTGAATGCCGAAACGTCTCGTTTCACGGCGGAAATACGTACAGCGGTTCTCCTCATCGACCTCATAGAAGTTCATCAGGCAGCCCTTGCCGCCAATAAACCCGACACGCTTCATGCCCTTGGCCGCACACGCCGCAACCGCATCATGTATGGTCTGCTGCAAATCAGGTTGCACGGAATCAAACAGATTCGGCGCCGGATTCACATCAATGAACACGCCATATGGCATGGCTTCATGCAACCGCTCCAAGTCCTTTTCACTAATTCGGTCAGCGCCAATCGCCATGAAACCGTCGAACTTGGAACTGCACGCAATCATGTCATCAAGGTCGCGGAACACCGTCATTTCCATGCGTTGTTGCTCCGCATTGCGTTCGAGCGCTGAACGCAAATCAGTGTAATAGGAGTCACGCAACGCTTCTTCAGACTCCTCATTATCAAGCAATGCGACCTTGTGAGGAACGACGATGCGTTTGGTCTGCATGCTGTAGCCGAGATCTTCGCTTGCCTGAATGATCTTACGACGCGTCCCCTCACGCACGGAAAGGGTGGGATCCCCATTCAGAAGTCGAGACACCGTAGCTTGAGAAAACCCGGTACGCTGCGCAATTTCTTTAATCGTCGCCATGTCTCGCTCTCCAATTTAGTAAATCGTTTACTTCATGAAAGAATAGCCTATTATTGAAATAACGACAAACCAAGCAAGATTTATGCAACGATTACGCAAGCCAATTATAATCGTTGTTCGTGCAGCAGTCTCATGAACGTATGACGGAACATCCTTCGCAGAAGGCAGGCTGGCCGCAGCCGAATACCATGCATGCCAAAGGCAATAAGAAATCCCTTGCTTCAAAATCGCAATTTCAAAGCAAGGGATTTTCCAGAGGATCCATGCCGTTCAAGGCCACCGGCCATAAGGGCGGTATCAGCCGACAGGGCTCGAAGCGCGGCTAGTGTAGCTAGCGTGTGCTCGCATCGCTCCAATTCAGGAGACTATTCGATTATTCGAGTTCTACGGCACCTGTGTAGAGCTGGTAGTACTCGCCCTTCTGTGCGATGAGCTCGTCATGCGAGCCGCGTTCGATGATGCGGCCATGGTCGAGCACCATGATCACGTCGGAATTGCGCACGGTGGACAGGCGGTGTGCGATCACGAACACGGTACGACCCTTCATGAGGTTATCCATACCGGCCTGCACCACTTCCTCGGTACGGGTGTCGATGGACGAAGTGGCCTCGTCGAGGATCATGGCCGGCGGATCGGCCACGGCTGCACGAGCGATGGAGATCAGCTGACGCTGGCCCTGAGACAGACCAGAACCATCACCTTCGAGCACGGTCTGGTAGCCGTTGGGCAGCATGCGGATGAAGCCGTCGGCGTTCGTAAGCTTCGCAGCGGCAATGCATTCCTCGTCGGTGGCGTCGAGCCGACCGTAACGGATGTTGTCCATCACCGTGCCTGTGAACAGGTTCACGTCCTGCAGCACCACACCCAGCGAACGACGCAGATCCGGCTTGCGGATGCCCTTGACGGAAATGCCGTCGTACAGAATCATGCCGTCTTGAATGTCATAGAAACGGTTGATCAGGTTGGTCACAGTGGTCTTACCGGCACCCGTGGCACCGACCAATGCGATCTTCTGCCCGGGCTTGGCGAACCAAGTGATGTCGTGCAGCACCGGCTTGTTGGGGTTGTAGCCGAAGGTCACGTCGGTGAAGCGCACATCGCCCTGCAGCAGGGTAAGGCGTCCATCCGGCGAAGTGATAGCGGTTTCACGGGCCTTCATCGCTACTTCTGCAGCACGCGGGCTCAAGGACTGCGCGGCCTTGAGTGAACGGGTGCCATCGTCGCCCTCCTCGCGCTTCCACGCCCAGTGACCGGTTTCATGGTCGACTTCGGTCATGGTGCGGCCGTCTTCGCCGAGTTCCACATTCACCAAGGTCACGGAACCGTCGTCATCTTCCGGCTGTTCGTCCATGAGCGCGAAGATACGGGATGCGCCGGCGAGCGCCATCATCACCATGTTGAACTGCATGGACACCTGACCGAGCGGGTTCACGAAGGAACGAGACAGCGTCAGCAGAGAGACGAGCGTGCCCAAGGTGAGCTGTCCGGTCCCGGACAGGCCGAAGTTGCCGAGTCCGGAAATCGCCGCGAATCCGCCAAAGATTGCAAGCAGAATGTAGAGCAGATAGCCCATGTTGCCGACTATCGGCATGGTCACATTGCCCCACGTGTTCGCTTCGGCGGAAGCTTCGAAGAGTTCTTCGTTCTTCTTGTCGAAAGTGGTTTGGGTGGCGTCCTCATGGTTGAAGACCTTGATGACCTTCTGGCCGTTGACCGCTTCTTCCACGAATGCGTTCACATCGCCGATGGCGATCTGCTGCTTGACAAAGTAACGTCCGGAACGGGAAACGACCTTGCGCACCACCACGAACAGGATCACAGTGAATGCGAGCACAAAAATGGTGACGGGCACCGACAGCCACAGCATCGACACGAGCGCCGCAAGCGCGGACACCGCGGACGAGAACATTTGCGGGAACGATTGGCTGATGGCCTGGCGCAATGTGTCGGTATCGTTGGTGTAACGGCTCATGATGTCACCGTGTTCGGTGGTATCAAAGTAACGGATCGGCAAGGTCTGCTGGTGAGCGAACATGTCGTCGCGGATCTTCTTCAACGTGCCCTGTTCCACGGCGACGATGATCCACTGCCATAGCCAGCTGCAGAAAATGCCGGCCGCATACAGGCATGCCATGAGTGTCAGCGCACGCAACAGCGGCATCCAGTCAGGGTTGGTGGCACCAACCATGGGCAGAATGTAGGCGTCGATCAGCGACTGCAGGAACAGTGACGATCCGGCCTGCGCTGCGGCTCCGACAAGAATGCACACTACTACGAGCGCCACGCGCCACTTGTACTGGAAGATGTAGCCGAAAATACGCTTGGTGGTGCCCGGTGCGGCTTTCTGCATCGGTGGCTTCGGCTGTTTGCTGGCCACGTTGTTGTTTTCCTTGGATTTCAATGCGGAAGTTTGTTCAGTCATCTGTTGCCTCCTTTCACTGCAGTTCCTCAGGTTGAGCCTGATTCTTGGTTTGCGATTCGTAGATGGAACGGTATTCGTCGCAGTTTTCGAGCAGTTGTTCATGCGTGCCGGCTGCCATGATGCGGCCGTGATCCATGACGAGAATCATGTCGGATTCCTGCACAGAGGCCACACGCTGGGCGATGATGATCTTCGTGGTGTCGGGAATCTCATGATGGAATGCGGTACGAATCAGCTGATCGGTTTTGGTGTCGACCGCGGATGTGGAATCGTCGAGGATCAGGATCTTCGGCTTTTTCAGCAACGCACGCGCAATGCACAGACGCTGGCGCTGGCCGCCGGAAACGTTGGTACCGCCCTGTTCGATGTACGTATCGTACTTGTCGGGGAATTCCTGAATGAAGCCGTCAGCCTGCGCAAGCTGGCACGCGTGGCGAATCTCTTCATCAGTGGCGTTTGGATTGCCCCAACGCAGGTTTTCGGCAATGGTTCCGGAGAAGAGCACGTTCTTTTGCAACACCATGGCAACCTGATCACGCAATACTTCCAAATCGTAATCACGCACATCCACGCCGCCGACCTTCAGCGAACCTTCGGTCACGTCATACAAACGTGGCACAAGCTGCACCAGACTGGACTTTGCGGAACCGGTGCCGCCAACGATGCCGATGGTCATGCCGGAACGAATCTTCAAATCAATATCGTCAAGCACCGGCTTTTCGGAAGTGGCGGAATAACGGAAGGTGACATGGTCGAAATCGATATCGCCATTCTTCACTTCCTTGACTGGATTAGCCGGATTCGTAACCGTGCTTTCCTCGTTCAGCACCTGGCAGATACGTTCGGCGGAAGCCTGCGAAATAATGCACATCACGAAAATCATGGAAAGCATCATCATAGCCATGAGGATCTGCATGGCGTAGGTGACCAGTGCGGTCAGATCGCCGGTGGTCAAGCCTAGGGCTGCATTGTTGCCGGACGCCACGATCTGCCGGGCGCCCATCCATGCGATGAGCAGCATGGACACGTACACGCACAGCATCATAAGCGGATTGTTGAAGCTCATAATACGTTCGGCCTTGGTGAAGTCCTTGAAGATGCGCTGCGAAATGCGGTTGAACTTTTCGGTTTCGTGGCTTTCGCGATTGTAGGACTTGACCACGCGGATGCCCTGCAGGTTCTCGTCGACCACGTTGTTGAGCTTGTCGTATGTGTGGAACACACGCTCGAACACCGGGTGCACCAGCACCGCCAGGCCACACAAGCCGATGGCGAGCACCGGAATGCAGGCGAGGAACACCAAAGAGATGGATGGGCTGATGCGGAAGGAGAAGATCCACGCCACAATCACCATGATCGGAGCGCGCACACCCATGCGAATAATCATCGAATACGCGTTCTGCAGGTTGGTCACATCGGTGGTCAGTCGTGTGATGATCGAGCCGGTGGAGAAACGGTCGATATTGGTGAAGCTGTAGCCTTGCACCTTCTCAAACTGATCGTGACGCAGATTCTTCGCGAATCCAGCACCTGCGATAGCCGAGAACTTTCCAGCCAAAAAGCCGGATGTCAGCGAAACTACCGAGCAAATCAGCAGAATCAAGCCGAATTTCAAAATCGCCGGCATGCTGCCACCGCTGATGCCCTCATCAATCAGCAATGCCATGACAGTCGGAATAAGGATTTCCAGCACGCTTTCCACGGCTACGAATGCCGGGGAGAGCAGACTGACTTTTTTGTATTCGCGCAAGGATTTGCCCAGTGTGCGAATGACATGCTGCTTTGGTTTCGGCGTTGCGGACGCCGTTGCGTTTGCCGTTGTCACTACTTGCCCTTTCCTTTTATTTTTACCTATGACGTGTGTTACTTGCGATTGCGCGCGATCGCCATTTCCTGCGATATCCGCAGTACGTGTGAGACGTACTCATCACAAGCATCGCGATTATTCGAGGCATAGTCATCGCATGTTTTTTGCGGAACCTGCGATTCTTGCGGAACTTGCGATTTGCTTGCGTCCTGTTCCCGTATTTCCAAACTTGGATATCGACTTTCGTCTCCGATCAAACCTGTTTTCACCAGATTCGTCTGCATGACGTCGAGCACGTGCATGAATTGGCGGATCTGATCGTCTTCAAGACCTTCCAGCAAGATTCGTTCCATGTTTTTCGCATTGTCGCGCAAGACTTCGGCGATATGCCTCGACTTGTCCGTCAACACGATTTTTTTCAGTCGTGCGTCGCGTTTCACCGGTTCGCGCGCGATCAGGCCCTTCTGCTCCATCAGCCCCAGCACCCGGCATGATGTGGATCGGGTCACGCCGAAGCGTTGCTCGATGTCTTGAGGAAAGATTTCCTCGTTGTCATGCCGTGCGAGATACACGATGACGTCAACGTTGCCGTTGCTGATGTCTTCCGCCGCTTCAGGGCGGGTGACGCGCAGATACCGGTTGACCACGTTGTGCAGCGAGCGAATGGCCACGCTGGGGGGCTTTGCCAAGCCGCTTTCCCAGACTTCGAAGAGTCGTGAGCCAGTCGGTTCCTTGTATTGTTCGTTCGTCACTTCCGTCACAGCATACATAGTAAACCGTTGTATATACAACTGTTGCATATACAACAATTGGCATGTCGTACGTATCCGCTTGCCCTGAAAATCGTCATAAAGCAACAACCCCAGAGCAACCTTCCAACAATGCAAAAGCCGAGGAATCAGGTCCGCACCGGTTCAGAGCAACGGACCTGATTCCCCGACCTTAAGTCTTGAATCCCGCGAAACTACTTGGTAAGTTCAGCGTATTCGGCAAGCATGTATTCGAAGATCCGCTTGCCATCGGCACCCATCAGCACCGACATGCTGTTGATCGGCATGGAGTCGAGGAACAGACGGGTCATGTCATTGTCAGGCACGATCGGCATGCGGCCGGCTTCACCTTCGGCACGCAGCTTCTCGAGCACCTGGGATCCGAGCGGATCCTTACGCCATTCCATGAAGTTGGACCACTCGGTGAGCGGCTGGGTCTTGCCGTCTCCATCGAGCTCCACTACCGCGGAACCGGCGATGTCACGGCTGGACGTGCCGACCTCGATGGCGTATTCGCCGTCCTCCACATGCCAGTCGTTGAACTTCTCAGACCAGTAGGCGAAGGCGCGATCGTCGAGCTCGAAGGAGACTTCGGCGGATTCGCCGGCTTTGAGGAACACCTTCTTGAAGCCTTTGAGCTCGTGCTTCGGGCGGGCCACGTTGGCCTTGCCAGGAGCCACGTACACCTGCACGGTTTCGGCGGCGTCAACGTTCGAGGTGTTCTTGACCACTGCGTTGACGGATGCAGTGCAGGCACCGGTCTTGACGGCCTTCACGTCGCTCACTTCAAACGTGGCGTAGCTCAAGCCGAAGCCGAACGGGTAGTCGACGGCCTTGTTGTAGGTGTCGTAATAGCGGTAGCCCACAAACACGCCTTCGCCATAATCGACATGCCCCTCTTCACCCGGCCAGTTGATGGTGCTCGGATCGTCGTTGATGTCGAAGGGAATGGTCTGCGCAAGCTTGCCGGACGGGCTCACCTTGCCGAACAGCACGTCGGCGAGCGCCGGACCGCCGGACTGGCCGAGCAGCCAGGATTCGAGGATGCCCTTGGCGTTCTTGGCCCATGGTGCCACGGTGACGACGGAGCCGTTGGAGAGTACGACCACAACGTTCTTGTTTTCGGCTGCGACGGCTTCGAGCAGTGCGATCTGCTTGGCCGGCATGTCGAGGGTCTCACGGTCGAAGCCTTCGGATTCGGCCGCTTCAGGGAGCCCTAGGAACATGAGCACCACGTCGGCGCCCTTGGCAGCTTCGACGGCTTCGGTTTCGAGTGTTGGATCGGCCGGTTCAAGGTCGAGGGTGAATCCTGGGGCGAACTTGGCATCCACGCCGCGTTCGGTGAGGGCGTCAAGGAAGCTGGTCATCTTGGTTGGAGTGATGTGCGAGGAGCCGCCGCCCTGGTAGCGCGGGGTACGTGCGAATTCGCCGATGACGGTGACCTTGGCATCGTCAGCGACTGGCAGAATGGCGTCATCGTTCTTGAGGAGCACCATGGATTCGACGGCGGCCTGATGTGCGACCTCATCGTGGGCTTCGATGTCGAAACGATAGTTTTCGACGCTCATGGCTGCGCGGGTCTTGTTGACCAAGTCGATCATGCCTTGTGCCATACGGTCAAGCCATGCCGGCTGGATACGGCCGTCGCGTGCGGCGTAGACGATCTGGTCGTCGGTGTAGCTTGGCGGCATTTCGAGGTTGAGGCCCGCATTGAGGGAGGCCACGCGGTCGTGGTCGGCGCCCCAGTCGCTCATGACGATACCTTGGAAGCCCCATTCGTCGCGCAGCACGTTGGTGAGCAGCCAGTGATCCTGGGCGGCATGCACGCCGTTGATGCAGTTGTATGCGCACATGATGGTCCACGGCTGGGCTTCCTTGACGATGTGTTCGAATGCCGGGAAGTAGATTTCACGCAGCGCACGCTGGGAGATGTTGGCGCTGATGCGCAGCCGGTCGGTCTCCTGGTTGTTGGCGGCGAAATGCTTGAGCGAAGTGCCCACGCCCTTGGACTGCACGCCTGCAACAATGCCGATCGCCTCATGGCCTGCCAGATACGGGTCTTCGGACCAGTATTCGAAGCAGCGGCCACCAAGCGGGTTGCGCTTGATGTTCACGCCGGGACCGAGGATTACGGCAACCTTCTCCTGAATGCATTCTTCGGCCATGGCTTCGCCGACCTGGTGGATGAGTTCCGGATTCCACGAGCTGGACAGACCCGCGGCCGGCGGGAAGCAGGTAGCAGGCACGCAGTTGTTCAGATCGACTTCGCCGGTGGTGGCCGAGTTGGACTTGCGCAGGCCGTGGGGGCCGTCGGTGATCATATAGCCGGGAATGCCCTTGGCTTCAACTCCCTGCAGATGCCAAGCGTCGCCGCCGGAAGTTAGGGATGCCTTTTCTTCAAGCGTCAGGTCATTGACGGAAGGATAGGTGTTTTCGCTCATACGTTCCTCTTTCGCATCGTTTTCTTGAGTTCGTATCGGTTAACCGGCCTGTGGAATCTCAACCCCGAAATCTTTACTAACCAGTCGGTAGGTACTTTATCAAAATCAACATCACAACACGCCAATCTTCTTTGAAAAATCAGTTAACCGACCGTAAAGTAACTGCAAGTATTTACCACTTGAGAGAAATGGCGATTCATAAGCATTGCAGCGCACATGAATCGCCATTCATGGAAGGCAGGAGAGGGAATCATCATGGCCAACGAAGAAGTCGACCGAAGAGCGGAGATTCTCAATGCGGCCGTCGAACTGTTTGGAACGCTCGGCTATTACGGCACTTCCCTGCAGAAAATCGCCGATCGCGTAGGACTCACCAAGGCTGGCGTGCTGCATTATGTCGGCAGTAAGGAAGGACTGCTCACAGCCGCGCTGGACGAAGTCTACGATTCCGAAACGGAAGACATTCTTACCGACATAGTACGTGAGCCACGCCCGTTGATCGCCGACATGTGGCGCAGAATCGTGGCGGTGAACGCACGCAGACCGATTCAGGTGCACATGTTTTCCACGTTGAGCGCCGAAGCGATCGACCCGAACCACCCCGCACACGAGTATTTCGCCAACCGAGAACTGCATAATGCCGACACCGCACTCAACATCCGTTGGCAAGTGCCCGAAGGTGTTGATACGCGTCGGCTGCTTAATGCGGGATTCGCCATGATGGACGGCGTGCAGCTGCGTTGGCTGCGCACGCCCGGCCAGGATCTGAACTCCATGTGGATGGAATGCGAAGACGCCCTGTTCCCCCTGCCCATGTGGGAGGGCTACCGATAAGCCTCTGCCCCGGCACTGCATTAATGTATGGATGCAGACGTAAAAGGAGGCATATATGCGGATTTTGCTGGCACCGGACTCGTTCAAGGAGTCCGCTTCGGCTGAAGCAATCGCACAGGCGATGGCTCGCGGCATTAAGCGTGGCAATCCGCAGGCGGAATGCCGGCTCATGCCTCTTTCCGATGGCGGCGAAGGATTGACGCAAGCCTTGGTTCATGCCACCGCCGGCACATTGCACAATGTTGAGACAGTTGATGCGATCGGCCGCCCGATTACCGCTCAGTTTGGCTTTCTTGGCAATAATCATGCTTCTTGTATTCTCCACACCGCCGTGGTCGAGTTGGCTTCGGCAAGCGGACTTGAACGGATCTCCCCCGCCGACCGCAATGCGTTGTCTTCTTCCACGTTCGGCACCGGCTTGCTGATTCGTGCTGCGATTGACGCTGGCGCGAATCGTATTGTGCTTGGTTTGGGCGGCAGTGCCACTACGGATGGTGGCACAGGATTGGCTCGCGCGCTTGGATTTCGTTTTCTTGATACGGCAGGTCATGATATTCCGCTTGGTGGCGGTTCTCTTGTTGATTTGGAGAGGATTGACGATTCGGAAGTTCCCGATTTTGTAAAAAATGTTCCGATTGTTCTCGCCTGCGATGTCACCAATCCTTTGACCGGACCGGAAGGTGCTGCGCATGTGTTCGCTCCGCAAAAAGGCGCGAACACAGCACAGGTCGAACTCCTCGATCAGGGACTCGCGAATCTCGCACACGCGATCATGCAATACAATGGCCGCGATATTGAGCGCATTCCCGGTACAGGCGCCGCAGGCGGTACCGGCGGCGGGATGCTCGGCCTGTTCAATACAACAGTACGGCCGGGAATCGAACTTGTGCTCGATCTTACGCATGGTCGAGAAGCATGCGCATGGGCCGACGTCATCATCACCGGCGAAGGTTCCATCGACAGTCAGACACCGTACGGCAAAGTGCCGAGTGGCATTGCGAAACTAGCGCAATCGCAAGGAAAACCAACTATTGCCATTGGCGGAACGGTAACCCGCGATCCACACACCATCGAAGCGTTGAACGAGACCGGCATCGTCGCAACGTTCGGCATTGCGCCCGGGCCGGCTGATCTTGCGACGCTGATCGCCAACACGGAACGCAATGTCGAGATCACGTGTGCCGCAATCGCCGGCACACTGCGCGTTGCTTCGGCTACTGCAGTACCTGCAGCTACTTCACCTTGCGAATCAGCATGATGAACACCGTGCCCAGTAGCACCGCAACCACAGCGATCGGGAACAAAGCCGTATAACCGCCAGTGGCAAGCACAATCGCGCCGGCAAGCTGCTGTATGGCGTTCATCACCGCGGAACAGTCGGCGTTCATTGACGATGGCAACTGGTTCAACGCATGCGTCTGATCAGACACCAGTACGAATCCGGAAGCAGCCATAAACAACGCGTATGTCACGGCAATGGTCCATTCATGTGAGCCGCCCACGATCGGCATTTCGTAGGCGGCTCATATCAGACTAGCGTGTCGATTATTGGGTTCTGCGACACGGCTTATTTCGTTTCGCTTTTACGCGACGGTGAAGGTGGTGCGCTTCAAGTGTTCGCGACGGCTGGAACGGCCGATAAGCACTTCGAATTCGCCCGGTTCGACAATTCGGTTAGCTTCCGAATCGACGATGGTGCAATCGGAAACCGGAATGTCGAAGGCAACGGTCTTGCTTTTACCTGGTTCGAGTTCCACGCGCTGGAATGCTTTGAGTTCACGATCAGTCCAGCTGTAGGAGGTCACGATGTCGCCGATGTAGAGCTGCACTACTTCCGTGCCCTTGCGATCGCCCGTATTGGTGAGGGTGATTTCGGCATGCACGGTGTCGGTTTCGGCGAATATGCCGGATTCCGGAACGTTGGTGATGGTCGGATCTCCGTATTCGAACGTGGTGTAGCTCAGACCCTCGCCGAATGCGAATGCCGGATTCTGCGTGAGGTCGGCGTAACGGTTGCCGTGCTGGCCTCGAATCTGGTTGTAGTAGACCGGCAGCTGTCCTGCGTGACGCGGGAAGGTGATCGGCAGGCGTCCGCTCGGTTCGGTTTCGCCGAGAATGATTTCGGCGATGGCCTGGCCGCCCTTCATACCCGGGCTTGGAGCCCACAGCAGAGCCGAAGTGCCTTCGGCTGGAGTTTCGTCAACAATCACGCCGTTGGTGCCGATCACGGATGCCGGCAGCACTTGCGGCTTGGAGCTGACGAGCACCACCACGAACGGCTTGCCGGTTTCGCGAGCCACGTTCGACAGTGCATCGATCAGTGCATTCTGTCCGCCGAGCAGTTCAAGCGTGGCGGTGGAGCAGCCTTCGCCAATGGCCTGGATCACATCGCCCACCACGGCCACGATCAGGTCGCTTTTGCGTGCGTTTTCCACGGCTTCGTCAAGCAGTGCGCGATCAATCTTGGCGGAAACGCCGATCTTCGGGCGAGGCTGTCCATCCGGGTAGAACTCGCCTTCCGGATCGGGCACCAAATCCACGATGTTGGCACCGCGAGAGTACACGACCTCGCAACCTTCCGGAGCGAGCTGCTTGAAACCATCAAGCACGGTGGTGATCATTTCACGCGGGTGGCCGTCAGGCATCCAGTTGATCTGGCCGGAGCTGCCTGCCCAGTCGCCCAGCTGGGTCTGGGCGTCATCGGCGAGCGGACCAACGACCGCGATACGCTTCGCACCGGCCACGTTGAACGGCAGTGAACCGTCGTTCTTCAGCAATGCCACGGCTTCGCGAGCCACTTCAAGGTTGAGCTGCTGATGCTCTTCGGAACCGATCACTGCATCGATACGCTTCTGGTCGGGCAAGCGTGGATCTTCGAACAGTCCAAGACGGAACTTCAGTGCGAGAATACGAGCCACGGCGGCATCGATCAACGATTCGTCAAGCAGACCGGTCTTCACGGCTTCGATTGCACCCTCGTAGAACTTTGGCGTGGTCATCACCAAGTCGTTGCCGGACTTGACCGCATCGGCAGCAGCCTGCACATAGTCAGGCTTGACCTTCTGTTCCCACACGGAACGGCCGACGTTGTCCCAGTCGGTGATGAGCGTGCCCTGATAGTTCCAAGCGCCACGCAGTTTGTCGGAAAGCAGCCACTTGTTGAAGGTGACTGGCACACCTTCGATGGATTCGTAGCCGAGCATGAAGGTGCCACAGCCTTCCTTGGCTACGCGTTCGAATGGCGGCAGGAACCAAGATTCCAGCTTGCGGTGGCTCAGGTCGGCTTCGGAAGCGTCACGCCCTCCCTGTGTTTCGGAATAGCCTGCGAAATGCTTGGCGCATGCGAGGATCGCGTCTTTGGCGAGCGGCTCGCCCGCCTTGGCTCCACCTTGATAGCCCTTGACAATGGACGATGCCATTTCGCCAATCAGGTACGGATCTTCGCCAAAGGTTTCGCCCACGCGGCCCCAACGGGTATCTCGCGCGATGCACAGCACCGGGGAGAACGTCCAATGCACGCCGGTGGCTGACACTTCCTCGGCGGTGGCACGGCCCGCGGCCTGTACCTTTTCGGAATCCCACGTGGTTGCCATGCCTAGCTGTTCCGGGAAAATGGTGGCTCCCGGCCAGAAGGAATAGCCGTGAATGCAGTCGTCGCCGATCACCAGCGGAATGCCGAGACGGGTTTTGGCGTTCACCGTTTCCACGGCTTTCGGCAGATCGGACGGCGAGGTATGCAGGATGGAACCAACGTGCTTGTTGACGATCAGATCGTCCAAATCGCCGCTTCGCGCGTCAAGCTGCATCATCTGTCCGACTTTTTCCTCAAGGGTCATTCGACCAAGCAGATCGGCGATGCGTTCCTCAGTAGGAAGTTCCGGATTCCTATAGGGCAGATTTACAGTATTTTCAGTGGTTTCGGCCATGGATTGCTCACTTTCCTCATTGAAGCGATTTTCTTTAATTACCAATTGGTAGTTTAGTATATCATATGCACATCCGCAACTCGACATAAACCCGTCAACGCAAAAGGCGAGGGACCATCAGACCCTCGCCTTTTCGTACACGCATGCAATGCCAATCTCAACAAGTATTCAAAATCAACGATATGCATCCCACAACGGGGATGGAAACAGCATGTTTTCCATCTGAGCCCACTCTTTGCATAAATCAACTTCAGGCTCGCGCAACCACCATAATTGCACACCATCCATGATTTCCATGGCTTTACGCACCACCGGTCGCATGCTCGACTTCCATGAACCCAATTGCGGAGGAATCAGCCAAGGATATTGCGAATAGTTCTCCCAAATATCGTCCATACGAGCAGTGAATTCATCATGCAACGGATGTTCAGGATTCAACGATTCCACAGAAAGCACGGTAAACTTTGAAACAGACACCCCCAAGTATGCCAAAACCAAGCGTCACTATATGTGGACGCAGCAATGAACAATTCCCCTATGACAACTAGCATGGGGAGACATTATTTGTAAAGCATAAAAGAAGGTCCATTCAAATGGAGAAGCCGAACGATATTAAAAGAGACTCCATATCAGTGAATTACTTTTTGAATACTGCTGCGTACAGCGGTCTCTTCTCCCTTCTTTCGGTTATTCTCACCGGCCAAGTTTCTGCGGCGTCATCGCTATATGTTGGGCTGGCGCTCGGAATTTTATCTCTTTTTTCTAGAGGCAGTACTGTTTTTATAGGTAGCCTGATTGAGCGTTTCTCAACGGTATCCCTCACCGAGGCCGGTTTCGGATTCATGGTTTTTTCACTTTTGCTGCTACAACCGGCAATGGGTGGTTTTATCGGCTTCCTTTTTGCGGATTTGGCTTTGCTGGGACTCGGTCTTTCATTGGTTAATTTTGCCCTACGAGGGCATATCATCGCTACAGTAAAGGATAAAAAAATTCAGGCTTCTTTGTTTGCTTTAGTGACTATGGCAGCCAATCTTGGATCCGCGATTGGACCTCTGGGCTCGAATTACATATATAAAGCTTTCGGACAAACGCTCTTTATTGCAATCATCGTCGGACTCTATGCTTTTTCTGCTTTACTAGCTCCAATAGCGCTGACTCATCATGTCTTCATACGCAATGAGAAAAGCGGCGAGGAAAACACTTCCTCCATCGTGAAGACCATTACAGACTCGCTGAAAAGTCCCGGTACGGTTCTTGCCATCCTGGCGGTGTTCGTGGGCAGTATAATGAATGGTCAGCTTTTTGCCGGAATGGCATTGGAATTCCACTCGTTATCCGATAGTCCAGTCATAAGAGGATTGTTCTATTCCATTGATGCCATATCGGTCATAGCACTGCAAATGCCGGTAAGTAAGATCATCTCGCGCAATATGACCAAAGAACATAATGCCACCTCATTCATAGTCAAAAGCCTGGGGATTTATGGAATTTCCTTCGCACTATTCGCCTGCGGAGTCTCGTCGTACTGGTGGATATGCATCATTTCCTTGGTTGTGTTCTCCATTGCAGAATGCATCTATGCGCCATTAATCAATATTGCTCTGGTAGAGGCACAGCCAGATAAGCCTTTGGTGGACATTCTGAACTATCGGCTGATAATTGCAGCCATTGGTGAATCGGCAGGCTCATTCCTTGGCGGTTGGATCGTTCCGGCACTACGTCCTGCAGGATTGACGGCTTGGTATTGGTGTGCACTGGCGTTAGTGGGAATAATGCCTGCAGTCGTCACTAATCAAATTAGAAAACGTGGACAAAGAATCATTCGTCATTGAAAGAAAAAGTCTTGGTGAGTACACCGGAAGGGGAATGACATGAAAGTATTATTGCTGCAACAGCCCAAATCTTTCTCAAATTATCCTAAATGGATTGAGGAAATCCAAGAACGTTTCGATTGTTTAGAAGTTATGGTCTTCACCTCGAACGATCGAGCCGCACACCATAGTTGGCCGAGCTCCGTCATCAAGGAAATCGAGGTTTCCGATTATTCCTCTGATAGCGCTACCGCAAAATTCTTTGATATTGTCAGGAAATTTAAACCAGATAGGATAGTTTCCAGCTCAGAGGAAGACGTACTGAGGGTTGCAGAGGCGAGAAGTTTATTTGGAATTCCCGGTTTACAGCATGAACTGGCGTTAAGCTGTCGAGATAAAGTCACGATGAAACAATCGGCCCTTGATGCCGGATTAAAGATTATTCCCTATACCACCTGCCAAGGCTTTGGAGATATTATTTCGGCGTTCGATCGTTGGGAGACGGTTGTTCTCAAACCTCGATGGGGCGCAGGGTCTGCAGGCATTACGATATTGCATTCGAAAGATGACCTGCCTGCTTTAGCTACCAAGCCGGAATTCATACGAAACGTGCATTCAAACCAGTATTACTTAGAGGAATATTGTTCCGGTTCCGTCTACCATGTGGATGTAGTCTATATCAATTCCGGTTCGATTCTGATCTCACCATCACGGTACCTTGTCCCGCCACTGGATTTCGAGAAACAAAACACCGGTTCCGTGATGTTGGATGAGAACGGTGCCGACTATTCCGAGCTGCTCCGACTGACAAAGCAATTAATTGCATCTTTCAACGATCAGACGATTCCGAATGTGATGCATATCGAATTCTATAAGAATGAAACCGGTGATTTCGTATTCGGGGAAATGGCGGCACGCAGAGGAGGCGGTCTCATCAAGCAGGAGCTGGCAGCCGCCTATGACATAGACCAAAGCAAGGCCAACTTCCTATTGGAACTTGGTCTTGTCGATGCGGATGCGAATATTACGCGATCATCTCAGTATGGCATACTGCTGGAAACCGCTGGATTGAACTGGCCAAAGGAAAAAGAAATCCCGGATTGGGCGGTTTTGGAATCTGTGGGCAAGAAAAAAGGTATCGCTCATAACTCTGTTGATTCTGACAGGAAATTTCTTATTTCCGGCAAGAATGAATCTGAGATTATTCAACGTTCTAATTATCTTATAAATAGTCAATATAATGAGTAAAATTAACTTTTTACAGAGGGACAATTGTAACTAATTCTGCAGCAGGTTCTATATATGACGAATTATTATGTAGAATTGGTAATTCTACTGAATCTAGACTCTTCCGTAAAATAATGATACTAGTATCGCTAGGGATGTTGGGAGCCAGCATTGGCGTCTATACGGGAAGCGCAGCAGGTAGTCTGACTGCATCAAAATGGTCGACATCTCAAGAAACCAGCATGTCTCTTTCAGCAAACTTTTCAGGCACTACCACAATAGAAGATAAGCAAAATGAGGGTGGCCGTCAGGTCACCCCCGAACGTATGCGGAACACACATAAAATCAGCGGCATGCATCCCAGAGGGGCGCGGGAAACAGCAGATTCTCCATTTCGGACCATTCCTCACACAAGTCCACTTCCGGTTCGCGCAGCCACCACAGCTGAATGCCATCCATGATTTCCATGGCTTTGCGCACCACTGGCCGCATGCTGCCGGCCCATGCGCCCAATTGCGGCGGAACCACCCACGGGTATTTCGAGTAGTGTTCCCAGATGTCCTCCATGCGTCCCATGAATTCGTCATGCAATGGGTGATCCGGGTTCAGGGATTCCACCGACAGCACGGTGAACAGCTGCACCATCATGCGGCGGCGCGAGTTGTGTTTCACCAGGTAGCGCAGATACGCGGGAAAATGCGGCGCGGACGGGTCGCTGCCCGGCATGCCCGAAGAGAAGAAGTCCTCCGGCGTGCCGGTCTGCCCGTAGTATTCGTCATATACCAGCGCCAGCATTTTGTCTTTGTTGTCGACGTATCGCAACACGCCTTGTTTGGAGATGCCGACCCTGTCGGCCACGTCTTGGATGGAAATGCCATTGAATCCACGCTCACTGATCAGCTGAACAGCCGCATCCAGCACTTCCGCTCGACGCTCCTGCGGTGATTTTCGGATACGTTTCGAAGTCTCTTCCTCTGCCATGATTCCGAGTCTAATGCACCTTGCGTCGATTGCCGTTGATTGACTGCCTATGGCACGTCATCGTGAGAGGTATCCGCCCGAATCCATCCATGACGCCATACGCGAGTCAGATCCCACGCCTCAAGATTGCCGCCGTTGCGAGGATCCCGCGGCGGTTTCCCTTCGCCACTACCCGGTTTCGCGGAGCGCGCAAGCTGGTAGCTCCAATAGATCTGCCCCGCCGACACGTCCCATGCCGCGCGTTGCAATCGTGACACTTGGCGGTATGCAGCCGATCGGTTTTGGCTGTGTAGGGCCCACTGATTCTCCACGCACCACTCGCCCACCAGCACGGGAATACGACGGGCCGCCGAACGGATGGCGATGCCACTCGCGCCCACCAGCATCCGGTACAGCCATGGCAGTCGCCGCGATCGCAGGTACAGCCGGCGTGCCGGTCCCGAAAACAGCGGATCCTCCATCGCGATGAGATACTGATGGGTGTCGAGCATGACGTTGCGCATGCCAGCACGACGGAACCAACCACCCCAGCGGAGCAGTCGGAAACCGTCATGGAATACGATCACGGTTTCCGGACGTAGCACGGCGCGCAACCGGGCGTAAGCGTCGCGGTAGAAGCGCTTCAGAAAACGCAGTGAGACATACGTGCTACCGGAAGCCTCATGAGAGTCTTTCGCCGTGTTCGACGTGCTATGGAACACTGACCAGCTCACTGGTTCGTTGAGTACTTCGATGCCGTGCAGGGCCGGTTCGTCGCGGTATCGGCGAGCCAATCGCTCCAGCACGTTCAGCGTGTACTCCACCAAGTCCGTATTCTGCGCCCATTTGCACACACCCGTCAGACCGCCGTTGTCGAAACCATTCTGCGAGCCGGGCACGGTATGCAGGTCGATCATGATCTTCAGTCCCGTCTCCCGCGCCCAACGGAACGCGCGGTCGAGGTACGTGATGCAGCCCGGATGCCCGGGCCAGTCGCCGAAGATGAAATACGGTATGGGAATGCGTACGAGGTTGATTCCGTGGTCGGCGATGATACGAAAATCCTCCAAGGTGATGTAGGTTTCGCGGTGCCGGCGCAGTTCCTCGGCTAGATTCCGTTCGGACCAGAGGGATACGTGCGTGCGGTGCATCCAGATTTCATCGTCTTCGGCGCTGCGGGTGAACGGTTTCGGATCCATCCATTTCTCCAGCACCAGCCAGTTGCCGAGGTTCACGCCGTCGATTCGCTCGTCGATGCCTAGCACCATGCGTCTCACCGCCCTTACGTTCGGGGGTTGCCCGACTTTTCGTTTCCGCCCATCACAACCCATGGCAAAACCCATTCGGCCCAATGGGCCAAGGAACCGCGCGTCATTCGCAACGTTCCTTGGTCCATTGTATGCGCCCCGCGAGCGGCCACGCGGCCGCTCGGAATCGGATCACAGCCGGATCAGGGTCGTTGAATGATCGTGGTGGCCGGCCGGGCGGGATCAGTCGACGGGCTTCGTCTCGTCCGCCTCGTAGTCGAAGAAGTCGAAGTCGGCGGTCTTCTCGTGCAGAGCGGCGTCGGTGACGGCGATGCCGACCATAGTGCCGGTGAATTCGCCGTACTTGCAGTATTCGTCAGAGAAGGTGGTAGTGTCGAAATCCGGGCCAATCTTGGTCCAGTTCTCGCCATCATAACCCCACTCGAACCAAGTACGACGACCTTCGATATTCAAACGGAAATAGATCGGCTTGTCTTCCACAGCAACGCGAGTGTCAAGCATTTCCGTCTTTTCACCGTTTTCGAGACGCACAATCGAAATCGCGCTGCCGCCAAGCGTCTGTGAATAATACTTGCGCAGGAAAATATTATTCATGTTGTCGTAGTAGATGGTCAAGCCAGCGCTGTGCTGGTAGACTTCCGGCTCGAACTCCATCTTCGTGGTGACGGTGGCGTACACGCTGGTGAGTTTGCGTGCGATCAGGCTCGTGCGGTTGAGCGATGCCAACGATTCCTCGCCGCGGATGCGCAGCCAACCGGGGCGTTCCGTCACGTTGGCGAAGGTGGTCGGCATCTGCCGCGGCGAATAATACCAGTTGCCGATCGCGCCGCCGTCGAAGTCGTCGTGCCCGGGAATCTCCGGCATCGGCGCATCCGGCAGATCCGGCTCTTCGACTTCGAGTTTGGCCAGATTGGAGCCGTCCGCCATGCGCAGCCAGCCGTCATTCGTCCATGTCATCTTCTGAATGGCGGTTTCACGGCCAAGCGTACAACGTAATTCCGGCACAAACGGACGGCTGGTCAGGTGCACAAGATATGTCTCGCCGTTCGGCAGATCCACGTAGGAGCCGTGCCCGGACTTCTGCAGCACGGAATCCGGGTTGAAATAGCGCGGCTTCAAATGATCGTCATCAGCACGCTCGTTTGACTCCTTCGGCTGCGAAGTGACGAGCGGACCATTCGGATCCGGCTCATACGGACCCCACACATTGCGGGAACGGCCCATGGTCACGGCATGGTTGTAGCCAGTGCCACCCTCGGCGCACATAATGTAATACCAGCCGTCACGCTTGGTCAGATGCGGAGCCTCAATGCAGCCACGATCAGTAGCGCCACGCCATATACGCTTCGGATAGCCAACCACATGCTTGGTTTCCGGATCATATTCCACACAGCAGATCACGCCCGGCTTCTCATAGCCTTCACGGGTCTCCCACTCCAAGCTGACGATGTACTTCTTGCCATTGTCATCATGTAAAATGGACGCGTCGAAACCAGAAGATGTCAGATATACCGGCTCGCTCCACGGACCTTCAATGCTCTTTGACTTAATCAGATAATTATTCACGTCGAAATAGCGTGCATTCATGGAGTTCATAACGCCGTAAATCACGTAAAACATGTCCTCTTCCTCACAATACGTGAGACATGGAGCCCAAATGCCCTTAGCGCTCGGCAGCTTGGTGAGGTTCGGCTTCGTATCATCAGTAAGCACGTGGGTGAGCAGCTCCCAATGCTTCATATCCTTCGAATGGTAAATCGGAATACCCGGGAACCATTCGAATGTAGAGACAGCAACATAGTAGTCGTCGCCTTTACGGCAGATGGCCGGATCAGGATTGAAGCCTTTGAAGATCGGATTATGCAGCATTGTCGTTCCTTAATGTTCTTGATATCACGCGTTGCTTTGTACGATTCTTGCGTCCGACGGAATCACTTTTGGACGGGGAACCAGTTTTGGGCGATGCAGCGTCCAAGGTCCCATGCGTCCCAGCCGATCCAGCCGGGAGTGTTGACAGTGTCAGTGAGCAGCTTGTAGTTCCAGTAGTAGAAGCCGCTGCCCTTGCTCCATGCGGCGAGCTGGGATTCGGCTAGGCCCCGGTACAGCGAGCGCTTCTGTTCGGCGGTCAGGGTTTCGACCTGAGCCCCTTCCTCGCCGTTGAGCACGCTTTGGCCGCCGTGGGTGTCCACACCGCAGCCGACGGAGTTGAACAGGCACCACTCCCCCACAATCACCGGGAAGTATTCGCTCATCTCGGCGATCATCGGCGCATAGGTATTCCTCACGAAGTCGTCGTAGCCCTCCGCTGTCTGCGGGCAACCCATCGTTTCGGCGGTCATGAGGTATTGGTGGGTATCGAGGACCACGTTCTTAAACTCGGGCGCGAGCTTGCCGTCGGGGCCGCGCATGAAGTCCTTCCACTGTTCGATGTCGAAACCGTCGTGGAACACCACGACTTTGTCGGTCGGCAACGCGCCCTTGTCAGCGTCGCGCAGACGGTGGTAGGCGGTGATGTAGAAGTTCTTGAGCCAGTCGAATGCGATCGGGCCGGTGCCTTCGGCGAGTTCCGGATCGACCGCCTTGTAGCGTTCGGTCACGTTCGCCATCGGCCAGCAGGTGGTGGTGTTCGGCTCGTTGATGATTTCGATGCCCATCAGCGCCCGACGATGGCCGTACCGCTTGGAGAGGCGTTCGAGCACGGACAGCACGAATTCGACTTCGTCGGGCAGCTGCGCCCACTTGCACACGCCGGAGATGCCGCCGTTGTCGAAGCCGTTTTGGCTCATCGGTGCGGTGTGCAGATCGATAAGGATGGTCAGGCCGTATTTCTCGGCCCAGTTGAAGGCCTTGTCGAGTTCGTCGATGCAGCCGATGAACGGCGCGCGGTCGCCGAAGATGAAGTACGGCACGGGGATGCGCACGGAGTTCAGTCCCCACGATTTGATGGTGGCGAAGTCGCGCTCGTTGATGTATTCGGCGCGGTGGGTCCTGATACGGGCCTCGTAGACGGCCGGATCAAGTTGCGTCGGCAGATAGTATTCGTCATCGGCAGTGGTTCCATCGAATAATGCCGGGTTCATCCACTTTTCCAGAACCAGCCAGTTACCCAGGTTCACGCCCTTGATGTAATTAAGGTCCATATGCACTCCTTCGTACGCTTTCAATCATATTTTTTATTACTTAGTAATTACTAAGTTAGATGATAGTACATTTTTCTCCTCCCCGCAACTCGTCTCGGACATCTCTCCGAACCGCTGTCGCACTATTTCGCATAAAGCACCCTTTGCGAAAATCGTGGGACCGACAATCAAAATCGTGCAGCAATTTCACAGAATCATGCGATTAATCATAAGAAAAAAGCCTCTTTCTTGCGGGAAGAAAGAGGCAACCTGCAGCCGGAGAGACGATTACTGCTTATCGCTGGCGAATCGTTACGTGCAAGGCACTCACCGAGGCAGCGGGCAACGTTACCGTCAGCTCGGCACCGCCGGCAGATTCGTGCACGCTCACGGCACTATCCACGTCCACGGCATGAGTGCGCACCAGATCCGAATGCTCCACTGTGTTGCAATCATGCGGATCTTCGGAAGCAAGCGTTTCCATCGAATCAACCTGAGCGCCGCACGGCAAATGCAGCCGCACTTCGGCACCATCGTTCATATGCGCATTGGTGAGATTAATCAGCAGCTGCGTGCCATCCTCATTACGTGACGCAAACGTATACACGGCAGAATCCTCGGAATCGTTACGCGCCACATCAAGTGCGGTCATGCCACGATGCGCCTTATACATCATGAACACATCGTAGTTAGGCGTAAGGATGGTCCGATCGCCTTCAGTCAAGATCAGTGAGTTAAGCACATTGATGGTCTGCGCGTTACACGCCATGGTCACCTTGTCGCAATTACGCTGCAGCAGATCCAACGTAAGCGCGGTGGTGATGGCGTCACGCATGGTCACCTGCTGCTTGAGCGCAGGGCGTGCGAAGAATGCGGTCTTGTGCCAATTGCCCCATTCGCCGATGATTAGATCGACATGCGCGAGCTTGGAATCCATAGCCACCTCCGGCTCATGAATAAGCGCCAGGCCGTCATTCATCAAACGCCACTGATCACGCAGAATATCTTCAAGTTCGAGGCATCCCTCAATCACCGCATTCCAGCCGTCTTCATCGAACCGGGTGGGAGTGTCGGCATCGTTGTCCACATTCCAATTGTAGAAGTGCAGATCATAGCCGTCGATATTCGGCTGACGATATTCGGCAAGACCACGGAAGAAATCCTGGGTCCACTGCACGCGTTCGCGCGGCTTGTTGCCGTCAGGACCACTCGCAATAGCATACATTGGGGTCGGCGCGAACACATCGGTGGTGAAGCTCGGCATGGCGGATGCGAACCTGCGGTATTCATTGAGGTAGGTCCGCGGAGTCATGGTACCGCCGCCAGCCCACACTTCGTTGCCGATCCCCCAATATTTCACCCCGTAAGGTGCCTTATGGCCGTTAGCCTCACGTTCCTTGGCAAGATCAGTGGGCTGCGCACGATTGCAGTACTCCATCCAATCCTTCATTTCGGCGACTGTGCCGGAAAGCATGTTGATATTGATCCACGGTTCAGCGCCGAGCATTTCACACAAACGCAGGAATTCGTCGGTGCCGAAGCTGTGATCGTCCAGCTCATAGGTGGCGAAATTCTCGTTGAAAGTGGTTTTACGTTCGCTTTGCGGGCCCACACCGTCACGCCAATGGTAGGTATCCGCATAGCATCCGCCCGGCCAGCGAATAACCGGCGGCTGCAATGCACGCAAAGCATCCAATGTGGCCTTGCGGTAGCCACGCTCGTTTTCGATCGGGGAATCCTCTCCCACCCATAGACCTTCATCAATGCATTCGCCAAGGAATTCAATGAATTGGCCATGCAGTTTCGGATCGATACGACCAATCGTACTGTTCGGGTCAATGCAGACAACCATGGTTTGCTCCTTTTGCCGTAGTGCTCACATCTGCAACGTTCGTAATTCGTATGGTTCTTGTAGTTATTGTGCCGCACAATATATGCGAAATGGCCGAAGATTCCAGGAGAGATAATGAAAGAATCTCCGGCCAAGTTATTTCGAAAAGCGCCGACGCTACTTCACCTTTTTAATCATCAGAATGAAGATGCAGGCGAGCGCCACCATAATGATTGCCGTCGGGAACACCAGTCCGTACGAGCCGGTAGCTACCACAATGGCGGAGGTGACAATCGGGCCGACCATCTGACCGAGAGTAGTGGCAATGTTCAAAATGCCCAAATCCTTCCCGGCCTCTTCTTCATTCGGCAGAACGTCAACATTGAGCGCCTGATCGACGGAACCGTACATGCCGTAGCCGAAGCCACCGATGGCGGAGAAGAGAATCATGCCCAACGCGTTGTGCATGAGCCATGGCAGAGCATAACCGATGGCGAGCAGCACGCTTGCGGCCACAACCGGAATCTTACGGCGACCGATTTTGTCGGAAATCGGACCTGCGGAAAGCGCGGAAATCAGGGAGACAACCATCAGCACCAAGCTCATGGTAGAAATGGTGGCCGCGGAATCTTCAACACTTTGACCAATGTAGTCCTGCAGAATATACAGCTGGTAGTTGAGAATCATGTAGTAGCTGAACAGCAGCAGGGAACGGCCGATAAATGCCAGCCAGAAGTCGCGAGCGCCTTTGGTCGGCGGACGGAAGCTCATGATAATACCCTTGAAATCAACCTTTTCCTTAGGCATATCCTTGCTGGACTTTTCCTTCGGCCAGAAGACCACGGCAAGCACACCGGAAAGACCCATAGCCACACCGGACACGATGAAGCCCGGGAGCTGCAGGGTGATGAACTGCGCACCAACAATCTGACCAAGAGCAGAACCGAACAACGTACCTGCAGAGATAAATGCGGACATGGTGCCGCGCATATCTTCAGGAATACGGTCAGACAGAGATGCGATGACCGGTGCGATCATCATGTTCAGACCAACCATGGAAATGCAGTAACTGATGCCAATGCTCACACCGTCCGGCAGAATGCCGATGAGGAACAGCGAAATGCCCGCAACAATGCCGCCCGATGCGATCCATGGCGTACGACGTCCGAAGATCGAGCGCGTACGGTCAGACATGTTGCCAACCACGAGGTTGGAAATCAGCGAAGCCAATGCCGTGGCCGAATTCAGCACGCCGAAAATGGCGTCTTTGCTGTCGGGCGCGATATCAGCCAAACGCTGCGGCAGCAGCACTGCAGCAACGATCTGTAACGCCAGCATCCATGCGAACGAGAACACGAAGAACGCTACGCAGAAACGCGTTTTGTCGATTTTGGAAAGCTCGTTGGCATGCTCCGCAGGCCGTACGTCAGTCATGCTTGTCTCCTTATCTTTCTTTTTCAAAGTCAGCCCTCTACGTTTTTTTGCCGAATCTTCAATGATCATGCAAACAACAGGCAAGAGAGGCGTTGTGTTGAAGTCAACTCTCATCGGCTTCGTCAGTTATCTTATATCTTAAAGATATAAGATAACAAATCGGCGTGTCGAACAACGACCTACTTTCAAGCACAGCAATCAACCGCATAACCGCAATATCGAAACCACATGAAAACGCATGTGGACAGCGGCAATAGTATTCTTCAAATCAGTATGGAATCACAGGAAAACACATCAGCAAACAGCATCAAGAGCCGTCCAATCAACCAAAGAAAACGACTCTCCCCAGCGCAGCGACGAAAACAAATCACACAAGAAGCGGTAACCCTAATCACGCAATACGGGTCATACGGCTTCCCAATGCAAGCATTAGCCGATGCAGTTGGCATGACCCTGCCCGGACTCAACCATTACGTCAAAAACCGAGAAGAATTACTCTCATTGGTCATCGAAACGTTCTACGACTCCGAAGAAGGCAATGCCCACACGACATTGGGCGCAGCCATCAGCCACTGCGACCAAACAGATTCAGCAACCAAAGAACGCCGACATCTGCCCGGCACATTGCACGAAACCGTGCGCTTCAACGCCAAACGTCCTGAACTTGTCGCACTGTTCATGCGCCTCGCCATCGAAGCGTCCGATCCAGAACACCCAGCCCACGAGTTCTACCAGAACAGACACAATTCGATTTTGATCGACATGACCAGCGTGGACTGGGAACTACCGGAAGAATACCGCGATCCAGAACGCCTGCATGACCTCATCGTCACCGCGTTCTTTGCCATGGACGGCGTGCAAATCCAGTCGTTAACCAATCCCAACGAATCCATGATGCAACTATGGGAACGCGCAGAACGCATCCTGTTCCCCTCCCCCACATGGGACGGCTACCGCTGAACAGAGCGCAAACAAGCAAAGACACCGCAAAAGCAAAAAGGCGTTTGCCTGCGGCGACCGGTAACCGATCACCATAGGCAAACGCCCCGCAACACAACACCGGCTTGCGAAGATTGCAGGAAGAGAAGGGAAACCTGCCATCCGGCATTCAACAAACCGCTGCCACAACCAAGCCGACGCGTTACGCACACATTCGCATCAGCCAGGCAGCTCCCGTCAGTCCAGCACAAACGTGTTGAACGAACGCGGAGCAAGCGTCACCTTGATACCGCGATCGGCATTGCAAGGATCGGCAAATTCAAACGGACGCTCCTCTTCGAGAGCGTTCTGGGCCACCACCACAATGGTGCCATCCGGATTACGGAACGCAATAGCCATCGAATTGAAATGACCCGTAGTGCCAAGCACATGCGCACCCGGCTTAACGAAATGCGAGAAATGACGCATCACATAATATTCCGGATTACGGCGAACCTCATGCGTATCCGCAGTAATGGTGAACAGTGAATTCTGCCACCACCCCCACGTAGAATCCTGATCGTCAAGAATCATATTCCAATAAGTGTAAGCAGTCGCGCCATTACGCAAATAATGGTTGATCAAATGGAAAATATACTCCGCATATTCCCACGTATTATCGCCCATACCGCATTCGGATTCAGACTGAATCAGCTCGATTTCAGGCCAGGATTCATGCGTACGCGCAATACAGTTCTGGCCGGCCCACTGGTAAGCGATGCCCTTGATGTACTTGCGAGCGCCATCGTCGAACAGAATATTGTCGACAAAACGGTTGTAATTATTCAGCTTCATGCCGTAGCCGCCGGTCCACGCCATATCTTCCGGACCATTCAGCGTACCCAGCCAAATATCGGTGTCAAGACCAGCTTCGTCAAAAGCAGGTCCAAGATAATCGCGGATGAACACCTTGAGCGCTTCGGAATCCCACAATGCACTCGGGAACTTCTGATCGGCAAACACCTCATTCTGCACATGCAGCTGATTCACGGTAATGCCATGCTCGGCATAAGCTTGAATGTACTTGACGAAATACTTCGCATATGCCTTAAGATTCTCAGGCGTCTGCACCAAACGACCATAGTTATAAGCCTTCGGACGCTTCATCCATGTCGGCGGGCTCCACGGGCTGGAGAACAGTTGCATGTTCGGCTGCCATTCCTGCGCGCGATGAATATACGGAATCAGCGTCCGCTCATCATGCTCGACGGAGAAATGCTCCATCTCATAATCGCCGTCGGTCTCGTTATAGCTATACCAATGATCGGCGAAATCATTGGCACCGACCGGCGCACGATTGAAGGTGAAGTTCATCTCATCCGGGCTGAACAGTTCCTTGATGATCTGATCACGTTCCTCTTCAGTAACCGTCTGCAGAGGAAGCCAGCCAAGCTCGTTGAAGCAGCCGCCGAAGCCACGCAATGCCTGATATTCATTGCCATCAAGCTGCAGATCGGAAGCGGAAGTGGCATGCGTGGATTCAATTTCGGATGATTTGTCGGCAAGCTTGTTGTCTTGCGTTGTCGCGATCCAAGTAGTCATGGAAAGTCCTTAGTATTGTCGCTGATTCTTTGGATTTATATTTATTCGTTTTTTTGAGTTGTTTTTATTTGATTATTGGGATTTAGTTATCGATATTTAGTTTTTGAGATTGAATTATTGAGATTGAATTATCGGCAACGCAATTTCATTTCAGTAAGCGCAAAAACCGCAGGACGCCGCGATAATCTATTCACGACACGCTCCAGGCCGCTCTAGCCAAGTCTTTACGGTCTTAAACAGATTATCGCGGCATCCTGCTCGTAACGCTATGACGTTACGTTTGCACTGTTATTTAGTTTTGCATTGTTGTTCAGTTTTGGAAAACTTCCTATTACCTCTCTTCCTCTCCTCTTTCGAAATTGAGGGGAGGGGGAAGGGATGGGGTTACTTGACCTTCTTGATGGCCATGATGAAGAAGCAGCCGATGATGGCCAAGGCGATGGCGGTCGGGAAGGCGAAGTTGTAGCCGAGGGACACCACGATGGTGGACATGATGACCGGGCCGCACATCTGACCAAGGGTGGTGCCCATGTTCAGAATGCCCAGATCCTTGCCAGCCTCTTCCTTGTTCGGCAGCACATCAACGAGCAGAGCCTGATCGACCGCGGAGTAGACAGCGTAGCCGAGGCCAGCGATGCCAGCGAACAGGTACATGCCCAGGGTGGACGGGATCAGCCACGGCATGGCGATACCGATAGCGAAGAGCACGGAAGCCACGACAACCGGAACCTTACGACGGCCGATGAAATCGGAAACCGGGCCGGAGATGAAGGAGCCGACCAGAGACATGACCATCATGATCATGGAAACGACGGACACGGTGACAGCGGATTCCTTGACGGACTGACCAATGTAGTTCTGGATGATGTAGAGCTGGTAGACGTTGATCATCTGGTAGCTCATGATCATGCAGAAACGGCCGGCGAAAGCCTTGTAGAAGTCGTGGGCGCCAGCGAACTTCGGCGGACGGAAGGATACGAGGACGTCCTTGAAGGAGCCCTCTTCCTTCGGCAGGAAGTCAGCGGACTGTTCCTTCGGCAGGATGATCACGGCGACGAGGCCGCCGAGGAACATGAGCACGCCAGCGACAGCGAAGCCGGCAGTCAGGTTTTCGATGAAGAATGCGCCAATCATGGTACCGATCGGAGCACCGATGGTGGAGCCTGCGCCATAGAAGGCGGACATGGTGCCGCGGATGCCAGACGGCACACGGTCAGACAGCACGGCGACCAGCGGGGCGATCATGCAGTTGAGGCCGAACATGCAGGCGCAGTAGAAGATGGTGAGCAGCACGGCGTTATGCGTGGTGCCGGTCAGGAACAGGGTGACGCCACCAAGCACCGCACCGAAAACGATCCACGGAGTACGACGACCGAACCTGGAGCGGGAACGATCGGAGAAGTTGCCGAACATCAGGTTGGCAACTAGGGATGCCACTGCGGTGAACGCATTGACGATGCCAACGAGAGCATCCGGATCGGCGCCTTCGATGGTCTTGTAATGCATCGGCAGAAGCACGGCGGAGACGATGCCGAGACCCGACATCCACAACACGCCGAACAGCAGGAAGCCCGCACCGAAACGGATGGTGTTGACCTTGCTCAGTGGCTTGCCGGTTTCAGGAGACAGCTGCGGATCCTTGTCTGCAGCGGCGATGTTGGCGTTATAACGCACCAAACGCTCCTCTTTGCTTGCGATTGCTTCACTCATGAAACTCTCTCCTTCGATTCATGTTTCAGTAGTGTTTTCTGTGATATTCCTGTTTTCCGATAGGGCTTCTCCGCCCAGCCAGCTAACTACCATTTGGTAACTAGCCGGTTTTCATCATAGATGCCCTTTCGAAAGAACGCAAGTCAGACGCGAATTTTTCCGACGGCAGCGTTTTCAAATAGCAATCCACAACGATTCGCCCCATACGGCAACTTCAGTTTTTATTACTTAGTAACTGCTTAGTTAAAGCATATTACAATCTCTTGTATCTGTCATTTTCCGGCGTGTCCCAACGTTTCCAACACACTTCCTCTCCCCCTTCTTGTAACTTAGTAAGCACAAGAAAGGAGAACGCATGCGTCGCCGCACCGAAAGCAAAACCAAGAAACGAATGAGCGCAGAAGACCGCAAGAAAGCGATTCTCGAAACCACGGTCTCTTTCATCTCACAATTCGGATTCTGGGGATTTACCATTCGCGACGTGGCACAAGCTCAGAACATCACCGAAGCAGGCCTCCTTTACTACTTCAAATCCAAAGAACAACTCCTTGAAGCGACACTCAAATACGCCGATCGCACTAACCAAATCGCCATTGCAGAGCATCTTGGCGTCGAAGGCGTGACCGGCGAAGTCTTGCAAGACGGCATCGCATACCATTGCGATCTCGGACTCAAGGCCATCTCCACGGGAACCGTGGAAACCAACGCAGGCCGACCCGAAATGGTTCGCCTCTACACCCTGCTCGAAAGCGAGGCCCTAAGCAAAGACCATCCGGTGCACGAGTATTTCGAACAGCGCGAAATCAATCTGCTGAAGGAATACACGTTCGCAGCCAAACGAGATGGCGTCGCCGATCCGGAACGCACCGCACTGCAGGTGCTATCCGCCATGGAAGGCTTGCAATTGCGGTGGCTCAACGGATCTCACGATATCGATTTCGTTGGAGAATGGAAGGCCCTGATCGACCTTCTCATTCCCTAAACGTTCTCTTCTCGAGTTCTCTTATCGCAGATTTCAGCCGGCGATCACCGCAACATTCCAGCGGCCGATCGTCAACGGATCACCCTGCTTGACGGCTGCACCTTCCTTCAGCACGACTTCAGCATTTGCAACCTCATCAATACTGCCGTCGGTGGCGATGACGACCGGAGCGACCACTACTTCACCCTCAATCGGGCTTGCAACAGTAACTTCGTCGGCGGAATAGTTGAGCAAATACGTCACGTTCTCGCCGAGGGCATTCACACCCTGGCGAACCGCGACCTGTCCCGCGAGCGCGGTTCCAGCGCCCTCGACGCCGGCATGCTCCACAGCCTCTCGCATAACCGCACGAATGGAATCGGCGTCAAGCAGTGTGGCGACCCACTCGGCATCGCCCTTGCCGAATGCGTGACGGGTGACTGCGGCGTAATCCTTCCAAGCGTAGTGTCCATAGGATGCGAGCACCTCAGTATCGGCGTCAGCGTTCAACAGTTCGATCAGCGACTGAGCATCGGTGGACGCGGTTTCGGCGAGCGCACCTGCGAATTCCACGGAAACGTGGCCGTTTGGGCGGGTGAACTGGTTGTACGTCATGCCGAACACGTCGGTGAGGTTGTGCGGCGCGCGGTCGTGCCATACGGTCACCTCGTCGTCGGTCACGAAGGAGCGCATGGTGGAGACGAGGTGTCCGCCGTTTTCAACGAACGCACGCAGGCGATCCGTAGTTTCCTGAGATGCGCAGTAGAGCGCCGGGGTCACGATCATCTCGTATTTGGCGAGACGTTCGGCCGGAGCATCGGACGGCACGAAATCGCATTCGACGTTGAGCTCGAACAGCGCGTCGTAGACATTGCGCACCACGTCGTTGTATTTGAGGGTGCCGCCGAATGGGAAGCCGGCTTCGATGAGGAACCAGTCGAGCGCGGTCAGCGATTCGTTGCTGACCATGATGGCTACTTTGTTGTGCTTCTTCAGGTGGACGAGCCGCTCCCCCACTTCCGGTTTGGCGATCTCGCGACCGAATACGCCGGCTTCGCGGTACGTGGGGTTCGGTTCGAGGTCGTGGCTCAGCAGGCCCTTCCAATATGTTTCAAAGGAATTATGGATGGAGTGCCAGTGCCAGTATTCCACCATGTCGGCGCCGGAGGCGAGGTGGGAGTAGGCCTGCAGGCGCAACTGGCCAGGGAATGGCACCCAGCCGTGCTGGCCTTGGGCCTCGGTTTCGAGCACCAGGTAGTTCTGGCCGTTCTTGGTGGAGCGGGTCATGTCGCCGCCGAAGGCGATCTCCTTGCCGGTCAGGTCGTCTTCGGTCGGGTGGTAGATGTCCACGCCGGTGATGTCCACTGCGGTCGCGGCCTTGAAGTGGTCGACGGCCGGCTGCACGCCGTAGGAGTATCCGCGCCATTCGAAATCGAAGTTGTGGGTGATGAACTGGTCGTCATGCGCGTATTCGCGCACGATGTCGGCCTGCCACTGCAGGAAGGCGCGCACCTGATCGCGGCGGAATTTGTCGAATTCGCCGCCCAGGGACTCGTTGATGGTGGCGGTCACGTCCGGGAAGTCCTCCCAGGAGTCGATGCGGTTGGACCAGTAGTCGAGGCCGAAGTGGTGGTTGAGCTCGTTCAGATCGCCGTGGAACTTCTCGCGCAGATACTTGACGAACAGACGCTGCATGTCGTTGGACACGGAATCGTAGTACTTGGTTTCATTATCGACCTGGTAGCCGATCACCGCCGGATGGTCGGCAACGTGGGAGATCAGCTTGCGGATCACGCGCTCACCGTAGAAACGGTAGGTGGCGTTGACGATGTCCATGATCTGGCGGGCGCCGTACTTGCCTTCGCCGTTCGGGGTGACCGCGAGCACGCTCGGATCGATCTTGACGAGCCAGCTCGGCACCGCGTAGGTTGGAGTGCCGACGATGACGTCGATACCGACACGCTGTGCCGCGTCGAGAGCACGATCCACATAGGTGAAGTCGAACGCACCCGGCTGCGGTTCGCAGGTGCTCCATGTGGATTCGGCAATACGGATAACGTTCAGTCCCGCTTCCTTCATCATCCTCATGTCTTCATCGACACGGTCGATGCCTTTCATCATGAGATATTCGTCGTAATATGCGGCACCGAAAAGAATGTGATCTGCCTCGTAACGACCCATGGATCCTCCATCGTCTTCATTGACTTGTTACTGATTGCTACTGTTTCTGCGTCTAAGGCTGTTCTTCTGCGATATCCCTGGGATATATCCTTGGATGCATCCTCGGAACTCTCATATCTAACAACCATTAGATATAAAATATAAATCTTCTAGATTCACTTGTCAAGAACCGCAAAATTCATGGCGTGTCTTACCTAACAACCATTAGATACAGCGTTTCCCCTTGACCAAAACCAACCAATCACCGCACGCCACACAAAATGCTATCCCAGCAGGCAAATCCATCCAGCCACTGGAGGAATCACCCCGCCCAAAACCTTCCAAAAGTCCTGATTCTTCCAGCGAGTGGAAGAATTGGGACGCGAAAGGCTATAGAAACACAGCCCGCAAGAGAGTTGCACACGGCTTAGCGGTAGCTGTCCCAGACAGGTGAGGGGAAGATCATCTTTTCGAAGGCGAGCCATTCATCGTAGAAATCGATGGGCGGCTTACGCGTCCAACGCAGTTGAATGCCGTCCATCGCTTCCAAGCTTTGACGCACAATCGCACGCATATTCTCCCAACCACCGATTTCAGGCGGTAATTTCCATGTGTACTGGGAATAGTGTTCCCACACGTATTTCGGACGATTCTCGAAATAGTCGTGCAACGGATGGCCCTCGCTGAAAGACTCGGTTTCCAGCACCATGTATAGCTGCAGCAAGCTACGTCGACTCTCATTGTAACGTACCAAAAAACGCAGGTATGCGGGAAACAACATGCCTTCCGGATCGCTGCCCGGCAATCCGGATTTTGCAAAATCAGCCGGAGTGCCTTCCTGATCATAATTGTCGGTGACTAGCAGCGACAACAACCGTTCCTTATTGCCGATGTAATGCAGCAGTCCAGGCTGGCTCATGCCGATCGCATCAGCAATGTCTTTCAATGACGTTCCGTAATACCCCTTTTCCCCGATAAGACGGCTCGCCGCAGCGATGATTTCCTTCTTACGTTCCTCAGGTGATTTACGAACACGTTTCTTCCCCTCATTACCCATAAGGAACAGTGTACTATCTACCGTTCATTAGACAGACAAAATCGTATCGGACCGCTGCATTTCCACTCGCCACACAAAAACGAGCCGATCTTCAACAGACCAGCTCGAAATTACATTCAAAACCACTTCGAGATCACATTCAGTCAGCCTCGACCAACCAAAAATATTCGAAAAGCAGTTTTACTTCTGGAACACGTCAGGGTGTTTCGGATCACCCGGTTCGTCGGCGAGGACGCCCTCGAGCCCGAGGAACTCCTGCCAGAATTCCAGCGAATTGCCGTACGGAGCTGCCTGATGGCCGCGCGCCTGCAGGTTCGCCTTCGCCTCGAACACATCCTCCTCGCGGATGCCATCGAAATACGATTCGAGACGCTCACGGTTCGTCGGATCATAGAACAGCGATCCGATGATTTCCGTCAGTCGTTCCGCACGCGCTACCGGCAGCGAATCCCAGTGACGGAATTCAATGAAGTTCTTCAGACGGACATCGTTGAAATGCGTGGAAATCACATGATTGATTTCGTATGCGTTGAGTTCTCGATCAGGATACACGTCGTTCGCATTCTCATAGAATGCAGGATGATGCAGATCAGTTCCGGGAGTTTCCAACGCTTCCGGAGTGTGCGTCAGATCAGCGAACATCATCGGCGTGCTCAACACATCGACCGCATAATCTTCCCAACCGAAGCGAGGATCAAACAATCCCGGAATAACGTTCGTGCGCTGCAAATCCAAATAATCCCACATGCGTTGGCGCAGCAGCGGATACGGATTCTCCTGTCCCTCGAAATACGGGGTGTTACGGAAGAACCATGCGAGAATCGGGCCGACCACCGTACCCAAACGCAGTTTGGAAATCGCGTCCTGTTCGGAAACATAGTCGATGCTGACCTGCGTCGAAGCGGAGCAACGCATCATGCACGGACCGAACTGGCCGACGCGCCCCAAATACGCGGTCATCGCCTTGTAACGGTCCTTCGGATTGACGGGAATGTCGGCATAGCCGGACTTCGGCTGATACCCGTAATTAACCAAGCGGAAGCCGAGATCGTCAAGCACGGGATCGACTTCGCGGCGGAACGCACCGTAAATCGTGCACAGATCTTCCGGCTTGTGCAGTATACCCAGCGAGCATTCCAGCTGACCGCCCGGCTCAAGTGACACGGAAATACCTTCGCGGCCAAGACCAACAAGCCTGCCGTTCTCCCAGTATTCCTTGCTTTCGTCGTAATATGGGCGAATGCGGTTCAGCAACGCCTCGGTACCGTTCTCCTCGTAATAGTTCACGGCGGTATCATCGCTGTTATGCACCGGCAGATGCTCGATTTCCACACCGAAACCACCGGTTCCACGCTCTTGGCAGCCTGATTCGAAGAATTTGACCAGACTTTCCACATGCTTCGGATTCGGCTCGGTAAGCAGGTGCGCATAAGAAATTCGTGGCGTTGTCATGTGGCAATCCTATCGAAACTCGTTGATGAGCACGGCGTGATTGCTATACGAAAAACTGATAGCCAACTCTTGCGTATATCGAATCGAATACACATTTTCGGTTAAAACAGACATGCTCTGCAAAGCCGACCAATAATAATTAACAGCTATTAATAAGGTCAGAAGCAATTACCACTATTTGAAAAATTGTTTGTATAAATCAAATAAAAGTACCGACGCTGAAGATGTTGTCAGCGTCGGTATTTTAGTCAATTCCAGTCAGTGCTTATTGATTTATTCGCCTATGATCAGGCGGCTTTTTCGCTTTGCACCGTCTCACCCTGTTACGCAGCCTTGTGAGCCTTCTTGGCGGCTGCGATCATCAGTTTGATGCGGTTGAGCTGGTTCGCTTCGGATGCGCCCGGATCATAGTCGATGGATACGATGTTGGCTTCCGGATGCAGGCGGCGAATCTTGCCGAACATGCCTCGACCGGTCACGTGGTTCGGCAGGCAGGCGAACGGCTGCGCACAAATCACGTTCGGGCAGCCGGATTCGATGAGCTCAAGGATTTCCGCAGTTAGCAGCCAGCCTTCACCAGCCTGCACGCCCACGGAAGTGACCTCGTCGGCCTTCTTCACGAGTTCCGGCATCGGCAAGTCCTGGGAGAACTTGCCGTGCGCCAAATCGATCGCCTTGCGTACAGGAGCGTTATACAAGTCAAGCGCCTTGCGCATCAGCGCGTAGCCAAGCTTGTTGCCGCCCATGCCGAGGTAATGCTCGTTCCAGTCGGAAATGTACGGGCGGGTGGTCATGAATTCCATGATGCCCGGCACCACAGCCTCGCAATTCTGCGATTCGATCACGTCGACCACATGGTTGTTGGCGTCCGGCTGGTACTTGACGAGAATCTCGCCCACCACGCCGACGCGCACCTTGCGCGGTTCGTCCTTCAACGGCAGTGAATCGAACGATTTGACGATTTCTTTGACGAGCGTCGAATATGGCAGGTATCCCTTGCCAATGAACTTACTTGCCGTCTTCGAGCGACCGTGGTTCTCGAGCGTTTCACGCACGATGGTGTTCCATGTCTTGTACAGCTGATTCGCACTGCCCGGCGTCACCTCGTACGGGCGCACGCGGTACAGGCATTTCATCAGCAGGTCGCCGATGATAAGCGCCTTGATGACGCGATGAAGCAATGCCGGCGTCGCTTTGAAGCCCGGATTGTCTTCAATGCCCTGCGTGGAAATGGCGATCACTGGAATTTGCGGATATCCGGCATCGATCAGCGCCTTGCGAATCAGGCCGAAATAGTTTGTGGCTCGGCACATGCCGCCGGTCTGCGTGATGGCGAGCGCGGTGTGCTCCGGATCGTATTTGCCGTCCAAAATCGCGTCCACGAGCTGGCCGATAACCATGATGGCCGGGTAGCAGGCGTCGTTGTTGACGTATTTGAGGCCGGTTTCCACGTTTTCGCGGCTGGCGTGTTCGAGAATGTCGAACTTGTAGCCGCCGGAGCGGATCACGGATTCCACTAGGGAGAAGTGAATCGGGCTCATCTGCGGAGCCACGATGGTGTAGTCCTTCATGTCTTTGCCGAATGGCACGCGGTTGGCGTATTTCGACATGGTGGCGGAATTGTGTGCGGACTTCTTCGCTTCGCCGACGCCGTTTTCCGCGGCACGCTTGGATGCGGCTTTAACGGCTTCAGTGAGTTTCGGATTGGCTTTCATCACGGTGTCAAGCATGACTTGACGGCCCGGAGTCGGCGCTTCGGTTCCGGTTTTGCGGAATTCGCCCTGCTTGTTGGACACGCTGTCTTGCTTGTCGGGAATGGCTGTGCCAATTTCACGCTGTTTGTTGCGTTCACGCTCTTCGACGGCTGCCTTGAGTGAACGAAGGCGGATTTTCGCTGCACCTAGGTTGGAGACTTCGTCGATTTTCAGCATGGTGTACACGTCGGCCTTGTCGGCGAGGATTTCGCCTACCTGGTCGGTGGTGATGGCGTCAAGACCGCAGCCGAAGGAGTTGAGTTGTACGAGTTCAAGCCCTGGGTAGGAGGCCACGAAGTTGGCTGCCGAGTATAGGCGTGCATGGTAGGCCCACTGGTTGGTGACGCGCAATGGCATTTTGGTGACCTTGCGGTCTTCCACATGGCGGAAGCCGTCTGCATTCTTCTTACGTGGATCGTCTTCATCGGCGGCGAGGAATTCGCTCAGGTTGAGCTTCTCCCCCGGCTGCAGTTCGCAGATCGAATCTTCAGACAATACCACCATACCGAGCGAGCATATGGTTTCCGGAATGCCATGGTTGACTTCCGGATCGATATGGTACGGGCGGCCTGCAAGCACGATGCCTCGGCAGTCGTGTTCCTTCATGTAGGCGAGTGCCCTGAGGCCTTCCATTTGCACGTCGTGTTTGAAGACTTCGTTTTCGGCATATGCCGCTTTGACTGCGGTTTCAGCTTCTTCACGGGTCACGTTGGCCCAAGCGAATTCTTCGACGATACGGTCGACCATGAGTTCATGGTTGGCCATGTTGAAGTATGGGCGCATGTAGCGGATGCCTTCTGCGCGCAGTTCGGGCATGTTCGCGCCGATGACCACGGGATAGTTGGCTACCACCGGGCAGTTGTAGTGGTTGTCGGTGTTGGGTACCAGATTCTCTTCGTAGCTGACGCACGGGTAGAAGATGTTTTTCACACCCTTGTTCAGCAGCCATTTGATGTGTCCGTGCACAAGTTTGGCCGGATAGCAAATGTTTTCGGATGCGATGGATTCAATGCCCGTTTCGAACAGTTCGTGCGAGCTTCGTCCGGAAATCATCACTTTGAAGCCGAGCGAGGTGAGCAGTGTGAACCAGAACGGATAGTTCTCGTACATGTTGAGTACGCGCGGAATGCCGATTTCACCGCGGGTTGCGTTCTTGTCGGTGAGTCTGCGGTAGGCGAAGCAACGCTTGTACTTGTAATCGTAGAGGTTCGGGCGATCGGAACGCTTCTTTTTCGCGTCTCCGCCTCGTTCGCAGCGGTTGCCGGTCACGTAACGGGATCCGTCTTGGAAGGTGGTGATGGTGAGCTTGCAGTGGTTTTGGCACAGCTTGCACACGTCTCGTTCGGAGGTCATCGACAGGTTGTCGAGTTCTTCGCCGCTCAAAATGTTCGATGCGGTATGACGTACGTCTGCGATCACCGCTTCTTTGGTGTCGGTGGTATCGACGTCTTCGTCTTCCGCTTCGTCGGCATAGTGCATGCGTGCGGTCAGTGCGGCACCGTATGCGCCCATGAGTCCTGCGATGTTCGGTCGGGTCACCTCACGTTCCGTGAGCAGTTCGAATGCGCGGAGCACAGCGTCGTTGAGGAACGTGCCACCCTGCACTACCACGGTGTCGCCAAGTTCACCGGAATCACGCAGTTTGATCACCTTGTAGAGGGCATTGCGCACCACGGAATAGCACAGGCCTGCGGCGATGTCTTCGATGGACGCGCCTTCCTTTTGCGCCTGCTTCACGGACGAGTTCATGAACACGGTGCACCGGGAGCCCAAATCGACCGGATGGGTGGAGTTAAGCGCCGCTTGGGTGAATTCCTGAATGGTCAGGCCCATGGAAATGGCGAACGTTTGCAGGAACGATCCGCAGCCGGACGAGCATGCTTCGTTCACTGCGATGGAGTCGATCACACCATCGTTGATGGCGAGATATTTCATGTCTTGGCCGCCGATATCAATGACGGCGGTGACTCCCGGGCTTACCATTTCGGCACCACGATAGTGAGCCATGGTTTCCACTACACCTTCGTCAAGGTGCAGGCCGGTGGTGATGAGGCCTTCGCCGTAGCCGGTCGCACAGGATCGTGCGATCCATGCGCCTTCGGGTAGTTCGGCTTGGATTTTTTTAACGATCTGCACGGCTGCCGTCAACGGACTGCCTTCGTTGGTCGCATAAGAGGACCATACAATTTCTCGATCGTCGTTCACCAATGTCGCTTTGATGGTGGTGGAACCGGCGTCGATGCCCAGGAAGTGCGGTCCTTGGGCCCCTTCGAGCGTGCCTTGATGGATATGCTCGCGATGATGTCGTTCGTTGAATGCGGTGCGATCCGCTTCGGTAGCGAACAGCGGAGGCATGGTCGGAGTGTTGGACGGCAGGTTTTCCAGTTCGTCCAGTCGCGCCAGCAGGTCGGCGCAGGTTCGTGCTTCGTAATGCTTAGTCAAGGTCGTCACCATCCTGATCGGCCTGCAATGCGGCACCGTATGCCACATACAGGTGAGCATCGGTCGGAACAATGAATTCGTCCACTTTGCCGTCGAGCGCCCGCTTGAACGCGGCTCGCAGCTCGGACATGAAGAACAACGGACCCCCCAGGAAGATCACGGTTCCGTGAATCGGGCGTCCGGAGGCAAGGCCTGCAATGGTTTGCGTGGCCACTGCGGTGAAGATCGATGCGGCCAGATCCGGTTTGGCCGCGCCATCGTTGATAAGCGGCTGCAAATCGGTTTTGGCGAACACGCCGCAACGTGATGCGATCGGATACAGGGTTTCGTATTGCGCGGCCATTTCGTTCAGACCAGCGGCGTCGGTGTCGAGCAGTGTTGCCATCTGGTCGATGAATGCGCCGGTACCGCCTGCGCAGGAACCGTTCATGCGCTGTTCCGGAGTCGGCTTGAGATAGGTGATTTTTGCGTCTTCACCACCAAGCTCGATGATCACATCAGCCTGCGGATATTCCTTGTCAATGGCTTCGGTTTCGGCGATGACCTCCTGAACGAAGGGCACGTCGAGGCTGTCTGCAAGAGCAAGACCGCCTGAACCGGTAATGGCCAGACGAATCGGCTCGTCGCCTCGGCCAAGCTTTTCCAATTCTTTGTGGATGTCGGCCAGTAGTCCGGCCACGGTGGCGCGCACATTTGCGTGGTGACGCCGATAATCGGAGAACAGCGCGTCCACGAGCGCGTCGGACTGATCGAGCACCACCGCCTTCACAGTAGTGGAACCGATATCAAGACCTACACGCAACGGCTTTGTGCCGTGCGTTTCGGTCACGGCTTCTGCTGCTTCAACCATGTATCAACCTCTATCGTTCTATCCGCCGGGCTGCATTCCATGGCAGGCATGGAAGCCCCTACCCCGGTTATCCAATCATGTAATCGTAGTCTGTGCCCACGCCTAAGCGCTTCGTGAGTGCTCGCAATCAGCATAAAAGGCACGAAACAGCGCATAAACTAGACAACCAATCCAGTAAATGTACCTAATTATGCATCCGGACACTCAACGAACGTCGAAATCGCAAAACCACCCAAACATTTCCATGTCAGGATGCGCCGCCTTCCCCAGCAGAACGGTCTTTGCCATATATTTCGGGAATGAATCGTGTTTGATCATGTAATTTCGGCCAAATCACCACTCGCCCGTTTTCCAGTGATTTCGGCACGTCGATGATGCGTTGGTTGCTGCTTCCGCGGAATTGCAGCAGGGAATCATGTAATTCTTTGATATAACGGCCGTCCACTAGAATGTCGATCAGTTCGAGCAACTCGCGCTTGTCGGGGCTTTCGCCTTCGCGCATGAGCTCTTCCCACGTGTAGCCGGTCCAGCACCAAATATCTTTGGTATTACCGAACCGTTCGCGGATTTTTCGCGCGAGAGGCAACAGCACGCCCGTATTGAGCAATGGTTCGCCTCCGAGGAAGGTGATGCCTTGCACATACGATTGGCTTAAGTCATCCATGATTTGCGCTTCGAGCTTGTCGTTGTATTCGTGGCCGGCTTGGAAATCCCAGATTGATGTGTTGTAGCATTCCTCGCAATGGAACGGGCAGCCGGACACGTACAGCGAGCATCGGATGCCTTCTCCGTCGGTCATGAGGAACCGTTTGTAGTCGGCGATCATATTGCGGCTCATGCGATTGGTCCATTGCCCTGCTTTGGGATTGTTGGAACGAGTTGTGGGGATGAAAGGCCCGCGATTGGTTTCGTCCGCCGCAAAGTCACGACGTTGAATTGCTGGATTCGCGCTGCTGATCATACGTTGTCCCTTCACATTTTGCCGTTGCGTCGCGTTTTTGCGATTGCTGCTTGCCTCATGATTGTCACAGAATGAAAGAGGGTGGAAATCCACCCTCTTTCATATTTCGTTTATGTTTGCTGCTAATGCGGCCCTTACTTGGCTTCCTCGAACCATTCACGTTCGGAACCGTCGCTCAAGGTGACATGACCGGTTTCGCCGCTCATATGCTTGACGCGGTGCGCGATCTCCTCGTGACGTCCGTGCACCATCGGGCGCTGCACCGGGTTGCCCAAGTAGCCGCAGGTGCGCTTGGTCACGTTGCAGTGGTCCGGATCGGAGTTGCCGCACTCCGGGCACTTGAAGCCTTCCTCAGTGGGCTCGAAGTCGCCCTGGAATCCGCAATCGTAGCAGCGGTCGATCGGCGTGTTCGTGCCCAGGTAGCCGATGCCGATGTTGTAGGCGTAATCCCACACCGCTTCGAGTGCCTTGGGGTTGGACTGCAGGCACGGGAACTCGCAGTAGTTGATGAAGCCGCCGGACGCGTAGTACGGGAAGTCCTTCTCGTAGTTGAGCTTTTCCATTGGGGTTGGCTGCAGCCAGACCGGGTAGTGGAAGGAGTTGGTGTAGAAGTCGTGGTCGGTCACGCCTTCCACGTCGCCGAACTTCTCGCGATCCATACGGTTGAAGCGATCGGTAAGGGATTCGGCCGGCGTGGAGTACACGGAATAGTGATAGCCTTCCGCATCGCTCCATTCCTTGCACAGCTCGTTCATGCGCTTGACGATGGACAGTGCAAATTCCTTGCCTTGCGGATCCCAGCCGTGGTCGCGCATCCAGTTCTTGCCGTAGAACACGCTGGTCGCCTCATACAGGCCAATGTAGCCTAGGGAAACGGTGGCACGTTCGTTGCGGAACAGCTGGTCGACGCTGTCGTTGGCGCCGAGACGACCGAAGGCTCCGAAACGGAACAGGGTCGGCGCATTGACCGGCGCGGCCTGCTTGCAACGCATGATACGGAATTGCAATGCCTGATGAGCCACGGCCATACGCTCGTCGAAGATCTTCCAGAAGCGATCCTTGTCGCCGTGGGATTCCAGTGCGATACGCGGAACGTTCACGGTAACGACGCCAAGGTTCATGCGTCCGTCTTCCACATCCTTGCCGGTCGCCGGATCAATCCAACCCTGCAAGAAGGAACGGCAGCCCATCGGGGCTTTGAAGGAGCCGGTGATCTTCACGATGTTCTCGTAGAAGATCACGTCCGGATACATGCGCTTGGTGGCGCATTCGAGGGCGAGCTGCTTCAGATCGTAATTCGGATCGCCCGGATCGGCGTTCACACCATGCTTGATGGTGAACACGAGCTTCGGGAAAATGGCGGTGTGGTGTTCGGAACCGAGGCCGCGGATACGGTTCAGGAAGATGGCACGCTGAATCTCGCGGGCGAACCAGTCGGTACCCAAACCGAAGCCAACGGTCACGAACGGGGTCTGGCCGTTCGACACACGATTGGAGTTGATCTGGTATTCCATGGTCTGCATGGCGTCGTAGATGGCCTTGCGGGTCTGGATTTTCGCCCACATCTCACGCAGCTGCTGCAAACGGCTGGCATCCTTGTTGAACGGCTCGTCCATCGGCAGGGCCGGACGGTCCTTTTCGAAATGCAGACGCTTCGGTTCGACATCCTTGGCCAAGCGCACCTGACGTTCGGCGATTTCGATCGGCAGGTCGTCAGGCATGATCTCATGGGCCTGCTCAAGGAATTTATCGTAATCTTTCCTGGCATATTCAACGAAGTGCTCGTCGGCACGGTTGGCGGTCTGGCCGCCGTATTGGCTGGAAGCCACGTCTTTCATGATCTGGGTGATCTGCGTGGCGGCGATGGAGATACTGTTCGGCGATCCCATCGGCGCGTTGCCGAGGGTGAAGCCGTTGGCGAGCATATCCCAATAGTTCGGCAGAGAGCAGTTGGATTGTGCGGTGAACGGCGAGTAATCGGCGTCGTGGAAGTGGATGTCACCCTTCATATGGGCGTTGGAGACCGCATCCGGCAGCATGGAGAAGGCGGACGCCTTGGACACCGCGCCCGCCAGCAGATCGCGCTGGGTGGAGTAGACGTTGGAATCCTTGTTGGCGTTCTCGCGCACCAGAGCCTCGTCACGGTTCACCAGACGCTTGACGGCTTCGTTGATGTCGGTGGCCTTGGCACGTTCGATGTCTTTGTTCAGACGGTAGTTGGTGTACGTGCGCGCCACATCATACAGGTGATCTTCGATCAGGCCGTGTTCAACGAGATTCTGGATGTCTTCGATCTTGGCGGGACCGTTGTAACGATCCTTGATTTCGGCTTCGACCTGATTGGCGATGTCACGGATCAGCTGCTCCTCCTGCGGCCCAATCTTCTTATCAAGGTCAGCGAAGGCTGACTTCACCGCGCTGATGATGTTGATCGGATCGAAGTCGACCACACGACCGTCGCGCTTCTCGACGAGCACCTTACCGGTTCCCGTTTTAACGGTTGCGGAGACGGCATTCAGAGCCTGCGTTTCCATTCATCATCCTTTCCGGGTCGGACCCCATCCGACCAGGTTTTCATGCTTTGTTTCGCATGCCATACGTTTTCTACGTCCATAGACTCTACGCCATAGCCAGCACTAAATGTAGTAGAGGCACGCCGACGTTAAGACTATATATTCCATTTTTGGCTTGATTCCGCCATTCCTTAACCTGTGTGACAAAGGTAACGATTTTGCCACGGAGTGTCGCCTGAGTGTCGATTTGACGCAGGCACCGAAGAGGGACTATACAAGGCGGGGTACCCTCACACGATTCGAACATGTGTTTCATTTGTCCGCAAGATGATGGAATCTTGAACTATGACTTGGAACCAGGATTACACACCCCCGGCAGCGCAGCCGAACAGCAAACCGCTGCCGCGACTGGCCGGCGAAACCACCGCTGACAACCCCTGGCCGGTAAGTCTGCTCAGCGAGAAATTCCATATGGCCGTTGAACGGTGGCCATCGGTTTGGGTGGCCGGGCAGATCACGCAGATCAATACCAGACGTCAGGGCAGTGCCTACATCACGTTGCGCGATGATTATCAGGACATTGCGTTGGAGGTCAACGGTTTCGGACAGTTCGCCGCAGCCGCCACGCCTTTTGTGCAGGGCGATCGTGTCATCATCCACGGCAAACCGAATCTGTGGATGAAACGCACCTCCCTGTCTTTACGCGGTGACGCCATCATCGCCGCAGGCGCGGGCGGCAGCCTGAAAGCCATGATCGACGAATTACGCAAGAAGCTTAAAGGCGAAGGATTGTTCGATGCCGACCGCAAGCAGCCACTACCAGAGTTTCCGCATTGCATCGGTCTGATTTGCGCCCCACAGGCTCGCGCCGAAGGCGACGTCATCACCAATGTGAGATTGCGTTGGCCTGTTGTTGACTTCAAAGTAACGCATGTGCATGTGCAAGGCGAGCAGTGCCCTTCCGATGTGACCAAAGCGATCGCGCAGATGGACGCAGATCCCGACGTCGATGTAATCATCGTGGCCCGTGGCGGCGGCGCTTTCGAAGATCTGATCGGATTTTCCGACGAAGGCGTGGTACGTGCCGCGGCAGCCGCTCATACGCCTCTGATTTCCGCGATCGGACATGAAGATGATTGGACATTGCTTGATTTGGTCGCCGACTTGCGCGCATCCACTCCAACGGATGCGGCAAAGAAAGTCGTGCCAGACGTTCGCGAGCAGATGCAACTCATCAATGTGAATATCGAACGCATGCGCATGCGCATCGACGCCACCGTCAACAATGAAACAAGACTGATCGAAGGCTATGCGAACCGTCCAAGCCTCACGCAGCCGCTCACCATGCTGGAACCGCATCAACGTCTCATCGATGACGCAAGAACCCGCATGAGAATCGGCCTGACACGTATTCTTGACGATGCAAGTCTCACCATCGAAAAAGCGCACGCCTCACTGACTGCGCTCAGCCCGCAATCCACCCTCAACCGAGGCTATGCCGTGGTGCAGGGAGCGGACGGTCATGTAATCGACGATGCGAACGCCGTGAACACCGGCGACCAGCTCACCATGACATTGAAGCACGGCGTGATCGTGTCCGAAGTCACCACCGTAACGAAGGAGCAGCAATGACCAACGAAACCACCCCCGCATCCAGCCTGACCGACAAGGAACGCGAAGCCATCGCACAAATGCCTTATGAAGAGGCTCGAGATCAGCTCATTCAGGCCGTGCAGGCACTTGAAGCCGGCGGACTCAACCTTGACCAGTCCATGCGCCAGTGGGAGCTTGGCGAAGCCCTCGCCAAGCGCGCCCAAAGCCTGCTCGGCGAAGTGCGTGCCAAGCTTGACGCAGCCCAGGCAGAACAAGCCACTGCGGCCAATACCGCTGGAACGCAAGACAATCTGGCCTGAACATCCCAAAATACCGTCAATATAGCATTTTCATGACTGTGCGCCACACGTTTTACAAGGCGTTATATGGCGTACAGTCATACCGAAATTCCGGATTTCTTCATTTCGGCACCACACTCGTCCGGAATGTGTGTAGAATGAAGATTCGTTGCCTCAGTAGCTCAGTGGATAGAGCACTTCTCTCCTAAAGAAGGTGTCGTAGGTTCGATTCCTATCTGGGGCACTTTATTTTATGCGGATACGCAGCCGATACGTAGTTGCGCCGACACTCTTCTCACACGTCGAATTGCACGGTTGCCAGCAACGCCTTGTGATCACTTCCATCGATTTTCAACGATTTGACCCGACCGGCCAACATGCCGGAATCCAATACGATATGGTCAATGCCCGCAAACGTCGGCACATAATCGATATTCGCAGGCCACGTGAACACCAATCCCCCAGCCGCCTGCTTGGCCGCATCCGTAAACCGCGCTCCCAAGAAATTGCGGAACGGCGTATGATCGTCGGTCGCATTGAAATCACCCATGAACACGTACCTGCGAGACGTATCGTATCGAAGCCGTCCAAGCTCATCCAACGAACGCTTCCACTGCTGCCAATACCCATCGGTCGGAGACGTGGTATGCACTGAAACGAAACGAATCTGCGTCTGACCATCATTGAACGCAACCGTGGCCCCTGGCATGAACGACGCGCTCGAATCAACATCATCATCAGCCGGATCACCAAGCGGGCTTGCCGACCACAAACCATTGCCATACACGCCGTCTGAACTTGCCACCTGCGCATACGGCAGCAAATCGCCAATACCAGCCTTGTTCAACTCATCCACGAAAGCATCGGTCGTTTCCTGCAATGCCAACACTTCCACGCGCTCGCTACGCACCACATCAACGATTTCCTGAGCGTCGGCACGCCCTTTAAATACGTTGCACGTCATCAAACGGGCGTAATCATCCTGCGTATTGGCGGACGCTCCCGAAACCGCCGCGATCGCAGCACGCGGAAGCTTCGTCTCATTGTAGAAAAACGGATACTGCCACCATACTTGCAAAGCGATCGCTGCAATCGCAAGCAATACCGACATTGTTCGTTTCGAGACAATACCGCAAACCAACGCGATTACTGCAAGAATCGCAAACCAAGGTACCAATGAAACGATAATGGGAGCATACGGCCACGCTTGAATCTCAGCAGGCAGTATGTGCGAAACCGTGCCCAGCAAAGCCGCGATCGACAGAATACCAGCCAGAAAACCGCATATGACATTACGCACGCGATGCGACTTAGCTTTCTTCAACGTGCGAATAGGCTTAACAGCCTTCGCCTGCGCTATACGCGGTTTCGCTGACGCACCCGACCGTGCCATACTTCCTCCAATATGGGCATTGCATTCAAACAGTCGTCAAGGCCAAGCCCATGGACGAACGCCATTGATAATAATGCGTTTTACGGTAGCACCGTGCCCATGAGCGCTCTCTCGTAACAGCATCTCCAAATCCGACGGCATTGTTCTGTTGGTGGTTTTCGCTGCCTGAGCGCCGCAATCAGCGATCGCCGGATTCGCCTTCGCACATAATTGGACTTGTACGAATCGCATAATGAAAAATCCCGAGGAGCGACGCTCGACTCGGGATTCAAAAAAGTTTAAGTGCGGCGACGTGCTACTCTCCCACACCCTCTCGAGTGCAGTACCATCGCCGTGCTAGGCCTTAGCTTCCGGGTTCGGAATGGGACCGGGCGTCTCACCTAGGCTCTGATCACCGCAAAATGAAATAATACGCGCACATGCCTCAATCACCAAATCACGGCGTGTCGCAGATTGCAATCGGCTATCGCAGCCGCACGGCATGGCGCACGGGTCCCTCTGGCGTACGCTTGCGCCGATACGCCATCCCACTTGCGTCGCGGATGTCGGATCGGTGGTGGCGGCACGCGTGCAGTCGGCGCCGTTGGCCGCACAGGAGGTGAATTTGGGTGTTCCCCGACCGTCGACCGGATCGCCGCAACCGGCTTTGACCAAAGAGGCGACTTGCACACTGGAGGTGACGGGCTTGACGAACGATCCGCCGATACCGGTTCCCGCGGTGGCCGAAAAATGCATTCTTTTACTCAATATATGGAGACATCATCCACGCGCAGTTTTATAGATTCCCACCAGTCACATACCGACGCGCCGTTATCAAAATTTGCGGCTCTTGCGACTACTGTTGCCCCAATAACCGATATGAAAGCACGAAAGAAGGCCAGCAATGACGATCGCCTCCTGCGGTTCCGTTTCCGCACTCACATTGGGTCTGCCGAACTCCTCTGCGGTTCCCGCAGAAAAGGCAACGTTGCCGAAAGGCCTGTTCGTGGCGAGAATACCGGTTTCAGCCAAAACAAAACAACGATTGGCGAACGACATCGAGACGATCACCATGTTATCTCTGCTGCGGCCAAGCAATACACGGCTTGCCGTCGGAACACGCATTCCGGAAGTACTGGCAATCGGATTGCGCCTGCATGCCAAGAACGCTGCCATACCGACGGATATCGTCGAGCTGATTGCCATGCAACGCAAGTCGGGAATCGTATTCGTATGTGTGCGCGACGCCGACTTCGAAGGTACGAAGCGGCAGGAGTGCGCGTTCGCCGTGCGACGCGCGCTGCCGGGACGCGCCGGCCACACACCCACATTCAAAGTGTTCGTCTCAGATTGGAAACCGGCCGGCGAAGCGATGCTGGACATCGGCGATCCTGCGGTCGATTCCATCGACGCGCTGTGGGAGTCGTTGTGCTCGCAGGTGATGCTCGGCAGCGCCTCTCCCACGGCACTGGACGCGCGCATGACACGGCGTATGCAGGCCGCACAGCTTGCCGAGCAAATCGATAAGCTCACGCGCGATCACCAACGGGCAAAGAATCCCGAACAGCGCAACGAAATCTTCACCAAGCTGCACAAGGCGAAGAACCAGTTGGAGGAACTGAGGAAGCTGGAAGCCTAGGAACCGCTAGAAACCAAGGCTCGTGCGGCCAAACTGGTCGAGCCAGCGCAGAATAGCCCCTTCCCGCAACGCCCATGGGCAGATTTCCACTTCCTTGACGTCAAGCGCCTTCATGATCTCGTCGATCACCAAGCCGCCACCGACGATCTGATACGTGCGCTCCGGCGTGACGCCCGGCAATGCGGTACGCTGGTCCGGCGAGATGGCCGCAAGACGGGGAAGCCAATCCTCAAGCTGGTCAATCGTCATGATCGAAGTGTCCACGCGGCCGGGCTGACGCACCACGGCACCGGCGAGACGAGCCAGGGAACGAATGGTCTTCGATGTGCCGACGGCATGCATCGGGTGCTTCGATTTCGGGAACGCCTCGACCATCGGCTCAAGAATCTTACGGATGTTTCTGCGCGCGTCTTCCAAATCCCTATCATTCGCAATACCGTTTTCCGGTAGGAATTCACGGGTCACACGACCGGCACCTGCCGGCACGGACAGCGCCACTGTGGGATCCTCATCCGAACCCATAGCCACCTCGAGAGAACCACCACCGATATCGATGACCAGCAGCCGACCGGCATCCCAACCATACCAGCGGCGAGCTGCAAGGAAGGTGAGTCTGGCCTCATCCACACCGGACAGCACCGTGACCGGCTGGCCGACGACGTTTTCGATTCGTTTGAGGATCCTGCTGCCATTCGGAGCCTCACGCAATGCGGATGTGGCCAGCACGAGCAGTTGGGTAATCTCATATTCTTTGACCAGCCCCATGGCCTTTTCCACAGCTGCGACCACAGCTTCGACTCCGGCCTTTTTGATTGTGCCATCGGCCTTGAGATATTGCATCAATCGAACAGTGCTTTTCGTGCTGGCCTCAGGTTCCGGACGGGCGCCAGGCGCCGCATCGACGATGAGCATGTGAACGGTATTGGATCCAATGTCAAGCACGCCAAGACGAGTGACATGCGAATGTAAACTAACCATGCTTTCAAGCATAGTGACATCGCACTCCCCCTTTCACCTGACATTACATTGACAACCTTTGCAAATATTCGAGTGGCCATCCTATTCACCCAGGATGGCCACGCAACATTCACAGCGCCGACAACGATTGCAAAGCGCTCACAAACATCATCCGTGCAGTTCGGCTACGAAATCTCCGATTCGCCTCAGACCCTCACGAAGCGCCTCACGGGAGGCCGCATACGAAAGCCGCACATGGGTGTCGGCAGTGGCCTCGCCGAAATCACGGCCCGGCGTCAACGCCACGTGCGCTTCCTTTAACGCACGTTCGCAGAACGTCCACGCGTCGAGACCGGTGCCGGAAATGTTGAAGTACGCGTAGAACGCGCCATTCGGCTCAACCTCCAACGGCAGACCGATTTCAGCCAATCCGTCGACCACAATACGGCGACGTTCCAGCAGCTCCTGACGGCGTTCCTCGCACACGGCCAACGTTTCCGGAGTGAAGCACGCGAGCGCCGCATGCTGGGTCGGCGTGTGCGCGCACAGGAAGAAGTTGGTAGCCAGATCATCCATGGCTTCAAGCGCGTATTCAGGCACGACCATCCAGCCGAGGCGCCAGCCGGTCATGCCGAAGAACTTGGAGAAGCTGGAGCAGACGATGGCGTCCGGATCGCAGGCGAGCACGGATTTCACATCGGAGCCGTCTGGTTCACGGTCGGCCAGGTCAAGGTAGGTTTCGTCGACGATGCGCCATGCGCCGCGTTCTTTCGCCAGGTCGCACACGGATTTCAGGGTGTCGAAGGCGATGGTGGTACCGGTCGGGTTCGACGGCGAGGTGATCATCACCGCTTTGGTGCGGTCCGACCAGTATTCGCGGCACAGTTCCGGCGTGAGATGGAAGCGGGTGGCCGCGTTCGTCGGCACGTCCACGACTTTGCCGCCGAACGCGCGGACCAGTTCGCGATTGCACGGGTACGACGGGTCGGCGATCAGCACCTCGTCGCCTTCGTTCACCGTCAATGCGGCGGCAAGCAGCAGTGCTGTGGAACCTCCGGCCGTGATTGCAATACGTTTCGGATCGACGTCCACATGGTGGCGTTCCTTGTAGAAATCGGAAATCGCCTGACGTAATTCCGGCAAGCCCATTGCAGCGGTATATGGCAATGGACGGCCATCATACTGTTCGCGCATTGCATCACGCACTGCGGGTGGAGCACCGAAATCCGGTTCCCCCAAGCTCAACTTGACCACATCGGTGCCTGCGGCGATCATCTCGTCGGCCATCGCACCAAACACCATGGCACGGAACGGATTAGCAATCTGGGCGCGGTGCGACATCTGTGGCAGCGCGCTGTTCTCAGCATTTCCCATAGTTCGTTTGTATTCTTCAGACGCGACAAATCGCGAACACCGTCCCACTGCCGTTACACCTCGTTTCGAAAACAGAAAATCACATGTCACGTAAAGCTGGAACCACGCGCATCATGCGCCAGCGGTAAGAGTCACGATTCGACGATTTCGCAGTACAGTCTCTCCAACCGTTTCTCACGCACTTTTTTGGCGAGCTCACATTCCCACACCACAATCACTTTCCAGCCCATCGCTTCAAGTTCGGCATGCTGTCTGACATCTCGTTCATGGTTGCGTAGCAGTTTCGCACTCCAGAATTCCACATTCGATTTCGGTACACGTGTGGCCTTCGGGCAGTTTTCATGCATATGCCAGAAACATCCGTTGATGAACACCATCGTGCGGTATTTCGGCAACACCACATCGGGATGCCCCGGATACCGCTTGTCGTTTTTACGGAATCGTAGGCCTTTCGAAAAAAGAAAACTGCGTACCATCATTTCGATGGATGTGTCTTTGCCTCGGATATGCGACATGATGTAGCTTCTCGTACCACGCTCGTATTTCTCTATTTTTGCGGATTTCCGAGGTTTTCCGGTCTTCTTAACGTGTTCCTGCGCTGCCACAGCACACCATTATGGCAAGATCCGGCAAAATACGGCAAATCGGAAAAACATCCGGACAAATGCGATGCAAGTGCGATACGAATCAACGCGCGTTGCAATCACGCATGGCGTACGCTGGAACTTGCAACGCAGCAATATAAATGAATAACACTATTCAGACAGTTTACGAAAGATGGGGTTTGATATGGCTCGTATTCGTATCGCGATTCTCGGCGCAGGCCGGATCGCACAACATATGGCTGACACGTTGGTGAAAATGGCCGCGGACAGCCGTTATACGGATTTGGTTGAACCGTATGCTGTCGCCGCACGAGATGCGGGGCGTGCGGCTGATTTCGCCACGAAATACGGCTTTCCGGTTTCATACGGTTCATATGAGGAACTTGTGTCCGATCCGAACGTGGACTTGGTGTACATCGCTACGCCGCACAATCTGCATGCGGAACAGGCGATATTGTGCATGAAAGCCGGCAAGGGTGTGCTGGTGGAGAAAGCGTTCGGCGCGAATGCGGCACAGACCCGTGAAATGTTAGCCGTTGCAAAAGAAACCGGCATGCTGTGCGCAGAAGCGATTTGGACGCGATACATGCCATCGCGCGGCATGATCGACGACATCATCGCTTCCGGCATCATCGGCGATGTGCAGGCTATCGACGCGAATCTGTGTTACCCCACCACCGCGAAGGCGCGAATCACTGATCCCGCGCTTGCCGGTGGCGCATTGTTGGATGTTGGTGTATATCCAATCAATTTCATCGACATGATCATGCATAATGCACCAATCGCTCGCATTGAATCGTCGATGCGGCCATACGAAACCGGTGTGGATGCGCATAATTCCATGACGTTCTATTACGAGAACGGTGTAATGGCGACCGCGCAAAGTTCGATTCTATGCCATAGCGACCGCATGGGATCCGTATGGGGAACCGATGGTTATATGGTGTGCCAGAACATTAATAATGTTGAGGCGATTGACGTGTATGACGGCAATCATACGATTGTTGCACATTACGATGTTCCCGCCCAGCTCACCGGCTACGAATATGAAGTGGCGTCGGCCGCAAAGGCTCTGCTTGAAGGACATACCGAATGCGCGGAGATGCCGCATGCCGATACGATGCGCATTATGGAACTCATGGATTCCCTACGACGCGACTGGAACCTCACCTACCCCTTCGAACGTTGAGCTCTAATATTAGTTTCAGCGTCGGTGGATTGCGATTCCGTTCAAGCAGCCGACGCTGAAGCATTCATTGGCAGCACATATAATTTCTCCTTGCACTGGTTGAGGAGGAGCATTATGGGATTGCTGAGCAAGTTCATGAACGCACTTGGCGGAGAACCGCCTGTCTCCAAACCGGCGACTCAGCCCGTCCTCAGGACCGCGCAGCAAAACGTTCCCAAGCCCACGCAACAGCAGACGACGCAACACAAGTCCACCGCACAATCACGTCAAGCGCAACAGCCTACGCAGCCATCCCAATCATCACAATTGGCGCGATCGTCATATCGCGCGCAAACACAAACCACAGCTCGCAATACTTCCGTCACAACGAATCGTTCGCGAGCGCAATCTCATGCCAATTCACAACCGGCGCAGAAGCTTATGCCGCAACCGTTGCTTCCCGCCGATCAGATTGAGCGGATGCAGAATATCATCGGCAAAATCGAAAAGCATGATTTGAGCGACGAGCAAATCAGTGCAATCGCAGGAGCGGGCCACAATACCCTCGTGCTCGCGGGCGCGGGAACAGGCAAAACCACCACCATTATCGGATATATCGCATGGCTGCTCGCCACGAAGCGCGCCGCCCCTGAAGAAATTCTCGTACTGTCGTTCACCAAGGCGTCCGCGGGCGACATGTCGCAACGTATCATGGCAAGCACCGGCAAAACGATCCGCGCATGCACGTTCCACAGTCTCGGCTTGGAAATCTGCCGCGCGGCCACCATCGCCAACCGTCCCATCATCGACGGGCACACGTCGAACACGGTGGTCCGCAACACATTCGAGCAACTGCTTTCGAAAAACATCGGCTACCGTCTGCTGGCATTCAAACTCATGTCGAAGGAACTGCTCGGCAAATACGGCAAAGCCGCGAAAAGCGAGGATTTCCAGCTGCCGACGGATGATTACGGCTTCAACCAGTACAAGCAGAATCTCATCGAAAACGCGCAGACCATCATCCAGCATATGCGTCAGAACAGCATCGATATCGACGGTATGCGCGAGCTCAACGAACGCAGCGGCGGCAAAAACGTCGGCCGCAATCGCGAGATGTTGCAACTCATCGAGCCCCTCTACAACGCGTACATCAGCAATTTCCGCACGACGCATGGCATTGATTTTCCCGGCATGATCACCGACGCCATCCGCTGCATACAGCGCGGCGCCTACCGTCACCCATACAAGTACGTGCTCATCGACGAATACCAGGACATGTCGCGACCGCGCTACGAACTGATCCGCGCATTGCGCGAGCAGAGCGATTTCACGCTGTTCTGCGTGGGCGACGACTGGCAGTCAATCTACCGTTTCGCCGGCAGCGACATTCATCTCATCCTTGATTTCGCCGAAATTTGGCGCACTTGGGGCCCGACGCGCATGTTCCAGATCACCACCACGCGACGATTCCGACAGAGTCTCATCGACGCGAGCGGCGCGTTTGTCATGCAGGACAAAAGCCTGTATGTCAAGCATTTGCATAATCCATCCGATAAGAAGGATTATTCGCTGAAGGCGCTTGGCGGCGCCACGCAGGAGGAGCGCTTCGACGCGATCATCGAGCAGTTACGCAAGCTGCCGAAAACCGCGTCGGTACTTATGCTGGGACGTTACAAAAGCGATCTGAATCTGCTGTCACGCAACGATCGCGACGGATTGTTCCAGATTGACGAGCACACTGGTGGCATTGTGTTCCTTGAGAAGCCAAAGATGGATATCGAGTTCATGACCGCGCATAAATCCAAGGGTCTGCAACGCGACTTCGTTTTTCTGCTGTGCTGTTCCGGCGGTTTGAAAGGCTTCCCGAGCGCGATTCCCGAAGAGCCGCTGCTCGGTCTGCTGCTGCCGGAAGTGGAACGGATGCCGCATGCGGAGGAACGTCGCCTATTTTATGTGGCGATGACGCGCTGCCGGAAGAAACTGTTTTTCGTGGTCGACCAGTCGCGTCCATCGCGGTTTATGTACGAATTGCATGACAGGATCTGCCCGAACATCTTCCGTGGCGTGAAACTGCCACCGCAGTGCCCAAATTGCGGAGAAGCCTTGCGATTGCGGCATGCCGGCTCCGACCCGTCGCGCAAGTTCTACGGTTGCACCGGTTTTCCAAATTGCCGGTACACGCAGCAGTGCAAGTAGGAGTGACGACAATTCCAGCGAAATCATGCCCCTCTTTCGAAATACGACATGTTTTATGGCCATGTGGTCGTTTTCGCCAACCCGATACCCCCTGTCGTTTTTTGTCCTAGTTTCGCACCCCTCTTCCTTGAGACGCGTTGTATCCTGGATCTGATTCACCAATCAGGAGAAAGCCATGACAGTAGTCGACCAGCCCCACCAACGATCCTCGCATCAAACGCCGAGACGCATCTTGACACTCCCGTGGTTGAAACCACGGGATTCCTGCGAACTGGGCTTGCTTGGATTCAGACGATACGTCTGAATCCAGAGGCTTCCCATTTTTAGCGGGCTATCCCCGGTTGTCGGCCGGTTCCTCTTCTTTTGTCATGCTTTTTCTCGGCTGAGCCGCAATGCCTCGTCGCGAATGTTCAACGCGGCGTTCACGTCCCTGTCGTGTGGGATTCCGCACCGTTCGCACACCCATTCGCGTTCGGACAGCCGCAATCCCTTGTACTTGTGCCCGCAGTCATGGCAGAGTTTCGAGCTTGGATAGAACCTGTCCACTTGGACGAGGATACGACCATACCATTCCGCCTTGTAGGAGAGCTTGTCCACGAGGCCGCTCCACCCGTCGCGGAGTATGGAACGGTTCATCGCGCGTTTGCGCGACTGGCCGTTGCGCATGGGCATGCCGTCCGCGTCCAGCCTCTTGCGTGCCTTCCGCGTCATGTTCCGTACCATCAGGGTCTCCATGCCGATGAATTGGTTCTCTTCTATCAGCCTGTGGGACAGTTGGTGCTGGAAGTTATCGCGGTAGTGGCGGAGCTTGGCGTACGCCTTGGCCACGATCGCCCTCTGTCTGCGGTAGTTGTTCGACCCTTTCGTTCGACGGGACAGTTTGCGCTGCTCCCGTTTGACATCCTCCTCCAATCGGCGTAGCCGGTTCGGATAGTCGATCTTCTCGCCGGTGGACAGCGTGAGGAGATCCTTGACGCCCAAGTCGATGCCGATACGGCCCTCGGCTCGTGTTTTCGGCTGGATGTCCACGTCGAACAGGAGCACGAGACAGTACGTCCGGTTCTCACGTTTCACCGTCCAGCTGGACAGGTTCTCGATTGGATAACGCAGCCGGTCGCGTTTGCGGATGCGCACCGAGCCAAGCTTCCTGGACAACGGGTACCGGTTGCCGTCCATACGGCGTATCGGCATGGTATTGCGGAACGATTGGATGTTGTCGTTCCTTGAGGCGAAACGGGGACGATGCTTCCCGTACTGGGCTTTGCGAAAGTACGCCGACCGCGCCTTGCGGAAGTCCATGATGGCGTTGCTCAACGCGTTCGACGGGATTGGACTGTCCCTGAGCCACCCGTTCGCGTTCTTCATGCCGGTCACGTTCGGATATTCGGGGTTCGGGTTCGTCTCCTTGTCGTACGCGTTGAACGCCTCGACCTGCTGGTTGTAGGCGAAACGCCTGTCGCCGAAACACCGTTCCAGCAACGCGGCCTGAGTCCTGGACGGCGTGAACGGTATGCGCTGCGCCACCTTGCGCATGGTCATTGTGATTCACGCTCCTTCGACCGTTGGTCGTCGATGTATTTGGCCACCGCCCGCTCGTTGACCGAGCCGATGCTTTCCGCGAAATAGCTGGGCGACCACAGGCTCCGTTCGCCCTTGCGTTTCCAGTATTGGCTTTTCAGTTCGGGGTGCATGGCGAACAGTCGGAGACTGGATGTGCCCTTCAACTGTTTGACGATGCTGCTCACGCTGATTTTCGGTGGCGCTGACACGAACAGGTGGATGTGGTCGTCCAAGCCGACCTCCATGCGGGGAATGCGGTAGCCGTGCTCGTCGGCTATCTCCCTAAGAATCGTCTTCAAATCCGAGTCGATTCCGTTCTTAAGCACCTTGCGACGGTATTTCGTGCACCAGATGATGTGGTAGTTCAGATTGTATACCGAAGTCCTACCATGTGCGAACCGTTCATCGCTTGCGCCCATGGGAATAATCGTAGCACATCCGCTACCATACGCAAACTTCGGTACGCCCTAACCCGTCATTGAAATACCGGGTTTGCGGGCTAAAAAATCTCATCAAAATCAGACACATTCACACAGACCATAATCAACTACACATGTTCATATGAACACTAGAGCAACACGAATTTCCAAAATAAAAAGAACACGCTCAATGTTATATTTTTTCATTTCTTTTACTCCATGGCAGATTGCCTATATTGCAACGAATTAACGCACACAACCACAAATATAGCTTATTTTCAGCGATTACAACGCTCATTAATCGTGATATCGTTATTCATGGACAGAAAAACTATCCACCACACATGTTCGCTTTTCATCTAAAGAGAACACGAAAAACAAACATTACTTATGTTCGTAAATACAAGGTAAAAGGACAAAGCCATGGCCGATAAGAACCCCATCATCACCGTAGATCTCAACATGTTCAGCCAAGACGCCGAGGCGAAGACCACCGAAGCCAACAAAGTCGCCAAGAGCCTCGGCATCAGCGACGAGGCACTCGCCAAAGTCGAAGACTTCAAACAAGCGCTTACCGAGCATAACGCCTGGGATCTGCCGTTCATGGGCTACGTGAACGAGGACGGCTACGGCTACGCCTACGTACCGGACGCGGCCATCACCATGAATCCCTATTGGGACGCGCATAAGGAATTCATGAATCTGCCCGAAGACGTGCAGACCGCCTTCGCCATCCGCATGCTATTCACGCATCGTCCGGTCGATCGCTACGGCGCGGATATGTTCCTGCACTACCACCGTGGCTTCCAAGTGAACTTCATCGGCTCCGGCGCCAACAAGTACTGATCGGGATCGCCCGAATAGTTCTCGCGCACAAAACCATTCCGAAACAGACAACCCAAACGACAAGGTGGTTTGCACATATATCGGACATATGCGCAAACCACCTTCATCGACTCATTTCGCGCCGATACAGCTTACTGACCGTCCGCATAGGCACCCGCATCAAAACCGTCGACATCCAGACCATCTGAACCAGGACCAAATTCCTGTCCACCCGGGACTCCGAGGAACTCACGAGCGGACATGCCATTCTCCTTCCGGGACGCATCCACAGCCTCCTGCAGCACCTGACGCACCTCGAAACCGTTAATCACGTTCTTCAGTGCCACCACGCCGTTGCCAGACGACTGGTCACGCGTATCCAGCACAAGCGTGCTCATACCGAAGATACGCTGCAGGAACGTACGCTCCACACTGATGTCAACGATACGAAACAGCTTGATCAGGTTGAATCTCTCATTCAAGATACCGGTTTTGACGCTCAATTCCCGATCGGTAAGCGTGTATACGGTGAATGTGAATGGCGTACGGCACCAATTACGCTTACGCTGCCGCCACAGGACATTGCCACTTGCAACCTTCATAGGTAATTCTCTTTCTTACCTGACCATAACGGGCCTTTATGGCCCCGCCTAAGTCCACGGAATACGCCGCGACTACGTGACGTATGCAACAACAATCGCAATTCTACTGGCCAGGACACCCAACTTATCTCGAATCACGGAGACAGCGGCAACGGCACGAATCGCAATCACGACCAAGAGCTCATAATAAGCGCGCAGAAGTGTTTCACAGAATGTTTCATGCATCGAAACTGGAACTTTCGGCACAAGCGCCATATCATGCTATAGGCTTGGGCGTCAGTAGCGAACCGATAAGACATATTCAACCAGCAACACCGCCTCACCTAGATGCGCAATGGAAAGGCATGCAATGGATTCTGGACAGGGCAGCTTCAATCGCAGGCAGGATGCCGACGATCTCACCGATTACGTCAACAACGGATGGCTCAGTTCCAACGAATTCGACGGACCGACCTTCCTGTGGAACCACATGATACGCGAAGCCAGTCGAGAAGGCTCTGACCAACGTAACGATGTGCCGGTCGCCAATCTTTCCGACGCGGACACGGTCATCAATATGCCTATGCAATGGTATTTCGACGCTCTCGCATCCATGGTGCCTACCGCGGAACACACTGACACTGGCGTGGAAATCCCACGCATCGACATGCCGACGTTTTCACTGGATTCGCAGGCATTGTCCGGCGTGGACGCGGTGGTCGGCAATGCAGTGGCCAGCACACGTTGGCTTGATGCGGTCGGCAACCTCGCCAAGGCCGTGGAAATGACGGCTCGCTTCGTTGGCAATGTGGCCGACCGCGACAACGAGGGTTTCGACTATCTGAAGGATCTGATTCAGACAGTGCGCGTATACATGGATGCGGTGGCATGCAATGCGGACCCCATGACCGGCGAGCAGGCGCTGAATATCATCACACAGGTGGCTTGCAATGAGGATTTTCGACTCAACGCCATGCAAATGGTTGAACTGCTCTCGTGCGGATTGTCGTTCGCGCAGTGGGACGATACGCGCATGTTCGCTTACGATGCGTTGAATAAGGGCATTGCCACGATGAGTGATTTCGCCTCGTCTGCTTCGACGTTGTCAAACTCGGCAGATGATTCCAACAGCCGCGACATACAAACTGATTCGCAGCCTGTTGCGCAAGCGAAAACCGATTTGAGTTTGTTTGAAGACGATGATTCCTTATCCGCAGAAGATTTGAATAATCTCGCGATGCTTGATCCTGCTTTGCTTTCGGAAAAGGAGATTGCGCAGGCCGCGCAGAATCAATTCGATCATGCCGTGCAGTTTTTGCGGCATGACTTGCTGCGGATTAGCGGTGACATTGATGAGGCTGATCGTTTCCTACGTGACAATCATACTTCCGAACCGCTCGCCGATGCATATGCGGCGCGATTGATCGCTTCGGAACGGTGGCAGGATCTACTGAATTTCGTCGACTTGGTGGAACGTGACACGCCGAACCAAACCACGGTGATGTTCCCCGAAGAAGTGGTGCCCTACGAGTGGGAGACGATTCGAGAGGCCGCTTTGGAAGCACTAGGACGTCGCGACGAATTGATTGCGATGTATCAGGAACGTTTAGATGACACATATGACCCCAACACCGCACTCAATCATCTGAAACTTCAGGCATGGCAAGACTAAGAGCTAAGAGCCAACAAGGCTGAGAGATAAGGCAAAGAAACTCACCTCAGCCCTCAGCCATACGCATCCTACGTTCAGCCGATATGCCGTTCAAACCGGCGGAATCCCAGAATTCCGTCAATCTGCTGCAATACATCGTCAGGCAATTCCACTCCAGACGCGGCAAGACTGGCGTCCAGCTGCGAAGGCTTGGACGCACCGACGATCACCGAACTGATAGTAGGCAAACGAAGAATCCAAGACAAGGACAGCGTAGCCATTTTCATACCCAAACCATCGGCGAGCCCTCTCAGAGCCTCAACCTTGTCCAGGTTCTCATCAGTAAGCAGATCATTGATCTGATGATCGGACTGCCATGTAGCGCGTGATCCAGCCGGTAGCGGCTGCCCCTTTCGATACTTGCCAGTGAGCAAGCCCTGCGCAAGCGGGGAAAACGGCGTAATGCCAATGTTATAGTAGTCGCACACATCCACAATCTCATGCTCGATATACCGGTCCATCATGTTGTATTCCGGCTGGACAACGGTCAACGGATGCAATCCCCGTTCGGAAATGATGCGCTGAGCGCGTTCCAAACGTGCCGCGCTCCATTCCTCGCTCACACCGTAATAAAGAATCTTACCTTGATCCACAAGGTCGCTTAGCGTCTGCAGAGTCTCCTCCATCGGCGTATCCGGATCAAAGCGATGACAATAGTATAAATCAATGTAATCAGTGCCAAGATTCTTCAGGCTTCGCTCACAATTATTGAGAATATGTTTGCGACTCAGACCACCGCCATTGACCGAATTGCCGGTTTTGAAAAACACCTTCGATGAAATCACCACGTCTTCGCGAGGCAGATCTTTGATGAACCTGCCAAGGAACACTTCCGCATCGCCTCCGGAATAAGCGTCGGCGCAGTCAAAGAAATTCACTCCGGCATCAAACGCCTTATGCGCGATATCCATGGCAATGTCCACTGCCGCGGCGTCCTCGAGTCGAGTCATCCAGCTGCCTAGCGCGATCTCAGAAACCTTGAGTCCCGACCCGCCCACATTGCGATATTGCATGTAATTACTCCTTTTGTAATGGTCATGGATGATCAGAAAGGTTATATATCAATTATGTCAAATATGCCATGGCCAAATCCATCGACGAACCATGGGTCACCCCCGATTCCACTGGTCACGCCTGCTCCCGAACGAGGCCTTTACTCCACCGGACACCACAATATCGTAAACATTCCGGGAACCGATGAATGGATCATTGCGTATCATCGCTTCGCATTCGATGCCTCAGGATCGAGTCAAACACCGGAGTCAGTAGTGCGAGATACGCAGCGTGGCCAACTGGAACGGGGCGAGATGAATATGGGCGCCTTGGGCAGGCACCGGTTCGCGGGATTCGAGACAAATCGGCAAATCCTCGGGCAATCCGTCGCCTTCCATAACATCGGTTTCTCTTATCAGGCCGCCACCAATCGCTTCCGTCAGATGCAGTATGGCTTCGGCATGGCCTCCCGCGGCCTCATACAGTCGTATTACAAGATCTCCCGAACCATCATCAGCCAATTTCACCCAATCGATGATTGGCATGCCAGACACGGTTTCCAAAGATACTAAAGGATCGAATACAGGAACATTGCCAATTATCGGCGCATTAAGCTCCGCTGCTGCGTGAAGGGTACGGGCCAGACTCGCGTCAAGTATGACGGACCATTGAAAATCATGCGGTCCGATATCCTCTTTTGGATCCGGAAACACCGGTGAGGATAGTAACGACAGTCGGAACATCGTACCGTTCACACGACCGGTAGATCCATTTGTGGCGATGGACGTCACATCGGAACCATATATGGAACCGTTGGCAATCGCTACGGAATAGCCCGGCTCGTTGAAACGTACAAAACGACGCGTGCAGCTTTCGTATTTCGCTTCGTCGGAAGGAGTGTTGCGATGTATCGGCCGCTCAATCAGACCATATTGGCAATCGTACTGCGCGATGGACGCAACAACAGACAACGGAAAACCGACTTTGAGGAAACGCTCCCGCTCGTGCCAGTCGACGTGAGCGGCAAAATCAAGCTGTTTGGCTTCACTACGCAACGTTATCGTAGTGTCGATACGGCTCTGACCAAATTTGGTGCGCACAACCACATAGGCCTCGTCATCCCCCGTTTCCGCGGAAATGATGCAGCCACTCACCAAGGTTTCATAACGAAGAAACGCATCGCGCTCAATCTCCCAAGCATCCCAAACGGACGGCTCGTCTTTCAGCAATTCGTAAGAGCCAAGCCTCATGCCATCGGGGACGAGCTCACGGCCAGCCTGAACATCCTTCAAAGATGAAACGGTGCCGTCAGGCTCGATGACGGTCTCGACAAAACCATTGGACAGGATGACACCTCCTGTAGCGGTATGGGTCAACGAAACTTGCGTACCAACCACAGGTTCGGCGGGAACCGCCCTCCATGCGTTGCCATCGACCCGATATTCTGCGATTCGCGCACGTTCCAGCACAGGAGCGTCCGGTCTGGCGCAACGCAGTACCGCACATGCCGAATCAGCAATCATTTCAAGTCGTTTGATATCACGCGCATAATCCGCACGGGCTTCACGATGCACCCATGCGATTGCGGAGCCGGGAAGGATGTCATGGAACTGGTTGAGCAGCAGCGTTTTCCAAATATCGTCAAGTTCGTCGGTTGGATACGTGTAGGATGAGTCGGCAATGGCCGCGGCGGCGCACAAATACTCCACCGCCCGTAGCCACGTTTCCTCGTTACGACATCCGCGCTTCATCTCTTGCTGGGAGGTAAGCGTGCCTCGATGCAGCTCCAGATAAAGCTCACCATGCCATATTGGACTTTCTTCACCTGCCTCGTCTACAATCTGCTTGCGTATCATATCGAAAAGTTCGTCAGGCCCACTGGTTTCGACTTTAGGTAAACCCTCAAGATCATGAAAGCGTTTCAGACGGCCCAGCATCTCACGCGTGGGACCGCCGCCACCATCACCATAACCGAACAACATAAGGGCGCAATCGGAAAGATCCTTATCACGGAAATTGTGTTCCGTATACATAAGTTCTTCCGCAGTTACACAAGCCGAATAAGTATCAGAAGGCGGAAAATGCGTAAGGATACGCGTACCGTCGATGCCCTCCCATTGGAAGGAATGGTGTGGAAACTCAGTGGTATCGTTCCATGAAATTTTCTGCGTAAGAAACCAGTCGTATCCGGCCCTTCGCGCGATCTGAGGCCATGCACCCGTATAACCGAAACTATCTGGCAACCAGATGCCATGTGGTTCAACTCCCAGATGTTCACGGAAATACCGTTTGCCATAGGCAATCTGGCGAATCAATGATTCTCCGGCTGGGAGATTGCCATCAGACTCAACCCACATGCCGCCCACGGGAATGAACCGTCCCTGTTTAATACGTTGCAGCATGCGGACGAATAGGTCCGGATGGTCCTGTTCAAGCCAGGCGTACTGTTGCGCCGAACTCATCGCGTATGTGAAATCAGGATACTTATCCATCAATGCGAGCACATTCGATACGGTGCGTGCCACTTTGCGGCGGGTCTCACGCACCGGCCACAACCATGCGGAATCGATATGAGCATGGCCAACAGCACCGACATGCAAAGCGGAAGCGTTAGCCGGCCTAGACAGCACTTCAGACAACGCTTCACGTGCTTCGACAACGGTATCCGGATGCTGTTCATCAAAGATGTTCAAAGAACGTTGCAAAGCCTTGGCTAGCTGGTAATAGCGTGTGGATTCCTTATCCGGCAAAGTTTTCATCAATCCTTGGATAGCATCTAAATCCAAGTGGTATTCTTCGAAGCGTTCATCGTATTCAGTAAGTTCAGCGGCTCGGAATACATATTGCGTCTCAGGTTTTCCAGTGGCATGATTCCCCATCCCGGTTTCATCGAAAGTGGTGACACCAAGTATCAGCGGATTGCAGGCCGCTTCAACATACACGGTGAACATGCCATCGTTCCCGATTGCCATATGACACGTTCCATCGGCATCAATGAACGGCACCCAACGATTGCGCGGATGCAATGCTTTGAGAACCGTGCCATCTGACCGATAGACCATGCCTTCAACATGTCCACCTACCGAATGATCAAGCCAACCTAAATCAATAGACAGTTCCAAGGGCTTGCTTTTCGGATATCCCATTGGCAGTTTTCCTCTCAGCCGAAACCAAGTGGTACCCCAAGTGGTTCCCCATACGGAACCTACAGCGAACGGTCGGAATGGCACATCGCCTTTGGATTCATGTACGAAAAAATCTGTCGCAGGCATAGGCTCTCCGGGAATGTCAAAGGCTTCAATGGAGAGAGGCTCTATGGTGCGATGAATATGTGGGCGGACACGTTGCCGAATAACTCGTTCACATCGTGCAAGCTGCTGATCGATGTTCAGGAACATCGTTACCATCCTTACCGATTCCGTTCCACAAACCGTATTCAGAAAACCGTATCATATACCGTGTCAAAAGCACGTTCCGAAAAAAAATCTGTTCACCAGAAGTCTTTGTGGAATAACAAAAATTCCCTTTGGAAGCCCGAAACAGACCGAGCCGACCGGAAACAGGACAAGCCTTCCGGCACCCCGGGCAACGTGCTCCGGCCGGCTGGCCGGCGAAACAAAAAATGGGGGTTTCCGGGGCGTTGCGCCCGGCGGGAACCCCCAAGAGAATAAAAAAAGGGACCTTCCGGGAATCCCGCAGGGGACTCGACCAGAAGGTCCAGACAGTTGAATGCGGCGGCGTGCTACTCTCCCACACCCTCTCGAGTGCAGTACCATCGCCGTGCCAGGCCTTAGCTTCCGGGTTCGGAAAGGGACCGGGCGTCTCACCTGGGCCATGACCACCGCAAAACCACTCTGAACGGCCGACCACACGGATCGGCCGGCAACGGAACCAGCCACACGACCGATTCCGGTCGTGGCGGTCCGGGAACCGGACAACGGACGCAAGCAAATCAAACGCCTTACCAGTATCGTCATTGCGACCACAAGAAACAGCGTTCCTTGCCATCCAACGAGAAAACCACCACAGGACGAGACCCAATCCCCAAGGGGGATCGGAAAGAGTGTGCCGCGTTCGCCCGTTAGTACCGGTCGGCTCCATCCCTCGCGGGACTTCCACCTCCGGCCTATCGAACACGTGTTCAACATGCGGGCTTCGGACGCTCCGAAGAGCGTCAAGGAATCCTAATCTTGGAGCAGGCTTCCCGCTTAGATGCTTTCAGCGGTTATCCCTCCCGAACGTAGCCAACCGGCCATGCCGCTGGCGCGACAACCGGCATACCAGAGGTCCGTCCACCCAGGTCCTCTCGTACTATGGGCAGGCCTCCTCAGGATTCCAACGAGCGCAGAGGATAGAGACCAAACTGTCTCACGACGTTCTGAACCCAGCTCGCGTGCCGCTTTAATCGGCGAACAGCCGAACCCTTGGGACCTGCTCCAGCCCCAGGATGCGACGAGCCGACATCGAGGTGCCAAACCATCCCGTCGATATGGACTCTTGGGAATGATCAGCCTGTTATCCCCGGGGTACCTTTTATCCGTTGAGCGATGCCGCGCCCGTGCGCCGGCACCGGATCACTATCTCCGACTTTCGTCCCTGCCCGAACCGTCGTTCTCGCAGTCAAGCCCGCTTGTGCGATTACACTCGAAACCCGATTGCCAACCGGGCTGAGCGGACCTTTGAGCGCCTCCGTTACTCTTTGGGAGGCAACCGCCCCAGTTAAACTACCCGCCAGGCA
>OLOT01000036.1_pt1 | contig 98346 bp, 75 predicted proteins | sample 1671991 | NCBI WGS metagenome assembly OLOT01 (sample SAMEA3136634, study PRJEB25190) | human gut metagenome | biome: human gut; feature: human-associated habitat; material: faeces | place: Austria | collected 2013
TAACATCTTATTGTGCTTGTACATTGCCAATAGATCTTCCTCTTCTTCATTTTGGCAACTAAAACCATATTTTCTAAATTCTTCTGTATCATAATTTCTTTCTATAATCTTTTCTTTATCAGTTATCCCAAACTCACCACTCAGAAAATTATAAATCAAAACTTTATCATTAATCTCGCGATATAAATTGTACTTCGATAATTTCATCTTTATCTCCCATTAAGATATTTAACATATTGTTTATTTTTCATAAAACGAAATAGTTTTTTCCATAATAATTCATACGTTTCTTTTATTATTATGTTATAATTATTTACAATATCAGGAACTTCTTTTTCACTCCATAATATTTCTTCATACATTTTATATTTATACTTTCTTATTTTTTCCACTTGTTCTCCTGTTTCATCCATATATAGGGAGAGTGTATTTTTATCACTGCACTTCATTACAGCTTTATACATTCTATCAAAATCCATATATCTGTTTTCATATTCTATATATGTAATCAATCTCTGTGTTTCTAATATCCGTTTCTCCATTTCTTCAACATTCGGATCAACATACTTATATTCTATATTGTTTATATATGAATATGTACCTTTTAATATTTTTTCATCACGTAGTCGAAAATAAATTGGAGTATTATATTTAATTACAAGTCTAGTACTAAAATAGAAATCCCAAAACAAATCATTTTGTTTCAAAAAATTATAATTTTCTTTAATAGACTCTTCTGTGCTTAAAGGATTAAAAAAAATGAATCCAATTTGATATTCAATTTCATTTTTATTTAATTGGTCAATTACTTTTTTTATCAATTCTTTACTTATAGATTTATTGTATAACTTTTGATCATCTCTGTTTACCGACTCTATCCCTACTAGGATTTCTGAAACCCCCGCCAATTTTATTTTTTCAAACAATCTATCTGACCATCCCTTAAATCCTGATGCTCTCATATTACAAATAATAGAAAATTTATAACCGGATTTTATAATCAAATCACATAACTGTTCCAATCTAATTTTTCCTTTTTCCCCAGCCATTTCAATTGCGCTGTCTGCAAATAAAAATACTTTTATTTTGTATTTTTCATAAACAGCTATCATTTCATTCAAAATATCTTTAATATCCCGTCCAGTCCAATTTACATCTTTAATATCATCTCTATAATTCATTGCACAAAATGTACAATTTCCGATACATCCCCTAGATCCTTCCACGGATGCAATTCTTATTTTTTTATTCTTATTCAGCAAGATTCTATCAAGTACTTTGGGGTAATTTTTTAGATCTAATCTATTTATTTTTTTGTTTGAAGCATCCTTTTGTGACACAATACAATATAAATATTCGCTATATTTTATTTCTTTCCCTGCTTCAAAATCCCTAACCATTGACAATACTGGTTCTTCAAATTCTCCCATGATAATATAATCAATCTCTTGGCATTCTTCCAATATTTTTTTATAAGCGTAAGTTGCAAAATATCCAACTCCACAAACATTGCTCGAAGGATTCACGCTTTTTATTTTCCGAACCAAATCATAGGAATATCTTGCTGTATTTTCATCAAAATACAAACAAAAAAAATTTGCACATTTTCCAAACTCTGCATCTATTACATCTTTCTCAATATCTAACCGTAAATAATTTACAGGGCAATCTGCTTTCTTTGCAATTGTATACAACACCTCTAATTGCATATTTTCCTTTAATAAATTATCTTTTACCACATCCACTAACTGCAGCATTGCTCCTTCTCCTCTCCGTAATTTTCATATTTATTAATTGCTCAAACCTTCTGCGTCCATGCATCCCACCAGCTCCCCGCAATCGTCAGCCTTCTTTCTGTTTTTCTGAATACATAGATCCAGAGCAGCAAGTCCACATATGACTTTCGAATCTTGCAGAGCGATCGGTACGTTTTACAACCACCAGTTTCTCATCTACCCAGATGACATATTAGCCATGCAACTTCCGATGGAAATAATCATAAAGAACATAAAGTTATTCTTTCCCGATGACAGACTGAATCGAGTTTGCCACGTTTTGCCTAATAATAGCTACCCCATAGTGCTTTAATTTGCTGTTCCAGACAGTACAATGAAACCGCATTGATATATTTTACACTCATAATGACTGATACAAGCAACTACTCTTTCTTATTTCTTTTCTGTACAATTAATCCAACCGAAATAACTACTACATCATATGTAATTGCCTTCATGCATTTTTGAGCACATAAAACATTCAATATTAAATATAATATAAATACAGCTATTACAATAAGACGACTTCTTTTTCGAAATTTTTCTGTTTCTAATTTTCCCAATCTTTTTTTATCATTATCAACAGGTGCCAACATATAAATCAGCAAACATCCTAACACTGTCGAGAAATGTAACAAATTTTTAGGAATATAAACATAACTTATAATTCCTAAACCTATAACAATACTCCCGTAAGTTAAGATTTTGCAAACCGCCTCTCGACTCGCATGATATCCGCCTGCATAAATACGCAATGGAAAATATACAATCTCCATTATTATTCCAGCCACTACACTTTTCATCAAAAATCCAACAACCAGTACTAAAGAAAAATCTTCTATTAAATGTATAACGCGTTTAACGCCACTTTCAATAATTTTATGATTCGATGAAGTAACATAACCAAATCGATCAAGTTCTCTCACGCATACTTCTTCAATCTTTGTATCTACGAAGCCCATCTAGTTGTTCATCCACTTCCTCCTGATAATATCTGCCAAGACATGTAACATTCGCAGATACAATTGCAGCGAATAATACAATTTTATAAAAATATTTACAAATATATTTTTCAAATTTGTTCATTTTTTCTATCCTCTTCTTTCTTTTTTTTATCTATTTTGCATTATATCACTTATTTTCTCTTATTTTTTCAACATGTAAAAAATAACCAGTTTCATGTAAAAACTGGTTATTTTGTATATCGTATAATATTTTCACAAACACAAATACCGCCAGGATATAACAGAATCTATATCCTGACGGCATTTTATATCTTTATACATAAAAAAACAAATCTACACAGAACAAATGTTCATTGCATGTTATTCTCATTATCCCACTATATTTTTTCACAACCCTTTCTACGCTCTGCAGTCCATATCCATGTTTTACATCATCCCGCTTTCTTGTCTTAAACTTACTATTTGAACTTTTATATACAACTCCATCAAAACTATTATATATGCTTAAATATAAAATTCCTCGTTCATATTTTAAACGTATATCCAAATGTTTTTCGTCAGATTTCTGCAATGCCTCCCCTGCATTATCCAAAAGGTTTCCAAGAACAATATTTAAATCAGCCTCTGATATCATAGACTCACATGGAATATCAATTTGAAGTTGCGGCTTACATCCTGTTTGCTTTTCTATTACCTCCAATTTATAATTTAAGATACTGTCAACAGCTACATTACCGGTCTTAACGTACTCGCCCTTTACGCTCTGGAGTTCTTCTATGCTCTCGATATAATCAGCTGCTTTTTCGTACTCACCTTTTTCAAGATAGGAAGAAATCAATTGCAAATGATTTTTTAAATCATGTCTTAAAATTCTAATATTCTGTCGTGACTGCTGTAGTATTTCTAACTGCTTCAAATACATCCTGTTTTCCTGTAAAATTTCCGCTTTTTCAATTCGTTCTTCATAATTTTCCACTACTTTGTGATAAATATGATAAGTTCCAAGATTTATCATACAAATAAGTTCCAAGGATATCATCGTCCACTCATACGATTCCATTCTTTCTGTTACAATCTCTGCCAAAAAAACACTTCCCAAAAACAACAAAATCAGATTCCAGCATCCACTAGCAGGAATACTCGCTCTCTTTGTAAAAACTTTTAATCTTTCAAGTAATAAAAGTAGAAGTAACGCAAATATTCCAGAGCACAAACACCCCATAGCTTCTTCTTCAATTGGCTTTCCGATCAGATTGGAAAATATCCATACAACATCTTCTGAAAGAAGACCAAGCGCAAATGCTCCAACTGTTGCAAGAATTTTCATTTTCCAACTTCCTTCATATAATATAAAGGCAAAGCAAAGATATCCTATTATAATCGAGATTCTAACAACAACGATTCCTGTAGAGAAGACATACAACAATGAATTTATCAACCATACGATAAAATAGAGACAAAACTTTTTCTCCCATTGTACTTTTTTACTTACAAGAAATAACTCTATCGTACGATATCCAACATACACACTCAATATATTGTATAAAAATCTGAATATTGTTTCGTAAATTTCCATTATTATCTTTTCCCAGGCCTTTCATTTAACAATCTTTTTTGTACTTCCTCCTTGTAACTCCTGCTGATCGGCAATTCGACTCCATTCGTTAAATACATTTGAGATGCTTGGAAAAAAGCAATATAATTTTTGTTGACTAAATAGGATTTATGTATATGCCAAAATTTATCTTCACTTATCTGCCTTTTCACCTCATTTATTTGTCCATAAAATTCTACTTCCTCCTCATTTTTTGTAAACATCTGAATTTTCCGTCCCATACATTGGAAATAAATAATTTCATCTTCTAAAAGTCTATAATGAGTTTTTCCTACATTATAATCAAAATACTGTTTGTTTCTATTGCCAAAAAGCCGAAGATATTCTTCCATGATATGATCAACCCGTTCCTGCTTCACTGGCTTTACTAAAAAATCCATTGGTCTATTCTGAAACAACTGCATTGCATAGCTTTCTATTCCTGAAATATAAATAATTTGTGTCATTTCATTTTTAATATCAGCGCGTAACTCTTTTCCGATTTGTACCCCATCTAGCCCCTTTTCAAATTGAATATCTAAAAATATCAGATCAACTGGAAGTTCTTCGATCAGGAACTCCAGATATTCTTCCCCTCGTGCAAACACTAAAACATCTATTGGAATCCTACGGGTCTTTGCAAAATTCTGTAAATACTGCTCTAGCAGACTTCCAAATACCAGGTCGTCGTCACAAATCGCTATTCTGTACATATTTTTTACTCCCCCCAAATGCACTTTTGCAAAATTTGCGAGCATTCTATTGTCATGAATTAAAATTTATTTCCTGCGGCAATAAATTAATATTGCCGCAGGAAAGCTTTCTATATTTTTACAGGCGAACCTTTACCGCAAACAATGCGTTGCCATCTACTTCCACGGTTACGGTGCTGCCGTCTGTTTCTACGGCATTATCTTTTGTTTCCTCGAACAGGTCAACTGCCTGTGCTTCTTTGACTTCTGTACCGAAGCTTAACTTCACTGCAGAACGCTCACCGGAGGTCTCACAGCCGCGAACCAGAACGCAGCCATCTATGGTAGGCTGTACTGCTGTGATCACCGCGCTGTCGGAAGCAACGGATACCAGGCTGTCCTCCAGAGGCAGCTCGCCATGGTGGCAGTTGGTGGGCTGGTAGAAGATCTTATGGTTGCAACCGGTTGCGATATCTTCCGCTTCCTTCGCATCTCCGCTCGCTGCGCCAACCCAGAGGGTAATGGTGTGGATGCCGCGTTCCGGATAAGGATCGGGGCTTACGGAGCTGTTGATCAGTGTCAGGTTCAGGCTCTCCTTCTGTCCGCGATAGCCGTATTTGCTGTCGGAAACGAGGATTGCGGAGCTGCCGTCCATGCGAAGCGCCATGCCATAGCGCAGTCCGGGAACATCGTTGTTGATACCTCTGCGGACAGTGCTGCCTGCGGGCACGTCATAACGGAAGGCATCGGTCTGATAGGACAGAGGCGTCTGCCAGGTCAGAACCGGAATGATGTCTTTGCCGATTTCTTTCCAGTCTACCTTCAGCTCTACGCGAACCAGCGGCTGGTCTTTTTCCAGAACATAGGTCACCTCTGCGGTAGAATTTTCTACGGTAAAGTGTGCGGTTACACTGCTTCTGAGTTCTCCGATCACAGCTCTGCCCAGCTCTACGCAGCGATCCACCGGCACGTTTTTGATCGCTCTGCCGATGTTCCATGCGCTGGAGGTCTTGCATTCCGTTTCCTGATACACAAGTCCGGCTTCTTTTCCTTCGCCGATCAGCTCCTGTCCGGTCGTCTTATCCACCAGGGATTTGATGCGTCCGGTCTCTGCGCTGATGGTAACGATGGTCTGCTCATTTTCCAGAACAACATCGTCATAGCAGCGGGTTACCTGCTCATTTGTCTGTAAGTAAACCGGATAGGAATCCAATCCCTTTTCATACAGCACAACAGTGGTATAGCCGAGGGCAGGAACCTCCTGATCTACTAAAACGCGGATATATTTGTGATCCCAGTACTGCTGCAGCTCATGGTCAACCAGCTGGAACGGGATGTCGTTTCCGTCTGCATCGCGCATTGCCAGTCGGCGCAGATCTCCGGTCCAGTCCCAAACGGTCAGCTCTGCAACCTCACGGCGTGCATGGGACAGGCTGTTGAACAGATGGAAAATACGGGTTCTGCCGCTGCCTCTTTCGGTGCTGGGCACTCCCACAAAGTTTTCAATGCCGTAGCCTACGCCTGCGCCTTCAGACTGGCTGTTGTATGCATCGATATCGACCGGAATCGAGGATGTATCGATCTTTTCTGCGATCACGCGCATTGCGTTTGTGATCTGGGTGTTGGCAGTTGCCATAGAGGTCTGGAACAGTCCCATTGCATGCTCTCTGGAATCCTGTACGCAGGAGCCGGTCAGGATGTCGTGGAAATGGGTAAATAATACATCCTCCCATGCCTTGGTCAGCTTTTCCTTCGCATACGGGAAGCCAACCTTCTGTCCAGCCAGTGCGCTCATCGCTTCTGCATCGTAGAACGCAGCCTCCAGACGGCGATTGCCTCTCTTGATGCGGCTCTGGGTGGTGTAGCAGCCGTTTGCAAAGTAGTTTAATTCTTCGTTTACAACAGGCAGCTTTTCCCGGATTTTTTCTGCTTCATGGAAGTAGTCGCGGAAGGTGCCGAAACGGATTTTCGGATAAATTTTCCAGGTCTGCATTTCCAGTGCGCGCTCTACGTCACGTCTGGTAGGGCCGCCGCCGTGGTCACCCACACCGTACACGACCAGACCGGTCTTTAAGCCGCTGCTCTTTTTCACGATTTCCATAAAGCCTGCGCCAATCTGCGGTGTGATCGCTCCGTTATACCAATTGGGCTCGCGGTAGGTAAGGACTTCTTTTCCGGATGGAGCCTGATAGCGGTACAGCACGTCACGGCGGGCATTGCCTCTGCAATGGTAGAAATATTTTACGCCGCCGAACTGATCGATTTCCGGCACGTTTGCGCTGTGTCCGAAGGTATCGGGGGAGAAATCCAGATCAAAATCCTTTACGCCCCAAACCTTGGACAGATATTCTCTCGTGTACTGGATATGACGCAGCAGAGACTCGCCGGAGGGCATGTTCTTGTCTGTCTCTACCCATGCAGAGGCGGTTACTTCCCAGCGTCCCTCTGCAATGCGGGCTTTGATGCGCTCCATCAGCTCTGGATCATATTCTTCCACAATCTTATATACAGAAGCCTGGGACTGGGAGAAGCAGAACTCCGGATACTGATCCATGATATTTAAAATCGAACGGAAGGTTGCAAGAACGATGGAAACGGTTTCGTTGAAGCTCCACATCCAGTTCATGTCAATATGCGCATGGGCTGCCAGGATCAGCTCATAGGATTTTGCTTCCTCTGCGATCGGCTCAAGGATTTCCTCTGCCTCTTCACAGGCCTGATCGGTCAGTACGCCCTCGGTCTGCTGTTTTTCCAGCAGATAATCCAGCGCTTCCTCCAAAGCAGCGTCGTATTTGCCGTTTTCTGCCTCGGATAAATGAAGGGCAAATTCCAGCTCTGCAAGGATTCTTACGTTCGCGCGACCGGGGCGGGTGATGTGCGCCTGCTCCTCCTTCGGCATGCCGAAGGTGTCCTCAAAGTGCATTTTTTCCCGGTTGCCGCCGACGGAGGTCTTGAGCCGGGTAAATTTTTCTGCGAGTGTCATAACTTGTATCCTCCTCTTTTTTATGACAACAGATAGCATTCTGTTGTTCTATGGATATCCGGACGGCGGATGCGAAATTTCCGCCGCCCGGCAGTGCCTGATTTTATTCGTCCAGGAAACGGTCTACGATCTGCTGCCTGTATTCTTTGGACAGCGATGCGAAAAATGCCGAATATCCTGTGACACGCACAACCAGATCCGGATAAGCTTTCGGGTCTTCGTGTGCTTTTAACAGTTTTTCTTTGGATACGCAGTTCATATTGATCAGCGTACCGCCTGCCTGCTCATGCGCATGGATCAGTGCAACGAGGGCGTCCACACCGCCGGAATGCTGAATCAGTCCGGTGTCGATATCCAGATGCAGCGGAGCAGAGTTGCCATAGCCCGCCTGTGTCAGTGCTACCGCATTTGCCTTTAAAACCGGCGAAAAAGTATCCACACCTCTCGCAAAGCCGGGATCCGGTTCAGAAGAATGGGAAATCGCATCTCCTGCAAAGCGGCCGTTGGGCGTTGCCTCCAGCGTCTTTCCATAGGCATACACATCTCCGTGGGAGAACAGTCCGGGAACGATCATCAGATGATGCTTCCTGGTCGGAGAGCCCTTGCACAGTGCTACATAATAGTCCCGGATGCGTACTGCCCAGTCCTGGGCACGGGAGCCGGGAGAACCGAAACGGCGGATGTTTTTGAGCATCAGGCGTTCTCTCTCTGCGCCCTCATAGTTGGTATCCAGCAGTTCGAAGAGTCGATCCCAGGTTAGCTTCTTTTCTTCTACAACACGCTGTTCGATCGCCGCAAACGAGTCCGCTACGGTGGCCAACGCAATTCCGTCGATATTCAGATCCAGAATGTCCACGCCGCCATTGGAGCAGTTTAAGCCCCGTTCGATCGGACCGTGCATGAACAGATTCAGTACGATTTCCGGGCGGTTTCTCTGCATGACCTCGTAATGCTTGTCATAGCCAGCCTTGACGCATTCCACCATCGCCTGCAAATGATAAGTGAAGCGCTCCCAGAGCAGATCCAGGTCGCGTGTTTCCTGCGCCTGCAGATCCTTTAACCCATAGTGCAGGGCAACCGCCATGTTCACGCGGGTTACATCCTGCAGCGGATATTCCCGTCCGGGGATCGCCACCCAGTTGCAGCCGCATTTGACACGCATCCGCCCCAGCTCTACTGGAAAGCCGTTTTTGGAAAAACCCTCGCTGATTCCCTTTTCCAGAGAGTAGCACACACCGTAGCCATCCTCTATCGTATATTCTACCGACCTTTTTAACAGAATTTCCGGCTCCGGTCCCTGTCCTGCAATGGGCGCATGGACGCGAATACCTAAGTTGGTCGGGATCTTTAACAGGTGCATTGCATCCAGAATCAGGAACGACAGGCGGCTCGTCACTTCCCGGTCTCCTGCCGGCGTCAGTCCGCCGATCTGGGTGTAATGCGTATCGTTGAAGAACAGGCTGGCAATCATCCAGACTGCCTCTTCTTCCGTCAGGATACCGCTTTCGATATCCCGTTCAAAATATTCTTCCAGAAGCGTATCCAGCGCCCCCAGCGCACCGCCTGCATAAAACGTGCGATCCACCGCCTGGAAATGTGCTAAAAACTGCACTGCTTCCCGGAAGGTGCGGGGCTCGTGCTCGCACAGCTCACCGTTTACCTTTGCAATCGCCAGATAATTGTCTCTCAAAAACGGATCACTTTCCTTTGCAGCCAGCTCCTGCGCATAAACCTGATGCGCCTTTACCCACTCCATGATCCCCAGCACAAGCTGCTCCTCTCCCTCATAAAAATCAGGATCCGGCGGATTGTTTTTCTTTCTGTAATAACGAATCTTTTCCAGAAGTCCCTTCCAGCCCTCTCTTAAACCGATCTCCATGTCCGGGCACAGATGGTTCATACCGCCGAAGCCCGCCTGTGTGATGCGGTACTTTTTGATGGTCTCATCCAGCTCGTGGGGTTTGTCCTCATCCGCAATTCCAAACGGTGCGAACCGGTCGAATGTGCCCACCCAGCAGCATGCCAGCGCGCTGTTGGGATTGATATATTTCGGCATTTCATTTAAGAAACGTCTGAAATTTCGCCCGATACATGCACAACCGTGCACCAGACCGTCCTCGCAGGTTTCCGGCTCAAAAGTAAATTCCGGAAAATCAATAAATCCGTGGTCATCGATATCGATGGACCCATGCCGTGCAAGCTTTGCATCGTTGATCTTTAGCTTATCCCGATGCATCCCCTCAATCAGCTGCAGGTATAACGGCGATACCTTCGTCTTCTCCGTATTCATACACTTCCCTTTCTAATCGAATCACTGGAATCCATACTTCTTTTTCAGCATTTCCACCTCGTCCTTTAGCGGAACGGTTCCCTCAAACACGTTCTGTGCCTCCAGCGCCCTGTACTTGGAATTTCCCAGCTTGTGGTACGGCAGAAGCTCTGCTTCGATCTGCTGCCACCGGTGTAAAAACTCTGCGATCTTTTCCACCTGATCATCGTTCATACCCGGAATGTAGGGATAACGGACGAAGATGTTTTCGCCCCGGTCGACAAGCCTTGTAAAGTTTTCCAGAATCCGTCCGTTCTCCACTCCGGTGCAGGCTTTGTGGACATCGGCATCCATTGCCTTGATGTCGTATAAAAACAGATCCGTATAGGGCAGCACCTGTTCAAAGGATTCCCACGGTACATTTCCGGCAGTATCCACCGCAGTGTGTACGCCTGCCGCCTGACAGCCCTTTAACAGCTCCGTCAGGGCATCCGGCTGCAGCATACATTCTCCCCCGGAAAATGTCACGCCGCCCTTTGACTGGTCGAAATATCCCTTATTTTCGAGAATCTCTTTTAAGATGCTGTCCGTATCCCGCCATTCTCCGACGCTGACCAGTGCATCCGCATAGCATTCCTCACAGCATTTGAAGCAGTGGATACATTTGCTTCTGTCGATCCAGTGTCCCGTCTCGTCAAAGACCTGCGCCCCCACCGGACAAACCTCCCGGCATGCCATACAGCCAATACAGCGGTCCGGATAGAGTAAAATTTCCTTTGCGGCATGGATGGATTCCGGATTGTGGCACCAACGGCAGTGCAGGCTGCAGCCCTTGAAAAAAACTACAGTCCGCACGCCGGGCCCGTCATGGACGCTGAAATGCTGAATATTAAAAATATTCGCTTTTATGCCCATTTTCCTGTTACACACACTTCCTTCGATACGCTCTGATAAGATACAAGCAGAGTCTTTGTCTCCTCATCCCAGGAGCTTTCCACTGCAACAGCTTCGCCGTCTTCGTCAATCGCCTTGATGTCTGTGGGCTGCTTGGGCAGGCGCACTCTGGTGAATGCCTTGATCTTATCTGCGGTTTTGAGTCTCAGCGTTACACCGTTTTCTGTTGTCTCGCCTTCTTCTACGCGGGCAGAGGTTCCGACAATACGGAAATCTTCGCCTTCGATTTTGGAAAAATCAAACAGCAGGGTTACATCATCCGGTGCAACATCTTTTTCATGGATAATTGCATAATCGTTTGTCATCAGATCCGCATAAACGCCTGTAAATACCTTCTTCTCGTCGCTTACGCTCTCTGCCATAACGGAAGAAATCACATAAGGTCCGCGATGGAGGGTCAGGTCATTTCTGTAGGTCCAGGTGATGCCGCTATCTGCCAGCGTCTTCTGAACCAGGCTGCGGTACTGATCTGCCAGCTCTTTACTTAAGCAGATTCTTGCAGGAAGCTCCTTCCAGACAACGATCTTGCCGGCGCCAACTTCATGTACGCCTTCCTTGGGATCTCTCCCCAGTCCAGCCAGCTCGAACAGATGCTCTGCAGGATTTGCATAGCCTCTCTGTCCCCACCATGCGTCAATCTTATGGAACGGGTCACTGCCATCGCCAACATAGATCAGCGTGCCGCCCTCTCTGATCCAGGAAACAACGGCTGCATTTACGTCCGGTGCATCGGGTTTCATATATTCATAGCTCAGTACGAGACACTTGTAATCCTCCAGATATCCGGCAAAACGACGCACGTTGTCCAACTGAACCGGATGGATCGGCAGACCGTATTTTACAAGGGGCATTGCCACGCCGAAGAAGTTCGGGAATGCTGCGCTCTGAATAAAGTCGTACATCAGGGAATCCTTTTCCCCGATCTCCTTCATCAGCCTGGCAGCTGCTTCTTCATCCACAGGATTCCCGGAGTTTTTGTGCATTGCAGCTCTGAAACGGTCGCCCAGCTCTTCGCCGTCCACGATACCGTCCGGGAAGGTTCTCTGGAACAGTCCGCTGTCGGACATAAATACGCCTACCCCGTCTGTACCTCCCTCAAAGAGGATATCGCTCTGCTCCATGTCACCGAAAAGCTGGAACATGCCGGACAGCAGCGTGGAATAGCTCTGAGGGATCGGCTTGGACTGGTCGGTCTCGAAGCTTGTTTCAATCTTTTCTGCAATTCTGGGCTGGAATCTTGGGTAGCGTCCGTCAAATACGCGGTGAGGCCACGGGCAGATCTCATAATGCCAGATATGCGGATGCAGCAGGGATGCCACTGCAGTTCTTCTGTAGTTGTATTCGTAATTCTCCCAGGTATAGGAGGGAAGGTCTTCGATGGGGTCATTTAAAAACCACATCCGGCGACCGGTGCCCTTTACCAGCTCCTGCATCACACCGTACTCCAGATATGCCGTTTCAAAGGTACGCTCTTTGTATACACCCTCGTAAACGTTCGCTTCACGGCTCGTACCGGTCCAGATCTGCGCGATGTAGCCATCTACCGTCGGAATACTGATCAGCTCAGCCTCCGGGCTCATGATCTTCCACTGAGTGTAGTTTAACAGACTGTGCGTTGGAACATAGAAGCGCAGATCCTTCTGATATTTCACCTTTGCGTATTCCTTCAGCGCCGCACTCACGCGGTCGATGGTTCTCTTATATAAATAAGCCTTCAGTCTCGCGCACTTATACTGTGCATCCAGACTTTCATGCTGAGGCTTCCAGGGTTCTTTGTAATAAATTTCATATTCTCTCTTGAACGCTTCTGAGTAACCGCTCTTATCCCAGAACTCCGGCTCTTCCACATGGATTGCTTCCACGCCGGCATCTACGGCAACCTTCAGACGATCTGTCAGATATTCCGAAAAGGAAACCGTCGGAACCATGTAGGGTACCGTCGGGTTATGGATCACGTCTTTGCCGTTTCTGTCCACCTGACCTTCATCCCAGTGCTTTCTGCCATCCCACTTGCCGTCCAGATATTCCTGATATTCGCCCCATGCGATACCGGTCATCAGATGGATGACATAGCCCTTTTCTCTGTACTGACGGATTCTCTCCGGCATTGTCGGATCGATTCCGTACACCATGATAAAGTCACAGCCAAGGTCTACCGAAGGCCGGATCTCCCCGCTTGCCTGATAGCCTGTCAATTCCTCTTTTTTCGATCTGATATAAGCCATTTATATACCCTCCCATTTATCCGGTCCCCAGCCGGAATGTGATTCTGTATGATCTGTATGAATAAAAAGAATGTGCCTTGGCACATTCTCGCGCCGAGGCGCGGTTGCTTCAGCAACCATCTACCCTTGCGCCGAGTGCGCATCCTCGCGGAGCGTTTTTATCGTATGGAAACGAAGTTTCCTATACGATGAAAAAAAGGGCGGGAAGCTTCCCTTAATCCAATGAAATCCTTCCTTGCATTAAGTTCCGTTTCCCGCCCTGATCCTTATTTCTCAGAGAACGTTACCTGTTATACTCTGTATTTTATATTGTAATCTGTCTCCATTGATAAGTTGAATTCTGTCTTAGTAAGCGAAGTCATCTCTGGTCTTAGACTGTTCGGTCATGTAGTCCAGGAATTTCTCCATCTCACCGCCATTGTTTGTCTTTAAGTATTCCTGATAGTCAAGAATGATCTGTCTTGCTTCTTCTTCGGTATCAGCGAAGAATGCACGCTCAATGTATTCTTTTTCTTTTACATCATCGAATGCCCATTCGGAGAAGTCGGAGTAGTTCTCATATCCAGGAGCCATAGCATCGATAGCATAACCCTTAAGGATTTCTACAGGATGAACTTTCTTATAAGCGGTGATGTACTCGTTCTCAGCATCAGCTTCGAAAGGAGCGGACTCGCCAAACCACTTGGCGTTCTTCTTTGCAACATAGCTTCTGCCTGCCATGTAGCCGATACCTCTCTGACGCAGTTCTTTGGTAACAGAATCAGAATCGGTTGCATAACGCTCGGCCAGTTCAGCAGTCATACGAGGCTGTCCATCTGCATTCAGCTCGTAGGTATCGCCTTCGAAGCCGTAGCAGATCAGCTTTGTGCCTTCTTTGCTGTTTACATAGTCCAGCCATGTCATAGCAGCATCGATGTTGGTGCAGGTGGTAGGGAAGATAATAGCAGGAGATCCGCTTCTACCTTCGGATTCAACCTGAACCTGTGCAGAACCGTCAGAGTAGTTCAGAGGTCCAACCCATGTGTAGCGCATTTCAGGATTGCTGTCATACAGACCACTCTGCTTGGTTGCATCGATGGTTACACCATACTGTGCGCAGGTAAACAGTGCAGTACCGTTGCCGACTTTTTCTTTTGCAGCATCATCCGTTGTTGTGAAGCACTCTTTGTCCAACAGTCCGTCATGAACCATCTTCCATACAACCAGATTCTTGTTTACATAGTTTTCGCTTAACTTATCATAAGTTACGTTTCCGTCAGCATCCAGTGAGTAGCCAGTCAGCTTCTTCTCATTGTAGCTCTGTAAGTAGTTATCATAGGACCAGCCGTTATGGAAGGTGGTAGCAACGATACAATCGTTGCCGTTTACATCCTTAAAGCCATAGTCCTTTGCTTTCTGCATGAAGTCCAGCAGCTCTTCCGTGGTCTTGATGGAAGTAGGATCGATACCCAGAGCTTCCGGAACGTCGCCACGAACGAATACACCGTAGTTCCACATTGCGATATCTTCTACATCACCTGCAACCTCGGTAGGCAGAACGTATCTTGCACCATTGAAGGAAGGATCGTCGATATCATTTTCCAGATATTTCTGGCTGATAACACCTACATCCCATGCATCAGAGATATTAGGATAGTTGGGAAGCATGTCTTTGATATCAATCAGACGGCCTTCTGCGCCAGCCTTTTTGATGATCCCAGTCGAACCGGAGCTGCCCCCCCAGTAAGGCGCATTGATCATATCGGGCATATCGCCGGAAGCGAACATCATGTTCAGCTTCTCATCTTCACTCATCATGATTCCTTCAAATTCTACGGTAACGCCGATCTTGTCACGAATTGCAGCTGCAACCTCGTTGTTATACTGATCGTCAGCAGTGTTGAAGCCGCCGTTCCAGCATACCAGCATCTTCAGCTGAACATCGTCAAACTTCTTATACTTGTTTCCGTCCTCGTCTACGTAATAGTCACCGTCTTCTTCGGTGTCAGCCGCAGCTGTGTCATCCTTTGCTGTATCCTCCGATGCAGCGGGTGTTGTGGATGCTGAGCCAGTGTCTGTGCTGCTTCCGCATCCTGCCAATGCTGTAGCCGCCATTGCTGCGGTCAGCACCAGTGCTAATGCCTTTCTCTTCATATCCATGTCCTCCTTTTTTATTGACAAACGGCTGCATGAACCCCCGTCCTGCATTGCCGTATGTTTCAAGTTGTAACAATAGAATGCACGCTCTGCAAGCATTCCATTGTCATGAATAACAGCTGTCGCCGTTTTTGTCTCAGGCGTCAGCCCTTGACGGATCCTACCATAACGCCCTTTACGTAATATTTCTGTAAGAACGGATAGATCACAACGATGGGCATCGTCAGGATCATTACGAATGCCATCTGCAGAGACTGAGAGGTAAAGCTTGTTACATTACCAAGCTGTGTTTCCTGTCCTGCCTTGATCTGGCTGGAAGCAGTTGCTTCGCTTAAAATCTTCTGTAATACGGTAGCTGCCGGATACAGAGCTGCTTTACTCTGATAGTAAGCACCTGTGAACCAGTCATTCCACTTGCCGACACCGATGAACAATGTCAGAGTTGCCAGGATCGGCTTGGAAAGAGGAAGATAAATCCTGCTCAGGATGGTCCAGTCATTTGCACCGTCCAGCTGTGCGGATTCTCTTAATTCTCCCGGAATCGTTGCAAAGTTACTTCTCAGCAAAACAAAGTTGTAAAAGCTATATAATCCAGGAATGACATACAGCCAGAAGCTGCTGGTCAGTTTCAGGTCACGCAGCACCATGTAGTAAGGAACCATGCCGCCGCCAAAGATCGTTGTAAAGTACCAGAAGAAGTTCATGAAGGTTTTTCCCGGCAGCGTCTTGATGCTCAGCGCATAGGCAGCAAGTGCGGTAACGATCAATCCTAAAACGATCGATAAGATGGTTGCCGAAACAGAGATCAGCAGGGAGGTTCCGATGGTCGGATCCTCAAATGCCATCTGGTAGTTCTCCAGTGTGAAGGCTCTCGGCCAGATCCACACGCCGCCTCGCATGAAGTCACGTCCTGTATTAAAGGAAGCGATCAGCACATACCAGAAGGGATAGAAGGTTGCAATTCCCAGCAGGGCCAGGAATGTGTAGTTAAAAGCTTTAAATATTTTACGGCCTCTTGACTCTTTGATTTTCATGTGTTTCCCCTCCTCCTTTTACCATAAGCCTACTTCGGCGTATTTCTGGGTCAGGTAGTTCGTACCTGCCACCATGATCAGAGAGAACACGGATTTAAACAAGCCGATGGCCGTCGCGTATTCAAACTTACCATATCGGATACCGGTTTGAATGATGTATGTATCAAGTACCTGAGAGATCTGGTTATTTGCCGGCTGCTGCAGCAGAAGGATCTGATCATAGCCTGCGTTTAACATACCGCCTACTGCCATAATGAACATAATGCCGATGGTGACGGAAATTTCCGGGATCGTGATATGCAAGGTACATTTCCAGCGGCCTGCGCCGTCAATGGATGCCGCTTCATACAATTCCTGATCCACACCGGTGATGGCTGCCAGATATACAATAGAGCCCCAGCCTACGTTCTTCCAGAGGTCTGAGAAAATAACCAGCGGAAGGAATGCATTTTTCTCACCCATTACGAAGATCGCTTCTTTTCCCATCATCTGACGGATGTCATTGAAGATACCGCCGTAGGGTGTGAAGATCGTCGTCATCAGCTGTACTACTACGACCCAGGATACGAAGTTGGGCAGGTAGCTCAGAGTCTGAACGGTCTTTTTGAATCGTTCTGCTTTTACTTCATTTAACAGAAGCGCCAGGATGATCGGTGCCGGGAAGCAGACGACCAGCTTCAGGCTGGTGATTACCAGAGTGTTCTTAATGGTCATCCAGAACTCCGGTGATGTAACGAACTTCCTGAAATGCTTGAGTCCAGCCCATTCGCTTCCGAAGATTCCGAGGTCAAACCGATAGTTCTTAAAAGCAAGAACAATGCCTGCCATCGGCGCATAGCAGAATACAAGCAGCCAGACGATGCAGGGAAGGAGGAACAAATAGAGCATCCAGTGCCGTTTTATTTGTATCCTTAGTTGTTTCTTGTTTTTCTGTTTCTGCTCTGCGCTGATGGCAGGCTTTGCAATTGCTTTTGCCATGTTTTCCTCTCCTTTTTATAGCGTAAGGTGGATCACTCCCCGATCGCAGCTCTGTCCTTTCCCCATCATACAGAGCGCGCTCCCTTGCAAGACCATCCGTTCAATACAAACATGACAAATAGTACTCAGTCGTCTCATTCGCATCTCAGGCTTGCTTATTTTGTCTTGCCCCTTGTGAATACTATGTTACCACTTTTTGTTCACTTTGCAAGCCTTTTTTAATAAATTATGTCCATTTTGTGAATTATGAATAACTTCGCTACGTGAATTATGTCGATATCAACATAGCAAATATAGCAAAACATAATTTGACTTTCTAATCAAATCATGGTATAGTTTTTATAGGTAGTGCTGAAAAGAGTATTGTTTTTGTTAGAATTATCATTTTTCTATACTATTTTACAGACTATTAAGAAAATATTTCAGGACATTTTTTATTATTATCAGATTTTTTCGCATACCGCAGCATAGCATACATAGCAAAGTAAAATAGAAGTTATATAGAAGGATTACTTCGGAAATGAGGATTTTATATGGAAAAGACAAATCAACCCCTTTATCAGCAGCTCATGGAGGATGTTCGTTCCCAGATCGAAAACAGCCTGCTGCTTCCGGGCGATAAGCTGCCGACAGAGCGGGAATTCATGCAAAAATACAATGTCAGCCGGATTACGGTTTCCAAGGCCCTGAACGAATTAAAGGCAGAGGGTCTGATTACCCGCTTTCCAAATAAAGGCTCCTTTGTCGCCAGAAGTGCTTCTCCCCTTGCTGCTGCGGCTCAGGTCCCGCTGGAAGCTCCCAGTGTCCTGATGCCGGCTTCTGCCTCCGCGCAGCTTCCTGCTGTCCCGGAAGGCAGTACCTCCGATACTGCTTTTACCGAGATTGCCTGCATCCTGCCGTCCTTCTCCGATCAGTTTTCGTTATCCATGGTAAATGGCATACTTTCTGCATTTCCCATAGATTCCTATATCTGTCACCTTTTCCAGAGCTTCAATCCTTCTCTGGAAAACCGGCTGCTGCAAAAATGTATCGACACCGGCATCAGCGGAATCGTTCTGTTTCCTCAGGATCAGCCATTTTTCAGCGAGCAGCTGCTTTATCTGCTGCTGCAGAAATATCCCCTGGTCCTCATCGACCGGAATCTTCCGCGTCTGGATACCAGCTATGTCATTGGGGACAATAAAACCGGCGGTGCACTCTGTCTGCGTCATCTCCACGCCCTCGGACATCAGCGCATCTGCTTCGTCTCTTCTGCCCGGCGGAATACCTTCACGGTTCGCTCCCGTATCGACGGCATTTTGCAGGAAGCGGAGGCACGCAATATTCCGGAATCCTCCATTACGATCTGGGATTTCTTCAACAAGCATCAGCCCTACGTTCACTATCAGAAGCAAATGATGAAGCTGATCCGGGAGGAGCGCATCACTGCCTTTATTGCAGCAGAATCCACTACCTGCGCCTATCTCTACAGCCTGTTTGCCACAATGAACCTCCGGGTTCCTGAGGATATCTCCCTGATGTCCTTTGATAAACCGCTGGTAGAATCCCAGCGTCCCGATTTCTTTACCCACATCAGTCAGTCCGAATATCTGATGGGAAAAGAAGCCGGCACGATTCTGAAACATCAGATCGAAACCCGTGATCCGCAGGTGACACACCGTGTGATGTCGCCTCTTCTGGAGATTCGCAAATCCACAAGGGCGATTGTGCTGTAGCTTTTCCATCTTTGTTGACACATCAACAAATATATGTTATGCTTTCCAGGCCGACTTGGGAAATCGATCGGCCACGCAGCCCAATGGGCCTGCGGAATGGAGGTAACGAATCACATGAATCAGATACAGATTATTACAGACGCGGGATCGGATATCGTCGATTGCTCCCGCACAGACCTGACCGTCCTTCCGATGACCATCCGTTTTGGCGATGAAGAATATTTGGACGGCGTCAACTTAACCCACAGACAGTTTTATGAAAAGATGATCGAAACACAGATGCTGCCGACCACCAGCCAGCCTTCCCCCTATGCCTTCGAGGCTGCAATCAGAAAAATCCATGAACAGGGCGACATTGCACTGATCATCACGATCTCCTCCAAGCTCTCCGGAACCTGGCAGAGTGCCAACATCGCCGCAGCCGAAACCGGCGGAGAGGTTTATATCGTAGACAGCTTAAACGTTGCCGTCGGGGAAAAGGCCATCGTGGAATATGCATTGCGCATGAAGGATGCCGGCACAGATATCCACACCATCGTAGAGACCCTGAACCATGAAAAAGAAAATCTGCGAGTGATCGCTCTTTTGGATACCCTGGAATATCTGCAAAAAGGCGGCAGAATTTCCAAAACCGTTGCCATCGCCGGAAGCCTGCTTTCCATCAAGCCGGTGGTTTCCGTTGTGGATGGTGAGGTTGCACTGCTGGGTAAGGCACGGGGCTCCCGCCAGGGCAACAACTTCCTGATCCAGCAGATTCAGAAGGACGGCATTGATTTTTCCCGGCCGTTTTTCCTGGGCTACACCGGGTTAAGCGACGCGCTGCTGCAGAAATACATTTCCGACAGTGCAGAGATCTGGAAAGAGCATGTCGATCATCTGCCCATCGGAACCATTGGAGGCGCCATCGGAACTCATGTCGGTCCCGGAGCCATCGCAGTGGCGTTTTTTACAGAAAAATAATCTTTGAACTTAAGGGGGATCCTCCTCTAAAAAAGCAAAAGCACCTCAACCTTTCTTAGATCGGTTGAGGTGCTTTCTTTCCGACAACAGGATCGGTTCAATCCTCCTCGATATGCTCCAGTCCCTGATTGATGATCGTGCGGACATGTCCGTCCGCCAGGGAATAAAAGATGGATTTGCCTTCTCTTCTGCTTTTAACCAGTTTATTCTGTTTTAAAATGCGCAGCTGATGGGAAATCGCCGACTGCGTCATCTGCAGGGCTGCTGCAAGATCGCAGACACAGACCTCCGCTTCAAACAAAACAAACAGAATCCGGATACGGGTAGAATCTCCAAATACCTTATAAAGCTCCGCCAGATCATAAAGCTCTTCTTCTTTTGGAAGCTTTTCCTGTACGATCCTGAGCAGTTCTTCATGAACCTCCGTTTCTTCACAGTGATCCATTTCCAGTTCTTCTTTTTCCTGCATGGTTCTCTCCATTTTCTTTACAGCTTTTTCACATTCAGGGCGCGGATCGCATTGAGCACGGCGATAATCATAACGCCCACATCTGCAAAGATCGCTGCCCACATATTCGCAATGCCGAGTGCGCCGAGGATCAGGCAGACCACTTTGACACCGATTGCAAAATAAATATTTTCATAAACGATTCTCAGGCACTTTCTGGAAATTCTGATGGCCTTGGAAATCTTTAACGGATCATCATCCATCAGAACAATATCCGCCGCCTCGATCGCTGCATCCGAGCCCAGTGCTCCCATTGCGATGCCGATATCCGCACGGGAAAGCACCGGTGCATCGTTGATGCCGTCTCCCACAAAGGCAAGCTTTTCCTTTTCCCCTTTTTCATCCAGAAGCTTTTCTACCTGCGCTACCTTGTCGCCGGGCAGAAGCTCGCTGTGTACCTCATCAATACCGAGCTCTTCCGCAACCTGACGTGCTGCCTCCCGACGGTCTCCGGTCAACATGATCGTCTTTTTCACGCCGCATTTTTTCAATGCCGCGATGGCTTCCTTTGCATGAGGCTTGATCTGATCCGAAATCAGGATATGTCCGGCATATTTGCCATTCACCGCCATGTGAACAACGGTTCCGACGCTGTGACATTCCATACAATCCACACCGAGCTTTTCCATCAGCTTGCTGTTGCCTGCAGCAACTCTCACGCCATCCACCTTTGCAGTCACACCGTTGCCGCTGATCTCTTCGACATCCGTTACACGGCTCGGATCCAGGGGTTTGCCGTATGCCTTCTTTAGGCTCTTGCTGATCGGATGGGAGGAATGGCATTCCGCCAGCGCTGCGTATTCCAACAGCTTCTCTGTATCCATGGAAGAATGATGCACACCGCTTACTTCAAACACGCCCTGCGTCATGGTTCCTGTCTTATCAAATACAATATATTTGGTTTCCGAAAGCGTTTCCAGATAGTTGGAGCCTTTTACCAGAACACCTGCGTTGCTCGCACCGCCGATTCCGGCAAAGAAGCTCAGAGGAATACTGATGACCAGTGCGCACGGACAACTGATTACCAGGAAGGTCAGCGCCCTCATAACCCAGTCGCCCCATTCCGGTGTCATTCCAAGAAACATCAGCCGCACAAGGGGAGGTAAAATTGCCAACGCCAGGGCGCCGTAGCAGACCGCAGGCGTATAGTATTTTGCAAATTTGGAAATAAAATTCTCGGATCTGGATTTTTTGGAGCTTGCATTTTCTACCATATCCAGGATCTTCGATACCGTCGATTCGCCAAACTCCTTTGTCGTCCGGATTTTCAGCACGCCGGACATGTTGATACAGCCGCTGATGACTTCGTCCCCAACGCCGGCTTCCCTCGGAAGGCTCTCACCGGTCAGGGCGCTGGTATTTAAGCTTGTGCGTCCCTCTTCGATCACGCCGTCAATCGGCACCTTTTCTCCGGGCTGTACAACGATCACGCTGCCGATTCCAACCTCATCCGGATCAACCTGCTCCAGTGTTCCGTCTTCTTTTTCGATATTCGCATAATCCGGACGAATATCCATCAGCTCACTGATGTTTCTGCGGCTCTTACCCACCGCATAGCTCTGGAACAGCTCACCGATCTGGTAAAAGAGCATAACCGCAACGCCCTCTTTATAATCCCCCAGAAGGATCGCGCCGATGGTCGCAACCGCCATCAGAAAGTTTTCATCAAAAACCTGTCTGTTTAAAATACCTTTCCAGGCCTTTAACAAAATATCATGGCCGATCACCAGATACGGAATCATAAACAGCACAAATTTCAGCCAGCCATCTATCGGAAGCAGGCTCAGTACAACCATCAGCACTGCTGCCACGATAATTCTGGTAAATACTTTTTTCTGTTTCTTATTCATGCCTTCACCCCTTTCAGTAAAAACATCAAATCTGCAGACTGTCCATGATGGGTACAGCCTGCAGATTTGTCTTCTTTTACAGGAAGATCTCGCAGTCATCCTCTACCTTTTTGCAGTTCTTGTATACCTCCTGCATAACGGTCTTTACATCTGCACCCTCTTCAAATTCCACGGACATTTTCAGGGTCATGAAGTTTACCGTTGCGTCCTTAACGCCTGCCGTCTTCTTTGCAGCGTCTTCCATCTTGTTTGCACAGTTTGCGCAGTCAACGTCGATTTTGTAGGTTTTTTTCATGATAAAATCCTCTCTCTTCCTGTCTTGCAGCATCTATGGGTGCTTCTGTTCCCCATTGCTTTTTCTTTCATATGAACAATTATTCATATGTTTGATTTCATTATAGCACCTTTTTTGATTCTGTCAACAAAAATGTCAGGATCCTATGTTTAATTTCTCCAGGGTTCTTTCCCTTCCTTCTCTACTTCAATCTGGCACAGCTTCATTGCCGCCAGCGCAGTATCATGAGAAGCAGGCGTCACGCAGGCACACGCTGCCGCATCAACGATCACATCTGCCTCAGGAAATGCAGCCTTACACAAAATCGCGTTGGAGAGCACACAGATTCCGGTGCAAAGTCCGACCAGCTCGATCTGCAGGTTCGAATCCGTAACGATTTTCTCGTCCGAGCGCAGTTTCTCAATCAACTCCATGGAGCCAAAGGTGGGCTTCTGAATTTTTCTCGCTGCATCCACCTGTTTTTCTTTCAGCGCCTGCTCTACTGCCGGGCACAGGCAGTGTCCATTCGTTTCCTCGATGCAATGTGCAACCGGAAGATGCAGTCCTTCTTTTGTCTGCAGATACTGTTCCGGATGCGTGTCCTGCGTCACATAGATCTGTTCTGCCGGGGTTTCTTTGATTTTGCAGACGACGTTTTCCACAATCGCCTGAGCCTCCTTTGTTCCAAGGCTTCCTGTAACAAAATCGTTCTGCATGTCTACTACAATCAAAAGCTTCATAAAATCCTCCATTCCGCAGGCGCTTTGCGCCGAAGAAACCGCGAGGCGAACCTCCGGTTCGGCTCTGCGATCCTGGCTACTTTGTGACGTCTGCGGCACAAATAGCTGAGTGAAAACGTTTTTTCTTATTATACCTGAAAAGAAAAGACAAAAAAACACCCTTCTGCATGTTTCCATACAAAAGGGTGCCTTTTCATTTCCTTTATCCGATGTGCTTTCCACATGAGGACTGATCAAATGCCTGAAAAAACACATCCCGCCAAAGCTGTCTGGGTATAATTACTCAGCAACAGTCTCGGTAGCTGTCTCAGTTGCAGCTTCTTCTGTAGCTGCTTCTGTGGTAGCTGCTTCAGTTGTAGCTTCTTCTGTGGTAGCTGCTTCGGTTGTAGCTTCTTCTGTTGTAGCTTCTACAGTGGTCTCTTCTACAGTAGATTCAACTGCTACTGTGCTCTCTTCTGCAACGGTTGTGGTCTCAACAGTTGTCTCTGTAGCTGCTGCGTTGCCGCAAGCTACCATAGATGCTGTCATAACTACTGCTGCTAAAACTGCTACTAAATTCTTTTTCATAATAATTTCTCCTCCTAAATCAAAACCAGGCATTTTAAAACTATGCCGTTTCCTTAATACGAAAGTGAGGATACCACCTTTTTTTTGGTTTGTAAATAGTTTTTTTCTAATTTTAAAACATTTTATGAATTTTATAAGGTTTTGTTCACATTTCGTACATATTTCAATTTTTTCTTCCTTTTTACGCCGATTTTGCATTTGTAAATACGAAAAAATCCTGTATCATATAGGATGCCAGGGTCAAAAAGTCAAAAAAGCCGACGCAAGCTTGCTTACAGAAGGCGTTTTGACTTCTTGACCCGCCAAGATAGGAGCATAAAAGTGGATGCTAATCCCACGATATGCGACTATCGAGCAGGATTGTGGGAGTGCGCAGCACGGAACAATCCTGCTGGCATCCTGCCCAGGGTCATCGAAAAAACATTAACAACCGCACAAAGAAATACAGCATTTCCTTCCCGGGAAATCCTGCAAAATGGAGAAGCAATTCATGAAATCATCCAATTACCTGTTAGAATGCTGCGTCGATTCCGCATATTCTGCCCGTATGGCCAAAAAAGGAGGTGCAGACCGCCTCGAGCTTTGCTCTAATCTTGTCATCGGCGGTACGACGCCCACCCTCGCCCTTTATGAACAGATCAGAAACCAGACCGACATCCGCATCCATGTTCTGATCCGCCCCCGCTTCGGCGATTTCCTGTACTCGGAGGATGAGACAGCCCTCATCTGTAAAGAAATCGACGCGTTTCGGGCAGCCGGAGCCGACGGCGTTGTAATCGGAAGCCTTTCTCCGGACGGTTCCCTGTGTACCGAACAGATGAAACGTTTCCGCGAACATGCCCGGGATATGTCCGTCACGCTGCACCGTGCATTTGATATGTGCCGCGATCCCTTTGCAGCCCTTGAGGAAGCGATTTCCTTGGATATCCAGACCATTCTGACCTCTGGTCAGGCTCCCGACTGTCTGCACGGCGTCGATCTGCTCAATAAACTCCATCAGGCAGCTGATGGCAGAATCCATCTCCTTGCAGGTGCAGGCGTCTCTGCCAAAACGGTTCCTGCTCTCCTTGAAAAAACGTCCCTGACCCAATTCCATATGTCCGGCAAGACCATTAAAAACAGTGAGATGGTCTACCGCAACCCGGAGGTTTTTATGGGAATTCCCGGTATGAGCGAATATGAGATCTGGCAGACTGATCCAGAGGCTGTCGCAGCTGTGCGCACGATGCTCGACCGCGCGGCAGATGAAGAAGCGTAAATGCGCAAGAATGCGAGCTGCTGTGTAAGGGAGATGCCGACATGCGGCACAGCGCAATGCCGATCACTGATTGAATAAAGACGTTCCCGAACAGATTTGTTTCGGGAACGTCTTTTCTTTTCGACTATTATCTCTCACATTTCCAGAAGTAAGCACTATATCCCGGCAGTTCACTTCCGCCGCCGAAGTCATGCTCCTGTCCGGTGATCAGATCCACCGCACGACCACAGCCTGCATCGAAGTGGGCTGTATAGGGCTGCTCCTCTGCATTGATCGCAACAAAAACCCGCTCTCCGTCTACGGCGCGTTCAAAAATGCACTGACGGTTCGTCAGCACAACACTGCGGAATGCGCCATAATTGAGGGCATTGGAATGCTTTTTAGCTTCTGCAAGCTTTGCGATCCACTCCGTCAGCCCGTTTGTCTGCGGCCCGTCGAAGCATGCACGCAGCGCAGGATCTCCCTGGCTTTTCTCTCCCTTTGCGCCCCATTCACTTCCATAATAAACGCAGGGGATTCCGGGCATACCAAACATCAGTGCATAAATGAGCGGCAGATGCTTTTCATTGGTAAGGATGCTTGCCACTCGCGTCACATCATGGTTGTCCACAAAGCTAAGCAGATGCTTTCCTTTATAAAGTGTCCAGTTTTCCGGGCCGAACTGGCGCAGCAGAGAGTGGACAATTTCAAACATATTCATACTGTTGAAGCTGGAATACAGTCCCTTATAGCATTCATAGTTGGTGGCAGAATGCAGAATGGAATCATTCATCAACCGGTTGTAATCCCCATGCAGCATTTCTCCGACGAGAAAGAAATCCGGCTTTAAGCTGTCGCAGAAGCTTCTCAGACGGCGGACGAAATTTTCGTCCAGACAATAAGCGACATCCAGCCGCAGACCGTCAATATCAAACTCGTCAACCCAGCCTCTTACGCTTTCCAGAAGATACTGGACAACCTCCTCGTTCTGTAAATTCAGCTTGACCAGATCGTAATTGCCTTCCCAGCCCTCGTACCATAAGCCATCGTTATAGTTGGAGTTGCCGCCAAGATTGATATGAAACCAGTTTAAATAGGGGGAATTTTCCCTGTTTTTCAAAACATCCTGAAATGCCCAGAAGCCGCGTCCCGCATGATTGAACACGCCATCCAGCACAACCCGGATGCCTTCGCTGTGCAGCTTATCGCAAACCCGCTTAAAGTCCTCATTCGAACCGAGGCGGCAGTCGATTTTACGATAGTCTCTTGTATTGTACCCATGGGTATCCGATTCAAAAACCGGCGAAAAATAAATCGCATTTGCTCCCAGCTTTTTGATATGATCGGTCCAGTCCAGCACCTTCAAAATCCGATGTGTCTCCACCCCGTCATTTTCAAACGGTGCTCCGACAAAGCCAAGGGGATAAATCTGATAAAATACACTTTCATATGCCCACATAGTAAATTCCTCTTTCCTGCCAGTATGTTTGCTGACCTGTCTATTTTACCATTTTCCTCCGGCCTGCTCAATATCAGAATCTGCACTTTTCCCATAAGATCAGACAGTTCCTGATGTTTTTAAAAAATGATTCGTTAATATGACATCGATCCCCATATCAAAGAAGGCTTTTGCTTCTTCTGCATCATCTGACCAAAATAAATTGCAGATCATCCCCTTTGCATGAGCCTTGTCGATCATGCTCCGGGTCAGAAATAATTTGCAGAATTGTACCCGGCTGCACTGATAGTGAATGGCATTTTCCACAATGCTGTAATTCATATGTCCCTCCAGACAGCATCTTTTGATATCCGGCGCCATTTTTAATGCCGTTTCCAAAACATCCTTCTCCCCGGTAATATAAACCATGTCTCTGCATTGGTATTTATCCAGCAGCTGCAGGATTTTTTGAAAGGTATTCTCATCATAAGCCGGAATTCCCCTGTTTTCCAGATCCTTCAGCACCATCGGCTCCTGCTCCCTAAGAGGCATCTGCAGCGGCTTATTTTCTGTATATATTTCCATCAGCTCCTGTCCCCTTTCCTCCATGATCTGATTTTTAAGAACCGGACCGCCAATGGATTTGATATGAATATTCATAACTACCTTACCGGCAAACTGCCGCAGCACATCTTCAAACAACGGAATACGTACTCCTTCATATTCCGAATGAAATTTCTTTCCTGCATCCAGGTTTTTCATCTGTTCCCATGTCATATCACAGATCGTGCCTTTGCCGTCTGTCGTCCTGTCTACTGACGGATCATGGCACACTGCCAGCTGTCCATCCGCCGTCGGCCATAAATCAAATTCAATCTCATCTGCTCCTAATGCCACCGCAGCTGCAAATGCCGGCAGTGTATTTTCCGGTGCAACGGCGTTAAATCCTCTGTGTGCGCAAAATTTTCTTTTTGACATCTTCATTTCCATTCCCTTTCTTTTTTTCAGGAAGCATTTTTTAATTTAGGATCCAATCTGTCTCTCAGCCAGTCTCCGATCAGAGAAATATCCAAGATCAGAACCACTATGATAATACTGGGCAGTACTGCCAGCCACCAATGTGTCAGCATATAATCTCTGCCCAGACTGACCATCACACCAAGAGAGGTGCCGGGTGGCTCTATTCCAAGTCCCAAAAAAGACAAGGTGCTTTCGAGCAAAATAAATCCCCCCAGCTCCATGGTAGTCTGCACGATCAGGGGCGATGCAATATTTACCAGAATATGCTCAAACACAATTTTTACTCCGCTTGCCCCCATAGAACGGCTCGCTTCGATAAACTTCGCATTTTTCAGCTGAAAAATCTGGCTTCTTACCAGACGGCAATAGGAAGACCATCCTGTGATTGCCATAACGAGAATTGTCGTAACCGGCTTTGCCCCCAGAATACAAGCAAAAATAATACCGATAAATGTGGTTGGTATAGATAAACGTACATCTGTAAAGAAAGACAATACCGCGTCTATCCATTTTCCGCCCAGTCCGGAAAGAATCCCCAATGCAGTTCCAGTTACCGTCGCAATGATCATGCCGGTAAAGGAAATCATGATGGTGGATCTTGTGGCATAAAGCAATCTGATCGCAACATCTCTGCCCAGATTATCCGTTCCAAATAAATAGGGGGATGTGGGATCCTTAAATTTTGGCATTTTTAATCTTTGTGTAAGATCACTTGCCCCCAGATCGATCGGTGCAATCACCGGTGCAAGCAGCGCCGTTATAACGATTACTGCCAGTGTCACCATTAAAAAAATTATCATCGGTGGAATGATCCATCTTTTTCTACCGAGCTTTCTGTTCCGCATACTTATCCTCATTTCTGTATTTTATCTGAAATCCTTTAATGATCGCGTATTCGCGGATCCAGCAAACCATAAGAAAGGTCTACCAAAAGATTCACAAATGTTACGGAAGCCGATATCACCAGAACGCCAAATACTACCACAGGAAAATCTCGCTGCTGTGCACTGGAAACAATTAAGGTTCCGATCCCGGGCCACGCGAATACCGTTTCCACAACAACAGATCCTCCGATCATAGCACTTAACTGTGCTCCCAAAATCGTAATGACCGGGATCAGCGCATTCCTGAGGCCATGCTTTAAGACCACCTTCCATTCCCGCATGCCCTTTGCTCTGGCACAATCCAAATGCTCCTGTCCGATCACATCCAGAAGCGAGCTGCGGGTAAGTCTTGCAACATTGGCAATGGGACCTACTGACAACGCGATTACCGGCATGAGAAAGTGCTGTGGAGTTCCGATACCGCCGCTTGGCAAAATTCTGAGTTTCAGAGAAAAAATAAAGATCAACAGGATTCCCAATATAAAATTAGGCAGAGTACTGCCTACCACCGCACTGCTCATGGTGATCCGGTCTAACAGGGTATTGTGCTTCACCGCTGCCAGAACTCCCAAGGGGATTCCGATCACAATGGTAAGTCCCAATACAATGCTTCCCAATGAAATTGTCGGAATCATACGCTCTGCGAAGAGATCGGAAACAGAACGTGCATAGTAATAGCTCATTCCGGTATCCCCCGTAAAGAGCCCGACAAATGATTTTATGTACTGCTGCCACAGCGGCATATCCAGTCCCAGATTTGTCCGCAGGATTTCTTTTGCAGAATCACTGGCTCCGGCCAATGTCAGCCATTCAATCGGATCTCCCGTTACTCTGGTAAGGAAAAAAACCAGAGTGTAAACTGCCCATATCGTCAGTACCGCCTTTCCTACACGCAATATAATATAACGTTTCATTGCTTTCCTCCATCCGTGTATAAATGACAGGCAACCTGATGTCCATCTGCCGTTTCTGCCATCTGCGGTCTGATCTCTTTACAAATAGCAAGTGCCTTTTTACAACGCGCGCAGAACGGACATCCAGAGGGCAAATCCATGGGACTGGGGATCTCTCCCTCCAGTACTTTGCATTGATCCTGTTCTCTGGGATCCGGTATCGGTACTGCCTGCATAAGGGCCTGGGTGTAGGGATGAAGCGGATGCTCAAACAGATCTTCTTTCTCCGCCAGTTCTACTGCCTGCCCGAGATACATTACAAGCACTCTGTCACTGATATGGCTTATAACGCTCATGTCATGTGAAACAAAAACATAGGTCAGCTTCTTTTTCTCCTGCAGATCCTTCAAAAGGTTTAATATCTGTGCCTGAATAGAAACATCCAACGCAGAAACTGGTTCGTCACACAATAAAAGCTGCGGATCCGTCACCAAAGCTCTGGCAATGGCAATCCTCTGTCTCTGTCCTCCTGAAAATTCATGGGGATATTTTTTCAGAGAGTCTCTGGATAATCCCACCTGCTCCAACAAAGGGAGGATTCTCGATTTCTTTTCCTCTGCACTCATCCGCTCATGGATCCGTAACGGCTCTTCCAGAATTCGCTGAATGCTCATGCGGGGATCCAGAGATGCATAGGGATCCTGAAATACCATCTGCATATTTTTTCTAACCAAAGGAGGCATATGTCTGTGTATTTTTTTGTCCCCGAACTGCACATAACCGCCAGTCGCTTCCTCCAACCCCATCAGCATGCGGATCAGGGTTGTTTTTCCACACCCTGATTCCCCGATGATCCCCAGTGTTTCGCCCTGATACAGGGTAAAGGAAACATGATTCACGGCATGTACCATTCCAATTTCTTTTGGAAGCAGTGCTCCTCTTTTTACCGGATATTCTTTACATAGATCAACGACTTCTAATATTTTCTCTTTCACAAGGCACCCCCTCCAGGCCCGCATTTTTCTTTTTCCTGCTGCTGCGGAGTATAGAAGCATTTGTATAAATGTCCGTTTTCCCCCTGCATACCCGGCTCTTTCTCATGGCATACCTCCTGTGCATAGCTGCAGCGGCTGCAAAACCGACAGTACTGTACCGGTACTTTCATCTTTGGAACCTGACCAGGGATTGTATACAGCTTTTCTTTTCTCTCTTTTATGCTGGGAATTGCTGCCAGAAGCCCTCTGGTGTAAGGGTGGCATGGATTTTCGAACAGTTCTGTACATTTTCCTTCTTCTACTACTGCACCGCCATACATTACCAGCATACGGTCACAGACAGCGGCCACTACTCCCATATTATGGGTTATCAGTATGACTGCTATTCCCAGCTGATCCCGCAACTCCTTCAGCAGGGAAAGGATCTGGGCCTGGATCGTCACATCCAACGCCGTTGTCGGTTCGTCTGCGATCAGTACCTTCGGGTTACATGCCAATGCAATGGCGATCATAACTCTTTGCTGCATACCTCCGGACAATTCGTGAGGATATTGTTGGATCCTCACCTCCGGTGAAGGGATTTTTACCTGCTTTAACAAAAAAACAGCCTTTTCATAGGCTTCTTTTTTAGAGATTTTTTCATGTATGCGTATGATCTCTACGATCTGATCTCCTATCGTGTACACCGGATCCAATGCGGAGAGGGGATTCTGAAAGATCATGGAAATTTCTTTTCCTCTTATCCGGCAAAGCTCTTTTTCCTTCATCTGAAACAGATCCTTCCCCAGATAAATGGCCTGTCCGCCCTCCCTTTTGGAGGAAACAGGATCCAGCAATCCCATCAAGCTGCGCACAACCGTGCTTTTTCCACATCCGGATTCTCCTACGATTCCGACAATTTCACCAGGATAAATATCAAGATCCACTCCATCCACTGCCGGAATTACGTTTTGTCCCGAGTAGTAATAGCTTTTTAACCCTTTTATTTTCAGAATAGCTTCCAAATAACTATACTTCCTTTCAAAATCTGCTTCCCGGCAGATATCTGCCGGGAAGCAGCCCTGTCATTATTCTGTAACTTTCAGATCCCCTGCACGGAACGGCATGATCTGGTTTTCACAATATGTCATATCCCATTCCAGACCATCTCTGATACCATACAAATCTTCTGCCTGATACAAATAAGTGCCTGGGCAGTAGGTATCGAATACTTCCATCAGGGTTCTTGCTGCCTGCCGCTGTTCTTCCGGATCCTTGCTGTCGATCAGTGTATTTCCTGCTGCCACAAATTCCTCTGTAGGTGTCCAGCTTCCTGTTTCCGGGTTTGCCGGTCCGGAGCCTGTTCCAAACAGGAGCCATAATGCACCAAGGGGATTATCAAACCGGGAAGCAGAGGACCATGCCCGGATGTCTGCACTGAAGGAGAATTTGTCTGTAAATACGACTTCTGCTTTTACGCCGATATCCGCAAGCATGCTGACAATGGCCTCACCTGCCTGATTGCCGTTTGTATAATAACCGTCCGCCATTTCGATGGAAATAACCTCTTCCCCGTCATATCCGGATTCTTTTACTAATTCACGAGCTTTTTCCGGATCATACTGTACACCGGGATAGTCCTCAATATATAAATCTCCATAGCTTTCAAACTGATGCCCATTCGGAACCTTTGCATATCCGGACCAAAGGGTATCTACCAGTGTCTGGCGGTCTATTGCCATCGTCAATGCCTGTCTGAATTTCTGATTTGACATAATGCTGTCTTCATTTCTGGTATTAAATGCGTATATATGGATATTTTTAATGGAGGTTCCCACCACGCTCACACCGGAGGTTCCATTGATCGTATCTACCGCATCAGAAGGCACATCATTGATAATATCTACTTCCCCTGTGATCAAAGCGGTCATACGGGCAGATGCTTCCGGATAAGAAATAAATTCTATACTCTTTGCAGCAGGCTTATCTCCCCAGAAGCCGTCATAACGCTCCAACACATATTTTTCAGGAGAGTACTGTGTCAGCTTATACGGGCCGGTACCGATGGGAGCAGTCTGAAAGGCTTCATCTCCGATTTCTTCAATATAATCCTTCGGTACAATGCTTGCTCCCCAGATAGAACCCAGTCTCTGTTCAAACGCAGCATCCGGTTTTTTCAGCTTGAACTGTACCGTAAGATCATCTATCTTTTCGACGGAATCCAGTGTTTCATATAATACTGCAATGGTTCCATCTCCATAGCCGCTTAAAATTCGATCAAATGTAAATTTCACATCCTCTGCATCACATACCTCGCCGTTCTGGAAGGTAACATTTTCCCGGATTTTTACATTTAATGTTGTATCATCCTGCCATTCCCAGCTATCTGCCAGCTGTCCGGTGATATTTCCTTCTTTATCCGTGAAAAGCAGGGTATCAAAAATATTATAAAAAAGCTTAATGCTGGCAATACCGATGGATCTGTCCGGATCTAACTGTGTCGGCAAAGCAGCAAGACCAATTTTCAAAACATCCAATTCTGTTTCTTTTGCTGCAGCTTCTGCTGTATCCTCCTGTGAAGACGCAGTCTGCTCAGCAGTCGTCTGAGTCGCCTCTTTCTTATTTGCGGTATTTGCAGCAGAGCCGCAGCCACCAAGCGTAAGCATCATTGCCATTACTCCGGCAATCAACCGAGTCCTTTTTTTCATACATTCTCCTTCTTGTTGTGTTTTCTATTCTCTTTCCTGCAGTTCTAAGTTTTGTGTGCACATCATCAAAAGAACTGTTAACATCTTATGTCTCTTTTCTATTTGTCACCATCAGGAATGCGTAAATCGTTTGTAAAAGTTCTGCATATAAAAAATGCAGGATTTCCTTTCCGGAAAATCCTGCAAATCAGAAAAGCATTTTATGAAATTATCCAATTTGGAAAACTGCCGCTCTGTACTTCTATTACTGTGCGTTACCCGGTTCCAATGCCAACCCAATCAATCGATCCGCCTGATCTGCCATGAATAGCGGAATGTTCAGCACATCATCATCCAGCTTCGGATTTGACCTCCACTGGGAAGATGTCGTTCTCCCGCTGAATGAGGAAATCAACTTCGTAAGGCGGGTTGTTCTGACTCCAATAACGGGGCATGACTTCAAAAAATTTCTTATATTCTTCATTTCATCAAAGTTAAAGTAAGCTGTATTTTCATAACAGCGTCCGCCGAACTCTTTCAGAATCCAAGTCTTACCCACCTGACGTACACCCTTCAAGATTAAAGGCTTGCGGTAGGGAGAATTCTTCCAAGCCAGCAATTTTTTAAGACAAATCGTTCCATAGAATCGTTCCTCACATAACTGCAGTATGGATTCCCCCGATAAACAGATAGGGAATCGAGCACATCGCTCCGAATCCAAGACCGAACGCTTTCTTCCTTTCTATTCATCAAACATCATATATTCCATATAAAATTCCTGAAATTTCGCACTCGTTCCAAGATTGATGGTCTTTGCCCGCTCTGCCAGCGCTGTTGCTTCTTTTTCCATCCTGCGGTCATGCAGAATCCTTACCGCACCCGCCAGTGCCGCGTTTCCGCAGATTTTAATACGGGACAGGTCAATTTTTGGAAAAAGTCCGATTCTTTCCGCGCTTTTGGCCGACATATAGGAGCCAAAGCCACCTGCCACATACAGGCCTTCCAACCCGGCAGCATCTATTTTTTCCTCCGCCAAAAGTGTCTCCATTCCTGCCCGGATCGCTCCCTTGGCAAGCTGAACCTCACGAATATCCTCTGCAGTCAGACCGACGTTTCCAGCAAAGCATACATCCTCTTCCAGATAACCTGTATCCTCCAGCAATCCGCTTTCCAGCAATCCTGCCACACCGTCGATCACGCCGCTGCCGCAGATGCCTTCTGCTGTAGAAGCCTCCCTGTCGCCAATCACATGTACCTTCCAGCTGCCGTTTTCCCAGTTTACATGGTCAATGGCACCTGCCACACCTCGCATGCCGCAGGAAAGCCCAGCGCCCTCAAAAGCCGGTCCCGCCGCTGTCGCGCAGCAAATCAGGCGTTCCTTATGAAACAGGACAATCTCTCCGTTCGTCCCCACATCCACCATCAGCCGGGATCTGCCGCTGCGCGCGGCTGAGACACCATCCATTTCTCCGCAGCTGACATTCGTGTCAATTGCTGCCGCAGCTTCTTTGCGGCTGCCGTCCGCTCCGGGTATGCGGTCCGTTTCTGTAAGACCCGATCCAAGAATCGCTGTCGTAATATCCGCACCGACAAACGCAGACATGCAGCGCGGAAGATATACGTCTGCTTTCCGGCAGCTCAAATCCAGTGCTTCTCCTATCGTCCACCAGCCAAACAGCTCGTCCGCTTCAAACGGCGCCCTTGACAGGCATCTGGGATCCTTCTGCGTCAGGAAATACAGCATCGACGTATTTCCGGTAATGATAACTGTCTCAATGGCCTCTGCACTTTCTCCTGCGTGTTCTGCCAGCTCTGTAAGCAGGCACGACACTGCCTCCCGGACGATTGCCGCAAGTTTATCTGCTTTTCCCTCCAGAGAAGCTTCCATCCGGCTGATGACATCCGCTCCGAACACGGACTGGGGATTCCATGCGCCCATCGTTCCGACAGCCCTGCCTTCCCGATAGAGGACGGCTGCAATTGTCGTTGTACCGATATCCACTGCCGCGCCGAGGTGACGGTAGAGCCGCGTGCCGGGCGCAGCTTCTGCAGACGGCGCAGCACTGGTGTGCTCTGACGGCTGCGCTGCACTGGCGCGCTCTGACGGCGGAGCAGGCGACATGCTGGCGGCGTAGGCAACTGTCGGTGCAGACGGCGTGCTTACACAAATGGTCTCATCCCCGTCTGCTTCCTGCCGCAGCGCATCGATTTTCCCGTCCGGCACTGCTTCCAGAAAGCAGGCAAGACGGATTCCCTGCGCAAGGCGCTCTGCTCCAAGAAGTTTTTGTTCCGTCTCAGACGGAGCTGCAAAACTTCCTTCCGCATACACCATACATTTTCCACAGGCATGCCGTCCGCCACATGGCATTTCCACTCCGTGTGATTTTTTCAGCAAACTGCTGACTGTTGTTCCCAGCTCTGTGAAAAAAGCTTCTCCATTGATCCAGAAACGGATTTTTTCGCTGTTATCTGTCATTTTTTATCCTGTCCTGTCAAACAGGCTCCGAACCGTCTGTTTTCTGCCAGTCAACAATCCGGTCTCCTATTTGTCCTTTGCTTCATATGATGTCGGGGTCAAAAGCCCCCGACCTTGATGCCTGCGGATTGTTCCGTGCTGCGCACTCCCACAATCCTGAGGTCTTCCTTATTGACTGTATTTCCAAAATGATATCCCATCGCACCGATGGATGCAAGCGAATTTGTCATCTCAGTAGCAGTGTTGCCGCAGAATAAAATCAGGGCGTGCAAAAAATGATTTCTCATCCTTCACACGCCCTGATTATTTCCGATAATCCTTTATTTTTCCGCGAAACACGCAGATATTTTTCATTCGCCCTTTAACAGGCTGCTGTCCTCGAAGTAATTGATCTTCATCGCTGCCTTGACATCCTTTAAGGTTTCCGCAGCCTTTGCTTCTGCGACCTCACTGCCCTTTTTCAGAATGTCGTAAACATCGGTCAGATGTTCTTCCCAGTATTTTCTTCTCTCACGGATCGGCGCAAGCTCAGACTGCATAACGTTGTTTAAGAACTTCTTCACTTTGACGTCGCCCAGACCGCCCCGCTGATAATGTGCTTTCAATTCGTCCAGATTCTGGTAATCCGGTAAAAACTCTGCAAAATGCTCCGGTCTGCAGAACGCATCCAGATAGATAAATACAGGGTTTCCGTCTACGTTGCCGGGATCCTCCACACGCAAATGGTTCGGATCTGTGAACATGCTCATAACCTTTTTCTTCACATCTGCTTCTGTGTCGGACAGATAGATACAGTTGCCAAGGGATTTGCTCATCTTCGCCTTGCCGTCGATGCCTGGCAGTCTTAGGCATGCCTTATTGGAGGGCAGGATGATCTCAGGCTCTGTCAGGGTGTCCCCGTAAACGCTGTTGAACTTATGTACGATTTCCTTACACTGTTCCAGCATCGGCAGCTGGTCTTCGCCAACCGGAACCGCGGTTGCACGGAATGCAGTGATGTCTGCAGCCTGGCTGATGGGATAGCAGAAAAATCCAACCGGAATGCTTGCTTCGAAATTACGCATCTGGATCTCTGCTTTAACGGTAGGGTTTCTCTGTACTCTGGAAACCGTTACCAGATTCATATAGTAAAAGGTCAGCTCTGTCAGCTCCGGAACCATCGACTGAATGAAAATCGTTGCCTTTTCCGGATCAAGGCCGCATGCCAGATAATCCAGCGCCACCTGTAAAATGTTCTGACGTACCTTTTCTGGATGCTCTGCATTGTCTGTCAACGCCTGTGCATCCGCAATCATAATATAAATCTCGTCAAACTGACCGGAATTCTGCAGTCTTACACGCTCCTTCAAAGAGCCTACATAATGGCCCACATGAAGACGTCCTGTGGGGCGATCCCCCGTTAAAATAATCTTTTTGCTCATATGCCTGTCCCTCTCGCTTCTCTTGGGATACTACAGTGCTGTCTGCAGCCTGCCGCATCCTGATAAACCTGCAGTCTGTTGGTTTCAACAGCTGCAGCTCTTTCCAATTATATCCCGTAAAAAGCACAGAGTCAACAGTTGCGTATATTCGCATCTGTTGACTCTGAAGTTAACGTTACAGTTCAACCTGCGCCGATCCGATCAGCCCTCGTGTTTCGCACTGCGCCGCTGGATCCACTTTACAAGCTCCACGATGGGAACTACCAGCACACTCAAAAGAAGGGCAACGAGATACTCTGCAGGCTCCACACTCGTAAAGCCAAATGCTCCGGCAAGAAGCGGGATCTCACACACTGCAGTGGTTGCCAGCAGCGAAACCACTGCCGCTCCAAGCAGAAGCCAGTTTTTCGAGCCAAGCTTGAAAATACTTCCTCTCTGGGAACGCATATTCATGCTGTGGAAAATTTCCGCCATTGACATTGTGACAAACGCCATCGTAGTACCATGGGCGCTGTTTGTGATGGTCCACTCTCCGGTTTCCATGAAATGTCCGATAAAATAGGAAACCATAACCAGTGCTGTTACCAAAAGTCCCTGATAAGCAATATCAAAGCCCATTCCATCTGCAAAAATCCCGGCCTTCGCATCTCTGGGTTTGCGCTTCATAATGTTCGGCTCTGCCTTTTCCGTACCAAGTGCCAGCGCCGGGAAGCAGTCCGTTACAAGATTGATCCACAGAAGATGCACCGGCTGCAGAATCGTAAAGCCCAGAAGTGTCGCAAAGAAAATACTCAGCACTTCACTCATATTGGAGCCTAACAGAAACTGGATTGCCTTCCGGATGTTATCATAGATTCTGCGGCCCTCTTCCACCGCGCCGACAATCGTTGCAAAATTATCGTCCGCCAGCACCATATCTGCCACATTTTTGGTAACGTCCGTTCCTGTGATGCCCATTCCGATGCCGATGTCCGCAGCCTTGATGGAGGGCGCGTCGTTAACGCCGTCACCGGTCATTGCCGTCACATAGCCGGCATTTCTCCAGGCGTTTACGATACGGGTCTTGTGCTCTGGCTGTACGCGGGCATAAACGCTGATGTTCCGGAACTTCTCTGCAAATTCTGCATCGTCCATTTTTTCCAGCTCTGCTCCGGTCACTGCCAGGCTGCCATCCTGTAAAATACCAAGCTCTTTTGCAATCGCTGCTGCCGTATCCACATGGTCGCCCGTGATCATAACCGGTCGGATACCCGCTTCCCGACATTCGTCAATTGCTGCCTTTACCTCCGGACGCACCGGATCAATCATGCCGCACAGTCCCAAAAAGCAAAGCTCCTGCTCCAGCAGATCCGCATCCTCGCTTTCCGGTTTTTTCGTCCAGACTCTCTGTCCGCATGCCAGCACACGCAGTGCCCGATCTGCCATGGACTTATTTGCCTGCAAAACCTTTTTCCGATATTCTTCTGTCATGGGCAGAAGCTGTCCATCCTCCAGATAAAATGCACAACGGGTGAGAACCACATCCGGCGCCCCTTTTGTAAACTGAATGTAATCATCCTTGCGTTTATGGACTGTGGACATCATTTTCCGTCCGGAATCAAAGGGAGCCTCCATCACACGGGGCATACTCTGTTTTAAAAGATTCTTATCCTGCCCGATCCGGTTCGCCCAGACAACCAGGGCAGCCTCCGTCGGTTCTCCTGTCACGCTACCGTCTGCATCCAGCTCTGCATCGCTGCACAGTGCCATTGCTGCCGAAAGCTCCTTCTCTTCTGCTCCGAAGGAATCTACAACTGTCATCTGGTTCTGCGTCAGCGTTCCGGTCTTATCCGAGCAGATCACCTGGGCACAGCCAAGGGTTTCCACTGCAGTCAGCCGGCGGATAATCGCGTTTCGTTTTGACATGTTCGTTACACCGATGGAAAGTACGACTGTCACAACTGCCGCAAGTCCTTCCGGGATCGCCGCCACTGCAAGGGAAACCGCAATCATAAAGGAGTTCAGCGCAACCTCAAAATTCAGGCTGCCTGCCCGGATCATCTGAATCGCAAAAACCAGTACGCAGATTCCGATCACCAGCTTTGTCAACACCTTCGAAAGCTGTGTCAGTTTTCTCTGCAGCGGTGTCTGTCCTTCCTGAGCCTGAGACAGCGCATCCGCAATTTTTCCCATTTCCGTATCCATACCGGTGGCCGTTACGACTGCCACAGCACGTCCATATACGATCGTGCTTCCCATATAGACCATATTTTTACGGTCGCCAAGGGGCACATCCCGTTCCCCGTCTGCCAAAAAGATCTGATCGATCAGCTTCGTGACCGGCACGGATTCTCCTGTCAGTGCAGCTTCCTCTGCTTTCAGGCTTGCGCTTTCCAGAATCCTTGCATCCGCCGGAACCGCATCCCCTGCTTCCAGACAGATGATATCCCCCACCACAAGGTCTTTGCTCAAAATCGAGGACATTTTCCCGTCCCGCACAACCTTTGAGGTGGCCGCTGCCATGTCCTGCAGCGCTTCGATCGCCTTTTCCGCCTTGCTTTCCTGATACACACCCAGCACGGCATTGATCAGAACCACTGCCAGAATAATAATGACATCCGCAAAGCTGTCATTTTCCAGGACTGCAAGCACACCGCTGATGGCCGCTGCCGCCAGCAGGATCACAATCATCGGATCTGCCACCTGTTCCGCAAACCGGCGCAGCAGGGATTTGCCCTTCGCCGCCTTTAACTCGTTTGCCCCGTTCTGCAAAAGCCGCTCTGCCGCTTCTTTTTCCGTCAGGCCGCTTTTTTGGCTGTTCAGCTCCTGCAGTACCTGTTGTGAGTCCTCACAATAATACTTCATTCTTTTTCCTCCCGATGGTGTTTTTCGTGCAATAGATCTCTCACTTCGTGATCGCTCTATTGTCTTATACACTAGACCTCTCACTTCGTGATCGCTCTATTGTCTTAAATCACAAAAGACCCAAATACTGCTTTTCAAAAAGAAAACAGTATCTGAGTCTCGCAATTTAAAACAAGCCAGATCGGCATAGGATCGGGGTTGTTGACTTGTTACGCTGATGCAAAGGCGATCCGCCGGCTCTGTTCCATCCCGGCAGCTGCACTTGCTGCGCTCGCTACTCCCTCACAGGGAATTTTGTTTAGCAGTAAGGTTATCATATGCAAAGTCTTCTGTCAATATACATGCCGGTAAAGTTTTGGTGAAATTTTTGTCCTCTTTCGCTGCGGTTTGACCAGAAATCCTTGTTTTACAGCCGTTCCACCAATGCGCCGCCTGCGCGCAGCACCCCATTCTCATAACCTCTTGCAAACAGCACGCTGCCCTCTGTCTCCACATCGGTCTCTTTTCCGGATGCGTTCAACACAACCCGGAGCCTGCTGCCCTCTGCCCCGGTTTTGACATATTCCACCACCCGGTCAGAGCTGTTATTATTTTCAAATGTGATTTCCATGCTGCGGGCCGCAGGCTCTTTTCGAAGGGCTATCAGCTGCTTTACCTGCTCCGTGATCTCTGCATAGTTTCCCTGTTCGATCTGATCCCAGGGCATACAGCGTCTGCAATCCGGGTCAGCGCCGCCCTCTATCGCGATTTCCGTCCCATAATAGATACAGGGACTTCCAGGCATTGTAAAGAGCATTGCAAGCTGCTGGAAAAAGAGATCCTGATTTCCACCTGTCTGATGGATCAGCCGATCTGTATCATGGGAATCCAGAAGGTTAAACAAAACCTCTGTCGTCTGACGCATATAACGCACCAGATTTTCATGGATCGCCTCTTCCAAATCCGATTTCGTCTTTTCCGGCTGATACCAAAACTCCCGGATGGCTGCTGCAAAAGGATAGTTCATAACGGCGTCAAATTCGTCTCCGCCAAGCCAGGGCATTGCATCATGCCAGATTTCCCCCAGCAGATAAAAATCCGGTTTTAACTGCTTTGTCATCTGCCGCAGCTCACGGCAGAACAGATGGGAAATTTCGTTTGCAACATCTAACCGAAGTCCATCAATGTCAAATGTCTCAATCCAATAACGAACGGTATCCAAAAAATAGTCCCGCACCTTTTTTTCACTCGTATTTAGCTTTGGCATCCGCTCCGCAAAGGCAAAGGAATAATAGCGTCCATCCCGGGTGCTGCCCTCCTGCTCCCGACAGGGCCAGCGATTGATCATAAACCAGTCATAATAGGGGGACTTAGGCCCCTTTTCCATCACATCCCGCCACGGTAAAAAGTTACTGCCGCAATGGTTGAATACACCGTCCAACATCACGCGGATGCCTCTGTCATGAGCCTCCTTAACGAGCAGCTTCATAGTCTTTTCATCTCCGAAGCCCGGATCGATCTTCCGGTAATCTGTCGTATCATATTTATGACTTGAGGGAGATTCAAACACCGGCGTCAGATACAGTCCGGTAATACCAAGCTCCTGTAAATAAGGAAGCTTCTGACGAATTCCATCCAGATCGCCGCCATAAAAATCGAGATTACTTACGGTATGGTATCCCCAGGGCTTTACCCAGTCCGGATCATTTTCTTTGTTGCCGTTGCAAAAGCGCTCCGGAAAAATCTGATACCAGACCGTCTCCCGCACCCACTTTGGCGTCACGTTGATATCCACCGAATTCATCCACGGAAACGTAAAGCACTGTCCCAGCTGTCCGTTTTTCACATCCTCTGGCGAATGAAAGCCATCCTCAAAATAAAAGACCCGTTCTGCTCCTGCCTGCAGCTCGAAGAAATACCGGCACCGTTTATAGGGAGGCTGCACGGGAATTTCCCACCAGAGGTGCTGGGGCAGACGCATTTTTGTCACGATCTCCTCCCGACTGCCTTCCCAAGCCTCGTTTCCGCCCAGAATACCGGTAGAAAAAGGGTCGCCATAATGAATCCAAACCTGTTCCACTTCTTCTCCGGTCTGCAGCCCTACCATCAAAATTTCCTCATTCAATGCATAGCAAAACTGCTGTGACGCTCTATGATAAACCGCTTCTAAATGAATCATGTTCAGACCTCCTTTTTCCAAGCTGCATCCTTTTAAACTGCAGCCGATCTCATTTCAATACATTTCCAGTCCATACTTTTCCTGCAGCTGCAGTAAGGTGATGTCGTGTTGAATATGCTCCGACAAAATTTTCACCATCAGCCCATTGTTGCTGACCGTACCGCTCCAGTTGGCAAATGCACCGCAGTCCGCTGTCAGTGTCATCTGCCTGTCTGTCACAAGCATCAGACGGGAGGGCTGATGTGCTGTCAGCATTCCTCCGTGGGTATAAAACTCCACATCCTCCCGGTTCAGTCCCAGATCATAAAAGGAAAACGCAACGATCCGCACGCCTTTTTCCTTTAGCCGATGGAAGGTCTCTGCAAAACAGGAAAGATCAAAATCCGCATTCAGATAAACCTCCTCCCGGGCATCCTCCAGAAGCTTCCCTGCCCTTGCCATCGCCGTTTCAAAGCCCCGGAATACGAAATGCACCTCCGGCTGCTTCGCCGTCTCATATTCTTTCAGCTGTTGCCTGGCGAGAGAAAGGTTTGCTGTCATTTCCGCCTGCATCCGCCCCAAAAGCACCTCCGGCTCCTGGGCGGTATACAGTGCTGTCTGATCCGGCACCAGCTCCACCATCCCCTTATCCAGCATGTGCTCCAGCGCATTGTAAATAGAAGGGCGTGCAATTGCGATTTTTTTTGCCAGCTGATAGGCAGACATGGGCTCAGAACCGATCAATGCCATATAAATCTGTGCTTCCAGCCTTGAAAAATTCAGATGTTCCAGGGTTTCCTGCAGCTTCATCGTTCGCTTTCCTTTCGTTGTATATTTTATGCAACTATATATAGCATAAACTTTTGCCCTATGCAAGTATTTTTTTGATTTCCTTGAAAAAGAAGAACATCCGGTGCTGATTTTTCAATGAACGGACAAAAAAGGAGCGGTCGGCAGTTCCGATCGCTCCCTCTTTCGTATTTTATTAGTTACAGTTCACTCGTACCTTTTTGTAAGCAGATTTCATGCTCGCATGAAAATCTGCTTACAAAAAGGTACGGAGGGAGCGCCACTTTATGAGCAAAAATGAGCTGCGAAGCAGCGGAGAGCGTCGAAGACGCGGTTCATGACAATAGAATGTTCGCGGAGCGAGCATTCTATTGTATTGCGAATGGCGCGTGTGAACTGTAACTTTTATTGCATGGGCTGTATTTTTACAGGTATCTCATCTTTCTCACCGTCTGCACAAACTCTATATTGGTTTTCGTCTTTGCAAACAGATCCAGCACCTTATCCACAGCTTCATCGGATTTCATACCATTCAACGCGCGGCGCACCACGTTGATTGCTTCCATCTCCTCTGCACTCAGCAGCAGATCTTCTCTTCTCGTGCTGGTTTTGGGGATGTCGATGGCAGGGAAAATTCTGCGTTCAGACAGCTTTCGATCCAGCACAAGCTCCATATTACCGGTTCCTTTAAATTCCTCGTAAATGACATCGTCCATCCTGGATCCGGTGTCCACCAATGCAGTGGCCAGAATCGTCAGGCTTCCGCCCTCGCGCATATTGCGGGCTGCACCAAAAAAGCGCTTCGGCATATGCAATGCCGCCGGGTCAATACCACCGGACAGGGTACGTCCGCTGGGCGGAACCACCAGGTTGTAGGCACGGGTCAGGCGGGTAATACTGTCTAACAGGATCATAACGTCTTGTTTATGCTCGACCAGACGCTTTGCACGCTCAATAACCATTTCGGAAACTCGTTTATGATGTTCCGGTAATTCGTCAAACGTGGAATAGATCACTTCAACATTCGGCCCTGCCACCGTCTCCTTCATGTCCGTTACCTCCTCCGGACGTTCATCAATCAGGAGAATGATCAGATGCAGGTTCGGATAATTTTTCTTTACCGACATGGCCACTTCTTTTAATAGGGTTGTCTTACCAGCCTTCGGCGGGGACACAATCATACCTCTCTGTCCTTTACCGATGGGGCTTAACAAATCCATGACCCGCATCGCCACCGGGCAGCCGAAGCGTTCCATTTTCAGTCTGCTGTTCGGAAAGATCGGCGTCATATCTTCAAAGTTGCTTCGTCTGGATGCTTCCTCTGTGGTATAACCATTGATCGTCTTGACATAAAGCAGGGCGGAGAATTTTTCATTCTGTGTCCGCACTCTGGTATTTCCCTCTAAAATATCGCCTGTCCGCAAATTGAACCGACGAATCTGGCTGGGTGCCACGTAAATATCATTTTCTCCCGGCATATAATTATCCGAGCGGATAAAGCCATAGCCCTCAGCCATGACCTCCAGGATACCCTTTACCGTGATGCCGCTGTCCAGCTCTGTCGGGAACTTGTCGTCCTCTGGACTCTGGATCGGTGCAGTTCCGCGATTATACGGACTGTTGTAGCGCTCATTATAACGAGGTGCAGGCGCGCTCACACGGTTCTGTGCCTCTTCTGCCACAGGCGCAGCAGTACGGGGCACTGCAGCTGCAGTATTTTCCCGCGCACCATTGTTGTCGCGGCTTCCTGTCCGTCCATTATGATAAGAACCATTGCTGATGAAGCGCTTTCCTGTTCTCTGCTGCCGCCTTTCCTCCCGATCCCCTGCTCTGCTCTCCGGTTCCGTCCCACCGTCATGAGGATCCTGCTTTTCCACTGCGCCCTTCTCCGGGGTATCCTTGCGCTCTGCCGCATCCCTCTTCGGAGCATCCTCCCGCTCTGCCGCGTCCCTCTTCGGAGCATCCTTGCGCTCTGCCGCGTCCTTCTCCGGGGCATCCTTGCGCTCTGCCGGGCGGCTCTCCGGGACGCTGCGTTCTGTTTTGATTTCTGCATTCTCCTGGGCATCCAACCTCAGCATCGCATCAATGACTTCCGCCTTTTTCATTGTAGAAAGTCCTTTTATCCCCCTTGCTTTTGCAATCTCCTTCAGATCATGCACTGCCAGAGATTCATATTTTTCTCTTATCATTTTTTCCTCTCATTTCTGCGCACGCTTTTTGCGCATGTCGAGTTTGTGTCAAGTGCGCGCAGACACAAATCTCGCGATTGAAAAATTTTATTTTTCAATCTTTACTCCCTTTACTGCCATCGTGATTCGTCCCTGATTTTCATACGGAATTCTACATGAAACGATCTTTTTGAAATGCGCCAGAACATCCCGATCCGGGAAACAGCGGTCTTTTGTCAGAAATCAAAAGTGCCTGTCATTTTAGTGAATTTTATTACACATCGGAGACACAAGTCAAACGTCTCCTTCTGTTTCGCTCATTGTACCACACTCAAAACAGAATAGGAAGATTTTTTCCTTGATTCACTCAAATAAATCAGATATGATGATATACAGAGAGCTACGAATGGCGCGTATGCCCCGACATCATCATTCCTTATTAAATAAAAAAGAAAGCAGGCAAATCAAATGACAAATCAGGAAAAAGCGCTGGAACTGCATGCGAAGCTGCAGGGAAAGCTTGAAACCGTTTCCAAAACACCCGTCCGCACCCGTGAAGACCTTGCACTTGTCTATACTCCCGGCGTTGCGGAGCCTTGTAAGGTCATTGCAAAAGACCCGGCTGCCGCTTACACCTATACGATGAAAGCAAACACTGTAGCTGTTGTTTCCGACGGTTCCGCCGTACTGGGACTCGGCAATATCGGTCCGAAGGCCGCTATGCCCGTTATGGAAGGCAAGGCTGTCTTATTTAAAGAATTCGGCGGTGTCAACGCAGTTCCCATCTGCCTGGATACTCAGGACACGGAAGAGATCATCAAAGCTGTTACCTGGCTTGCTCCCGCTTTTGGCGGCATCAATCTGGAAGATATCAGTGCACCCCGCTGCTTCGAAATCGAAGAGCGCTTAAAAGAGACTCTGGATATCCCTGTTTTCCACGATGACCAGCACGGAACTGCTATTGTTGTACTCGCCGGCATCATCAATGCCCTAAAGGTAGTCGGTAAGAAAAAGGAAGACTGCCGCGTTGTTGTAAACGGCGCAGGAAGTGCAGGAGTTGCCATCACCCGCCTGCTGATAACCTACGGCTTTTCCAATATCATTATGTGCGATAAATCCGGCATTCTCTGCGATGGCGCAGAGGGCTTAAACTGGATGCAGGAAAAGATGGTAAAACGCACCAATCTGGCTCACGAAACCGGTTCCCTTGCAGATGCTTTAAAGGGTGCTGATATTTTCGTCGGCGTTTCCGCTCCAGGTATTGTGACGGAAGAGATGGTGGCTTCCATGAATTCCGATGCTATCCTGTTTGCAATGGCTAACCCCGTTCCTGAGATCATGCCTGATCTCGCAAAAAAAGCAGGGGCACGCGTTGTCGGCACCGGACGCAGCGATTTCCCGAACCAGGTAAACAACGTTGTCGCATTCCCCGGTATCTTCCGCGGTGCTCTGGAAGGACATGCAAAACAGATCACCGATAAAATGAAGCTGGCTGCCGCTAATGCCATCGCAGCCCTCGTTTCTGACGAAGAATTAAACGAAAACAATATCATGCCAGAGGCATTCGATCCCAGAGTTGCGGACGTTGTTGCAGATGCAGTCAAGAAAAACATCCGCTGATCTCTGGCACCAGAAGCCCTACTATTCGCTGGACGCCTGGTGTAAAAATACATACGGACGGAAGCTTTACAAGGCTGCACTGGATATCGGCTGTACCTGTCCCAACCGGGATGGCACCCTCGATACAAGAGGCTGCATTTTCTGCTCTGCAGGCGGAAGCGGCGATTTTGCCGCTTCCCGGCAGCTTTCTGTAACAGACCAGTTAACTCAGGCAAAGTCACTTCTGTCCTCCAAATGGACACCGGAACCCGGCAAGCCGTCTCTGATCGCCTATTTTCAGGCATATACCAACACGTATGGCGATCCGGACAGACTGCTTTCCTGTTATGAAGAAGCACTTTCCTCCCCGGAGGTCGCAGGCATTTCCATTGCGACGCGCCCGGATTGTCTTTCCGATATCATTCTGGAGGGACTTGACCGCCTCCGGTTGCTGTATCCTGACCGGTTTATCTGGATCGAGCTTGGTCTGCAGTCCATTCATGACCACACTGCAGCAAGGATCCGCCGGGGATATCCGACCTCCGTATTTTATGATGCTGCAGCAAAGCTCCATGCCAGAAGGCTTCCCTTTATCGTCCATCTGATCCTCGGACTCCCCGGGGAAACCCGGCTTGACCTGCTGGAAAGCATCCGTGCCGTCAATCAGGTGCATCCCTTTGGTGTCAAGCTGCAGCTTCTCCATATTTTAAAGGGAACAGATCTTGCCCTGCTTTATGAAGCCGGAAAGCTTCCTGTACTGACACAGGAAGAATATCTCGATCTGCTGACAAGCTGTATCGCTGCACTTTCTCCGGATATCTGCCTCCACCGGGTCACCGGAGACGGTCCCCGCAAGCTCCTGATCGCGCCCCAGTGGAGTCTTTCGAAACGAAACGTCTTAAACGGGCTGCATGCCCTTATGAAACAACGAAATCTCAGACAAGGGGATAATTATGAACCAGGAACCTCTTACACTCTATAAACTGATCGTTCTTTATCTGCTCAACAAGGTATCCTTCCCACTCACAATGGCGCAGGTCAGCGATCTCATTCTGGAAAAAGAATATACCAGCTATCTGACACTGCAGCAGGTTATCAATGAGCTGGCGCAGGCCGGGCTGATCACTGCCAAAACACTGGTCAACCGCACCCATCTGCAGATCACGGAGGAGGGCCGCAATACCCTTTCCTATTTTGAGAACCGCATCAGTGACGCGATCAAGACAGACATCGGCGAATATCTCAAAAAAAATGAACTGGAAATGCGCAACGAATCTTCGATCCAGAGCAACTACTATAAGGCTGTCAACGGGGAATTCGAAACAGAGCTGACTGCAGTGGATAAGGACGTCAACCTGGTGACCATCCGCCTTACGGTTCCTACAGAAGAGCTCGCAATTTCCATTTGCGAAAACTGGCAAAAAAATAACAGGGAGATTTATCAGTATCTGACAACCGCCCTGTTTTAAAGTATGTTATTGCAGCATCTCCCGGATCACACTGCCATCTGTTTTTCCGAGATCTATCTCCAAAAGTGCTGCCAATGTCGCGCCCTCATCCCAGAGCGCGATATTTTTTTCTACCCTGGCACCAGCTCTTACACTGCATCCCGACATTGCAAAAAAGGTCTGATAGTCTGCCTCACCCGGTAGATACCCGTGGGTCCCCTTCATGCCATGTGCGCAGTCTTTTTCTGCTGCCGTCAGCTGTTCCCATTCGTCCAGAAAAAACCATCCTTCCTTTGCTTCCAGCATCAGAAAGCAGTTTTCGTCTGCGCCCATATTTGCTGCCTCTTCCCGGGTCAGAATCCTTTCGATTCCAAAATCCTCCCGTCCTTTCAGCGTCTCCAGCACTTTTCTTGTACGCTTTTGCACTTCTGCATTGTTCCGTACAGACGGATGCAGATAGATATAGCAGCTTCCGTCACAGTTTTTTGCATAGGCCTTCCAGCTTTTGATCTTGCCGTTGCGGACCGTCAGCAAGCCGGCTTTCCACAGTGCATGATTGACGAAGGCAACCTTGTCCACATCCTTCTGATAATGATCCCCCAGAAGCACGACCGTCGTGCTCTCCATCTCTCCGGTTTCCTCCAGTGCCCTTACAATCTCGCCCAGACGCTTATCGTGGCGCTTAAGAGCTTCTTTTGCCTCCTTACTCTCCACGCCATAGAGATGTCTGTTCGCATCCACATCCGTCAGATGCAGCAAAAACAGCTGCGGATTGTATTTGTAGATCGTATCCAGCGCGCATGCCTGAATAAAATTGTCCAGCTGAGGCTGTGCGATCCCGTTTCGCAACTGTCCGAAGCGTTTGTTCAGATCCAGCTGATAAAACAACGGACCGTTCGTCGCATTCATCAGGATCTGATTTTGCCATTTGCGTGTCACCATAATCTCCGGCACATAGTAGTCCATCCTGCTGCCTGCCGCAACAGGCCACAAAAGCCCGGCCGTCGTCATTCCCTTTTTCTTCGCTTCGTCATAAAGCGTCGTGCTGCGGATCCATTTGCGATGATAAAGCCAGTCCGGATCCTTCCGGTTGGGCTGGATTTTTGTGTTGTTCACAATCCCGTGATTTTTCGGCATCCGCCCTGTCACAATGGATGTATGGGCCGGATATGTCAGGGACGGACACACACTGTTTACATGGCTGCACAGCGCCGCCTGTTCAAAAAAACGCTGAAAATTCGGCAGGGTCTGTAAATATTCCAGGTCCTTTGCTCCGACCGCATCAAAGGACACGATCATGACCCGCTTTGGTATCTGTTTCATTGCTCTTCTCCATCCTGCGGCTTTTGCTCTGTCTTAGCCGCTTCCCTGCGTATCCGCTGCATGTGCTCTTTGATTTTTACTTCATATCCCATCCCACCTGGCTGATAAAACTCTCTTCCGGACAGCTCATAAGGTAAATACTGCTGTCTGACATAGTGGTTTGGATAATCGTGTGCATATTTATAATCTTTTCCGTGTCCCAATTTTGCTGCTCCTTTATAATGGGCATCCTGCAAATGCACCGGAATCGCCAGATTTCCGGTTTCTTCCACCGTCTTCATTGCAGACGCAATGGCGTTGACCGCTGCGTTGCTTTTCGGCGCGCATGCAATGTAGGCCGCCGCCTGTGCCAGAATAATCTGCGCCTCCGGCATGCCCACCCGCTCTGCTGCCAGGGATGCAGAAACCGCTATCTGCAGCGCTGTCGGATCTGCATTGCCAACATCCTCCGACGCACAGATCATCATCCTGCGGGCGATAAATGTCACGCTTTCCCCGGCATACAGCATCCGCGCCAGATAATAAACCGCCGCATCCGGATCGGAGCCCCGCATACTCTTGATAAATGCCGAAATCGTATCGTAATGATTATCGCCTGTTTTGTCGTATTTTACTGCACGTTTTTGAATACATTCCTGGGCAACCTCCAGGGTCAGATGGATTTTTCCATCCTCTGAGCGCTGTGTCGTCATTACGCCAAGCTCTACTGCATTCAATGCCGCACGTGCATCTCCGCCTGCAATATCCGCCAGAAACTCCAGCGCATCCGGCTCTATCTGTGCCTGATAGGCACCCATTCCTCTCTGATCATAGACTGCCCGTCGGATCAGTTCTTCGATATCTTCCTTTGAAAGCGGCTTGAGCTCAAAAATAACCGAACGGGACAGCAGCGCTCCGTTTACCTCAAAATACGGATTTTCCGTCGTCGCACCGATCAGGATCAGGGTTCCATCCTCCACAAAGGGAAGCAGATAGTCCTGCTGACTCTTGTTGAACCGATGGATCTCATCAATGAACAGGATCGTCTTTTTTCCAAACATTCCACGGTTGTCCTTTGCCTTTGCGACAACCTCTTCCATATCCTTTTTGCCTGCCACAGTCGCATTGATCTGCATAAACTCCGCGCTGGTCGTATTCGCGATCACCCTCGCAAGAGTCGTTTTGCCCGTTCCGGGCGGTCCGTAAAAAATGATGGAGGAAAGCTTGTCCGCCTGAATCGCACGGTACAAAAGCTTGTCCTTTCCGATAATGTGCTGCTGCCCGACTACCTCATCCAGCGTCCGGGGCCGCAGCCTTGCCGCCAGCGGCGCTTCCTTTTCCTGATTGGTCTGTCTCATATAATCGAAAAGATCCATGTCCCCTTATTGTACCTCCACTTTCATGTTCGGCCACACCTTCTCAATCCGCTCGTCAGGGTAATTCACATCAAAGAAGGTATCAATCACGCTCTTCTTTTCCGCCCGCACAGTTCCTGTGGTATTTTCCGTGCCCGCGGCATTCCCTGTGTCCGCGACGTTTTCCTCCTTCGCGGCGTGTTCTACGCCCGCGGCAGTCCCTGCGTCCGCGTTGCTCTCCTGCACCGCCGCGCTATCCTGCCGTTCCACATAGCGTACCATGGCGCCTGCTGAAATCACCGCATCGCAGCTCATCAGCACGATAACTGCCCAGGTCGCAATTTTTGCTCCAAGGGGCGGCAGCTTTTCGATCCATCCACTGATGGTCGGATAACAGATCTTTACCCAGACAACGGATAACAGCCCCCAGAAAATGCAATACAGCAGGTTGGTTCTCCCGCCGATATTAAAGGGCATGTCACTGTAATCCCAGAATGTAGTCCCGAGAAAAATCTCTGTAAATACGCTGCACAGATATTCATATACGCCGCCCAGCACACTGCCCGCCAGGAAAATATAACGATCCTCTTTTCCGGCAAGCCGCTGCAATACAACTGTCAGAATGACCGCACCGAAGCCCCAGACAATACTGAAGGTGCCGTAAATTACGCTGGACCGGCTCATCCATACGCCTCCCGTCACCCTGCAGAACAGCGTTTCGATCAGATCTCCGAGAAATGCACAGATCATAAATACCCAGATCAGCTTATCCACACAGACGCCTCTTGCAAAGACATATCGTTCTGCCCGATCTGCCTCCTCCAGAGCTTCCATCTCCGGGTATGCACGGTTTAAGCGCTTCCAGACTGCATGATAGATCTTGCCTCCAAGCTTTTGCTTGACTTCCTTTTGTTCCTGCAGAAGTCTCCCCTGGGTTTCCTTCAGCTCTGTCAGGCTCCTGCTTTTCCTGACTGCAATCAGAATCGACACCAGGTCGGCAGCCATCAGCCCAAAGCCGACTATGTCTATGATCCGCAGCACAATTGTCGGAATCATCGAAAACAGGATAAAGACCGGAGGATGCAAAAGCAGCACCGCCGTCATCACAACTGCTGCCTTGATCAGCGAAAGGAGCACACTCTTTTTCTTCCCGCCAAACAGTGTCACATCCTCGTAATTCCACAAATGCTTTTTCCAGATTTTGGCTGCGATCCCTCCGGAAAAATATTCCACAACGGACACGACCATCCAAGTGGTCAGAAACTGCAGCAGCCATTTTGTCCCCTGCTCCGGCAGCAAAAGGATCAGAATATCCATCATTATGCCGTATTCCGGACAAAGGGGCAGACTGAAAAATCCGCGGTTGCAAAATCTTCTTTCTTTTACTGCAAAAAAGGCAACCTCCAGTGCCCATCCGATAAAGCTGTACAGCAGCAGATACACTGCCAGCTCTGTGTAGGTATATTGCATTCTTTCCACTCATTTCTGCGCACGCTTTTTTCGCATGTCGAGTTTGTGTCAAGTGCGCGCAGACACAAATCTCGTGATTGAAACATTTTTTTCAATCTGTGTAACTGTTCAGTACCCTCACAGTTACACGCAAAAATCCATTCCAAATCGGCTATGCCGATAGGATTTTTGCCTTCTAGCCTAAGTCTTCTTACGGTCAGCGCAGTAAATGCGCAGACCTACTGAACAGTTACCAATCTGTTTCCTTTCGTTCTAAACCTAAACCCTGGATTACGAAGTAGGATTGTTGGAGTGCGCAGCACGGAACGCAGCACGGAACAATCCGCAGGCATCAAGGTCGGTGCAAAAGCTTCCACATTTGATTATAACAACTATTTTCCCTGCTGTACATGTTGGATTTCATCCAACTGTTGGATTTTATCCAACTACGAATTTCATCCAACTGTGGATTTCAAGATACCAGCATTATTTCTTCGACTGTCACAAAGACATAGCCTTGGCTTTGCAGCTCATCCACAATAAAAAGTGCCGCCTCAATACTGGAAGCATATTCATCATGCAGCAGGATAATCGCATTTTCCCGCGCTTTGGACAAGATTCGCTTTTCAACATTGGTGCTGCTTTGACTGCACCAGTCCAGGGGATCGATCGTCCACAGCACCGGGAACATATTCAGCTCCTGTTCGAAGCCTTTGTCCCAGCTTCCATAGGGCGGACGGACAAAAATGGTTTCCGCTCCTGTTATCTCCTTCAATATCTCATTCGTGGAGATCAGCTCCTGTCGAAAGGCTTCCCGGTTATTGCTTGTCAGCTGAATATGACTATAGGTGTGGTTGCCGATCAGATGTCCCTCCTTCTGCATACGCAAAATCAGCTCCGGATATTTTTCTGCATTCTCCCCTGTAACAAAAAAACTGGCTTTTGCGCCTCGCTCTGCCAGGCCGTCCAAAAGTATTTTCGTATAGACCGGATGCGGGCCGTCATCAAAGGTAAGGGCGATCTTTTTGGGCTCTGCTGCATCGGATACGCCGCCAGAAGTCTGTATTGCCGCCTTTTCCTTCCCGTTTTTTTCCTCCCCTGTCAGCTGCCCTCCCACAGCAGTTCCAAAAAGCAGCAATCCAACCAGAAAAAGTCCCAGTTGAATTGCTGCCCTTTCATTTCGTTTCTCTTTTTTATGTTCCAGATGTTCCATGGAAAACCGCCTTTTCCGGTTCCTTCTTTTTAATCTATGCAGCAGAAGCCCTCTATCATTCGGAAAGGACAGCGCAGCAGCGCCAAAACCTTATCTGTCTGCAGAAGAGCTGCCGGATTTTGACGGTTCTCGTCCCCGGACTCAGCTCTGAAATTCCAGCTGCCGAAAGCTGTGCCTGAAATAGAGCACCTCCGCCACAGATGTAATCGCCCAGGAGAAAAAGTAGAGGGAGTACAGCGCCGGAATCGTATGAATCCATACAAAAATGGTATACACCCAGATCACCCGGAACACACAGGAGCCTAAAATAACGATGACCATCGGCACAATGCTCTTTCCGATTCCTCGGGAGGCTGCGATGCTGCAGTCCATAAACGCACTGATCATATAAGAAAATCCCATGATCTTCACACGCTGCATTCCGGCATCGATTACAGCAGGCTCCGTCGCAAACAGCGACAGAAACTGTCGTCCGAAAATCAGCAGGAGTCCGCCAAAGATCGCACCTGCCGCAAAGGAATAGGTCAGCCCGACGAGATAGCTCTTTTTCATCCGTTCCCGGTTGCCAGCGCCCCAGTTCTGTCCGATAAAGCTGGAACAGCCAGTATAAAACGCTGCCATAATATTAAAAATCAGCGTGTCCGCATTCGCTGCAGCTGCATTTCCGGACACCATCACCGCATCAAAGGAATTGACGCCGGACTGCACAAAAAGGTTCGCGATAGCAAAGATGGCATTCTGGATACCGGTGGGTATGCCAAGCACCAGAATCGCTTTTCCGCAGGCCGGATCCATTCTGAGCTTCGAAGGGTGCAGCCCACAGTCGTCCGTCCGTCGCAGCAGATGAATCACGATCAGAAGTGCAGATAAATACTGTCCGATCACACTGGCGATGGCCACGCCCTCTGCTGCCATATGGCACACGATAACAAAAAACAGATTTAAAATAACGTTTACAATTCCTGCAATGGACAGATATACCAGCGGACGCTTCGTATCTCCGGTGGCGCTCAGAATACCGTTGCCGCAGTTATACAGTGCCATACCCGGCATGCCCAGTGCATAAATTTTCAGATACAAAACAGCACTGTCCATCAGCTCTTCTTTGGTATGCAGAATTCCAAGCAGTCCCTCTGCAAAGAAAAAACAGGCTGCACCCACAAACAGACCGACGATCAGACAGATCACAAAGGCGGAATGCACGGTTTTGATCACGGATTCCCTGCGCCTTGCACCCAGCTCATGCGCCATCCGCACATTAACACCGCAGCCCATTCCGATCAGAAAGCCGGTAAACAGCGTGACCAGAAGCGTTGTCGAACCAACTGCCCCCAGTGCCCGGTAATCCGAAAATCGCCCTACCACCGCTACGTCACTCATATTAAACAGCACTTCCAGCACCTGGGAAAATACCAGCGGGCAGCTCAGGAAAAACAGGTTCTTCCAGATCGAACCTGTTGTCATTTCTATTGCTTTTGTTTTCTTTTCTCTCACCATTCCCCTGTAAAAGCCTTTCTATCCACAGAATCTGCATCAATATGCGCTTTTTCAGGTCGTTTTTCGACCCGTATCTATCACAATACTCGCAGGAGTTGATTTTGTAAAGAGAAAAAGCACCCGGCAGGAGAAACCTCCTCCCGCCGAGTGCTTCTACAGTCTGCAGCTTTAAACGCTATGCTGCTTTTTCTTTGCGACCAGCTCGCCGTTTTCCACTGCGATCAGGATCGTGTCACCCATCTGTACCTGATCTGCCAGGATCAGCTTTGCAGACAGCGTTTCCACATATTTCTGGATATAACGCTTCAACGGACGCGCGCCATAAATCGGATCATATGCGTTGTCTACAATGAACTGCTCCGCATCCGGGCTGAGTTCGATCGAAAGCTGCTTATCTTCCAGGCGATGATTCAAGTCTGCGACAATCAGATTGATAATACCGCTGATGTTATCCTTCGTCAGAGGCTTGAACAGGATGATCTCATCCAGACGGTTCAGAAACTCCGGACGGAAGTGACCGCGCAGATCCTTCGTTACCAGCTCTTCTGCTTCCGGCTTAATCGTGCCGTCCGCATCGATGCCATCCAGCAGATAGTTCGCGCCGATATTCGAGGTCATGATCAGAATCGTGTTCTTAAAGTCCACGGTCCTGCCCTGGGAATCCGTAATCCGGCCGTCATCCAGCACCTGCAGCAAAACATTGAAGACATCCGGATGTGCCTTTTCAATTTCATCGAACAGGACAACTGAGTAGGGCTTTCTGCGGACTGCTTCTGTCAGCTGACCACCTTCTTCATAGCCAACGTATCCGGGAGGCGCTCCGATCAGACGGGACACAGAGTATTTCTCCATGTACTCACTCATATCGATCCGGACCATGTTGTTCTCGTCATCAAACAGGGACGCCGCAAGCGCTTTTGCAAGCTCCGTCTTACCGACACCGGTAGGTCCAAGGAACAGGAACGAACCGATGGGCTTGGTCGGATCCTTGATACCTGCTTTGGAACGGATAATGGCATCCGTCACCTTCGTTACCGCTTCATCCTGACCGATGACTCTCTTATGCAATTCGTCATCCAGATGCAGCGTCTTATTCCGCTCACTTTCTGTCAGCTTTGCAACCGGAATACCTGTCCACCGGGAAATAATCCGGGCGATTTCTTCATCGGTTACCGCTTCGTGAACCAGGGAAAGGTCTTCCTTCTTTACTTTTTCTTCTTCCTGCTCCAGCTGTTTTTTCAGATCCGGCAGTTTGCCATAGGAAAGCTCTGCAGCTTTCTCCAGGTCGCCTTCGCGCTGTGCAATCTGAATTTCATTGTTGACCGCTTCGATCTCTTCTCTTAACTTGGAAAGGTTCTCTACGCTCTTCTTCTCGTTATCCCACTGCGCCTTGCGGTTGTTGTACTCGGACTTTAACTCCGCAAGCTCCTTCTGAAGTGCTTCCAGACGCTCCTTGCTCAGGGTGTCGTCTTCTTTTTTCAGCGCAGCCTCCTCAATTTCCATCTGCATGACCTTACGGCGCAGCTCGTCCAGCTCCGCAGGCATGGAGTCCATCTCGGTCTTGATCAGTGCGCACGCTTCATCCACCAGGTCGATCGCTTTATCCGGCAAAAACCGGTCAGAAATATAACGGTTGGACAAAACGGCGGCACTTACCAATGCATTATCCAGAATCTTTACGCCGTGATACACCTCATAACGATCCTTTAAGCCACGCAGAATGGAAATGGTATCCTCAACGGTAGGCTCATCCACCTGCACCGGCTGGAAACGACGTTCCAGAGCAGCATCCTTTTCAATATATTTGCGGTATTCATCCAGTGTCGTTGCACCGATACAATGCAGCTCGCCTCTCGCCAACATAGGCTTTAACATGTTGCCGGCATCCAGTGCACCGTCTGTTTTGCCCGCACCGACAATGGTATGCAGCTCATCAATAAACAGAATAATCTGTCCTTCGCTCTTCTTCACATCCTCCAGCACTGCCTTCAGACGCTCTTCAAATTCGCCCCGATACTTGGCACCTGCTACCAGTGCACCCATATCCAGTGCGAAGATCTTTTTATCCTTCAGCCCCTGGGGTACGTCGCCCCGCACGATTCTCTGTGCCAGTCCTTCGACAACGGCGGTCTTACCGACGCCGGGTTCACCGATCAGAACCGGGTTGTTCTTCGTTTTTCTGGAAAGAATCCGAACCACGTTACGAATTTCATTATCCCTGCCGATGACCGGATCGAGCTTCTGGGCTCTCGCCTTTTCTACCAGATCCTGTCCGTACTTCTCCAATGTATCATAAGTAGCCTCCGGATTGTCCGAAACGACTCTCTGATTGCCGCGCACCGTGGACAACGCCTGTAAAAAACGCTCCCGCGTGATGCCGTACTCGGTAAAGATCTGCTTGATCTCCTTATTCGGATACTGCAGCATGGACAAAAACAGATGCTCTACAGAAACATATTCATCTCCCATCTGTTTTGCTTCATCCTCGGCATGGATCAGCACCTGATTTAAGTCCTTGCCGATATAAACCTGACCGCCCTGCACCTTTACGCGCTTTGCCAGCGCCTGTTTGCTGCGGTCCACAAAATGCTCCTTCTGGATTTCCATCTTCTCGATCAGCTTTAAGATCAGGCTGTCTTCGATGGTCAGAAGGCTGTATAAAAGATGTTCTTCTTCGATCTCCTGATTGCCGTATTCATAGGCAAGCTTTTCACAGTTCTGCACTGCTTCTACGGATTTCTGGGTAAATTTGGAAATGTTCATACACAGCTCCCTCCTTACTCAATCTATCATGGTTTCGCCATTCGGCTCCTCTATTGGAACCTTCCGGCCGCTGTTGTTTGTTCTAGTGAAGCTATAACACTTCATCTGAATCCTACTATAGCACCAGCTATTAGCCACGTCAAGAGGTGAGTGCTAATTATTTTGTGAAGATTGTGTGAATGTGTGAACTCTACAAGTCATGCTCCTGTCTGCATGCGGATTGCCAGCAGCTTCTGAATTTCCTCTCTGGTTGGCATTACACGCAGTGCTCCTATTTTTTCACGCACCATCTGTACTGCAAAGGGGATTCCCGTTTTAGGAATCCCCCTATCATTATCCATGCGTTTTCCAACTCCATGTAAGTTTTATCATGTGTTTTCTAAACCAGATCGTATTTCACCACATCGATTTTAGCTGCGCCTTCCGCAAAGAATGAAATTCCTTTTGCCTCCTGCTCTGTAAATATGACAGCCGACATAACCTGCTCGCCATCATTAATAAATACTTCTGCGCTAAATCTATCCAAAATCACACGAAGCTTTAATTCATTGGCATCTCCATTTACCAGACATCTTCTCTGATGAACCAATGCTCGTTCGCTTCCCGAAAATTTTCTGTCAATTTTCAGGACAGACTCATCCGGGCGGAAGCACAATTCTGTATGAAACCTCTCATTCTGTGCAAAACGTAATGCGAATTTCTTATAGACATTTTCCTTATCTTCCGGACGTATCACAAGCTCCATATCTATCGTTCGTCCTTCGATTTTATCCAATGAGATCGTATCATTATTTATTACTACATTATTGTACTCAACTCTGTCTTTTCGCATCGCATCGAGTTCTTTGATCGGCGTTTGATAAAGTCTTCCGTTTTTCACAGATAATTCTCTCGGCAGACTCATTTGTGCAAACCATTTTGAGTCATTGCAACGATGAGCAATCGTGTCCCAGTTCTGCATCCAGCCAATCATAATTCTCCGTCCATCCGGGGTTCCCAACGTCTGCATTGCATAAAAATCAATTCCATAATCCACAGACTGCGCAAACTGCTCTTTTAAGGTATATTTATCCTGGTCCATTTCTCCTATGATACATAAAGTACCATTTCCGTTATGATATTCCAAGCCTTCCGGCAGCATATCCTGTGGACTGGTCAAAAGAACGTGTTTCCCATCCAGTTCAAAGAAATCCGGACATTCCCACATCTTTCCAAAACGTTTCTTATTTTTTGCAAGGATGCTGACAAATTTCCAGTCAAATCCGTTTTCGCTTCTATAAAGAAGAATCTGTCCACTTCCATCTGCCGGTCTGCTTCCGATAACACAATAGAAGTTCCCATCTTTTCCTTTCCAGATCTTTGGATCACGGAAATCCACTTTACTTGCACCTTCCGGAAGATCTTTGGCTGTCAGAACAGGATTCTTCTCATATTTCTTATAATCTTTTCCATCTCCAACAGCCACTGCCTGTGTCTGAATATCCCTTACAGTTCCATCTTCCATTGTTTCCTGATCTACCGCAGTATAGAGGAGCAGTTGTCTTCCGTCCTCTAACTCTATTGCGCTTCCTGAAAAGCATCCAATTTTATCATAATCTTCATCCGGTGCCAAAGCTGCCGGAAGATGTTTCCAGTGAAGCAGATCTTTACTAACCACATGACCCCAATGCATACTGTTCCAGTGTGTATCGTATGGATAATACTGATAAAAAAGATGGTACTCTCCCTGATAGTATGAAAAACCATTCGGATCATTCATCCATCCGACATATGGACTCACATGAAAAGCCGGTCTGTCTTCTGCTTTTATCTGCTTTCCCTGTTCATATTCATATTTTCTAGCCTTTTCTAACATCTCACTCATGCAAATTCTCCTATTGTTCGTAGCGTTATTTTTCTTCACTCAATGACTTCTGATACTGATCAAAGTATTTCTGTTTAATTGAAAGATAATCAGAAAGTCCATACTGTTCCATTTTCTCCAGATAGGAATCCCACTCTTTTTCAATTCCACCATTCAGGATCCAGTCTGCTTTCTTCTGCTCTGCATATTTTCTAATATCTGTATCGTACTGAGACACTTTATTGGTATCCTCAATGCTCATAAAGACGTTTGGATAAACATACTTGCTGTTCATATCCTGCAGATAAGTTTCATGCATATTGTCTAAACGCCATTTTGCATCTTCTGGCTGTGTTACATATACATCATAATATTCATTCAGTACTGCAAGCGGACCATTTACAGATTGTGCCTCACGTACTTCTACCGGAGACTGAGTTCCAAGATCCATATGCTTCAGCATTTCTCCGCCATCTTTATTCCTGGACAGTTCAAAAATGTTAAAAGAATCCTTTTCTCCATAAGTTCCCCAGTTATTCTGCGGTGACTGAAGGGGGGCATACATCTGATCAATCCATGCGGCGGCAAGTGCTGTGTCACGACAGCTGGATGTAAGGACACATCTTCCACGATCGAATCCGCTTGTTTCGCTGTTGTTCTGTCTTGTGATATTTCTCAGTCCATCCGGTCCTGTCAACGCTGGCAGCATCACATAATCTTCATTGTTATCGATATTTGCAATATCCCATGTAAAGCAGAGACCATATCGATGATTCTTTCCTTTTGCCACATAGGTGGACCACTCTTGTGTAAATGCTTCCGGGTCGACCAGATCCTCTGTTACAAGCTTATGTAACCATTGGATACCTTCTTTATAACCTTCCTGAACCGTTGTGTAAATAACTTTTCCTTCATCCGTTACAGCGAAATGATCCCCTGTATCTCCATAACCTTCTCCAAATCCATTGATCAAAATTACAGGATCCTGATCTCCATTATTGATAATAAATGACATCGGGATTACATCACCTTCAATGGAAAATTCTTTTTCAAGTTCATCTGCATGATCACGGAATTGAATTAATACCTGTTCCAGTTCATCTGTTGTTGTCGGAATCTCAAGTCCAAGATAATCCAGCCATTTTTTGTTAATATACGGGATATCTCCGATTGCCTGAATGGCTTCTTTCCCTGCTCCAAGCTGCTCAATCCATGGAAAGGAATAAATATGTCCATCCGGTGCTGTACACATCGTCCTGTATTCCGGATATTTTTCAAATACTGCCTGTAAATTCGGCATATATTTATCTATCAGGTTTTCCAATGGAATGATGATTCCCTGCTTTGCATAACGCAGCAGGTCATACTCACTCATTCCGGCATTGAATAATCCGTCCGGCAGATTTCCAAACTGGGCAAGTGCCAGGTTTTTCTTATCAGAAAACTGGTCTGATACAAAACAAGTCCAGTCAATATGAACATTTGTCTGCTCTTCCATGCGCTGAAAGATCACTCGTTCATTTGGCTCCTGTGTTGATGTAGCCGGTGCACTTGTAATAAAGGAAAGTTCTGCGGTTTCCTTCAATGGAAACTGCACTTCCGATACAGGTGTATCCGGATCAATTTCAGCTGCAAGCTGCTGCTCTTTTCCACATCCTGCAATTCCCACCATCATCGTCAAGAATAGTCCAATTGCAAGTAATGCATTTACTTTTCTTTTCTTCATATCTGTATCATTCCTTTCTTATTAGCCTTTTACCGATCCGACCATAATTCCTTTATCAAAATATTTCTGGAAGAATGGGTACATTACTAACAGTGGTAAACTTGATACTACAATGGTTGCATATTTAAGCTGTTCTGCTATTTTTGCCATTTCTGCCGTACTCTGGATATCGGCGATCATTCCCGGCTGTGGTGTATTCTGTACCAGAATAGAACGGAGCACTAACTGCAGTGGCTGCAGATTTGCATCATTCAAATAAATCATTGCATCGAAATAACTGTTCCACATTCCAACGAAGGACCAGAGTGCCAGAACTGCAATGATCGGCTTACATACCTGAATCATGATTTTAAAGAAATGCTGGATCTCATTTGCCCCGTCGATCGCAGATGCTTCTCTTAATTCTGTCGGAATTGATTGATAATAAGTTCTTGCGAGAATCATATTCCATACATTAAATGCCCCCGGAATCAGGATTGCCCACACCGTATTAACCAAGTGCAGCTGATTGATCAAAATGAAGGTAGGAATCATTCCACCCCCAAAGAACATTGTGATCAGGAAAATAATATTGAATAATTCTCTTCCTACAAATTCTTTTTTAGACAACGGATATGCTGCCAGCAATGTCACAAAAACGGAAATAACTGTAAATGCAAGTGAATACAGGAAAGAATTTAAAAATCCACGCCAGATCATTGCATTCTCTAATACTCTTCGATAGGCATCTAATGTCCAGTCCTTGATTTTAAAACTCAATCCCTGGTTATTCAAAACATTCGGATCCATAAAGGATGCGAGTACCACATAAACAATCGGTATTGCTATAGAAAGGACGAATAAACCAAGAATGGTAAATCCGATTCCAAGGATTACGCTGTCTGTCCTTGAATATTTTTTATTCTTTATTTTCTCCATCTTTTCTCCCTCTTTCCTATAATCCTTCTCCATCATTCAGTTTCTGAACAACCCAGTTTACAAAAACCAGCAAGATAACATTTACAACAGAATTGAAAAGACCTACTGCTGTAGAATATCCATAATCGCCATTTAAAAGTCCGATACGATATACATATGTAGACAGGATTTCCGATGCCGGCAAGTTCATATCTGTCTGTAACGCATAAGCTTTTTCAAAACCTATACTCATAATATTTCCGGCCTGTAAAATAAACTGAATTACAATAATATTTTTAATTGCAGGCAACTCTACATACCAGATTTGCTGCAGAAGATTTGCTCCATCCATGAGAGCTGCTTCTTCCAGCTCTTTGCTGGCATTCGACAATGCTGCTGTGTACATAATAGATGCCCATCCTGCCGCCTGCCAGATTCCGCTTGCAATATAGATTGTCCGGAATGCAGAAGGCATTGTCATCCAGTTTGTGCTGATTCCGAGTACTTTATTCAGCGGTCCTACAGGCGATAAAAACATACGGACCATACCACAAAGTACGATGACGGAAATAAAGTTCGGCATATAGATCAAAAGCTGAACTTTCTTCTTGATTCCTGTCTTTTGGATACGATTCAGAAGCAATGCAAGAATAATTGGAACCGGGAACCCCCACAGCAATCCGTAGATACTCAATTTTAATGTATTCATCAGATAGCTCATGAAATCCGGTGAAGATAAAAATCGTCTGAAATACTCCAGTCCGACCCAGGGACTCCCAAGAACTCCTTTGATTACATTGTAGTCTTCAAAAGCAATCAGAAGACCACCCATCGGAAGATACTTAAAAATAATTGTCAGCAAAAGTCCCGGCATCAGGAAGAATAAATATAGCTGCCAGTTTTTCTTCACATAAGTCCCCTTTTCTCTCCAGGTTCGCTTGCTTGCGGACTTTGCTTGGTTTTGCATTCTTTTCATGCATTACTCCCTCCATTCCTTTAACGCTTCGCACAAAACCGGTTAAGTAACCGGTTACTTTCTAGTTTGATAATACTCTATTCCTCTCATTCTGTCAACACTTTTGCGTGTTAAAATAACCGGTTACGTAATCGGTTATTTTCCCATTGTGTTTTTCCATGAGAATTGCTATACTAAAGACTATTATAAACTGTTAGTCGTCATATTGAAGGAGATTCCGCTTTTATGAGTAAAAAACAGGTAACTTTTGCAGATATTGCAGAATACACAAATTTTTCAAAGACTACAATATCAAGATACTTCAATCATCCTGATTCTCTTACCTTAGAAAACCAGGAAAAGATTTCACAGGCTCTTGACATACTTGGATATAAAAAGAATAAGCTGGCAAAGGTCCTGGCGAATGGAAAAAGTGAATTTATCGGAATCATCGTTCCAAACCTCTATCTGCACTATTATTCTGAGATGCTGGCACAATTTCTTTCCAGCTACAGAGATTATCATTATAAATTTCTTGTTTTCGCCAGCGAACATGGGGCTGAAGAAGAGCAACAATACATTGAAGAGCTTCTATCTTATCAGATTGAGGGACTGATTGTTTTAAGTCACACGCTTCCATCCGAAAAGCTCGCTTCCTATCAGATTCCTGTCATCGCAATTGAACGTGAAGCAGAACATATCAGCAGCGTCAATACGGATAACTATATGGGAGCACTTCAGGCTACTTCCTTGTTGATCCGGGATAAATGTGACATACTGATTCACATAAATGTCAATGTGAAAAAATCTGTCCCGGCTTATGACCGTATCCGGGCTTTTAAGGAAACTTGTGAAGAACATCATGTTCCATATCATATCGATCTGAGTGTAGAAGGTAATACTTATCAGGAGATTTTAAATGTGATCCGGGTAATTTTCGATAAGATAGAAGCCAAATATCCTGATCAAAAAAAAGGTATCTTTCTTGCGAATGATACCTATGCCAATATGTTTCTGAATTTAATTTTCCAAAAATACGGAACATTTCCTTCCACTTATGAGATTGTTGGATTTGACGATTCCCCGATTGCCAGCGAAGCAATCCTTCCAATCACAACCGTTGGTCAGCAGATTGATGTCATTGCCAAAACCGCCATGGATCTTCTGGTCCGGCAGATGGATGAGCAGAAAAAGCGTGCTCCCAAACCATTGGGCGAACCCATCCACAAACAAATTACCCCTATATTGATTCGCCGTAATACAACACAATAGTTTATCCTCTTAGCTGCGCTGTAAGGAACATGCCACGATACCATTTCGGGCAAGCTTTGGAGTCTGCTGTTTATGGACATCTTGGCACATCAAACCTTGCTTACCACGGAGGAATTATTCCGACTTGCTGTATCGTTAATTATCTTTAGAAGGCGTAAATGGATCATTCGTTTATGCTGATTTACGCAGCCTGCTTCCACCCGCTTTTTCCTGCCTTACGCGCCATCCTCCAGAGCACGGTTGCAAGCCCGACCGCCATCGGCACATAAAACGACGCCGCCCGGCTGACGATCATCGACACAGGTAACGTCCCTCCGATGAAAATCTGTGCAAACGCACTCCGATACACGAGCTCCGTAATTCCCTGCGCGCCTGGCACCGGAAGCATGTCCACTGCCAGCGTCACCGCCGCCTGTAAAAAGACGACGCTCCACAAATTTGTCCCGAAAATCCCCATTCCGCAGTACACCAGCCAGGTAATCACAAATGCGCTGTTTCTCTGCACAAAGGTCAGTAAAAATGCTGCCGCAAGCCGCCCAGGATGCTCTTTTAAAAATAGGACTGTCCGATGATATTCCTGCACGAAACACCGCACCTTTTCCTGTCTGCCCGCGCTTCCCGAAGCTTTCCACAAATGCAGTTTCATGAACAATCGGTCGATAATATTCGCCCCAGCGATTATCCATTGCGGCAGGACAATCATTCCAGTCACGACAAGCGTGATCGCCAGATTCAAAAACAGACCCAGAAGATACAGACCGAAATATCCGCCAAGATATTGCCGCAGCATTTTCCCCTGAAAAATCAGCAGAAATGTGCCGATACAGACTAACACCAGCTTATAACACACCGCTGTGACCATCAGCACGACCGTACTGCTGCTGACGCTGTTTCCATCCCTCTTCATTTCATAGAGCTGCATCGGCTGTCCGCCGGTCGCGGACGGTGTGATTCCGGAATAAAAAAATCCGAGAAACGAATAGCTGATACATGTCAGAAGTCCGCTTTTTCCGCCTGCTGCCCCAAGCAGAATCCTTATGATCGTCCCTTCCATACAGACAAAGAAAAGGCCGAGTGCCACCGCCCCGGCCAGACTCATTCCCCGCATGCTCTTTACCGCTGCCCAGATCTCCTGCGGCTTCTGCCCGCTAAAGCAAAACCGCAGCGTGAGTACCATCACCGCCAAAAACAGCAGTGTCTCCAAAAAATAATTTTTTCGTCCGCCTGCAGGCGTATCTTTTTTTCGAGCCTTCATATTCCTCTCCATTCTACAGGCACGCAGCACCCCAAAACATGTGCGCGCCATGACTGCGCTGCTGCGCATGCAGCACGAACATCCATCAATTCATCGCCGGACGCGGCCGCCAGTCACGACCCGTGCCAGCAAATTCCGATGCCGCTGCAGTTCCTACCGCGCAGCCCGCCTCCGAAGCCACGACCACTGCGCTGCCCTCCACCAGCTCTGCCAGTGTCCCCTCGAATACAAGCGTTCCCACACAGCTGTCTTTTCCCAGCTGTTCATACACATCCCGCGGCGTGACAAGGGGAAACGGCTTTTGCCATTCCTGCAGGCCGACCTTCTGGGTTACACGCGCCAGCCACGACGAACAGGTGTCGTGATTTTTCTGGTCAAAGGCGATTCCAGCTAACAAAAACAAAAGCCCGATCACCATATAATGATGGGTAAAGCGTCGTTCCCATTCCGTCTTTGCCTCCTGCTGCAGCGCTTCCCTCTGTACTTTCGTACATGCCACGCGGCAGACCTGATAGCGCGCGGTCGGATATTTTTTCAGAATTTTTTCCCGATTTTCCCGTTCAAAACCTGCAAACAGCGGAACCGCCGGATTGCGCCTGCCAATGCTGTAGGCTTCTTTCAACTCCGGATCGAAGCCCAGCACGACGTGCACATAATTCTGCCCGATCACTCGGCGAATGATCGAAGCGAACAGACCAGGCGTGTCTACAAAGCCAACGTAGATTGCGGACTGCGCCGTAGCATTATCCTGCTTTTTCCTATTCTTCATCGCCGCACCCTCACTGAAACTGCCAGATCCGGCGCGCCATGCGGTATCCTCCGATCACCACCGCAGCCCCGGGCGCACCTGGCAGACAGGTCAGACCGCTGATGCTGCCAAGCCGCAGCCTTCGATAGAGCTTCGGATTCTCCTTTTTTAGCGACTGCCAGAGCTTTTTTCTGCGCTGCCGCCCTTCTTTTCCGAGCATCAGCAGATGGATCGTGGAAATCGCCATCATAATCGAGCTGTTGCGGTAGAGATAGCGGCGCAGCTTCGGTTCAGCGTTCTGCACTGCGTCCGACCCGACGAACCGGTTGCCGAGCTCCGTCACGAGAATCTGCTGATCGATGCGCGACACGAGCACTTTTTCGTTAACCGACTGATCCTCGCGCCCCAGATAATAATGGTACAAATCCTCATTCAGATAATAAATCCGCTGCACGAACGGAAGCGGGCAGTTTGCAAACAGGTTGTCCACATAAAACGTATGCTCCGGAAGCTTTAACCCACAGTTATACAGCACTCCCGTCCGAAAAATCAGCGCATGCATGACAAGATACTGTTCCGGAGAAAAACAGCCGATTTCGTCCCACCTGCAGATTTTTTGCTCGGGAAAAAGATTTCCGTAGCGGACTGCTTTCGTTTTTCCCTCTTCCAGATGATCGTATACATAGTTGCAAACAACCAGGTCGGGGCGTTTTTCCTCCTTTGTCCGGCACCAGAAACGCAGGACGCTCATCAGCTTATGAAATGCAGCCTCATCCAGCCAATCGTCCGAATCCACGACCTTGAAATAAATTCCGTTTGCGAGCATCATCCCTGCGTTGACACCGGAACCGTGCCCGCCGTTTTTCTTGTGCACAACCCGAACCACATCCGGGTATGCACGCGCATACTGATCTGCAAGCTGTCCGGTTCTATCCGTCGACCCATCATCCACCAGAATAATTTCCAGCCCGTCGCGCTCTTTTAAAAGGGATTCCACACACCGTTCCAGATAGCTTTCCGAATTATAGCAGGGCACTGTCACCGTCAGGCACTTTCCTTCCTTTTCTCTATCGATATCCATAAAAAAACCTCCGCAGTCGTTTGTTTCATTTGCCCTTATCATAAAGACAAATTCCAAACAGCCGCAGAGGCTTTTCCGAAATTTTTTCTAAACAAAAGCTTATTTTTCTGAAGGAATTTCTTAATCCTCCGTAAGAATTAACCCGCCATATGGAAGAACTCGATCAAAAACAGCCAGCTCAAGCCGTAGTAGGACACTACCGCAACAAGGTCGTTGATGGTCGTAATCAAAGGACCGGAAGCAACTGCCGGATCGACCTTGATCTTTTTGAAAAGCAGCGGAATACACGTACCAACCGCGCTGGAGATCAGCATTGCCAGAAGCAGGGCGACACCGATGCATGCGGATACCGCATAGGAAAAGGCGATGGTCTTTCCTTTGATTGCAAAAATATAGAGTCCGATCAGTACAAAGGACATCAGTCCCAACAAACCACCGTTGCATAAGCCTATCCTCATTTCCTTAAAGACAAGCTCTGCCTTCTGCTTGCCTGTCAGGGATTCGTCCATCAATACCCGGATCGTCACAGCCAGGGACTGTGTACCGACGTTACCTGCCATATCCAGAATCAGGGACTGGAAGCACATGATGATCGGCAGCTGCGTCACAACTGTCTCAAACATGCCTACAACCGACGAAACAACCATGCCGAGAGCAAGCAGGATCAACAGCCACGGCATTCTTTTTTTCATGCTTTCCTTTAACGGCTCCTTGAGATCCTCTTCTGCCGTCAAACCAGCCAGCTTTGCGTAATCCTCGCCCATTTCGTCATCAACCAGCTCGATGATGCTGCTGGATGTAATGACGCCCAACAGGCGGTTATCGTTATCCAGGACAGGAACCGAATCCTCCGAATAATCCTTCAGGCGTTCGATACACTCGTCGATCTCCTCCTCCGCATATACATACGGATAAGAGGTTACAACCAGCTCCTCAAGCGGATGATCCTGCCTTGCAATAATCAGGTCTTTTAAGTCGATGGCACCGTAAAATTTCTGCTGGCTGCTTACGACAAAAATTGTAGAAATATTATCGTTTTTGGCTGCCTGACAGATCAGGCTGCTCATTGCTTCCTTCACGGTAACATTTTTCTGGATGATAATACAGTTAGTGGTCATCCTGCTGCCGATCTCATCCTCATCGAAGGATGCGATCACTTCGATATCGTGGCGGACATCGTCATCCAGCAGATCGATCAACAGACGCTTTTTGCCTTTATCGAGCATGCGCAGTACTTCTGCCAGCGAGTCTGTCTCCATTCCGGAAAGGATCGCCGCAGCCTTGCGCGGTTCCATTTCTTTTAAGTACTCTGCTGCTTCATCTGCTTCCGTATATTCTAAAATATCCGAAAGCATATCCTTATCCAGGATCCGGTACAGCTTGCAGCGTTCCTGTACCGTCAGCTTTTTGAGAACTTCCGCAAGGTCATTGGCATGGTAATCCTCCAGCCGGCTGCTCATCACCGCCGGGGAGGTATTGCTCCGGATAATGTCAATGATCTCTTGAGTATAGTCCTTTGTCTCCATCTCTCCCGTCTCCTTTCTTCTCCAAACTTGCACACAGAAACACCATCTTCTGCATAAATCACGCAACAAAAAGAAGCCCCTTTGCGTTGATCCACGCCTGCGGCATCTTCTGCAACCTGCTTTTCACCTGACTTGTCGTGCTATTGGGATTCCATAGGACAGGAACAATAGAAACTCTATCGCCATGAAGAAGAAAGAACTGAACAGAAAAAAGGCTCAGAACGAAACGGATCTGCTGCGTCTCTGTGCTTTTTCTGCTTCCCATCCTATGCAGCGACTTCGCCCGTGAGCATCGCAGCTATCCATTTCATTCACCTGCCTTTATCTTTGAATTTCTAAACACTATAAATTATTATAAACATCAAATTTTGAAAAAGCAATGGCATTTTGCCACTTTTATTCCTGACAATAGAATGCTCGCAGAGCGTGCATTCTATTGTTGCATCCCTTTTTCAGGCCTCTGTCACCTCATAGTCCATGCACACGCGGCATTTCACGTTCGGGCGCACCTTGCCATCCGCAACCGCCACATGGGCCGGATGTACGGAATAACCTTTCAGGGAAGCTGCATCTGCAAAGCAGGAATCCAGCATCAGATCCGCATTGGAAGAAGGAAGCCCTTCTGTATGTACCTGAATGGAAAGCAGACCGGGAATCTGCCCTGCAAGCCCTTCCAGACCAGCTTTAATACCCGCCTTGATTTCCGTTTTTTCTTCTTCTGTAAAAGAATCCTTTAACTGCCATAAAATCACATGCTTTACCATTTTTCTCCTCATTTCTGCGCACGCTTTTTGCGCATGCCGAGTTTGTGTCAAGTGCGCGCAGACACAAATCTCGCGATTGAAAAATTTTATTTTTCAATCTTTCTCCTTTGTGTTTCTTTTCAAACAATTCCATTTTCATAGAATTATACCCGTTTTTTCTTTTTCTGTACACAATCTGATAAAGGATTTCGTATATTTTTCTTCTCCCGTTTCATACTAATCCGGAAACAAAACGCTGTGTGTCGAACGCTCTGCAATTTGAGGCCATTTGGCGTACAGCGTTTCAGAAAAAAGAAAAGGAAGATGCTTATGTCAGATATGTTCTGTTTTCAGTGTCAGCAGACTGCCGGAAATACCGGCTGCATCAAAACGGGCGTCTGCGGCAAGCAGCCGTCCACAGCGCTTTTGCAGGATCTGCTCGTCGAAGAACTGATCCGCCTTTCGCATGCCGCCATGGAGGCAGGGGTGCAGACAGATTCCTGCACCGCCCTTTTGGCCGATGGTCTTTTTACCACCCTTACCAATGTCAACTTCGATGACGCTTCCATCAAGCGCTTTACCGACCGCGTCCGGGCAATGCGCAGGCGCCTTGACAGCCCCGGATCGGAGAGAAAGGAACGCTTCATCGCCCCTCTCTGGGAGGGCGACACCGACACCGTTTCCCTGCGCTCCACGCTTCTGTTCGGCTTAAAGGGCATGGCTGCCTACGCGCATCACGCAGCTCGTCTCGGCTTTCATGACCCGGAGGTGGACGGCTGGTTTTACCGCGGGCTCACCGAGCTGACCAAAACGCATTCCGCCGAAGAATGGCTTTCCCTGATTATGGAGTTCGGCAGGGTCAACTATCGCTGCATGGAGCTTTTGGATACCGCCAACACGACCGCGTTCGGCAATCCCGTTCCGACACGAGTGCACACGGACATCAAAAAAGGTCCCTTCATCGTTGTTTCCGGGCACGATCTGGAAGACCTGCACCAGCTTCTCGAACAGACGAAAGGAACCGGCATCAATGTTTATACCCATAGCGAAATGCTTCCTGCCCACGGCTATCCCGGTCTGAACCAATATCCGCACCTTGCAGGAAACTTCGGCACCGCCTGGCAGAGCCAACAGCAGGAATTCCAGGACATCCCCGCCCCGGTGCTGTTTACGACCAACTGCCTGATGCCGCAGCGTCCCAGCTATCAGGATCGGATTTATACGACCTCCGTCGTTGGTTATGAGGGACTGACTCATATTGAAGCTGACGAACACGGGCATAAGGATTTTTCCCCGGTCATCCGTCATGCCCTGCGCCTTGGCGGCTATGAACGCGACCAGAGCATGAGCGGCATCAACGGCGGGCACATGCTGACGACCGGCTTTGCTCACGCTGCCGTCCTCTCCTGCGCCCCGCAGCTTGTCGAAGCAATCAAAACCGGCGCGATCCGACACATTTTCCTCGTCGGCGGCTGCGACGGCGCACATCCCGGCAGAAATTACTACACGGAATTTGTCAAACAAGCACCGATGGATTCCATCGTCCTGACCCTTGCCTGCGGCAAATACCGCTTCAACGACCTCGACCTCGGAGAAATCAACGGCATCCCGCGCATTCTCGACATGGGGCAGTGCAACGATGCCTACAGTGCGATCTACGTTGCGCAGGCCCTCGCCGAAATCTTTGGCTGCGGCATCAACGAACTGCCTCTGACACTCGTGCTTTCCTGGTATGAACAGAAGGCGGTCTGCATCCTGCTCACCCTGCTTGCCCTTGGTGTCAAAAATATATACCTCGGTCCGACCCTGCCCGCCTTTTTGTCCGAATCTGTCGTGCAGCTTCTCGTCCACCGCTACTCACTGACGCCAATCACCGCTGCGCCACAGGATCTCGACGCGATCCTCGGGCGGGGATAATGTACGCTACAGTGGTCTCCCGTCCGGAGGGCTTTTGTATCACAGGACACACGTTTCTGTGATAAACAATAGAATGCACGCTCTGCGAGCATTCTATTGTCATGAAAAAAACGTGCAGCCTTTCTCCTATCCGGAGACAAGCTGCACGCTGTTTTTCAGGCTTTCTTTCCTTTTTCTTTTACAAACTGCATACCAAGCACCAGCGCCAGTCCAATGATGCCGGCAATCCAATGAAAGCTGGAGAAAGCCAGCGGAGCCTGCGCTTCTTCCAGCGTTGTCGGTCCCATCACGATTGCATAGAAGGAGCCCACCATCATGCCGACGATGCAGTACAGCGTCTGGGGGCGGAAGCGCTCCAGGCAAACCTTGATAATCTTTACAACACTACATGCTCCTGCTACGATACCAAGTCCAAAGAAGATCAGGTTCGGTACATAGGAAAGCTGCAGCCCCAGCGCTGCGCGGATCGCAGAAATCACCGGAATGTATACACCGAAGATCAAAAGCAGGGTGGAACCGGAAATACCGGGTAAAAACATCGCAGAAATCGCAATCATTCCGATAAAGAACAGTTTAATCGCATTTCCGAGCTGGAAGTGGCTCAGATCCATCGAAGAGGTTCCGGCTCTGCCGTTTAACCAGGTGATCCCGGCCACCAACACAATACCTAGGATCAGGAATAAAATGCCCTTGCCAAACTGCTTGAAGCCATCCCTTTCTTCCCGGATAATCAGCGGAATCGCGCCCGCAATAAATCCGATAAACAGAGAGCTTACCACATAAATATGACTTTCGAACAGCGCTGACAGGATGACAACCGCAAGCCCCATGCCGATGATCCATCCGATACCCAGTTTGATCAGATAGGCGATTGCTTTTTTCTTATCTTCCATCTTGCCAAAGGCAAGGTCATGGACCGAACCGATAAACTGGTCATAAAACCCCATAATAAAGGCCACCGTACCGCCGGATACACCGGGAACGCTGTCCGCCAGCGCCATACAAAAGCCTCCAATTGCTTCTTTAATCATGAATATCCTCCTAAAATTTTCGTTTTTCCAATTACATCTTTCCCAGAATACCTTAACTACTGGCTCCTGTCAACCGCTGGCAGCTCTGCGCAGATATTCTTTACGCAATCTTTACCCAGCTTCCCAAAGCACAATAAAATACTGTATCATCAGCATACAGGAACGGACTGCAGCTTGCTGCGTCACTGTTTTCTAGGGAAATAGCTTTTTCATCAGCTCTGTCTGGGATGCCATTGCATTTTTCTGAAAAATATCGATTCGGTGGATTTCTGTACTGCGGTCAGAAAAGGCAGGGAACAAAAAGCCCCACTCCGGTTCACCAGGCTCGTATTCGCCCTCCAGCGGACTGATCGTGCACACTAAAAAATCGTACACCTCTTCAGACTCCCACAGACTTTCCTTGTCGGACGCTTTGAGCGGGACGTCGTAGGTTCCGTGAAACAAAAAGACCGCGTAATCTTTTCCAACGCTCTGATAATGCTCACCGACCAGTTCATAAAACGTTTCATTCAGGGCGTCATTTTTGAGCCTCGCCTCCCGCATTGCCATCAACAGCTGCCACAGGCTTCCGGGCCTTTCCTGTGTCGGTGAAAATTCGTATTCTTTTAGCTGTTCATTTGTCTTCGAAAAAGGAACCGCCTTTGCAAGCGCGAGGTTCTTCGCCTTTTCTTCCCCGGAAAGCTTCAGAAAATGTATGTTAAAGCTTCCGTCCAGAAAGCCGTCCTCATCCATATATCCGCCCGCGATCCGATCCATGCAGGTGCGGCTCGGTGTCATCCGTCTGGTCAGTTCCAGCATATCTTCCCTGTTGATCATTCTGAGTTCCCCATTCCTCAAAAAATTTCCGGTTGCTTCCAAAGTCTGTTTTGCCCAGCAATCCGTTCACCCGCGCCATTCATACGCGCCCGTCCGTTCACCCGCTTCCTGTAAAAAGCCACGAGTGTACTTGTAATCCATAGTGTACCAGAATCTCTTTTTTCTGACAACTTTTCTTGCTTTTTAAATGGGCTTATTATATGATGAAACTATCTTGATACAGGTCTGTTTTCCTGTACTGACACGGATTCTATTGAACGGAGGCTTCCTTATGAAAATGCACAAACATTTCGGGCTTGTTTTAACAGCCTGTCTGGTTCTGTCCCTGCTCTTTACACCGGCTTTTCTGCTTCCTGCGCAGGCAGCTAATACGGTTACCGTACAGGGCAAGGTCATGTCCGGCACCACCGGCAGCCTTTTGCTGCTGGATACCCCCCAGGGCAAAATGGAGATTAAGATCGATAATGCCACTGACACCACTGCCGGTAAAATCCTGCTGCCCGATCAGGCAATTTCCGTCACCGTTACCGGCGGCAGCGACGGCTATCTGCATGCAACTAAAATTTCCACCGGCAATCAGATCGGCAATGTCATTGTAGATACCAACAACACAGTTGACGTCACCGGAACCCTCAACAAAAATACAAAGGACAACGATCTGCATCTGGATACTCCTCAGGGTGAGATGATCATCCGGCTGGATCCTTCTACCGAGATGGGCAGCTGTGCCTTCCTTGTTTTAAACGGCAAATACCGCATTACCTGCGGACGCGGCTCTGACGCATATCTCCACGCTGTAAAAATCGCGGACGCTTCTTCTGCAGCCAATACCTCTGCATCTGTAAACGGCGATAACTCTGCTTATCCGTTCATAAACGGCACGGTAGATTCCAAAACGACCAACAACCTGCTCTATCTCTCCACTACCGGAGGCACGATGCAGTTTGTAATCGACAACAATGCAAACACCTTAAAGGGTCTGATGATGACAAGCGGACGTTCCCTGACCGTTTATTATTACCACGGCAATGATGGCTATCTACACGCCGTTACCACAGTCGGCGCAAGAAGCAGCTCCTCGGCTTCTGTCAATACCGCTTCCACGCTGACCGCCACCGGCACTGTAAACGGGAACTCAACCGAAAATATGCTTTTCCTCGATACACCTCAGGGACAGATGGAAATCAAGCTCGATTCCGTCAACGCAATCAACGGCTGCAGGGTTCTGGTCACCAACCAGCGCATTTCCGTTACCTGTGCGTCTGGCTCCGACGCCTATCTGCACGCGGTTACGATCACTGCAATACAATAGAATGCACGCTCTGCGAGCATTCTATTGTCATGAATAATAGATGTATTCTCTGCGAACCTTCTATTGTCAAACATAAACCGGCTGTACAATTCCGGGACACGCTATTTACAGCCTGTCCCGGTTTTCTTTTTATCGTACACAAAAATCCGTTTATGTGCCTCCAGAATGCTGTTTCTCTGCATCCTGCTTTCGTTTCCATGACCGCATTGCGACATTATTTTTATACATCCTAAGGAGGTTTTTCATGGACATAGAATTTTACAACAAACTGAATCAGGCTCTACATGGAGATGCGGGAAAAATTGACCGGGTTATGCGTTTCCGCTATCTCAACGAGTTCGTCAAACCCGGACAGATCCTGTTTGCAGGCTCCAGCCTGATGGAACAGTTTCCCATCCAGGAATTTGTCGCGGATTTCGACCTTCCGCTGACCATCTATAACCGCGGTGTCGGCGGCTTTACCACATCGGAAATGCTCGCCTGCATGCAGGACTGCGTTTATGCGCTCCGTCCCGCCTACATTTTTATCAATATCGGAACCAACGACTTAAACGATCCCGCCTGCACGCCAGACGTCCTGCGCAACCGCTACCGCACCATTCTTTCCGGCATCCGCGAACATCTCCCACAGGCAAAGCTGTTTCTCCTCGCCTATTATCCGGTCAATCCGGACATCGCCGACGCAGGCATGAAAGAAGTGTTAAAAGTCCGCAGCAATGACTGTATCTGCCGCGCCAACGAGATGGTAAAAGAGCTCGCCGCTGAGGTCGGTGCAGCCTACATAGACGCCAACGATGACATCAAGGATGAAAAGGGACAGTTGAAAGCAGAATATACTGTAGAGGGGATGCACATGTACGCAAACGGCTACAAAGCGGTGCTCGACCGACTGCTCCCGCACCTTTTAACGTTAAAGTAACAAAAATATACCGCAGAATGGAGATTTCAACCAATGTACACAAATACGACACAATATTTACGTTCTCTCGCATCCGATCTTGTCCATGGCTGCCGCCGCACAGCTGCAGACGGCACTGTGATTTATACCCCGGACGGCACTGCCAGCTATGACGGACTGTGGCTCCGCGATTTTTCCTATATGGTGGAATACGCAGGCTTCGCCATTCCGGATCAGGATATTGTAAACTGCATCCGCTATGCGGTCCGTCACCGCCGTGCCGACGGATGGATGCCAGACCGGGTGACGACAGACGGTCTGGCTGTTTACGCTGCCGGAATCGCTGCAGCTCCCGTCGGAGAAGCGAATCTCGACAATACGCCGTTTTTGATTTTCACCGTAGACAGCCTTTCCAGACGGATGGATCCGGAAACCTTCCTGCCTCTGTTTACCGAATGGGAGGCCGTTCTCGAGCAGGGACTGTTCCTGCTGCCCATCGACGAAAACGGTCTGGTCTACAATGACGTTCAGAAACCCCATTCTCCTTACGGCTTCACCGATACCATCGGCAAAACCGGCACGCTTTACATGGAATCCCTTCTCTATTGGCGCGCCTGCCGCATGATGGAACACATGTGCAAAACCTACGGTGTCGGAAATCCGGATCACTTCGCAGAAGCTGCCGAATCTGTCGAGCGCTCCCTTTCCCTGCTGTTTGATCCTGCTGCCGGCGCTTTTTATGCCGCAACAAAAGACTGCCATCAGTACGACATCTGGGGCATGGCGTACATGCTTTACATCGGCTTTCCCTGCTCTGCGGACGAAAAACAGGCGGTTCTCTCTTTTCTGGAAAAAAATTATGATGCCTGCGTCTACCGCGGTCAGGTTCGCCACCTCTTAAAAGGACAATACTGGGAGCGCCTGCTGATCGATGTCGAACCTGAGACCTACCAGAACGGTGCTTACTGGGCAACTGCCTCCGGCTGGATGATCTGGTGTCTTGCACAGCAAAATCCCGCTCTCGCCGTCCGCGCCTTAGAAGATGTGGTTTCCTGTTTCAAAACCGACGGCTCCTTCGAGTGCATAAACGAAGGCTATGAAAAGCTGCCTCTTTTCGTCGTCAGCGCAACTAACGTCTGCGGAGGCTTCGAACGCACGATTTCGGATTTCCCTGAATTTGGTGCCGGAAAGATTGACTAAGCCTGCCGCACCAGCCTTTCAAAAACCTGGCCATCCTGCAAAACGTTTTTTTATCCTACAGAAGCCGGATTTTCTTTGCGATAAAAAAGCTGTCCTGTGATCCGCTTTTCATCACAGGACAGCTTTTCTTTTTTTATTCATGACAATAGAATGCTCGCAGAGCGTGCATTCTATTGTTGTGCCTCACAAGATTGCCAGGGACAAACGCGGCGTTTCAAATAAGTATTCGAAAACATAACAGCATGCTCCCAATGCATAGTCATCCTCTAAAAGCTGTGCCTCTCTCAGCTCCAGCTTCGTTTCCATCTCGTTGATGTGATATTTTTTTATGGTTTCTTCCATGATATTCCAATATGTTGTCCCCTTTAACGGCTCACAGCTTGCAATCAGCACCATTTTGGGTTCCAGTATCTTGATCAGGTTCGAAATCGTGATTCCGAGATAAAAAGCAGCATCCTTTAAAATTTTCTGGCTGACTGCATCCCCATTTCGGGACAGCTTCATAAAATCCCGCATTGTATAATACGACTCGTTTTCACTATTTGTCAGTTCCTGATACCTGCGATTCAATGCCAGTTCTCCTGCATAAGCATCCAGACACCCGCGATTGCCGCAGACACACATCGGACCTTCTGCATTCAATACAGTATGCCCGATATAACCGGCATTGCCCTGTACCCCATCCATCAGTTTATTCTGATACATGTATGCACTGCCTATGCCGGAACGGATTCCAATATAAACAAAATCCGAATTGTCCTCCCGCATATACTTCTTCTTTTCTACAAGCGCCAGTAAATGCACGTCATTATTTACATAAACCGGAAGATGAAATTTTTCCTGCAGAATCCGCTGCAATTCAACATGCTCCCAGCCCCGGATTCTCGTGATGTGCAGGGATCTGCCTTCTGTCTTTCGAATCGTTCCGCAAATCCCGACACCGATCCCGACGATCCTGGGCCGCACAAAGGAAAATTCTTCCAGCAGATGCTCAAGCTCCCTGAGCATCCGCGCCAAAACCTCTTCTGCCTGCGTATCTATCTTAAACAGGATTTTCCGTCTGCCAACAATTTCCCGTTTCGCATTTGCAAGCGCGATCCGGATTGTCGGAAATTCAAAATCAATTCCAATCGCATACGCAGAATCTCCATTTATGCACAGCAACTGCGGAGGCCGTCCTCCTGTCGATTCCCGAAAACCGCCGTTTACTACAATTCCTTCTTCTTTAAAAGAATTGATGATCTCCAGGATCGTAGGACGACTCAGCAGTGTCTTTTCCGCAATTTTTTCCAGCGTAACAGGCTCAAAGGCCTGTATGCACTGCATTACCAGATATTTGTTCGCTTCTTTGATCACTTTCGTTGTATTTTTTTTCATTCGCTGGTTGGTCCCCCCGTTTTTGTCACTCTTAAACCAGTATTATTGTAACATTATTTTTTCCGCACTTCCACAACTATATCAGCAAACCAAACGAAAAATATTCTAAATTCGTTCATATTTTCTGGACAATGCAGTGTCTGACATTTGGGGGAACCACATGACATTTTATTTCTGTTTCAATATTCAGTGCTTTGCAGGATAGCGCATCGGCACGAGTCTGGCTTTCATCAGCGCAAATACGATACTCGGAACCAAAACAAGCTGAATCACCAGACCGGGCAGACAGGTTACAAAATATCCGGTTGCCCATGCTGCCAGGGAATAGCTTCCCGGCGAAAAAATCAGCGCTCTAAAGAGACCGGCGATCACACGACCGATCACCAAACCGCCTACAAGGCTGATGTACAGATCCGCATAAATTTTTCCGGTGCGCACAAATTTCATAAACAGACCGCAGAGCAGACCATACGCGCCAAGCTCCACCATCATACAAGGCAGATAACCCATCGCAGGCATACCGGTCAGCAGGCTGGATAACAGCGGACCTGCCAGGCCGCACAGCAGACCATAAGGCCAGCCCACCAGCAGACCGCACAGCAGTACCGGAATATGCATCGGACAAAAAATCGCCCCTGCATTCTGAATGGAATGGAACGCCATCGGCAGCACCACACACAGCGCAATACATACAGCCGTAATCATTGCGCGTTTTACCTGAGACATTTGAGACATAACATTTCTCCTCCTTGAAAAAAATATCTATTACACACGACGCAGTCCCTCATCTTTTTTCAGACCGCGCTGCGGTAATTTTTCATTTCGATTTCATCCCTCTGATTTGCATTTCATCATGGGATTTTTCATGCATTTTTTTCTATTTTTGCAAGAATACCTGCATAATCAAAAAAATCGCACTCGCGGCAATCGCTACATTCCCGTTGCGGTTTGGCAGTGATTTTTTCTTCTTTGTTCGCCGCCCCGGTCCGCGATAACCTCTCGCCTCCATCGCACACGCCAGTTCATCCGCCCGACGAAACGCTGCCAGAAACACCGGAATGACCAACGGCAGAAAGCTCGCCGCACGCTCTGTCAGCTTTTTGCTTTCAAACCGAGCCCCTCGTGCAGTCTGCGCCATCCGGATTGTCTCCGCTTCCTCTCCCAGCACCGGGATAAACTGCATTGCAACCCCAAGAATCATCGCGATTTCTTCCGTCGGAACACCGACCTTCGAAAGCGGTGAAAGCAGCTCCTCCAGCCCATGCGTGATTTCCATCGGCTCTGTCGTGATCGTCAGCACCATGCAGAAAACTAAAATCAATATCAGGTGAACGACCACCATCGCCCCCTGCCGGATTCCCTCCCGGCTTAGCCGGAAAATCCACCAGCTCCAGATGCAATGCTCCCCGCTGTAAAAAAACGCATTCATCAAAAAGATCACTGCTAAAAACCGACACATTCCTTTTTGTTGTTTTATCTGCTCCCGCAGGGATATCCCTGCCAGATACGATACCGTCAGCGCCGCTGCCGCCGCGGCGATACAGCCAATCAGCCCTTTGGACACGATCACCGCTGCAATCACCAGGCACAGCCCCAGCAGCTTTCCCTTCGCATCCGCCCGATGAAAAAATGTATTCCCGGGGCGATACTGCCCCATCGGCATCTGCATCATCTGTTTTCTCCTTTTTCCCCAGTCAACGCACCGATAATCTCGTCCCGCAGCGCCTCATAAGTAACGGGAAGCCCGCTGCCCGGCAGCACACCGTTTGCCCGCAAAAGCTCCGCGGTCTGCGCTGCTTCGCTGCCGAGCAGTCCGATCGTCCGAAGCGCCCTGCTGTCTCCCAATACCTCCTGACAGCTTCCATCCATTACAATTTTGCCCTGCTTCATTCCAATGATCCGTGCAGCATGCTGTGCCAGTGCGTCTACATTGTGGGACACCATTACAACTGATACGCCCTGCCCTGTCAGTCCTTCCAGAAATTCCAGAAACATCTCCCGCGCCATCGGATCCAGTCCGGCAAGCGGCTCATCCAGCATCAGAAGCTCCGGCTTTGTCGCCAGAACACCGGCGATCGCCACTCTGCGCTTTTCTCCGCCGGATAAAGAAAGCGGCGACTGATCTTTGATTTCTTCATAGGAAAATCCCATCTGCTCCAGCGCCCATCTGACGCGTTCCTGTTTTTCCTCCCGGCTAGGTCTGCTGTATTTCAGTCCGAAGCCCACATCCTTCTCCACGGTTTGTGCAAAAAGCTGATATTCCGGATACTGAAATACCATTCCTACTTTTCTGCGCAGAACTGCCCGATCGAATCGTCTGGAAAAAATATTTTCCCCGTCCAGCAGAATTTCTCCGTCCTGCACCTCCAACAGTCCAGCCATCGCCTTTAACAGCGTGGTTTTTCCGCAGCCGGTGCACCCGACGATCCCGACAAACTCCCCTGCCCCGATTTGCAGGCTGACCTGATCCAGCACCCAGGCTGCCCCATATCCAACTGTTAATTTTCTGACTTCCATCTGCATAGCGCTTCTGCCAGCTCCTCTTTCGTCAGCGGGCATCGGTTCAGTTCAATTCCCGCCAGTTTTAAATCTTCATACATCCGAACTGCCATGGGCGGTACAATTCCCACCTGTATCAACAGTCTGCTGTCCGTCAGAATTTCCCGCACACTCCCCTGTGCAAGGACGGTATTCGGATTCTTCTGTCCATTGGGACATCCCATCAAAATCACCTGATCTGCCAACACAGCCTCTTCCACATCATGGGTGATCATAACAACTGTTTTTCCACAATCGCGCAGCTTTTTCATCTCTGCCAGTACTTCCCGGCGTCCTTTCGGGTCCAGCATGGAAGTTGCCTCGTCAAAGATCAGGATCTCCGGGTTCAACGCCAGCACCCCCGCCAGTGCCGCCCGCTGTTTCTGCCCACCGGACAAGCTCGACGGAGAACGCTTTTCATACCCTTCCAGCCCGACCAGTTCCAGCGCAGCTTTCACTTTCGATGTAACCTCCCGTTCCGGAACCTGAGCGTTTTCCAGACCAAAAGCGATATCCTCTTCCAACACAGAAGAAACAAACTGATTATCCGGATTCTGGAATACCATGCCGCATATCTTGCACAGTTCCCATTTATTTGCATGATTTCCTGCATTTATACCGTTTACAGAAAGATTACCGTTCTGAAGCGGCAGCAATCCATTCATCAGACGCACAAGCGTGGACTTTCCGCAGCCGTTGCATCCAAGGATCGCCGTCCATTCGCCCTCTTTCAGCTCTATATTCGCTTGTTCAAATACCGGAATGCTCTCCCCGTCCCAGAAATAGGAAAATCCCAGTCTACTCCCCTTTATCATCACTTTATTCCTGTCTGCAATCTATTCTGATGTCAAAAACTGCCGTACCGCCGCTGCACCGGTTTCGTTCAACTGCACCTGCTCTATCGTCGAAATTTCGCACAACAAAAGGGAACCTGTCTTTTTGAAAGACAAATTCCCTTCCTGGCAATTCTTTTCTTCATGATCCGGATCGTCCTGTGACCACCATGGTTTATCCTTATTCTGATAAGGATCATCACGATAATTGTTACGATCGTTTCCGTCTTTCTGCCGCTCGGCTCCCTTCGGAGAGACTTACCTGTCTTCTTCAAAAGACACCGGCAGATTTTCCGGCTGTATTACTTTCTTACAGCAAATTTTGTTTACCTGATATCGTTAGTATTGTAACAAATTTCATTCCAAAAGGCAAAGACTTTTTGCCTGCAAATCTTTCTGCGAATGTTCCCTTTGTTTAATTTTTAACTTTCGCTTTTTATCTTGAACCATTTCAATTTTATGTTATAATTCAATTCAACAGTATCCGGTTTTTATGGATCATTCCGTATTCTGTTTTTTGAACTTTTATTCAATTTAAATTGCTTTTTATTTTTAAACTTATATTCATAATTTGAACTCTATGTTCAAGCATCATTCATGACAATAGAATGCTCGCAGAGCGTGCATTCTATTGTTTGTAGGAAAGGAGCCTTCTATGTCAAACATAGCCTATGAACTTTTTGCATCCCGTTTAAAGGAATCCATGAATCAGCAGCAAATGAAACCGATTGATCTTTTACATCTCGCGGAAGAACAGAATTTAAAGCTCGGCAAAAGCCACATCAGCCAGTATGTCAACGGCAAAACCATGCCCCGCGCTGAGATCCTGCAGTTTCTTGCAGATGCCCTCCAGGTCGATGCAGACTGGCTGGCAGGGCGCACCGGTTCTGCACAGGATTTCAGTTCAGAAAAATTGAACTCAGGCGGTACGAAGCTTTCGAGCGAGTTCAATTTTTGTCCTCATCCAGACACGGTCAACGGTTCCTCCGCCGCAGGTTCAGTTCAATCTTCTGCATTCTCCAAACGTTCCGATTCGGTTCAGAAGAAATCTTCTTCCCGTCAGGACGGTTCAGACTTTTCCGTTCCGTCTGCTTCCCAGCCGACGCTGTTTAAAAAGTCTTCCAAATTGAACAATGTTCTTTACGATGTCCGCGGTCCGGTTGTCGATGAAGCGGAACGGATGGAATCCTCCGGCGTTCAGATTTTAAAATTGAACATCGGCAATCCCGCCCCCTTCGGCTTCCGCACTCCCGATGAAGTCATTTACGACATGCGCCAGCAGCTGACGGAATGCGAAGGCTATTCTCCCGCTAAGGGACTGTTTGCAGCCCGCAAAGCAATCATGCAGTATGCACAGCTAAAAAATATCCCCAACGTCACCATCGAGGATATCTACACGGGAAACGGTGTCAGCGAGCTGATCAATTTAAGCATGTCCGCCCTGCTGGACGACGGGGATGAAATCCTGATCCCTTCCCCCGACTACCCGCTCTGGACTGCCTGCGCAACGCTTGCAGGCGGCAAAGCCGTCCATTATCTCTGCGACGAGCAGGCAGACTGGTATCCTGACCTTGCCGACATTCGAAAAAAGATCACGCGCCACACGAAAGCGATCGTCATCATCAATCCCAACAATCCGACCGGCGCGCTTTATCCGAAGGAAGTTCTGGAAGGAATCGTGGAAATCGCGCGTCAGCACCATCTGATCATCTTTTCCGATGAAATTTATGACCGACTGGTCATGGACGGCGGCGAGCATATTTCCATCGCATCCCTGGCTCCCGATCTGTTCTGTGTCACCTTCAGCGGTCTGTCCAAGTCCCACATGATCGCAGGCTTTCGAATTGGCTGGATGATTTTAAGCGGCAACAAAGCCATCGCGCAGGACTATATCGAAGGCATCCGCATGCTCTCTAATATGCGCCTGTGCTCCAATGTTCCCGCGCAGTCCATCGTCCAGACTGCCCTCGGCGGCTACCAGAGCGTCAGCAATTATTTAACGCCCGGCGGACGGATTTATGAGCAGCGCGAGTGCATTTATCAGGCATTAAAGGACATTCCCGGACTAAGCGTTGTAAAACCGAAAGCAGCTTTTTACATGTTCCCGAAGCTCGACGTCAAAAAGTTCCATATCACCAACGACGAACAGTTTGCCCTCGATCTTCTGCGCGACAAAAAAATCCTGCTCATCCATGGCGGAGGCTTCCACTGGGAGCAGCCTGACCACTTCCGGGTCGTATATCTGCCCCGGATCGAGGTACTCAAGGAATCTGCGGACAAAATTGCGGACTTCTTAAGCTACTACCAGCAGAACCGATGCTGAAAAAAACCAGCCCTGCGGCACAGGAGCTTCCTGTCAGAACCTCCCGCCGTAGGGCTGGTTTTTCTCTTTCTCAGAACTTCAAACTGCGCTTTGAACATCACCTTGGTCCGATCTGCCCGAAAGCAGCTTTTTTCGCATATAAAGGTATCCCGGAATCAGCACAAGATCGGCGCCCATCCATGCCAGCACCTCTGCGAATAAAATTCCATTTTCTCCAAAAAGCACTGGTAAAATCAGCGTCGCACCGGTTCTCATGATAAATTCAAAAATTCCGGATACAAGCGGAATCACGGTATTTCCCATTCCCTGGATCACGCTGCGGACGATATGTAAAATATACAGTACCCATAAGAAGCTGCTCATAATCCGCAAAAAGCGCCATGCAACCACCGCAGCCTGACTGCCCTGGGCTGCATCTGAAGAGATGAAAAGTCCCAGAATATTTCGTCCGAACAGAAACATCAGTCCGGTAATGACAAAGGAAGTCAGCACACCGATCAAAACACCGATTCTGGTTCCCTCCTTGATCCTGTCTGTTTTTCCCGCACCGAGGTTCTGACCCGTGTAGGTAACCATTGCAAAGCCATAGGAGGTCGCTGCCACCTCAAGGATACCATAAAGCTTGCACGTCGCCGTGTAGCCTGCGATAAATGCAACGCCGAAGCTGTTTACCACAGTCTGCACGATCATGCCTCCAATGGCGATCACAAGGTTCTGAAATGCCATCGGTAGTCCAAGATAGATCAGTTTCCCGCAAAGTCCGGCATGAAGTCTCCATTTGGCGGCCTTCCTTTTTTCTGCAAGCACCTCGATCCGGCACAGCTTCCACAGACAATATGCAGAAGCAAGGGTCTGGGCGATCACGGTTGCAAGCGCTGCACCCTTTACGCCCCAGCCAAGCTCCAGGATAAAATATAAATCCAGCGCAATATTAAACAGCGCTGCGATAACACATGCTGTCAGAGGTGTTTTACTGTCTCCAAACGCCCGCAGCATAGCCGCAGTAAAATTATAGAGCATCATCAGCGGAATACCGCCAAAGAGCACATACAAATAGTCCAGACAGATCGGGCGAATATCAACAGGAACCTGTAAAATCCCGACCAAACCAGGTAATCCGATCAGAATACCAACGGTAAATAAAATCGCCGCCACTACTGCCAGAAAGGACGCATGAAAAATGGTTTCCTGAAGCGCCTCCTCTTTTTTGGCACCAAACTGCTGGGAAACAAGGATGCCAAAGCCCTGGGTGATTCCCTGAATGGTCCCCAGAACCAGCCAGTTTATCGACTCTACAGTGCCGAGTGCTGCCAACGCATCCACTCCAAGTATTTTTCCCACAATGGCCGTATCAGCCACCGTATAAAACTGTTGAAATACATTTCCCAACATCAACGGCAATGCAAAGCTTAAGATCAGCATCGCCATATTTCCCTGCGTCATATCCATAACACCGGATTTGCCTTTTGTTTTCATCCTGTTTTCTACCCTTCTTTTCTATTTCACAATTTTCTGTGATATCCCACAGTACTTTCCACACTTCCCATATTGACTTTTTTCCGCCATTCATTTTATGATGAAGAAAAAAATTGGAGGATTTCCATATGCAGCTTACAATTAAGCATCCTTTTCTCTGTCTTCCGGTTGTATCCCACCCGAAAGATACTAGGGTCCTGAAACTTTTTGACGGCGAAAAGCTTCTTTTATGTGTTTATTTTCCTTTCGGAGAAGCCGCTGCAGACAACGGAACCTATTCCTACGAATATCTTTCCCCTCTGCCGGTTTCTGAATGGATGGGACGCACGCTGACCCTGTCTGCAGAGTTTCCTGCAGGTTTTGAAGACGCAGTTACTCAGACTGACGATCTTCCTGTCTCCAGCGAAGTGCATCCGGCTGTCCACTTTACAGCCAACGCAGGCTGGATCAACGATCCAAATGGTCTTGTTTACGACAATGGAACCTATCACTTATATTATCAGCACAATCCCTTCGGTGTCAATTGGAACAATATGAGCTGGGGACATGCCACCAGTACCGACCTGCTCCACTGGACACGGCTTCCTGTTGCCATGCTTCCGGATGAAGAGGGAACCATCTTCTCCGGCTGCGGTCTGACAAACGAGCACAGGGATGAAATTCAGGCAGCTGCTGACAGCAACCTCTATCGAAGCCTTCCCAAGGATGCACTCCTGTTCTTCTATACCGCAGCCGGCGGCAGCCATGACAGCGCCTGCAGCGAGGGAAAAGACTACACCCAGCACACAGCATACAGCACCGATCATGGTCTCACTCTGCAGAAGCTTCCGGGAGCAGTTGTTCCGTTTCTCAAAACAGACAACCGTGACCCCAAGGTTTACTGGCACGAAAAATCCAAAGCATTTATCATGTCCCTTTACTTAAAAGGCACGGAATATGCCATCCTTCGTTCCACAGATATGCTCCACTGGGAGATCACTCAGCAACTGACTTTTGAAACTGCCAACGAATGTCCCGATCTGCGCCCGATTTCTACGCCGGACGGCACTGAAAAATGGATTTTCTATACTGCTTCCAGTGAATACTTTATCGGCGATTTTGACGGCTTCCGCTTTACCAACTACAGCGCCGGCAAACGTGCTTCCTATACAGAACTCGCTTATGCCGGACAAACCTATAATAACGCACCTGACCGCATCGTACTGATTCAGTGGCTGCGCACCCAGAATCCGGAACGTCTCTATACCGGCATGCTGACGTTGCCCCGTGAACTTGAGCTGATCAAGCAGGATGGTGAATGGATTCTTGCACAGCATCCTGTTCATGAATGGTTTGATGCAAAAAAAGCAGCGAACACACTCTTCCACGCAGCTGACACCACATCCTGCCAGGCAGAGCTGACTTCTCCTGCAGCAGTTGGCATTGACGTATCCCTTGGCAGCACCGGCAAAGTTTCCTTCTCCATTTTAGGAAATGTCTGCGCCTATGATGCAGCAACCGGTATCTTTACATGTGCAGATAAAGCCACCCAGCTTCCTGCCGGCTTAACAGAGCTTCATCTGATTGCTGACCGCGGCATTCTGGAGCTTTCTGCTAAACAGGATACCGTCATTGCCTACTGGGAGTTGCCTGATGACCGTACCTGCGGAACCATTACTGTCAATGCTGACACACCGATCTGTGCAGAAGCATGGACGGTTCGGTAAAAGCAGCTTGTATGAATTACAGGCATTTTCATAACAGATATCATTAATATAAAAAGCCGTCCGAATTGAGGTGACCCCAAAAAGTTAGACTTTTATTGCGTAACAGATTTTGTCTGTTACGCATTTTTTATGCAGCCAAGAGGCTAAGCCTGTATTGAACAGGACTCATCCATCCTAGTTTCTCTTTAATTCTTTGCTCATTATAATATTTTATATATCGTTCTATTTCAGATTTCAATTCTTCAAAACTATAATATACAACACCATAGTAGATTTCTTGCTTGAGTAACCCAAAGAAATTCTCCATGACCGAATTATCATGGCAATTCCCTTTTCTCGACATACTTTGAAAGATACGTTCCTCTTTTAATCGTCGTGAATAGGCTTTCATTTGATAAGCCCATCCTTGATCTGAATGAAACGTTCTTCGATATGGACAATCAGATGTTATTTTGATTGCCTTTTCTAAAGCTACCAGTACATTTTCAGCAGAAGGATGCTTATCAATCCCAAAACTTAGTATTTCTCCATTGCACATATCCATAAATGGATCGAGATATAATTTGTGCATTGTCATGTGCCCCTTAGAATCCACCTCATAGTATTTAAATTCTGTTGTATCTGTTGTGATTTTCTGACGAGGTATATGCGTGTTAAATCGTCTACGAATTCTGTTAGGTGCTATAGTTCCTACCTTTCCCTTGTAAGAACTATATTTACGGCTCTTTCGTGTAAATGAAGTGACCTGTAGACCAAGCTTCTGCATAATTCTTTGAACCTTTTTCTTGTTAACAACAATGTTTTGGTTTCGAAGTTCTCCCAGTATACGACGGTAGCCATAGTCCTTATGAGATTTCCTAATTTCAAGAATTCTTTCTTCGAGTTCCTTGTCAGGATTTTCTCTATCAAATCTTTTTTGCCAGTACATATATGTTGCTTTAGGCATGCCTGTGTATGAGAGAAGGTCTTTTAATTTGAATTGTCTTCGGAGACTACTGATGATTCGAGCCGTTCTCTCATTTTGGCGTCGTCCTCTAAACGCAGTCTCCTCAGTTCTTTTAAAAAGGCATTCTCTATTCTTAGCTTAAGAAGTTCATCTTCTAATTCTTTCATATGTTCAGCACTTGTATTAGGGGTATTCTCTTTAACATTCTGAGAAATTTTGTTGCAAACAGAATTATCCAAAGTTTTTTTCCGACCTTTCTTCCGAGGCCTTAACCCGTCGGGGCCAGCTACTCTGAATGCTTCAACCCATCTACTAATCATAGTATAATTGGTGATTCCATTTGCTAATGCCAGTTCCTCATATGAGACCTCGTTTGATAAATAAGATTCTACCATATGAAGCTTGAATTCAAAAGAATAATTATTCTTCTGTCTACTTCTTTTTAAGCCTTCCTCACCAAACTCATTATAATTATGAATCCATTGTTGAATCTGTCTAGCACTTTTAACATTATATTTTTTTGCTAGTACTTTTGAACCAACACCTAAACTTAGGTGCTCTAGAACAATTTTTTTCTTAAGCTCAAAGTTATATTTTGCCATAAGAAAACCGACCTCCAATAGTTAGATTTTTTGGTCTAACTTCTGGGGGTCGGTTCACAGAATGGTTCGCTCTTTTTTGTTCATGACAATAGAATGCTCGCAGAGCGTGCATTCTATTGTTTGCTGTCCACTACGTTCCAAAATCAGTCAGAGTTTACTTCATCACCATCTCTGCATCTGCAGGAAGCTCAAACGGCAGTTTTCCGGGCTTTTGCTGATACCAGAACGCCACAGAGGTATAATCATCGTATCTCGGTCCTGTCCAGCCAAGGTTGTCCATTGTCATCTTAAAATTCTTCGAAAAATAAACCGGATCTTTTACATGGAAGCGGTAAAGTAAAAAACGCTGCTGCTGGTTGTAAAACTCTTCGTTATCGCCAAGAATCGCATATAATCCGGTATACAATCCGGAGAAGGTCTGATATTTGTTCAAAATAATATCATTTCCGAACCCGTAAGATCCGCAGAAATAATCCTCCGTACCGGTATAATTCATGGAAGGGTATTTCGCACCATCAATATACATCTTGATCTCGCCTTCTACCCAGCAGGTGTTGTTGCCATTCATGCCGGAGGAAAAACATACACCGGCAAACATTCCGGGACCCTCAACGTTGTCCAGCACAGTATAGGAACGTCCTTTCTGCACCGGATGCTCCTGTCTGTAAACTGCATGGAAATATCCGCTGTCCTCCGGAATTTCCCCGTGCCAGCCGGAAATCATATAAAACAGCGTCTGCTTCTGCTCTCCTCTATTTTCCATTGTAATTTTACAATGCTTGTAAAAAGGCATCTCCCAGTAGCTGTTATAGCCGCGTCCCGGTGCAGTCAGCATCGTCGCAGCGTTCAATACAACATACTTTCCATCCCTGTCCTTGAAATTCTCATCATAAGCACATCCGAAAAATGCGGAAATCGGTGCTTCTACCGAAGGGAACTCCTCATTATCCCAATAGATTCTCATCACAAAGGAATGTCCCACATAGCCGGTAAACCAGATATGCGTAATCATACCCGGTCCGTCGGTATCGCATAAAACAACCGTTTCTCCCGGCTCAATGTCGATACAGGGACGCAATTTTTCGCAGTCCTTTGCATGCGTGCCGCCTTCTCTGGTTCCTGTTGGATTCTCTGCGGAAAACCCAAAACTCTCTCTCTGCCTGATCTGAAAAAGTGATGTCTCCATATCAAAATCTCCCTTTCGCTGCTCTTTTGTATTCCTTTTCCGTTTTACAGCTTATGCTTATTATATCCGATTTGCTCTTATCTGAAAAGGGATAACTTGCATTTCAAAATCGAAAATTTACAGGAAAACAGCAAAATCTATCGTTTTAAAAAGGACACAGAAAACTCCTTTGCAAAACACCTCCGGACGAGTTATACTGAAAGAAAAACGGGAGTGTCATACATGGACCAGAATGAATCCAAAATGCAGATTGCAGTACTGATCGATTCAGAAAACGTCAGTTCCAGATATGCATCTATCATTTTTAATGAAATCGAAACCTACGGCTTTGCCACTTATCGCCGCATCTACGGTAACTGGACAAAAAATAACGGCTGGAGTGAAAATATTCTTCTGGAGAATTCCATCACACCGATTCAGCAGTTTAACTATACCTCGGGCAAAAATTCTTCCGACATGACGATGGTCATCGACGCGATGGACATCCTCTATTCCGGCAATGTAGACGGTTTCTGTCTCGTCACCAGCGACAGCGATTTTACCCGGCTCGCCATGCGCCTGCGGGAAGCCAATATGTACGTGATTGGTATGGGAGAATCCAAAACCCCTGCCGCCCTCACAAAAGCGTGCAACAAATTCATCCATCTGAATCTGATTTTTGAAGCAAGTGTTACCCTTTCCGAAAGTCAGACCGCCGAACTGCATGAAGACTTTTCCTCCGACCGCAGCGTCAAAGCGAATGCAGTCACCCCGATCGCTGATATCGAAGAAGCCATCATTTCTGTCATCAACGATAATGAAAACAAAGGGAAACTCACCTATATGGGAGAAATCGGCAGCCGTTTAAACAGCAAATTCACCGATTTCGATGTCCGCAACTACGGATATACCAAGCTCTTAACATTTATTCAGGACAAATGCGCCAAGCTCGAGCTGGTGAAAGAAAATTCCTCTTATTATGTGAAAGTCCGCGAAATAAACAATGTTTCCGAAATGCAGAAGGAAGTAACGGATCTCATTGAGAAAAGCGGCGGCAGTGTGGATAATCTCTCTGTCATCTACGACTGCCTGAAAAAGAAGCATCCGGACTTTGACCTAAAGGATTACGGCTACAGCCGCCTGTCCAGCTTCTTACGCAGCATGGGCAATATTTCCGTCCGTGGAAACGCTGTTACCCTAAAGGATGCAGCAAAGCAAAAGACTCGAAAAAAAACAAAACAATAGAATGCACGTTTCGCGAATCTTCTATTGTCATGAACTATGAGAAACACGCTCCGCGAGTTTCTCAAGTTATCGCGGCAGTCGCCAAGGTCTCGTGCAAGCACGGACTTTGGCTCGTTGCACGCGTAAATAAAAACGTCCGGCAAAATGCCTTGGGAATTTTCCCATCTGCATTCTACCGGACGTTTTTCAGATCGTCTCAGGCTTCTTGAACGGATTCTGCGATCCGCTCTCTAATATAACTTTCCAGGAAATCCGCCGTCTTTTCAATCCCCATCCGGCTGCTGTTGATGCTCAGATCATAATTACGGGAATCTCCCCATTTTCCCTTTACGTAATAGTTGTGGTACATCTTACGCTGGCGATCCTGCTTTTCGATCATATTCTTCGCTTCTTTCTCCGTCAGGTTGTGAAGCTTCATAATACGCGCAGTCTTGACAGGAATATCACCCAGCACGAAAATCGTGATCAATCCCGGGGTTCCTGCAAGTTTTGTCTCCGAACAGCGTCCTACAACGACAAAGGATTCTCCTTCATCTGCTTTTTTCTTCAGATACTCGAACTGCATCTGCGCGATATTTTCTTCTGCAGAGGTCGAATACTCCCTTACCCTTCTGGAAAACAGGATGTTTCTGGGCACTTCATCATAACGGTGCAGCGTTTTGGCGTCTACGTTTCTCTCCTGCGCAATAGATTCCAGAATATTGCTGTCGTACAAAGGCAGATCAAACCTTTTTGCCAGAGTCTCCGCAATCACATGACCGCCGCTTCCAAATTCCCGTCCTACAGAAATAATCAGCTGTTTCTTCATACACATACCCCTCCGTTACCCCTTATATTTTTCGTTTCGGAGAATTCAGTTTTGCCGCAGGCAAAAAACTCCCTCCGGCAAAACAGGATTCTGCTTTTAGAAATATCTCAGGAAAATGCAAACCATCGAAATCGAAATGACAATGATCGTCGCAGGTGCCGCATATTTACAGTAATATCCCCATCCAATCGGATAGCCTTGCTTAGTCGCGACGGAAATTCCAACAACGTTTGCAGATGCGCCAATCGGTGTTGCGCTGCCGCCGATATCGGTTCCCATGGAAAGTGTCCACGCCAGCGTACTCAAATCTATGCCCTGCAACGCCGACAGCGTCTGGATGACCGGAATCATCGTCGCTGCAAACGGAATATTGTCAACAAATGCACTTGCAATTGCGGATATCCAGAGAATAATCGCGCACATCAGCATGCCGTTGGAGCCGCTCAATTTACTGATCAGACCGGCGATTTCTTCCAGTACGCCCGTCTGCTCCAATCCTCCGACTACAACAAACAGACCAATAAAGAATAAAAGCGTCTTATAGTCTACTTTGGAAAGCAGCTCTTTTGCATCCTTATACTGTGTCACAAGTGTCAAAATCGCAATAAACGTACCGATAAACGCAACGGTCAGCCCCGTCTGCGCATGGGTTACCAAAAGGACAACTGCCAGCAGGAAAATGACACAGCTCTTTGCAAACTCACCTTTATCTGTAATCGCTTCCTTCGGATCGGGATAAGAAGTAATCTGAACCGCTGCACCCTGTCCGGCCAGTTCCTTATGGAAGCATAAGTAAAAATAAATCACGATGACAATAAGCGATATCAGAGCGATAAAGCCGGTGTTGGAAATAAATTCACCGAAGGTATATCCCAGGGATGTGCCGATGATAATGTTGGGCGGGTCTCCACACATCGTTGCCGAACCGCCAAGGTTCGCACAGAAAATTTCCGACAGAATAATCGGAACCGGATTACACTTGAGCGTCTGCGCCAGCTCCAGTGTAACTGCCGCCAAAAACAGGATGACCGTAATACTGTCGATGAACATCGCCAGTACAAAAGACATCAGCATAAACGTGATAAATACCGGAATCGTGCGATATTTTACCAGCTTTGCGATCTCCAGACAGAGCCAGCGGAAAAATCCTGCCTTTCCCATTCCCTCTACCATGATCATCATACCTAAAATGAAAATGATGGTAGACCAGTTAATTCCGGACGAAGATGCCTCTCCTTCCGCTGCCGTGTACCAGAAGCTTGCCTGAAAGATGCTTTTCACATTCAGCGTTTCCACAATCGCATCCTTACTGTGCATGCCCAGTCCAAGCACCAGTACGATCATCAAAAGTCCACAGCCAAGGGACACATACTGCCGCTCGATTTTGTCCATGACAATCAGGACAAACATCACTACGAAAATCAGAACTGCCAATATATGCGGTGCCATTTTCGTTCCCTCCTCTCATATTCTCTTTTGACATTATAATGCATTTTTCGAGGAAGCATAATTGATACTTTGCACAATAAATTCAATCAAAATTCAGCATCTTTCCAGTTCTCTTAACATTCTTCTGGACAATTTGACATAGCACGTCAACTCTGCATAAACCCTTCTCCGCTTCCAGAGCATGAACTGCCGTCCCTTTCCCTTCACTCCATCGGAACTGCAATCCCGATCAGCGTGTCCTCCGCCAACTGATAGGCAATCTCCTCTTCCCAGTTTAAATCAGCTGTTTTTTGTGAAAAGTGAAGCTTTAACATCGCCTGATCTTTTGGCGCAGAACCGGCGTTTTTCAATGCCGCCAAAAACAGCTGATATTCCGGATCCGTAATCAGGTACAGCTCTGTCATCTCCCCTGCGGTTTCGCCATAAAAATACCAGTTCTCAAATTCACAGTGCGGATTGAAAAAAACAAACGCATTGTCCGCCTGATAAAAACCGTGCCTGTCCTTTGCAGAAACTTTTTTCGCAGGCAGATTGTTAAAATCTTCTTCCGTATTTTGTGGGGAACCTGCATCTGTGCTGCCTGCTGCAGTCCCGTCAGATTCTGCCCAGGGGATATCGTTCCCACCCATAAGCTCCGGGACCAGGTCTTTCGCAGCCTCATACAAACGTCCAAAACGTTCCAGTTCCCTGCACAGCGGCAGCAACTCCTCGCCAAGCTCTGTCAAACGGAAACGAACATCGTCTGTCCGATGGGCTCTCTCCTGAAGCATCCCGAATACATCGGTATCCGACAGGTCTTCCGTTCCTCCCGGCTTTCCGTCTGCGGACACAACGATTGCCGCCGTGCCCTCTTTTTCTGCGGACACCAGCCCGACAGCCTGCAGCACACAAAGCTCTGTCCCCACGCCCTGCTCGTCTTCGTCCATATATCCCGCCAACTGTTTTTCGGACATCGGCTCTTTTTTTAATAAAAATACGATCTGCAGGCGGCTGCCGCTCAAAAGCTTCGCCGCCTGCAAACCGGACTTCCATACGTTTTCTGTATTCATCCTGTAAGGCTTACCTCATCTGTATTTCTATCTCCGGCTGCGGTACGTCCAGACAGGAAAATCCGATTTGTACCTTGAACAGGTCGCCGTCCAGATAGATTTCAAACGTTCCCTTCTGCAGCGTCGTCAGGTTCTGTGCAATCGACAGTCCCAGTCCGCTGCCCTCCGTACTTCTGGAAATATCGCCTCGGATAAACCGTTCCGTCAGCTCCTCGGCACGGATGTTCAACGCCTGTGCGGAAATATTTTTCATTGTAAATACCGCGATTTCCCTATCCTCCTGTCTGACTCTGCGGATTTCCAGATAGACCCGCGTGCCTTCCAGCGCATACTTGCAAACATTGGAAAACAAATTCTCCACCACGCGCCAGATTCTTCTCGGATCGGCTTCGATATAAACCGGCTCCGGCGGCAAACTGACGATCATTTCCAGGCATTTTTCCTTTAATTTGTCATCGAACTCCCCGCAGGTCTGCTTGACGAGTTCCTTGAAATCCAGTCGCTCCATCTGCAAAGAAATATTGCCGGACGTGATCTTGGATGCTTCCACCAGATCATCCGTCAGCTGCTTCAAGCGCTGGGACTTCGCATCCAACACCTGTATATAGCCTTTCGCGCGCTCGTTGTCGATCTGCTCGCGCTTTAACAGGTTCACAAAGTTGATAATCGACGTCAGCGGCGTTTTGATATCATGGGAAACATTCGTAATCAGATCGGCTTTTAACCGTTCGTCCTTCATGCTCTTTTCAACCGCCGTCTTGATGCCGTCTCCGATGCCGTTGACCGCTTCCGCCAGTTCCCGGTTTTCTCCGTGCATGCCGGAAAGATCGACCTTCAGATCCAGATCGCCGTGTCCCAATCGAACCGCAGTGTCCACAATCTGCTGCTGATCCTTTTTCGAGCTGTACAGCATCAGAATCGCAATGATATCGATTACAGCCGCGATCAGAATCCCTACAACACCGCAGCCGCCCAGAATCAGGTTGCCCGCAAGCAACAGTAAAAACGGAAGCAGACTCCTGACCAGAATGTGCCCGTTGTCATAAAGGTGCAGCACGCCGTTCCCAATCCGACTGAAAATCAGCCGCAGCATGGAATTGCTCCACAGTGTATGCGCTCTCGCCCGTCTGACAAGACTCAAATAGAAAAACAAAAACACATCGTCCAGTAAAAAGGCAACAACACCCACTGCAAACGGGAACCACACCGCATGCGTCACATCCGTCAACGTCGTCTGCGCAAGCAGATACAAAAGCCAGCTAACGCCAAGGATCATACCTATCATCAAAATTCCTGCCGCCACAAACGGCTCCGTCAGCACCGTGTCCCGAATCCTTAATTCAATCTGATAACCGCCGCCCTCTTTGCGGACACGCCCTTCATACCGAGTTACCCGAAGCAGCAGCCAGACAGAAACCACCAGAAATAACATGCCGACTGCAGCCAGATAACCATAATAAGGAACGACTCTGTGGTACGCCGCACGCGCGGTTGCAAAACTGTCCTGTGCCGGATACGTCGTATCAACTGCCAGCCATACCCGCGTATTATCGCCAAAGGCATACTGATAGGAGGACAGCTCCTGTCTAAGCTCCTCCGCAGCAATCTCCGTATTCGTCAAAAGCTCCGCCCGATCCGCATTATAGCACAGATATCTGCCATATTCTTCAAATTGTCTCGTGATTTCGTCTAATTTTTTATCTGAAAAATCGTCCTTCAGATTCGTATAATAATGGACTTCGCCATCCTGATCCATCCGGTAACAATATCGGATATTTGACGCGTCCAGACCGTAACTGTCTTTGTACGCCGAATATTCGGAAAAATTATAAAAAAGTTCCTTCGATGTCGTCTTTAAATCGTCCCGCAGCTGAATGTATTCGTCTGTGTCGGACGCATATTGCGCCAGGTCCTTTCCCTCTGCAGACAGATACCGGGGCACCAAAAGATCCAGCTCCATCCCATCTGCATCCGAATAATTCAGTCCCAGCTCCTCGCACTTTTTCTGATATTCTTCCCGGCTGGACGGAAGCTCCTGAATCATCTGCATCGAAAGCGACTGCTTCTGCCGTTTCTGATCCAACTTCTGCAACACATTCAGGGTTGCCGTTTCCCCGTTCCAGTCGTTCCCGCTCAGCCCCTCCTGACCGGAAAAAACGCTGGAATCCCCTTTAAAATAAGCGTCCAGCTGTGCCTTCGTCGCAAAAACCTTTTCCGTCACGAAGCCATAATTTCCCCATTTGACCAGATCATCCAGATAAAAAGACGCCGTTGCCGTCGTGTCACGGACATCTTCCTGCCTGTGGGCAAATTCCGCGATATCGATCTGCTTTTGTCCATTATAAGTTCCGTCCGTTTCCAACTGGCTTCGGATGACAGAAAGCCGCGTCACTCCTCGGATTTCTTCGGACAGAATGTCCGTGAACAGATCGGAATTTTCAAACGAATTACTGTTTTCAAGCAGATTGATCTGCTGTTCATACAGCCTGCCATTTCTCTCCACGCTGACCGAACTATTGCAGGCAAGCCCGACAAAAATTGCCGCAAAAGCCGCTGCCAGCACTTTCTGAAAAATGAGCAGCACTCTTCTGTCCTTCTTTCCAATGACCCATTTCTTTTTCATGAGCCCGTACTCCTTTCCGGCTTTTTTCGTCACGGCTGCTTCTCGATCTTGTATCCGACACCCCAGACAACCTTCAGATAACGTGGCTCCTTCGGGTTAATCTCAATCTTTTCCCGGATGTGCCGGATATGGACAGCCACTGTATTGTCCGCACCGATTGCCTCTTCTTCCCAGATGCTTTCATAGATCTGATTAATCGAAAAAACACGCCCCTGATTGCGCACCAGAAGCAACAGAATATTGTATTCAATCGGTGTCAGCTTGACTGGCTCCCCGTCCACCGTAACCTCTTTGGTCTCGTCGTTGATCACGAGTCCGCCAGCGCGGAACACTGCATTATTGTCCGTGTTTAAATTTCCCAGCTTCGTGTAGCGGCGCAGCTGCGACTTCACCCGCGCAACGAGCTCAAGCGGATTAAACGGTTTTGTCACATAGTCATCCGCGCCGATGTTCAGCCCCAGAATCTTGTCCGCGTCCTCGGATTTTGCCGACAGGATATTTCCGAGCATTCCGTCATTATAAAGCCCAAGCCGGGAAGCAAGATTTCCGCTCTTGTAATCCTGACTGGAAAGCGGTGTGCGCGACCGCAGGATACCTCGGAGTTGTGCTGGGGTACGGACAGCCAGATAAATCTGCGGATCGGTAGATTCAGCCAGAGCTTCTATGAGCTGTCGTATCTGATTGATATCACTATAATTGCTGTTGTTCATCTCTCCGACATTTCCGATAAATACACCCTGTATGATATAAACACAGTCGGCATGCTGGTTTATAACAGGTGATATCTGTATGATATGGTTTTTGATACGATAAAAATCTGAAGGTTCACTTTGAAGAGCTTTGCCGTCCCAGTCATACAGAAATCTGAGAATCACCTGCTTTTCTGCCGAAGCGTATTGGGTAAGAATCGTATCCAACTGTTGTTTTGCAGAAGAGTTCAGATCAGAGTTGGTGTAGTTCTGGAGATTGATTTCTGCCAGAACCAATGGATAGGGATTGTCTTTGCAGTTTTTTCTGACTTGGCTGATAAGTTCTTTCTTTGTAGAGGAGTCTGAAAGCATATAGCCGTTTATCTTGTAAAATCCGCAAAAAGGATTCTGAACTAATGTGTTGGATTCCTGGGTGTTGTCTGGCTCATAAGTGGCAGTGAGATGCCGGGCAGAAATAAAACGA